>Ga0187771_10001260_pt1 | contig 16756 bp, 16 predicted proteins | sample 0116_SJ02_MP15_1_FD_133139 | JGI IMG/M metagenome (GOLD analysis project Ga0187771, IMG submission 133139) | Tropical peat soil microbial communities from peatlands in Department of Meta, Colombia - 0116_SJ02_MP15_10_MG | ecosystem: Environmental > Terrestrial > Soil > Wetlands > Peat | place...
CAATGTGGCGTTGACGGTGGAGTTGATTACGCCGATAGCGATGGAGAAGGAGTTGCGGTTTGCGATTCGGGAGGGGGGTCGGACCGTTGGCGCAGGCGTCATCAGCGATGTCATCGAATGAGTTCGAGGCAACACATTTCCTGTTTGGAGTATTTGAATGAGAAGTATTTTGGTTTTGGCTTGTACAGAGTGTAGGCGAAGAAACTATTCTACCACGAAGAATAAACGAACGACTCCAGATAAGCTGGAGTTTAAAAAATACTGTCGCTTCTGTCGCAAGCATACCGTTCATAAAGAAACAAAATGATCATCGAAAGTAGAAGGTGGAGAGTAGAACAATTCTCTGCTTTCCGGGTAGAAGATACAGGCCAGTAGCTCTAACGGATAGAGCACCGGACTCCAAATCCGGGTGATGGGGGTTCAAATCCCTCCTGGCCTGCCATGTACCTCACATGGTTCGTGGCAGCCATTCCGAATGGTGATAAGATGGCGTTCTCAATACAAGAAAAATTTGAATTGGTCAAGCAGTTCTTAAGGGAGGTCAAAACCGAGCTCAAAAAGGTAACCTGGCCCACGAGGAAAGATACCCTTTCTGGGACCGCTGTTGTTTTAGTAGCTGTATTCATCATCGCTGTCTTTTTAGGAATCGTCGATTCAGGCCTTTCGAATCTCATCAAAGCCTTATTAAAGAGGGCCACAAGTTGAGATGGGTGGAAACGGTGTTCTTCCATCCATAGATCTGCCTACCGCGGGTAGGAATGGAAGGATTCATGGCACAACACTGGTATGTCGTTCATACTTATTCGGGTTTTGAAAACAGAGCCAAACAAAATTTAGAAGAACGAGTAAAGAACCTCGGCAAAGGAGATTTCTTTTCCGATATCTTAGTGCCCACAGAGACCGTGGTGGAGTTAGTGAAGGGGAAGAGGAAGACCTCTCAGCGGAAGATATTCCCTGGATATATACTGGTCAAAATGGAATTGAACGAAGAGACATGGCATATTGTGAAGGACACGCCAAAGATCACTGGCTTTGCTGGCGATGGGACGAAGCCCATTCCCATCTCGGAGGGCGAGGTGGAGGAGATCCTCTCTCAGATGAGGGAGGGTGTTTCAAAGGCAAAACCTAAGGTCGCTTTCAGCATAGGGGATAGCGTCCGAGTGATCGATGGTCCATTCGTTAACTTCATCGGAACGATCGAAGAGGTCAAACCCGAAAAGAGGAAGTTGAAGGTATTAGTCTCGATCTTTGGTAGAGCAACCCCTGTCGAACTCGATTTTATCCAGGTGGAAAAGAATTAAGAATGATCTTTTGAGGTGTGAACGATGGCAAAGAAAGTTGCTGCAATGGTGAAACTTCAGATTCAGGCGGGACAGGCCACCCCTTCTCCTCCTGTCGGGCCAGCTCTGGGACAGCATGGGGTCAATATCATGGAGTTTTGTAAAGCCTTTAACGCTCGTACCCAGGGGCAGGAAGGGATGATCATCCCTGTGGTGATCACCATCTATTCAGATCGGTCGTTCAGCTTTGTAACCAAAACGCCCCCGGCTTCGATCCTTTTGAAGAAGGCTGCCAAGATTGTGAAAGGTTCAGGGGAGCCCAATCGGACAAAAGTGGGTAAGGTAACCAGAGATCAGATTCGAGAGATTGCCCAGATCAAGTTTAGGGATCTCAATGCGGTAGATATGGAGGGTGCGATCCGGACTGTGGAAGGAACGGCTCGAAGCATGGGGCTGGAGATTGGATGAGAGAGGGCAATGGCAAATAGAGGGAAGAAATATTTAGAGGCGAAAAACAAGGTCGATCGAAACAAGCAATATGAACTGGAGGAGGGAATTAAACTCGTTCTCGAGACCGCATATGCTAAATTTGACGAAGGGGTAGACCTTGCCATCCGTCTTGGGGTGGATCCTAAGAAAGCGGACCAAATGGTAAGAGGAACTGTTGTCCTTCCTAATGGGACAGGCAAGAAGGTCAGGGTCTTGGTCTTTGCCAAGGGGCAAAAAGAGAAAGAGGCATTAGATGCTGGCGCTGATATTGTTGGAGGGGAGGATCTCATTGAGAAGATTTCAAAAGGATGGCTGGAGTTTGATAAGGCGATTGCCACACCGGATATGATGGGATTGGTCAGCAAGTTGGGGAAGATTTTGGGCCCTCGTGGCTTAATGCCCAACCCCAAGATGGGAACGGTAACCTTCGATTTAGAAAGGGCCGTCAAGGAGATCAAGGCTGGTAAGGTGGAGTTTAAAGTGGAGAAGGCCGGAGTGATCCATGTATCCGTGGGAAAGGTTTCTTTTGGATTTGATCGGTTATTAGAAAATATCAAAACGCTCTTGGAAGTGATCCTCCGTGCAAAGCCACCCACCAGCAAGGGGATTTATTTGCGGAGCATTGCTTTATCGACAACGATGGGTCCTGGAATCAAGATCGATCCACTCTTTGTAAGAAGTTTTCTGAAGGTCTAAGGGAGGGTGATTCCTCACTGAGGAGGTAAGGGTCGTTGAACCGAAAAGAGAAGCAGCAGACGATATCCGATCTTCACAAGCAGATTGAGCAGTTTCAAGCCGCTGTCTTAACTAATTACAGGGGTCTCAATGTCGAGCAGATGAACACCCTGAGACAACGTTTGAGGAAAGAGAAGGTCTCCTATCATGTCGTCAAAAATACTTTGATAAGGATTGCCTCTAAGGGAACGGATTTAGAAAAGTTGAACGATTACTTTGAGGGGCCGACAGGCCTCGCCATCTCCTATGGAGATCCGGTTCTCCTTGCAAAGATTTTATCGGAATTTATCAAGACACAACCTTCCCTTGAGATCAAGGTTGGCCTGATTCAGGGAAGGGTGGCACCCCCTGAGGAAGTAAAAGCCTTGGCCACGATGCCCTCCCGTGAAGTTCTCTTCGCTCAGCTGTTGGGGGGAATTCAAATATCAGGGGGCCGGTTAGGAGGTGCCCTTCTCAACCTACTTCAGCAGGTGCTCGGTATGATCCAAGGCCGGTCCGATCAACTGGCTGAATTGGAAAGTGGAAAGCAGAACGTAGAAGAAAGAAGGTAACTACTCGACCTTCTAGATTCTACCATCTAATTTAGAGACAGGAGGATCTATCCAATGGCAGATATCCAAAAAATTGCCGAAGAAATTAGTGGTCTAACCTTATTGGAAGCACGTGACTTAGTAAAGGCCCTCGAGGAGAAGTTAGGGATCAAGGCTGCTGCCCCCATGGCAATGGCTGCGATGCCAATGCCTGGACTGGGTCCAGGAGCCGAGGCAGCTCCGGCTGAAGAGAAGACAGAGTTTGATGTGATCCTGACGGGTTTTGGCGATAAGAAAATCCAGGTGATCAAGGTCGTCAGAGAACTGACCGGATTGGGTTTGAAAGAGGCTAAAGACCTTGTCGAAGGTGTCCCCAAGCCTGTGAAAGAAGGGGTCTCTAAAGAAGAAGCGGCGACCATGAAGAAAAAGCTCGAAGAGGCCGGTGGGACGGCCGAGATCAAATAGGAAATACTTTGAGGCGCTCAGGGACATGGTCGTCTCTTCCCAGAAGGACAGAATGAATCGTGAAGGTCGTCCGAAAGGGGTGAGACCTTTTATTTAAGGGAGAGGAGAGATTATGGCCGGCGTGGTTCCTGTCTATCGAAGGTATCGGAAAAACTTTTCAAAGATCAAGGAGGTCTTGGAGATCTCCAACCTGATCGAAGTTCAGAAGAAATCGTACGAAAAATTTCTACAGACTGATATGGACCCGGACAAACGGGAGCCCATCGGGCTTCAAGCGGTCTTTAAAACCGTCTTCCCGATCAAAGATTTTTACGAAACCGCCTCTCTTGAATTTGTCAATTACCGTTTGACCGAACCCAAATATGATGTGGAAGAATGTCTGCTAAGAGGGATGACCTATGCCGCTCCGATTAAGGTAACCGTCCGCTTAGTCGTTTGGGATGTAAACGAAGAGACTAAGGCTAAAAGCATTAAAGCGGTGAAAGAGCAAGAGGTCTATTTCGGTGAAATCCCTTTGATGACAGAAAATGGGACATTCATTGTCAATGGGACGGAACGGGTGATCGTGAGCCAGCTCCATCGTTCTCCTGGAGTCTTTTTTGATCAGGATCAGATCAAACCCCATACAGGGGGAAAGATCTTCTACTATGCCCGCATCATTCCCTATCGAGGATCCTGGATCGATTTCGAATTTGATCAAAAGGATCTCCTCTATGTTCGGATCGACCGACGTCGAAAGATTCCTGTCACCGTGTTGCTCCGGGCGCTTAAATACACGGGGGAGGAACTCCTGGACTATTTTTATCGGAGGGAGAAGATTCTCTTTCGGAAGGGGAGACTCCTGAAGGAGATTTCGAGGGATGTTTTGGTCGGTCAGAAGGCGACCTCCGATATCCTGGATCCAGAGACTCATAAAATGATTCTTAAAAAACATCGCCGGATCACTGAGGATTCTTTTAGAAGACTGGAATTGGCCAAGATCAATACCATCTCGGTCGAACCCCGGGATCTGATCGGCCGATATCTGGCAAGGGATGTGGTGGACCCTGAAACGGGTGAGGTGATCGCTGAATGTAATGATGAGGTGACGGAGAAATTGCTCAACGAGATGAAGGAGAGGAAAATCGAAGAATTTGAGATCCTCTTCATCGACAATATCAACGTCAGCTCTTCGCTACGAGATACCTTGGTTATGGATAAGATCGAACTGACCCGCGAGGAACGGGAGAAGCTTGCCGATGCGGAGCCAGGAAAATCGATCAGGGAGAAGGAGTCCGAAAGGGGTATGATCGACATCTATAAGAGGCTTCGCCCCGGGGATCCTCCTACGATAGAGACAGCGCTCGGTCTCTTTTACAGCCTCTTCTTCAACGCCGAACGCTACGACCTCTCAAAGGTGGGGAGGATGAAGCTCAACCATAAGCTCGGTTTAAAGGGGAATCCTCCGAAAGTGGCAGTGTTCACTGAGAAATGGAAGAAAGATGCATTGGAAGCTGGGGCAACTTATGTGGGAGGGAAGGAACTGGTCGACCGGATTTTGGAAGGGTGGCTTGGTTTTGACGAAGCGATTGCCACTCCGGAGATGGCTGAGGAAATTCAGCGGGCGGCCAAGATCCTTCATCCCGTCGGGCTGATGCCCTCCCTGAAGGAGGGGACCATCACCGACGAGGTTTCCAGAAAGGTGCGAGAGATCCTGGAAGATGAGAAGACGACCCTAAGGAGACGGGACATCCTGGAGGTCGTCAAATATTTGATCAAATTGAAGGATGGTCAGGGTTCCGTCGACGATATCGACCACCTGGGAAACCGCAGGGTGAGGACCGTCGGAGAGTTGCTTGAGAATCAGTATCACATTGGGCTGGTCAGGATCGAAAGAGCGATCAAGGAGCGGATGAGCCTTCAAGATGTGGAGACCTTGATGCCCCATGATCTCATCAATTCAAAGCCCCTTTCCGCCGTGATTAAAGAGTTTTTCGGTTCCAGTCAACTCTCCCAATTTATGGACCAGACGAATCCTCTCTCTGAGGTCACCCACAAACGACGTCTTTCTGCCTTGGGTCCAGGAGGGCTTACACGGGAAAGAGCAGGATTTGAGGTGAGAGATGTTCACCCCACCCATTACGGTCGGATCTGTCCCATCGAAACCCCTGAGGGACCCAATATCGGTCTCATCACCTCTCTGAGCACACATGCCCGTGTGAACGAGTATGGATTTATTGAGACCCCTTATCGGGAAGTGGTGAACGGGAAGGTGACCAACAACATCCGATACCTCTTTGCATTGGATGAAGAAGAGGAGATCGATGGCGAGAAGCCTGCGATTGCTCAGGCGAATGCCCCTCTGGATCGGGAGGGAAGGTTCACGGCCTCGCTCATCTCGGCCCGAAGGGGAGGTGAATTCGTGACGGTGAAGCCGGAAGAAATTAAGTATATGGATGTGTCCCCAAAACAATTAGTGAGCGTGGCGACCTCTCTCGTCCCGTTTCTGGAGAACGATGATGCCAACCGTGCCCTCATGGGATCGAATATGCAGCGACAGGCCGTTCCCCTTTTGAGGACGGATGCACCATTGATCGGAACAGGAATGGAGGCAATTGTAGCAAGGGATTCAGGTGTGACCATCGTGGCGAAAAGGGATGGGATCGTCGAGGATGTCGATGCCTCGCGAATTGTCATCCGTGCCGATGAGGATGGCCAAAAGGAGGATGATCCTGGAGTGGACATCTATACCCTCATCAAATACAAACGGTCTAATCAGAACACCTGTATTAATCAGAAGCCCATTGTCCGTGTTGGAGAGCGCGTCAGGAAGGGAGAGGTAATTGCGGATGGGCCAGCAACGGACATGGGTGAACTCGCATTGGGGAGCAATGTCCTCGTCGCATTCATGCCTTGGGGAGGGTATAACTTTGAGGATTCGATCCTCATCAGCGAAAAATTACTGAAAGAGGATACTTACACCTCCATCCATATCGAAGAATTGGAATGCGTGGCCAGGGACACGAAGTTGGGAAAAGAGGAGATCACCTGCGATATCCCGAATGTCGGAGAAGAGGCATTAAAGGATTTGGATGAGAGCGGGATCGTCCGCATCGGAGCTGAAGTGAGACCGGGTGACATTCTCGTTGGCAAAGTAACCCCTAAAGGGGAAACTCAGCTCTCTCCAGAGGAAAAACTCCTTCGAGCGATCTTTGGGGAAAAGGCAGGGGATGTTCGAGATACTTCACTGAAAGTCCCCCACGGGATCGAAGGAATCGTGATCGACGCGAAAGTCTTCTCCCGGAAAGGTCAGGAGAAAGATGAAAGGACAAGGGCGATCGAAGATCAAGAGAAGGCGAGATTGTTAAAGAACCAGGCCGATGAGATCCGGATCATCCAAAATAGCATTCGGCGGAAGATCGGAAAATATCTGATTGGGAAAAGGGCGGCCAATCGAATCGCTGATGAGAAGAAAAACCGTATCTACCTGGAGGCCAAAGAACGGATTAAAGAGGAGCATCTCCTTGCCATTCCAGTTGATCGGCTGAAGGAGGTCAATGTTTTGGAGGGGAAAAAGGTCATTCCTGAAGTGCACCGATTTCTCACCCATGCAGAGCTCCAGATCAATGTGGTGAAGGGGGTCTTTGGGGATAAATTGTCCAGATTGAAAAGGGGGGATGAACTTGCCCCAGGCGTGATCTAGACGGTCAAAGTCTATATTTCCATGAAACGCAAACTTTCCGTGGGGGATAAGATGTCCGGCCGTCATGGGAACAAGGGAATCATCTCTCGGATTCTTCCCGAAGAGGACATGCCTTACTTAGAGGATGGAACTTCGGTCGATATCATCCTTAACCCATTGGGTGTTCCCTCCCGGATGAACGTGGGGCAAATCCTAGAGGCCCACTTGGGATGGGCAGCCAAGGGATTGGGTTGGAAAATTGAAGAGTACTTGCAAAAACATTTCAATCCCAAACTGCTTCGGAGAAGGATCAAAGAGGTCTATTCTTCAAAGGAGGTGAATGATTACCTGGATCAGGCAACAGATGAAGAGATTATCGAGTTAGCCCGGAAATTAGGCCAGGGGATCTTCGTCTCAGTCCCCGTGTTCGATGCTGCCTCAGAAGAAGAGATCAAAGAACATTTGAGAAAAGCTGGACTTCCGGTGACTGGGCAGACCACCCTCTATGATGGGAGAAGCGGAGAACCCTTCCACCAGAAGATCACGGTGGGCTATATGTACCTCCTCAAATTACACCATTTGGTCGATGACAAGATCCACGCGAGATCGATCGGTCCCTATTCGCTGGTGACCCAGCAACCCTTGGGAGGTAAAGCCCAGTTCGGAGGTCAAAGATTGGGGGAGATGGAGGTATGGGCATTGGAGGCCTATGGGGCGGCCCACTCCCTCCAGGAGTTCTTGACAGTGAAATCTGACGACGTAGCAGGAAGGACGCGCGTTTACGAGGCGATCGTAAAAGGGGAGCATACCCTGGAGCCCGGACTTCCAGAATCCTTCAACGTTTTGGTTAAGGAACTTCAAAGCCTTTGTTTGGATGCCGAATTGATTGAAGAGAAAAGGGAAGAAATTTAATAAGCGCAGAGCGCAAAGCATAGAGTGAAGAATTTATTGTCTTACCCGATATGCTCTTTGCTCTATGCGCTAAGCCTTTTTAAAGGAGGAAACCTTGGAAGATTATCTGTCATTCTTTGAAAAGGGGAAAAGTCCAATCAGCTTCAATGCCATCCGTATCTCTATTGCCTCTTCAGAAAAAATTGAGTCGTGGTCCCATGGAGAGGTGAAGAAACCGGAGACGATCAACTACCGGACCTTCAAACCTGAGAAAGATGGACTCTTCTGTGCGAAGATCTTCGGGCCTACTAAAGATTATGAATGCAATTGCGGCAAATATAAGCGGATGAAACATCGAGGGATTGTCTGTGAGAAGTGTGGGGTGGAGGTCATTCAATCCAAGGTGCGCCGGGAGAGGATGGGGCATATCCGGCTGGCCACGCCGGTGGCTCATATCTGGTTCCTCAAGAGCATCCCGAGCAAGATTGGTATCCTTGCGGACATGACACTGAGGGAGTTGGAGCGAGTCCTCTATTTCGAGGCCTATCTGGTGATCGATGGAAAGGAAACCCCCCTGAAAAAAGGTGAGATCCTCTCTGAAGACCGATACCGAGAGGCCAAGGAAAAATATGGGGATGGGTTGGTGGTGGCTCAGGGAGCTGATGCCATTCGTGAGCTGTTGAGAAACACGAATGTCAAAGAACTCTCGCAGAAGCTGCGGACTGAGATGAAGGAGACGACCTCAGAGGCAAAGAAAAGGCGTTTGGCGAAACGGTTAAAGATTATTGAGTCCTTCTTGGAATCGGGGAACAAGCCGGAGTGGATGATCTTAGAGGTGATCCCAGTCATTCCTCCTGATTTACGTCCTCTCGTCCCCTTGGACGGAGGTCGGTTTGCGACTTCGGACCTCAATGACCTTTATCGGAGAGTGATCAATCGGAACAACCGCCTCAAACGGCTTCTCGAATTGAATGCACCAGAGATCATCATACGTAATGAAAAGCGAATGCTTCAGGAAGCTGTGGATGCCCTGTTCGATAACGGGAAGAGGGGAAGAACCATCTTGGGGGCCAATAAGAAGCCTCTTAAATCGTTGAGCGATATGCTCAGGGGAAAACAAGGCCGTTTCCGGCAGAACCTTTTGGGGAAGCGGGTGGATTATTCTGGGCGTTCCGTGATCGTCGTGGGTCCTGAACTCAAATTACATCAATGTGGGCTTCCCAAGAAAATGGCGCTTGAGCTCTTCAAACCTTTCATCTATCACCGTTTGGAAGAAAAGGGGTTGGTCACGACGATCAAGAGTGCGAAGAAGATGTTAGAGAAAGAGAAACCCGAGGTATGGGATGTCTTAGATGAGGTAATCCGTGAACATCCCGTGCTTCTGAATCGTGCTCCAACGCTCCACCGTTTGGGCATTCAGGCCTTCGAACCTGTTCTCATTGAAGGCAAGGCTATTCAACTTCATCCATTGGTCTGTTCCGCCTTTAACGCGGATTTTGATGGAGATCAAATGGCTGTTCATGTCCCTCTTTCGGTCGAGGCTCAAGCCGAGGCAAGGATTCTGATGATGTCCACTAATAACATCCTTTCTCCTGCCAATGGAAAACCCATCATCGTCCCTACACAAGATATCGTTCTTGGGATTTATTACATGACCAGGGACCGACCCTATGTCAAGGGGGAGGGGAAGGTGTTTTCAAACTCAGAGGAAGTTCGGATTGCCTACGATGCCAATGAAATAGACCTCCATGCCCGGATCAAGGTCCGAATTGACGGGGAATTAGTGGAGACCACCGTAGGCCGTGTCCTCCTCAAGGACATTCTTCCTGAGGAAATACCGTTTGGGCTGATTAATAAAGTGATGAAGAAAGGGGAGCTGGCTAATCTCATTGACTACTGCTATCGGTTTGGAGGAGAAAAGAAGACCGTCCTTCTATCCGATCGGTTGAAGACATTGGGGTATCATTATGCTACCCTTGCTGGCCTCTCCATTTCCATCGATGACATGCTCATCCCTTCTAATAAAAAGGGCCTCCTCGATGATGCTCAAAAAGAAATTGAGAATGTGCAAGAACAGTATACGGAGGGACTGATCACAGATGGGGAACGATATAATAAGGTGATCGATATCTGGGCTCAGGTCACGGAGAACATTGCCGATGTGATGTTGAAGGAACTCGGAAATGAGGAGGTGGTGAGTCCCCAAGGGACGAAAGAGAGTATTGAGAGTTTTAACCCAATTTATATGATGGCCGATTCCGGAGCGCGAGGGAGTGCGCAGCAGGTGAGGCAGTTGGCAGGGATGCGAGGTTTGATGGCTAAACCTTCTGGAGAGATCATCGAAACCCCTATCACAGCGAACTTCCGTGAGGGGCTCACTGTTCTGCAGTACTTCATCTCTACTCATGGTGCTCGAAAGGGACTGGCCGATACAGCATTGAAAACAGCCAATGCTGGATATCTTACCAGGCGATTGGTGGATGTGGCCCAGGATGTGGTGATCACCGAATACGATTGTGGGACCATGGATGGGATCGATGTCACCTCTCTGGTGGAAGGGGGGGAGATCATCGAATCGATGAGGGAGCGGATTCTGGGACGGGTGGCGTTGGAGGAGATTCGGGATCCGGATGTTGGAGAAGTGATTGTCAAGGGGAATGAGGAGATCGATGAGGCCTTGGCAGAGCGCATCGAGGACATCGGGATTGATAAAGTGAAGATCCGATCGGTGCTGACTTGCAAATCGAAACGGGGGGTCTGCGCCCTCTGTTATGGAAGAGATTTGGCTCGGGGAAGGCTGGTCAATGTTGGGGAGGCGATCGGAATCATTGCTGCCCAGTCCATCGGGGAGCCGGGGACCCAATTGACGATGAGGACATTCCACATCGGTGGGACTGCCAGCCGGCGAGCCGAACAGACGACATTGGAATGCCGGATCGACGGGAAGGTAAAATTCATCAACCTCAAGACGGTCAGGAACCGTGAAGGGAATCTGATCGTTATGAATCGAAATGGGGAGATCGCCGTCTTAGATGAAAGCGGAAGAGAGCGACGGCGTTATTCCGTGATTTATGGAGCCAAATTGAAAATCAAGGATGGGCAGAAGGTGAAGGACGGGGAGATGTTGGCAGAATGGGACCCTTACTCCATCCCTGTTTTAACCGAGGTCTCGGGCCGGGTGAAGTTTGGAGATATCATCGAAGGGGTAACGATGCAGGAACAGGTAGATGAGTTTACGGGGCTCTCCAGAAAGGTCATCACTGAAACGAAAGATCCAGAACTTCGTCCAAGGATTTCGATCAAGGATGAGAAGGGCAGGACGATGAACCTTCCAGGATCTGCCTCTCAGGCTCGATATCTCCTTCCTGTCGGAGCAAACATTTTTGTATCCGAAGGGGATATGGTCGAGGCTGGGGATATCATCGTTAAGATCTCGAGAGAGACGACGAAGACGAAAGATATCACTGGAGGTCTTCCCCGGGTAGCTGAACTTTTCGAGGCGAGAAAGCCTAAAGAATATGCATTGATCAGCGACATCGATGGCATCGTTGAATTTGGAAAGGACCTCAAAGGGAAGAGAAAGGTGGTCATCCGACCCGATGTGGGTGAAGCGAAAGAATATATGATCCCGAGGGGAAAACATATCAGTGTCCACGAAGGCGATTTTGTCAGAGCAGGGGAGGCATTGATGGACGGTCCATCCAATCCTCATGATATCTTGAGAGTGTTGGGTGATAAAGCCTTGGCCCGATACTTAGTGGATGAGATCCAGGAGGTTTATAAACTTCAAGGGGTGAAGATCAACGACAAACATATCGAGGTGATCGTCCGCCAGATGCTCAAGAGGGTGAAGGTCAGAGAAGTCGGCGACACCCACTTTTTGGTAGACGACCAGGTAGAAAAATTTGTTTTTGAAGAGGAGAATGAGAGGGTGCTCAGGGAGGGAGGAAAGCCGGCATTTGGGGAACCTCTCTTCTTGGGGATCACAAAGGCCTCCCTCATCACAGATAGTTTTATCTCGGCCGCCTCCTTTCAAGAGACCACGAAAGTGCTTACTCAAGCAGCTGTCGCAGGAAAGGTGGACAATTTGAAAGGTTTAAAAGAAAATGTCATCATGGGACGTCTCATCCCGGCTGGGACCGGCCTCACAAAATATAAAGAAATGGAACTTTGGGTAGAAGGATATACGGGAGAGGAGATCCCGCCATCGGATCAGGTTTCAGCAGAACGTCCCGCTTAATCTTTACAGATAGGAGAAACGGAAGAGAAAGGCCCATTCTTGCAGTTTGCAGAAAGGGCCTTTTCTTTTTGGGCCCCCAGCGCATTTGAGCCTAAATGGACATAATCTTTTTAGCCTTTTTATGGTAACGACCAAAACCACCAATTTGGGCTCACCGATTTGTTACCATAACGGGGGATGATGAAGAATCAATCCCACGTGTGCCAAAACCCTGGCGCTATTTGCGCCACTCATTTTGGGTCTTGAAAAAGGCATCATCGAACCACTGGTTATTTGGCCACGGCTCCTTCACTTCACCGGACTCCAGTGTAATTACCCAGAAGACCTTCATCCCATCCCGCGGTAGCCGGCCATCTGGATGCCACCCCGGAATTAGATCATCGACAGCCCTTCGAGCATATTCTATCTTGTACTTCAATTGTTTGTTAATCAGCCTAGCCGCCTCATCAGGGTTGGCCTTGATCCACTCCATCGCCTTCGTCGTTGCACGAACGTACGCCTTGATGGTGTTTGGATTCATGGCAATAAATTCTTCTTTGGCATAGGCAACATGGGTTGGAAAGTCTTGTGAGAGTTCTTTCTGACTCATCAGTCTGACAAACCCCTTTTCAGCCGCCATATAGGTATTGGGAAGGCTAAAAATTCCCACGTCAAGCTGCCCCGAGGACATGGCCGCCAGGTGTTGGACCTGACCGCCAAGCTGCAACATATAGACATCTTTCTCCGGATTGAGTCCCGCTCTTCTTAAGGCGTAACGGGTCAAGAAGTCCGTTAGAGAGCCAAACCTGGTTATCCCATAGCGTCCTCCTTTTGTCTCCATTATGGATTTGTATTTGGGGAGTCCATACCATGCGAATTCTGCCATGTTATAGCCCGCCCAAAAGGCCTTAAACCTCTGCCCTGCCATAATGCTATTGATCAAACTGCTCAATCCGGTCACACACAGATCGATGGTCCCACTGGCCAGTGCTTGAACCGTTGGAGGTCCCCCTTGGAAGCCCAGGACTTTAACATCACTGAATCCTTCTTCCTTGAAGTATCCCAATTGGTCCGCGGCCCAGTTGGGAAGGAAGGCCGCGTCAAGGTCTGGCAGACCGATCCTAAGCTCGACCTTCTCTGGCTTTGTGCTAATAAGGGGAGCCGCCTTGGCAGGAGGTGCCCCAGCAATTGTCAGAAATACCAGTATCATCAAAATGACTATGACGTCACAAAAACATCTCACACATCTGTCTTCCATAAACCTTACCTCCTTTTAATGCAGCAAACTCCTCTTCGAGTTTGATATGCTAACAAATAGGATCCTTGGTGTCAAAGTCTTAACAAAATATAAACCTTCGTTGACAAGTTTTTTTCTCTTGGTTATTCTGCGTAGTAACCTTTCAAGACTATTATGGTATCGATAGGAGCAGATATGGGAGCGACAATAGCGGAAAAAATTCTGGCAAGAGCATCTGGCAGGCAAGTCGTTAAGCCCGATGAATATGTATTAGCCAATGTTGACCTGGCAATGATCCATGATGTGTGGTCGTTTGTAGGGCCAATCTTATCCAATGCAGGTGTCCCCAGGGTCTGGGACACGGATAAAATAGTTACTGTGTTTGACCATTTTAATCCTCCGCCAACGATTAAAGATGCTTAAGCCTATAAGATTGCCAGAGAGGCGGTAAAGAAATACAAGATCAAGTACTTGTATGGCCAAAATGCCGGCATTTGCGATCAGGTATTTGTTGAGAAGGGTCATGTCCTTCCTGGCATGTTAATTGTTGGCACTGATTCGTACACCATGACGTACGGGGCACTGGGGGCAGCCGGAGCATCTCCTGGGTTTTCAGAGATGGCCTACGTAGCCACCACCGGGACATTATGGTTTAAGGTCCCTAAGTCAATAAAGTTTCACATTAACGGGATGCTCGCTCAACGGGTCATGTCTAAAGATGTTATCCTTTACCTCGCGGGTAAATATTCTGAGAATGTGGCTCAATATATGTCGGTTGAGTATACTGGCCCAACCGCACAAAAGATGAGTCTTAATAGCCGTATGACACTGGCTAACATGACGGCTGAAATCGGAGCGAAATTTGTTTTCATTGAGCCGGATGAAAAGGTAATTGATTATTTAACGGGAAGGTCGAAAAATTCATTTGAGGTTGTCAAAGCCGATACGGATGCTTCCTATGAGCAAATTTATGAAGAAAATGTGGCTAACTTGGAGCCTCAAGTTTCCTTGCCTTTTTCCGTTGATCATGTAAAACCGGTCTCTAAGGTCAATGGCGTCAAAATAGATCAGGCGGTACTGGGCTCTTGTACCAATGGTAGATTAGAAGACTTAAGAATAGCCGCTGAAGTCTTGCACAATAAAAAGATCTATCCTGACGTCAGGCTCCTGGTCATACCGGCATCCTCTGATGTCTATCGGGAAGCTCTTAGCGAGGGTTTGATAGACAGCTTTATCGAATCGGGAGCCATTGTCTGTCACTCTGTTGTGGGCCCTGCAACGGGGGTCATATGGGATTGTTAGCCTCTGGTGAGGTCTGTATTTCATCCTCAAGTCGAAACTTCAAAAACAGGATGGGCAGCCCCGGTTCGGAGGTCTATCTGACATCTCCTGCAACCGTGGCAGCTTCGGCCATCGGAGGAGATTCATATGATTTTAGATTTTGCAGGACGGGTTTGGAAATTTGACAATAATGTGAGTACCGATGTCATCTGTGCTGGCAGATTCATCAACGCCCCGCTGGATGAAACGAAAAAACATGTCTTCGAGTCAATCTGGCCGGAATGTGCTGCCAATGCCAAACCTGGAGATATCATCGTAGCTGCTATCTGGTTTGGTCGCGGTTCAAGCCGCGAGACAGCTCCGGCTGCTATCAAAGCACTGGGGCTTGCCGCTGTGGCAGCCGGATCATTCTCTCGGAATTTTTACAGAAATGCTATCGCGATAGGGCTACCTGCAATCGAATGCCCCAAAGTAGGTAGCCCCTTTAAAGAAGGCGACACGGCAAATATAAGCTTCTCAGATTGTAAGATCGTTAATATTACATCAGGTAATTCACTTCACTTTAAGCCGCTCCCAGATCAAATGCTTAAAGTCCTCGAGGCTGGGGGCATTGAATACCTGTTGAAAAAGATGACCTCCCTTCAGTCAGGGACCTAAATCAGATGAGTCCCACGATGCAATCGGATATTTTCCCCCTGACCTCTTTCGAAAACTTCTAACTCGCTATAGTCCGTGTGAGTCGCGAATTCGTATCTCCAAGAGATCACTGGGAGACGGAACTTAGTTTCTAAAACAACTTGACAGTCTCTACCCTCCATTTCCTACATTAAATAATTCATTTGATGGCTTCCAGCTTCTTCTTGGCTATCTCCGCCTGATCAGACTGAGGATATCGTTCGATCACCCGTTTGAGTAAACTTCTGGCATTCGTTTTATCCCCAAGTTCTAAAAAGGCGAGACCTTGTTTGAAAAGAGCTGCAGGGATTTTATCTCCCTCCGGATATTTGGCTATGGCTTTCTCGTATTCTAAGATGGCCTTCTCGAAATCTTTTTTCAGATAATAAGTCTCTCCAATCCAAAACTGGGCATTATCAGAGAGGTCGGTGTTAGGGTACTGTTTGAGGAAGGCCTCGAACTTTCTTCGCGCTCCCTCTAAGTCTCCCTTCTGGAAGGTCTCATAGGCATCCTTATAAAGATCTCCCGCTCCAGCGGAGACCCCTTTCATTTCTGTCAGGGTCTCCATGGTTGAGATCGGTTTTTCGCTCTCTATCTGTTTTGAAGCAAGCTTTTCCGTTTTTCCACCCAGTCCCTTGAGGTGATCCTCAAAAGATTGAACCCTTTCTTCCAAAGCTTTGATTCGGTCCTCATTCGCCTGGTTTTTTTCTTCAATCTTCTTCCCGCTTTCCTCAAGCATTTTCGCTCTTAATGCCATATCCTCTTTCACTTGGTCGATCTCTTTCGCAGGCCTCTTAAGAAACTCCTGATATTCCTCGACGCCTGTTGAAAGGATCCGTAAATCGGATTGAAGGGTTTCGAGTCGGAGAAGAAGATCGGCATCAACCCGTTGGGTCTCATTTCGGAGTACGGAAATATCCTTCTGGAAGGACGCCAGTTCATTGTTGATAGCATCCTTCTCTTTTTGAATCACATTTAGCTGTGATTGGAGTTTATATATCTCCCCATCAAGAATTTTTACATCCCCTGTTGTGGCGCATCCCCATAGAACAAGCATGACGCTTAGGATGATCCATCCTTTAATCCAATCTGCTCTTTGCACCTTTTCCTCCACTCAAACCCATCCTCATCGATAAGATCGTTTCAGAGCAAGGCCTTTACCATCACTTAGATGTGATGATGAAGTGGGACCTTCGGTTTTTGGCCCATGCCTCTTCATTATGACCAGGATCGAGAGGCCTCTCCTTCCCATAGCTGATGGTAGAGATGCGAGGTGCAGAAATGCCAAGGGAG
>Ga0187771_10001262_pt1 | contig 16750 bp, 15 predicted proteins | sample 0116_SJ02_MP15_1_FD_133139 | JGI IMG/M metagenome (GOLD analysis project Ga0187771, IMG submission 133139) | Tropical peat soil microbial communities from peatlands in Department of Meta, Colombia - 0116_SJ02_MP15_10_MG | ecosystem: Environmental > Terrestrial > Soil > Wetlands > Peat | place...
CAGTTCCGGCCCTCGCGCGGCCTCGAACTCCTCGGTGGTTCCGGGTCCAGGAACTGCCAGAAAGTTCAGCTGCCGGGGCCAGGATTCGAACCTGGGAACTCCTGCGAGAGCAGATCTTGAGTCTGCCGCCTTTGGCCGCTCGGCCACCCCGGCTCGCCTAGACCACGGAGGACAGGGTTATCTCATCGTCCTTCGGGCCCGCCACGATTTCCGGGCTCGTCGTCAGGAGCGGTCGAGGCGTCCGACAGCGACCCTTCCGGTCCTGCCAGGGAGGACGCGCGATGACCCCGCGGTCGGCGCGGCGGTCGACCTCCGGTGGAGTAACGGACCCGACGGCTTCGGCCGCAGCCCAGGCAGGTCCGCACGCGGATACCTGACCGCAGCCGCGTCCGGACGGTCTTGCCCTCGATCCAGAACCGGGAACACCCCCGGCAGTAGAGATCCGATTGCCCCGGGAGGAGGCGCACATTGTACCGCATGCCGATCCGCCGGGCCAACGCCACGTACCGGTCGGCCAGGGCGAGCGAGCCCACGGAAGCTTCCTTCTCGGCCAGCGAGAACAGAAGCTCGATCCGCTCGGCTGCCACGCGAACCATCACGGCGGTCCGTCGGCCGCGACGGCCGCCGGACCTCACGCCTGAGGTTGTTGGCATACCGGACAGTAGACGGCGGCCGTGGAGATCAGGGTCGCGCAGCGGCGGCAGTACTTCGCGTTCGGAGGCGGAGGGACTGGTCCGACAGCCCCGGGCCCCGGACCGGCGGCGACCATGTAGGGACCGGTCGGGGGGGACGGCGGCGCAACCCTTGGAGGGAGCACGGCAGCCGGAGCGACGTATCCCGGCGGCGGAGGAGGAGACTGGCTAGGACCAGGCGTCGGCCCGGGAATCGTGGCCGGAGGGGCCCCCGACTGGGGGAGGGTGTAACCGCACTTGGCGCAGAAGAGCGCCCCTTCCGGCCCAATCTCCCCGCAGTGAAGGCAGACCGGCACGTCCGCCGCAATGTTAATTCGCTAAAGAGCCGTCGGGTCGCGTGGTGAGACACCGGTCGGTCGCGCTGGTCACCCGGGACCCTGGGCTCTACCATGAGCTCGCGGGATTCTTGCGGGAACGGCGTTTTCCGTCGGTGAGCCTGCTGCCGGGCGACCGGATCCCGGAGAGCGTGGCCGTCGTTCTGACCTCGGAGGAGGAGTCGGCCGAGATCGACCACCCTCGCGTCCTACCGGTCGCGGTAGGGGGCGACCGACGGGCCCTCGGTGCCGCGATCGCTCACGCGCTCACCCTCGGCGACCCGAACGAGCAGCTCGTCGTCGGGATCGATCCCGGCCCGCGCCCGGGATACGCCATCCTCTGCGGAGGCGTCTCGCTCGGCGAAGGGGCCCTGGATTCGCCCGAGGGAGCGGGGCCATTGGCCGCCCAGATCCGTCATCGGTTCCCGTCCCGGCATGTGGTCTACCGGGTCGGCTCCGGGGACCCGCCGGCGAGGAACCGTATCGTCAACGCGCTCCTACAGCATCGTAGGGCGGTCGAGCTCGTCAATGAGAACGGGACGACCCCGCATGGGCGACGTCCCCCGCGGGATGCGCTCGCCGCCCGGACGATCGGCACGACGCAAGGGACCCCGGTCCACGAACCCCTGGTCGGGGCGATCACGGCGGGAGAGATCGCGAACGTCCAGCGCCTCAGCCGAGAGGGGAGCGGAGGCCGCCTGACAATCTCCCGGAGCTCCGCCCACCGGGTCCTCCGGGGCGAGGTGACGCTGGCGGAGGCGGTCGACCAGGCGATCGCGCAAGGTGCCTCCCCCGACCCGCCCCGGGACCCGCGATCGTCCCGCCAACCCCTTTAACTGACGTCCGGCTCGTCCGCACGTGTCGATCCCTCCCGAGGTGGAGCGACGGGCCCGCCGGGCGGTGCTGGAGAACGCGCTCGAGCACGACGGCGTCGCCCGGACGGGGCCGGTGCTGGCCCGCCTCCTCGCCACGGACGCCAGCCTGCGGCCACGCGCGGAGGAGCTGCGGACCGCCGTGTCGACGATCGTCACCGAGCTAGAGGGGCTGCCGACCGCCGAGCTCGCGGACCGCTTGGCGAGCCTCGGGGGTCCGGAACCGTCACGGAACGAGGCCCCTCGCCCCCCGGAGGGCGGGTTCCCCGAGCTCCCGGGGGCCGTCGCCGGCAAGGTCGTGCTGCGGTTGGCACCGTTCCCGAGCGGGGCGCTCCATATCGGCAGCGGCCGGATGCTGTTCGTCAACCAGCACTACCGGGAGCGCTACGACGGGAAGCTCCTCCTGATCTTCGACGACACGGCGGGCTCCGAGGGCAAGCGGGTCGAGAACGAGTTCTTCGACCTGATCCTTGGCGACTGCGAGCTCGCGGGCGTCCACCCGGACGCCGTTCTCTACAAGTCCGACCGGATCGCCCACCACTACCCTTGGGCACGCCGGGTGATCGAGAAGGGGGGAGCCTACGTCTGCCGGTGCCCCGCGGAGCTCCTCCGCGAGAACCGCCAACGGGGGACCGCGTGCGCGGAACGTTCGCAGACCCCGGGGGAGACGCTCGACGAGTGGGAGAAGATGCTGGGAGGCGCCTACGGCCCCGGGGAGGCGGTGCTCCGGCTGAGGACGGACCTCGCCGACCCGGACCCCGCGTTCCGGGACCGCGTCCTGTTCCGGATCAGCGACCTCGACCATCCGCGCGTCGGCAAACGCTACCGGGTCTGGCCTCTCCTCGAGTTCTCGTGGGCCGTGGACGATGTCGAGCTCGGCGTGACGCACGTCCTGCGGGGAAAGGACCTCGTGATGGAGGACCGGATGGAGCAGGCGATCTGGGAGCTCCTGGGCGTCTCCGGCCCGCCGTTCCTGCACTGGGGCATCTTGCGAGTGCGGGAGGCGAAGGTCGCCAAGAGCAAGGCCTACGTAGAAGTGAAATCCGGCGTCTTCGACGGCTGGGCGGACCCCCGCACCTGGTCGCTCCGCTCGTTCGACCGACGGGGGATCTCGATGGACGCGCTCCGGGCGTTCACCCTCTCCTTCGGCCTCTCGCTCACCGACATCGAGGTCCCCGCGGAGACGCTCTACGCGGAGAACCGCAAACGGATCGACGCGACGACCCCTCGTCGCTCGTTCGTCGCGGAGCCGGTGAAGGTCGAGGTGGAGGGATACCCGTTCGACCTCCCGGAGGTGACGCTGCCGAACCACCCGGACCGAGCGGAGATGGGGAGCCGGCCGGTCCGCGCGGGCCCCGTGTTCTACCTTTCGCACGCCGATCTCGCGGCGCACCCCTCCGAGGAGATCCGGCTGAAGGACCTGCTCAACGTACGCCTCCCCGGGGAGGTCCCCGGGCCGGGCGGCACGATACGGGCAACCTTCACGAGCCGCCCCAACCAGCGCCTGCCTCGGCTCCAGTGGGTCGGCGCTGCCGGCGCGGTCCCGGTCGACGTGTTGTCGGTCGACGGGGCCCATCGGGTCGGGGTCGGGGAGGCGGCGCTCCTCTCCGCTCGACCGCGGGACATAATCCAGTTCGAGCGGTTCGGCTTCGTCCGCGTCGACGGTGACTGGACTACCGGGACCGAGCCGGTGCGCGTCGTCTACGCGCACCCGTAGGCGTCGGCCGACGCGTTTTTCTGGGCCCGGGCCGTAGGTTCGAGGATGCGGTTCCTCCACACGTCGATCACGGTCCGCCGCATGGACGAAAGCCTCCGCTTCTACACGGAGGTCCTCGGCCTTGTCGCCGACGGGCGGCGGGCGATCCCGGAGAACCGGGCCGAGATCGCGTTCGTCCGAGACCCCCTGAGCGGCGCCCGGGTCGAGCTCACGCACTGGGAAGGCAAGGACGCCTTCGAAGCGGGCGAGCAGCTCGACCATCTCGCGTTCGAGGTCGACGACCTCGACGCGGTACTGAGCCGGGTCCGGGCTCAAGGGGTCCGGGTCGCGAAGGAACCTTATCGCCTCGCCGGGGGTTCGCACCGGATCGCCTTCGTCCTCGACCCGAACGACGTCTGGATCGAGCTGATCGAGCACCGCGCCGCGCCCCCCTAACGGACGCACGGTGGCGCCCGGAACCCGGCCGGTCCGGCCCGGAGCGGCCCGCCCCGAGCTCTCCGCGGTCTTCGCGGCGACGTTCTTCGTCCGGTTCGCCTTCGGGATCACGGTCGCGGTGTTCGCCGCGTACCTGACGCACCGCTCGACCGGGCTCAGCGGGTCGGATGTCGGAACGGCGGGGCTCGTGAGCGCGCTCGCGCCAGTCGGCGAGTTCAGTACCGTGCTGTTCTCCGGGACGGCCGCCGACCGATGGGGGCGGTTCCCGGTGCTGTTCGCCGGGATAGGGGGGGCCGCGCTCCTGTTCGTCTGGATCGCCACCACCCGCGCCGTCCCCACGCTCGGGGCGGCGAACCTCTTGTTCGGCGTCGCGAGCGGGGCGATCCTCGCGGCGAGCCTCGCGGTCGTCGCCGACCGCGCCGGGGCGGATGAGCGCGGGTTCGAGATGGGGAGGTTCGACGCCGTGAACCTGTTCGGCTGGATCGCCGGGGTCGCCTTCGGACTGGGGGTCGAGGGGGTCCTGCCGAACTCCGAGCTCGGCCTCGTCTTTGTGGCGGGGACGGCGATCCTCGTCCTCGGCCTCGCCGTCAGCGGCCTGATCCTCCGGGGTCGGCCGAAGCGGCGTGCCCCTCCGGCGTTCGCCTTCCGTCGGATCGTCCGTGCAGCGTTCCGGCGGCCCGTCCTGATGGTGACGTTGCCGTGGCTCGTGATCTACAGCCTCCTCGGGACCGCGCTCGCGTTCCTCAGCGACGCCGCCGCCGGGATCGGCATCCGGTCGACCTACCTCGCACTCGCGATCGCGGCCGGCGGCTCGGTCCTCGTCGTCAGCCAGCCGTACTTCGGGCGGCTCGCCGACCGGGCGGGTCGCACCCGGATGATGACGGTCGGGACCGGAGGGTTCGTCCTCGTGCTGCTCGGGGCGAGCCTTCTGGCCCGCTACGGGGTCGACGTTCCGGCGCTGGTGGTCGTAGGGGTTGGCGTGGCGCTCGCGCTCGCCTACGGTCCCGCGGCCCTCGCAGCGCTCGCCGACCTCGCGGTCGAGCAGGGCCGGGCGACGACGATGGCGATCTACTCGCTGACGATCTCCCTCGGCATGGTCGTCGGCCTCGTCGCCTCGACCGGTCTCTACGGTCGGTTCGGCACCGACGGGCTCTACCCTTACTTCGGCGGGATCGCCGTGGTCCTCGTCGCGTTCACGGCGATCCGCTGGACCGAGGCGCGCCGGGCTACGATTCCGGCTCGATGACCAGGTGCCGGACGACCGGGTAGGCGGTCCGGACCGCGAGGGAGACCTGGTCGATCGTCGCCTCCAGCTGGTCGGTCGTCAGGCCGTCCTGGAAGTTGATCCGGAGCGCCACGAGCGCGTCGTCCGGGCCGAGCTGCATCGACTGGATCGACCGCACGCGCGCCACCCGAGGGTCCCGCTCAACGACCGCGAGGAGGTCCCGGGCGAGCGCGGGGGCGAGCGCCCGACCGACGAGGTACTCCCGGCTCTCCGCGGCCAGGACGAAGCCGGTCGCGACGAGCAGGAACCCCTCCACGGCGGCGACGGCGCCGTCGATGGCGTCGTGGTGCGTCTCGGCGACGGCGAGCAGCCCGCCGAGGGCCACGATCGCCCCGACGATAGCGACCGCGTCCTGGTAGAAGACCGACTTCAGCCCCTCGTGTGACGACTCGAGCAGGCCTTGGAGCGTCGAGCGGTCGAGCCGGAGCTCCCGCAAGGTGACCGACATCCCGACCGCGCTCGTGGCCAGGGTCGCGGCGACGACCACGACCCCTTCGAGGAGGTGCCCGATCGGTCGCGGGCTTACCCACTGATCGAGACCGGTGACGAGGGCGATGATGCCGGCGATCGTGAACGTGATCACGATGGAAACGAACGCCCAGAAGAACCGCTCCTTGCCGAAGCCGAACGGGTGCTGGAGGTCGGCTGGCCGTCGGGCAAGGCGGAGCCCCCAGAGTAGGAGGGCGCTCCCGAGGAGATCGGTCACCGTGAGGATCGCCTCGGCAAGGACCGTCCGGCTCCCAGAAATGAGCGCGATCCAGAGGTTCGCCGCGAACAGCGTCGCGTTGAGCAGGAGGGTGGTGGTGAGGATGACCTGCGGGCGCATCGATCTCGGGGTAGACCCCCGGGAAGGAGGACGACGCCGCCCCGCCCGATAAAGGTGTGCGCGCTCGGGACGATGAACCCCGCCGGCGGGGACCCACCAACCGTTAAATTTCACAGCCCGGTCCGGCGCCCGAGGTCGCCATGAGCGAGCCCGCTGTCCGTGCGTCGTCCCCCGGGTCCGGCATGACCCCGGAGCGCCCCTCCGGAGCGCGAGCCCACCGCCCCTCGCTCCACTCCCTCGGCCTCCCCCCCGGGAAGCTGGCGCGGCTCAAGCGGCTCCTCTACACCCACGGCCCCGGTGGGGGTACGCTCCTGGTGCTCCCGATCGACCAGGGGTTGGAACATGGACCGGTCGACTTCTTCGCTAACCCGGCGTCGCTCGACCCGCGCTACCAGTACGAGCTGGCGCGGGACGGCCGGTTCAGCGCGATCGCGCTCCACATCGGCCTCGCCGAGAAGTACTTCCACGAGTACGCCGGGGAGGTCCCGCTGATCCTCAAGCTCAACGGCAAGACCGGGATCCCCTCGGACGCCCAGGCGTTCAGCGCGCTCACGGGCACCGTCGAGGACGCCGTCCGCCTTGGAGCGGATGCCGTCGGCTACACCGTGTACGTCGGCTCCCCGGCCCAGGACCGGGATTTCCACCAGCTCCGCGAGGTCCGCGCTGAGGCGGACCGGTTCGGGATGCCGCTCATCGTCTGGGCGTACCCCCGCGGAGAGGCCGTGGCGAAGAAGGGCGGGCGGGAGAGCCTCTACGCGATCGACTATGCCGCCCGGGTCGCCCTGGAGCTCGGGGCGGACGTCGTGAAGGTGAACTATCCGGTCGCCTCGGAGAAGGACGCGGAGAGCCCGGCGCCGTACAACGCGCTGCACCTCGGCCCAGAGGAGGCGTTCCGCAAGGTCGTGGAGAGCGCGGGGAGGGCGCTCGTGCTCGTTTCCGGCGGGGAGAAGGTCTCGGACGCCGAGCTCCTCGCCAAGGTCCGTGCGTCGATGCACGCGGGCGCGACCGGGATTATCTTTGGCCGGAACATGTGGCAGCGTCCACGGGACGAGGCGCTCCGCCTCACGCGGGAGTTGCATGCGATCTTCCGCGAGTACGCCCAACCCCCCTGAGCGGCCGATCCGGCTCGGCGTCGTCGTCGTGGGGGACGACCATCCCCGCAAGTGCACCGGACGGCGTCTCGTGCGGCTCGGCCTAGCCTCAGAGGTGGCGACCGCAGCCCCCCCAGGCGACCGGCCGGTCGTCCTCGACCCCTATGCGGACGTCCCGCTCAGCGTCGCCGACCGGGACCGAGCCGAGGCCGGTGGGCTTGTGGCGGTCGACTGCTCCTGGAACCGTCTCTCCGCCCGGCACGCGAACGGGTTGCCTCGGACCGCGACCGTCCGCGGGGCGGTCGCCCGCCGCCTACCGATGCTCATCGCGACGAACCCCCAGCACTTCGGCCGGCCGGGGGAGCTCAACACGGCGGAGGCGCTCGCCGCCGCCCTGGTCCTCCTCGGCCGTCCGAGCGAGGCCGAAGCGCTGCTCGCGGGGTTCGCTGGAGGCCCCGCGTTCTTTGAGGTGAACCGGGAACGCCTGGACCGGTACGCGCGGGCCCGGTCACCGGAGGAGCTCACTCTCGCCGAGCGGCTTGCGTTCGCTTCTCGCTAGCTTGGTCGTCCCGGTCGGCTGCCCCCGGGCGGGCCTGTCCCCGTTCGGTCGCGAGGTGTCGGAGCTCCGCGTCGCCCACGTTCGCTAGCGGTCGGTCGAGCGGCAGTACCGCCGCGACGACCCCGCCGTAGCGCTCGTAGAGCCGCGTGGTGTGGAGGGTCATCACCCGCCCCCGATAGAGCGGGCGGCCGACGACGTCCGGGTCGTGGCCTCGCCAAACGGTCGAGAGGCCGCTCGCGCGCAGGAACCGGTCGAGGTCGCCCGGGCCCCACGGCGCGATCGCCCCACGACGCGTGGTGGAGGCGTCGCACTCGGACCAGACGATCTCCACCAGCCGCTCCAGGTCCGGCTCGACAAGGACGTCGCTCCATCGGGTCGGCAACTCCCCCCGAGGGAAGCCGGCGTGGGCCAGGTAGGCGCCGCAAGGAGCGGTCGCGACGAGCGGTCCTCGCTCGAGGAGGCCCATCAGCCGGTCGTACCGCTCCCACGCGGGACCCCAGAGCCGCTCGACCTCGGAGGGGAGCGTGTGCGGGACCGCCCCGATCCGTCGCATCGTCTCGTGGTTCCCCTGGAGTAGGTAGACCCGCTCCGGGTACCGCGACGCGAGCCCCAGGAGGTAGACGGCGTTCGCCACCGAGCCGCACGGGCAGTCCGACGGCGCCCGGTCGACGTAATCCCCGAGCCCGACCAGGACCGAGGACGGACCCGCGGCCTCGAACAGCCGGACCGCCTCGGCGGTCGACCGCCAGTCGCCGTGGGTGTCGCCGAAGACGACCGCCGACCCGCCCTGGATTTGGGGGATCTCCACGAAAGCGGGTCGCCTCGGTACGGACGCCTCGAGGGTCGAGAGGACGGCGTCGGCGTCCCGGGGCGTGAGACGAACGACCTCGAGCGGAGAGGACGGCAGCTCCGGGGCGGGCATCGACCGACCTCGGCCTAGGCGAGAGGGTAGGATGCGGGGGGCCGGAGTCTCCGACGACCGGCCCGCGCGACCGGGTCGTCGTTTGAACCGGCGTATGCCCTAGGCAACAGGGTCCTAAGCCCTGCCTCGCTGGCCCCCTCGGGTCGCCCCGGGGGTTTGGCCGAGCTGGAGCACCCCCGCATCAGGATCGCCACGCGCCCGGAGGAGTAGCCCCGGCAGGAATCCCGGCCGCGAGGGCGGACGCCCCCCGCGACGTTCGAACCTGCGTCGCGAGATCCAGAGTCTCGCATGATTGGCCACTACACTACGGGGCTACGCGCGTGGCAACTTCGGGCGGTTGATAACCGTTGTCGGGGAGCCGACCTCGCATGCGTCGCGAGGAGGCGAGCCGAGCGCCCTCGACCCAAACCCTATTCTGGTCCGAGGGCCGACGCGGCTCCACCGCCCGGAGCGCCGAACGATGGGAACGGAGCCCTCCTCCAGTCCAGACCAGGCTTCAACGGAACGGCCCCGGCCCCGCGGGACGCGGCGCGCTTCGCAGCCACCGACCGCCTACCACCGCCGTTCGGGGACGCGGTCGGCGCTGCTCTACGTCGCCGTACCGGTCGCGTTCGGGGTCTACGCGTCGGTCGGGGGGCATCTCTCGGGCGCGGACGTGGCGTCCTATCTGCCGCTCGCCGGGGTCGACGTCCTCTACTCGCTGCTCCGGATGGTCGCGGCCTACGCGCTCTCCTTGGGGTTCGCGCTCGGCTACGGCTACTACGCTGCGACGCGACGCACCGGCGAGCGCGTGATGATCCCGGTCCTCGACATCCTCCAGTCGGTGCCGATCCTGGGGTTCTTCCCGTTCGCGGTCGCGATCCTCGCGGCCGCCACCCCGGGCAGCTTCGTCGGACCGAACTTTGCCTCGGTGTTCCTCATCTTCACCTCGATGGCCTGGAACATGGTCTTCGGCGTGTACGAGTCGCTCAAGACCCTGCCCGCGGAGCTCAAAGAGGCGGCCGAGACGTTCCGGCTCCGCGGCCTGCTGCTGTTCCGGAGGGTCCTCTTCCCGGCGACCGTCAACCGTCTGGTGTACAACACGGTCCTCTCCTGGACCGCCGGCTGGTTCTTCCTGGTCGAGGCGGAGATCTTCACGACGAACACCTCGAACGCCCTCGAGGGCATCGGGAGCTACCTCTCGTTCGCCGCGAGCGCGGGCAACTTCGACAAGTTCCTCGCCGGCATCTTGGTCCTCGTCGTCCTCATCGCCGCGCTCGACTTCGCTGTGTGGCGCCCGCTCAGCCGCTGGGCCGAGAGGTTCCGCTACGACCAGGCCCCCTCGGGCGAGGGCGGAGGGGTCACGACCCCGAGCGACCGACCGGGCCGCATCCGGCGTGCGACCTCCTTCGTGACCCGTGGGGTCCGCTCGGGGGTCTCCAGGATCAGCACCCCCCTCGTTCAACTCGCCGCCATCACCACACGTCCGGGCCGGGCGCCCCGGGGACCGCGCCGTCCGGTCGCCTACTACGCGGCCCTCGGAGCGGTCCTCGTCTTCTGCTGGCTGATGCTCATCGCGATCATCGTGGCGGTCTTCAACGTCTTCACCTCGCCGATCGCCTCCCCCGTCCGGCACGACATCTCCCTCGTGCCGCTGGCGATGGGAGCATCGATCCTGCGGGTCGTGGCCGCCTACCTGATCTGCCTCGCGGTCTCGCTGCCCCTCGCGATCCACGTCGCCCGCAGCTCGCGGGCCGAGAGGCTCGGGATGCCGATCATCGAGGTGGTGGCATCGTTCCCGGCGACCGCGCTCTTCCCGGTGATCATCTTCGTGCTGATCCCCTATCTCTCGCCGAACGGGGCGGCGGTCCTGATGCTGCTCACCGGCATGATGTGGTACCTGTTCTTCAACATCCTCTCGGGGGTCCGCGGCCTGCCTCCTGATCTGGTGGAGGCGGCGCGCTCCTACGGGCTCCGGGACCGGCAGTTCTTCCGTCGCGTGCTGCTCCCGGGGATCTTCCCCGCGCTGATCACGGGGTCGATCACCGCCTTCGGCGGGGGCTGGAACACCCTCATCGTCGCGGAGTACCTGAGCTTAGGCAAGAGCCAGCTCTCGGTCCTCGGCATCGGGCAGCTGATCGACCTCGGCAACGCGTTGGGCGCCGCCGGCAACGCCCTGATGGCCGCGGCGCTGCTCACGCTGGTCGGGACCGTGATCGCCATCAACGAGCTCTTATGGAAACCCCTCTACCGCCGGGCGGTCGAGCGGTACCGCTACGACTGACCGGGGGAGGGCGCGGTGGCGATCATCCGGGTCGACCACGTCGACAAGTCGTTCCCGACCCGCCACGGCACGATCGCCATCATGCAGGACATCACGTTCGACGTGAAGGACTCGGATTTCCTGGCGATCGTCGGCCCGTCCGGCTGCGGGAAATCGACGCTCCTGCGCCTTATCCAGGGTCTCGACCACCCGACCGCCGGCTCGATCACGTTCCGCGACCAGAAGATCGATGGGGTCGCGAAGGGGATGGCGATGGTCTTCCAGAACTTCGCGCTGTTCCCGTGGCTGACCGTCAGCCAGAACGTCGCCTTCGGGCTCGAGGCGCTTGGCTGGGAGCCCGGACGCATCTCCTCCCAGGTGGAGCGGTACATCAACGTCACCGGACTCGACGGCTTCGAGGAGGCGTACCCCCGAGAGATATCCGGCGGGATGCGACAGCGGGTCGGACTCGCCCGCGCGCTGGCAGTCGAGCCGACGGTGCTGCTCATGGACGAGCCGTTCAGCGCGCTCGACGCGCTCACGGCCGAGGGGCTCCGCGAGGAGGTCCTCCAGCTCTGGAGGGACCCGGCCCTCCCTCCGGAGGCGGTGGTCCTGGTCACCCACAACATCGAGGAAGCGATCCAGCTGGCCGACCGAGTCGTCGTCCTCTCCCGCCGTCCCGGCCACGTCCTTGCCGAGGTCCCAATCGACCTCCCGCGTCCTCGGGACCGGAAGTCGACCCCGTTCTACGACCTCACCGACCGCGTGTACTCCCTCATCACCGAGGGCGGGGTCCGGGTCGGCCCGCCCCTCGATACGGGCACCCCCCCGCCGGGTTGAGAAGGATATATCCCCCTTCCCGCTGTGTAAGAGAGGAGCTTACCTAACCCCCGTGGCGACCACCTATCCGAAGTGCAGCCCGACCGAGATGCTCGGCCTGCTCGTCCTCCTGAACGACCACAAAGGGGCCGAGGACATCGCTCGCCTCGCGGACGACCTCGACCTGGAGATCGACGAGATCTTCCCGGCGCTCGAGTACGCCGAGCTGTTGCAGTTCGTCAAGGTCTCCGACGGGCGGGCGACGTTCACCGACCTCGGGCGCAAGCTCGTCGCCGCGTCGATCCGCGACCGCAAGGCGATCGTGAAAGACCAGCTGACGAAGACCCCCCTGTTCCGGACGATCGTCCGGGCGCTGGAGGCGAACCCCGACCATCGCCTGACGGAGGAGGAGTTCAGCCACATCGTCGCGTTCACGACGGCGAGGGCCGACGGAGGGGAGCAGAACATCGTCAACTGGGGCCGGTACGCCGACCTGTTCCGCTACGACGCCGACGCGCGGGTGATCTGCCCGGCCCGCCGGTCCGGCACCTCCAAGGGGGGGAGCGGACGGAGCCCTCCCCCGTCCGCAGGCTCCCCAAGCGGTCCCGCGCCGACCGCCAAGCCGAAGGCCAGCCCGACCGAAGCCACCCAGGGCCCGGGAACCGCGAGCGCGGTCGCCTAGCGCCCCTACCCCGCCCCCCCTGCTGCGCGGGGTACCGTTATTCGCTCGTCCTCGTCTCCCTGGGCGATGGCCGACCTGACGATCCTCGGGGTGCCGGGCAGCCTCCGGAAGAACGCCTACTCCACCGGTCTCCTCCATGCCGCCGTAGAGCTCGCCCCGCCCGGGGCCAGGGTCGAGATCGCGGACGTTCGAGGGTTCCCGGTCTTCAACCAGGACGAGGAGGCGCCCGTCCCGGAGCCGGTCCGCCGGTTCAAGGAGAGGGTCCGCGCCGCGGACGCCGTCCTGTTCTCTCTGAACGAGCACAACTACGGCCTCTCGGCCGCCGAGAAGAACGTTCTCGACTGGGCCTCGCGGCCGTACCCCGACAACTCCTGGGACGGCAAGCCCGCCGGGATCATGAGCGCCAGTGTCGGGATGATCGGCGGCGCGCGGGCACAGTACGACCTTCGGCAATCGATGGTCTTCCTGAACATGTTCCCGATCAACCGACCCGAGGTCATCGTGCCGATGGCCGCTCAGAAGTTCGACCCGACCGGCCGGCTGGTGGACGAGGCGGCCCGCAAGTTCATTCGAGAGCACCTGGTCGAGCTCGCGCGCCACACCCGCCAGCTCCGGTCCAAGGCGTAGGCCGGCTCCCTTGGTCCGGCCGGTTGCGCAACGACGGAAAGCCTCCGGAAACGCTCGGCCTTCGTACGAGGCGCCGGTTCCGGCGACGGGACACCCCTCGCCGGGCCGGGGAACCACCGCCGGGATCCGGCCGCAGTTCCAAATCCTTAAACTCGGCTGTAGCTCGCCCGCTCCACCGGGCACGTAGATCAGCGGAAGATCGCTGCTTTCGCAAAGCAGAGGTCGGGGGTTCAAATCCCCCCGTGTCCACCACTTTCGCGCATACTCGTCGGACCTCCGGCGAAGGAAACCCTACCCGTTCTCTCCGAGCGGCTGGCGGGCCCGTCACGAGAGACTCGAAGCACGTCGCGGCGGCGGGTAGCTCGCGGCGTCCTAACTGCTTGGAGCAATCCCGGAGGCCGCAGCGTGAGCCGTTACATAGCCGGGGACCGTCCGAACCGGAATGAGCACGAACAAGAAGCTCGTCGAGAACTACCTGGCCACTACGGATAAGTCGAAGCTCCGCTCGCTGCTTGCCGACGACGTGGAGTGGATCGAGTGGGGGGACGGGGTCCCCCCTTCGGGAGCTATCACCCGAGGGAAGGAGGCGTTCATCAAGAACTATGGGGACGATGAGCTCCGGGGCGAGGTTACGCGGCTGACCGAGGAGAACAACGTGGTCGTCGCCGAGGGCACGGCGCATGTGACCAAGAAGGACGGCCACTCTTTTTCCGTCAAGTTCGTCAACATCTTCGAGTTGGAGAACGGCAAGATCAAGCGGAAATCCTCCTTCGGCGCCCTGATCAAGGCCTCCGCGTAGGGAGTGCCTCGGGGGGGCACGAGGTCAGGTCGACCGGTAGGTCGAAGACGCTCCCTGCGTCCCCTGCGGGGGCCGTCGTGGAGTCCCGTGCATCGCTCGCGGCCTGGGCTCGCACCGAATCGGTCGGTGCCCCGGCCTACCGGGGCCGGGCGACGGTCCGTTGGACGTCGTCGGCCGCATCCCGAGAGCCCCCGGTGCGCCCCGATTCCGGTGACCGACCGGATGGAACCTTGCCCTCAGGGTCCGCCGCGTGGAGCTCGTGGACGTAGCGGCCGCCCCGCAGCAGCGAAACGACCGCTGCGACCGCCGTCAAGAGCGCCGAGACAACGAACGCCGTGTCCATCCCCTTGAGGAACGCGGGGGCTACCGCGTTCGGGAAGAACGACTTGGAGACCAGCGTCGCCTGGACCGAGGCCGGGATCTGCGATTGGAGGGAAGCAGGGAGGAACGCGAGGTAGAGGCCCATCGGGTTCTGGCCCAGGAACGCTCCGAAGAGGGCTCCGGTCGGGTCGCTGGAGACGAGTCCGGAGAGCGCCGAGCTCGCCGGACCTGTCACCCCCGCCGTGCCGAGGGCCTGGGAGACCGAGCCCGATAACCCGCTGGAGAGCCCCACGATGACGATAGTGAAGAAGACCGCGAGCGAGAGCTGCATCCCCGCGTTCTGCAGTGTCGCCCACATCCCCGACGCCGCCCCCCGATGCTCCGCCGGGACCGCGTTCATGATCGCCGCGGTGTTGGGCGCGGCGAACATCCCCATGCCGCAGCCTTGGGCGAACAGCAGGACGCCCACCTGCCAGTAGACGAAGTTGTACGGCACGAACAGGAATGCGACGAACGTCACGCACCCGATCGCCATTCCGGCGCTCGCGAGGTAGCGGGCGCCGAGGCGATCGGAGGCCCATCCGCTCAGTGGGCCCATCAGGACGAAACCGCCGAGCATCGGCAGGAGGTAGATCCCCGCCCAGAACGGGGTCTGCGCGAACGAGTAGCCGTGGAGGGGGAGCCATATCCCCTGGAACCAGATGATCATCAGGAACATCACCCCGCCACGGGCGATCGACCCCAGCAGGCCCGCGAGGTTAGCGGCGGCGAACGCCCGGATCCGGAACAGTTCGAGCCGGAACATCGGCTCCCGGACCCGCGTCTCGACGAAGAGGAAGGCGACGAGAAGGGCGACCCCGCCAACGACGCCGGCCCAGACCCAAGGGTTCGACCAGCCCATGCTCTGGCCTCCGTACGGGAGGAGGCCGTAGGTCACCGCCACCAGCAGGACGGTTAGGCCGACCCCAAACGTGGTGTTGCCGAGGAAATCGACCCGCTGGCCCCTCCGGATCGTTCCCACGTCTCGCAGTTTGAGATACGCCCAGATCGTCCCCGCGACCGAGAACGGGACGCTGGCCAGGAAGATGACCCGCCAGGACGGAAGGACGAGCGGGCCGAAGTGGATGTCCGGGATTCCCGCGAGCAGGCCCCCGACGACCAGGCCGAGGACCGAACCGCCGATCGCGGCGGCCTGGTTGATCCCGAGCGCCTTCCCCCGTTCGGAGGGTGGGAACGCGTCGGTCAGGAGGGCCGCGGAGTTCGCGAACAGGAAGGCGCCCCCGACGCCCTGGACGATGCGGAACGCCACCAGCTCCCAGGCACCTGTGGCCCCCGAGTTCGGCGTCAGGAAGAGCAGAACGGAGCCCACGGCGAAGATCGCGAAGCCCAGGTTGTACATCCGGGCACGGCCCCACATGTCCGAGATCCGCCCGAAGGTGACGAGGAGCGTGGCGGTGACCACACCGTAGCCGAGAAGGAGCCAGATCAGCAGAGTGAAGTTGCCGGGGGCGAACGCATCGACGTTCAGGCCTCGGAAGATCACCGGGAGCGAGATCAGGATGATCGTCCCGTTGACCGCCGCCATCAGCGCCCCCAACGTAGTGTTCGACAGAACGGTCCACTTGTACTCCATCTCTTCCTCCCCGACGGATCAGGCCCTCTCCCGCGAAAGGGTTCGGAGCAGGGCGGCGATTCCCAGGGCCAGGGCCCTCCGCTCTGCCGGGGTCATCGCGCGGTCGACCTCGCGCAGCATCGAGGACACGGCGGTCCTCGTCTCCCGGTTGCGGCGGAGCCCGAGCGCCGTGAGAGCGACCAGCACCGCCCTACGGTCGGTTGGGTCGGCGACCCGGCGGACCAGGCGTCTCTCTTCCAGCCGATCGATCACGTCCGTAGCTCCTGCCGGGGTCACCCCGACCTCCCGGGCGATCTGCGACGCCTTGGCCGGAGCCCTCGCACATAGGTCCAGCACCGCGAACTCCGAGACCGAGACGTCGAACCGGCCGAGCACTCGTCGCCCGCGCCACCGCAAGCCGTGGTAGGCCGAATGGAGACTCCGCCACGGCTCCTCCAACTTGGTCCCGGTCGGCCGAGAGACCCTCGCGCGAACGGTCTTCCGCCGAGGTGTCACACCCCTCGGGGTTACTTCGATTCCGTATAATCTTGTTCCTCAGTATCAATTCACCATCGGCATCGGTTCCGGAGGTCGCGAGCCGACCTCCAGGACGCGGCGGGGGATCCGAGGGGGCCGCGGCTCCGGTCGCGCCTGGGCGGCCAGCTCGGGCCCTGGACGCTGGGCCAGGCGGACCCGAGCGCTCGGACACCACCCCGCCACTGAGCGGCCCGGTGAAGGTCCACCGGCCGGCCGGGCCCCGGAGCCCCGGGGCCGACCTATGCCTTCGCCCAGTAGTGGTGAAGCGCGGTGTTGCCCGCGATGCGGCCGAGGCCCACCGCGTGGTCGAGGACGAGGTGGGCGAAGAACCGCCCGTGTTCGTCGCTGCCCGGCGGGTCCTTCGGGAAGAAGAATCCGTCTTGCTTCAGTTCCTCCCA
>Ga0187771_10001263_pt1 | contig 16749 bp, 17 predicted proteins | sample 0116_SJ02_MP15_1_FD_133139 | JGI IMG/M metagenome (GOLD analysis project Ga0187771, IMG submission 133139) | Tropical peat soil microbial communities from peatlands in Department of Meta, Colombia - 0116_SJ02_MP15_10_MG | ecosystem: Environmental > Terrestrial > Soil > Wetlands > Peat | place...
ATTGATTACCTTAAGAAAAACATCAGTGTCAACAGGCTAGCAGGAAGAGTAAAACCAGTTCATGGAGACGCTAAAAAAGTGTTCAAAGGCAAATCAGGCTTTGCCGATCGTGTCATCATGAACCTACCTGAAAAATCATTCAACTACGTCGATGTCGCATGCAAAATCATCAAGCCTTCTGGCGGAATCATCCATTTCTACACCTTCGTAAGCAAAACTGAGTCCTTGGAAAACCGAAAAGCCCGCTTATTTCGAGCAGTCACGAGGTCTGGTAGAAACGTGAAAAAAGTCATATCATCGCGGGTTGTTCGAGAAACAGCGCCCTACGAAAAGCAAGCGTGTATTGACATTGAAATCTGTTAAGGTTCCATCGCTAATGTAGTCTTGATTTGTTGTGACGGGTTAAAGCGCGCGGGCTAGCGCTAACTGACCGAAGAACGAGATATTCCGCCAGGTCTCTCCAGTAGACGTAAAAACCTTCCAAAAGGTCTAGGTCGTCCTCATTCTCTGCTCTCTCAAAATATCTTTGAGCAACGTCTAGACGTGGCTTTCCAGAGTCACTTAATAGACCTAGCTCTTGGAAATAGTCAGGGGAGAACGATGGAGAAAAAGGAGAAGATGGTCGGGAAAAGTCTCCAACAGAAGCACCTAAGGCTTTATTCTCAGTATCGAGGAGAAACAGACCTCTATCGCCACTGACAAAACCCCATTTTTTTCCCCAGATTCGACAGGAGCTGCGAACTAAACCTGACTGTGACCAGACCCTTCCTGGTGTTCAGAACGAATTACTAGGAATTAATCATTAATCAGATGATACAGAAGAGCAGAAAAAGAGGGGATTAATCAAACGCTGATTTACGATTCATAAGCCTGAATAAGCAACCAGAACAGCTCTATTACAGCGGGGAGTCCTTATAGAATGGCAACTTCACCACAAAAACTCCCTTATTCAAAACTTATCGCAATAGTCATAGCGATAATACTGGCTGCTGTGGTTCTCATAGTGGCATTTGCACTTCCAACGCTTCAACAGCGACAGGTAAACTTGCAAGCGCCAGCCGCCTATTTTGAATTTCCTTCTGAATCTACATATCGTACAACTGAGGGCGATTTCTTGGGAATAGGTGGCAACGTTGTCGTCTGGGTTAGTGCGACGGTGAAGAATAGTGGAAATGCCGCAGGCGGCTGCACAATATATGCTCAAGTAACTGACCAAGATGGAAGTTATTGGACGCAATCACAGGGTGTCTATCTTCAAGTCGGTGAAGAGCAAACGATTACTTTCAAATTCGCCTCTGGCCCTCACAATGACGCTTACACCTGGTCTGTATGGGCAGGTTAGCTTGTAGTTGCGTGCCCGAACAAAAAAAAGGAAGCTTTGGAAAGGTTAGGTCCAGTCAGTGTTCACCATAGCAGTAGACTTAACACATTGGACGTATTCTATATTCATTGTCTTTCTCGGAAAACAGGTGTGTGCATATGAGCTGGAAAGTGTGGAAGCAGCCTAGTGAAAGGGCTAGAGACGAATTTGAAAATGGATACCGAAAAGGGTTCAATCTCTCAAACTGGAACTCAGCTCTTTCCTCTTTCAATTCGGCTTATGAGCTCTACAGCAAGGCAGGAGATCAAGCCAATGCTCAGGTTGCATGGACTCTGGCCACATTCTCCAGAGCATTAACTGAACCCGAAAGAATCGAGAATTGGGCCAACGCTTCTAACGCGCTCAAGACCGTGGGAATTGTGGAAATAGATGTGACCCAACCAGTTTCCACCGAAAAGCTTGCGACGGAATGCGAATTGAAGGCCTCCGAATTGAAAGCAAGGTCCATATCAATTTCTGCGCAAAGGGCTGAACAGTTGGAGGAGGTTGCGAAAAAATACTTGGCATTCGGTGAGCAAAGTCTTCTAGTTCCACTTCTATTGGAAAAACATCAAACTTCTGCCCAAGTCAGAGCTCACAGAATCATAGCAGAAGCCTCGAAGCTTAGAGGTGACGAAATACTCGATCTCAGCCCAAGAAACGCTTCCGAGTTCTACAGAATGGCCGCAGTTCACATGAAAACTGCAGGTGACCTGGAGTCATTCCAGCAGATGTCTAGAAAAGCTGAAGATTTTTCAACAACTGCTCGCTGCTACTTCTGTGGAAGAGAAGTTCAGGGCAAGGAAGTCAACTTTGTGCCTATGAAAGCACAACTGACGAGATTTCTGGAAAAACAAACTGAGAACCAAGCCTTGCCAACAATCCTATCAGCAAACAGCGTCATTGCATGCAAAGGCTGTCATTCAGCCATAACAATCGCGGCCGATGAAATTGCCAAGAGATATTTCGATTTTGTAGAAGCGGAGCTGAAAGAATTCCAGAGGACAGTCAATTTGGAAATGAGCAGTTTGAAGAGCAGGATAAGTCGTCTAGAGTCAAGGACACGATAGTATGACGGAAATAGACAAGCTTATTGGCCTGAGATGCCCTCAATGCGGTGCTGCCCTTCCAGAAACTGGGAGGGAACTTGTGAAATGCACATATTGTGGAACGTCCGTCCGTATAGAAGACGCGAACAAGTACGTGGAGCATCTCAAAGGATTTGTAATCGAATGGATCAGGAGTGCATTACCGCTTGGACTGAGCGCGGTATATTCAGCCTCCGTGGATCCACTTGCTCGACACAACATATTTTTACAGAACGTTTTGCCAAGTTTAAACGCTGAGTTTTCGAGAGTTCAGTCAGATGCGTTTGAATGTTTTGGCACACCTTTGATTATGCCTCCGTTTGTTAAGCATTCATTTGCACATGGACCTCAAAAAGATCCAAGAACACTTTTCTCATATAGCGCCAAACTATCTTCAGTCCAGCCGCTCGCCGTTGATCCAAATGATCAGACTACCGTGCAGAGAATGGATCAACTTTCAAGAGCCTATGCTCATGTTCTGATTGCGCTTGACTTGATGGATAAAGCTGCGTCAAGTTCATACAAAATTATCGCAGAGAATTTCGCTATTGCGGGCAAGACTCTGGAGAGGTCAAATATAACACTTAGCACCAGATTGATGGCCTTGAGTGAAGTCTATCTCTCTTTGGATGACCTTCTCTCAGAGAAACTTGTAGAGTCCCGAAAGAGAATCAATAAAGCTAAGACTAGCTTGGAAGAAGCGATAGCGAAATCAACTCTAGACATTAATCTTTCAATCTGCACTTCTGCCCTTGAGCAGGAACTCGAGGTTGCGAAGACAGTTTTAATGATCATTGACCTCGTAGAATCTGGCATGAGAGCAGAAAGCTTGGAGATTGTACGAAGAGTTGAAAATCTGTTCGAAACGATCTGCACATGTAGCCAAGTCAATTCGCCAAGCTGGAAGCACAGATTTGAAAATTTGGGTAGGTATAGTGAGATCACGAGCTGGCTGTGCATGAGTCTTGACGCAAAGAATGGCAAGACGCCGATTAAAATCGCTCCTGGCATAGGCAGTGTTCTCTTTCCTTTTTGGGTTGCAGACATCAACTACACCTTCGGCACTGGGGCGCTATGGATGCGAAAGGGCAAATGCGTGAAAGAAACTGCGTTGGCTGTGGCTTCTTTTCCTTTGTACCACAGCTTTGTCCAGTCTCCGTCGGAAGTGGTCACGGACATCTTCTCAAGAAGACCTGACGCATCTCTAGCGGGCTCAATTATCGGATCCGAAATCAGCATCTCAACAGGCGAAACCATTAGCAGGTTGATTCAAATTGCAATGTTGAAAACTGCATCTGGCTTTGCAATTGTTCCCCCGTTGAGCACAGTTTCAGAAGCCAAGCAACTTATGAATGACTATCTGCAGCAAGTCTCGCGAAGATTAGGAGGAAAGCTACAGGTCGCTTCCTGTGAGGTATCAGACATAGTCTTTGTTCCAGTGGATTTGAATACCGGCTTTGTCAACTATCACGGAATACTTGGTTCGATCCCGCCAAAACAAGTTGGAGATTTACAGCTAATCAATTCTATTGCGGTATAATCTGCATATCATCAACGTGACATACTCTTCAGCAACTCAAGGACCTTTAGGGCGCTTGAAAAGATGTATCATGACGCACATTTCTAAGATGTCGACTTAAATAACTGCCTCTGAAGAAGAGCCAACATCCACTGGTTTTGTCTTCCCACTCTCCTACCCTTCACTTTGCCTTCTGTCACAAGCTTGTAGAGATGGAGCTGAGCCATGTTCCAAGAGACTTTGAGTTCGTTTGCGACCATTTCGGTGGTTACAGGCCAGTCTTGTTCTGAGAGGTAGCGGAGAATGTGCTTATCAATCTCCTTTTCCAGTATGGCACTTCCTATGATACTTCCTTAGCATGTGTTTCATGGAAACATAGATAAGCATTATGTTCGGTCATAGAATTGAACCTATGATACGCCATACAAGGATCTAGAAGTGGGCGGATAAGACCTGACGCACTAAGTCAAGCAATGATGTTAAGAAAACAATCTGGCAGCATGAGAGGAAGAAATCTAGATGCTCCTCAAGTTGAAGTTGTTTATACCAGCAACGAGGAATTTAGAAAAGCCGGGTAATAGCAAGGGGAAGGAAATGAAGAAAGCGATTTCTGCAATAGTTATCGCATTGCTTCTGACAAGCATGCTCCTTCTCTCTCTGAATATTCGACTTGCAAGGGCTCCTGCGACCATAATTGTCCCCGATGATTTTTCAACGATTCAAGCAGCGATAAATGCAGCAAGTGACGGTGACACAATCTTCGTCAGAAATGGAACATACTACGGAAATGTTATCGTTAACAAAACGCTGTCGCTTGATGGAGAAAGCAGAGATTCTACGATCTTGGATGGAAACAACAGTGGAACAGTCGTAACCATTGTGCAAGATGATGTCAGTTTCATGAATTTCACTGTAAAAGATAGTGGGTCTCTAGACTGGGACACCGGTATCTACGTAACGTCTTTTAATAATAACATATCTGACAACTTGGTCACCGATAATAATAATGGGGTACACTTGATGGGTGGAAACAATAGCCTTCGAGGAAACATTCTAACGAACAATACATACAACCTTGGAGTCTGGGGCGACTCTATATCAGGGTTTGAGCAGAATATTGATACCTCAAATATGATAGAAGGTAAACATGTTTATTTCTTGGTCAATCAGAAGGACATAGTTATTCCTTCCAACGCTGGATACGTGGGAATCGTGAATTCTTTTAATATCTCCATAATGAATCTTGATTTGGAGAAAAACGGGGAAGGAGTTCTACTGGCTTTTTCTTCAGGTTGTTCCATCATCAAAACGACAACTTCTAACAACAGACTTGGCTTTTACTTATTTGGCTCTCAGGAAAACGTTGTGTCCGGTAATGTATTGACAGGTAACGGTGTAGGCGTCTATCTCGACCTTTCCGAAAGCAATACTCTAAGTCTTAATGATATAGGCTATTCTGGAAGCGCATATCCTGGCAGCGGTGTCGAGTTACATTGGTCCAGCGACAACACCATAGAAAACAACCATGTAACGAACGTTTCTTCCACAGGGATTGGAGTTTGGGGAAATCCAGGTCAAGACAACGAAATCATCGGGAATAAGGTATTGGACTGTGGTCTTGGGCTAGTCATTGGCAACCTTGCCACAAGAGATCTCGTAACAGACAATTCAATTATGAACTGCAATGAGGGAATTGACATAGAATCATGCAGTTATAATGCCTTTTACCATAACTCATTCATTAACAACACAGTGCAGTTTTATTCAGAACATTCTTCTGAGAATAACACTTGGAACAATGGTTACCCTTCTGGCGGCAATTACTGGAGCGACTACACTGGGACAGACATGTACAGTGGCCCATACCAGAATGTGACGGGAAGCGACGGAATAGGCGATACGCCCTACGTCATTGATAGCAACAACATCGACCATTATCCACTCATGCAACCTTGGACTGGCAGCATGCGCTTCCATGATGTTGCAGTGATCAACGTGACATCCAATTGCACGTGGGTCTTTCAGGGGTTCAGCGCTAACATCAACGTCACAATCTTAAACAGAGGCGACTTCGGAGAGAACGTGAATGCCACGCTCTACTACAACGCAACATCGGGCGACGCAATAGGCACACAGAATATAACCCTATTGGCAGGAGAAAACGAGACACTCGCGTTCGTCTGGGACACTAAAGGCTTGCCTTACAACCAGAATTACACGATAACGGCAGTCGCGACTATACCATTGGACGTTAATCTAACGGACAACACCTTAGCCACTAGACCCATAACAGTCAGAATCTTGGGCGACATAAACGGCGACGGCAGGGTCGACGGCCGAGACATAACTATAGCGGCACGAGCCTTCGGAACGAGGCCTGGAGATCCAAGGTGGAACCTGGACGCTGACATAAACGGCGACGGCAAGGTTGACGGCAGAGACTTAGTGATGATCGCCAGAAACTTCGGCAAATAACTTGCTCTCTTTAACCCTTCCTTCCTTTGATACTGTTAAGTTATTCGTGGTGATTTTGTTGCCTATTCATAGGTCTAGAATAATATTCCAGATTCTTTAAGTACACATTCTATCGTTTGATTTTGCTAAGGTGCGTCTTGCAAAAGTTTCCTTTCTCCTATTTCTGTCAAAAGGTTTCTGATGCATGGCGCACCTCTCCTTTCTCCACATTTTTGTGGTGTGCCTCTAATTTTCAAGGGCATAATTTCAAGAACCAAGATGCCTCTTTTCTGGAGAATACTTCAGGGAAACCGTTATCCTCTTCTCGCTCGAAGCAGTGTAGGAATGAGCCAAGCCTCGTGAATCAACCTTCTGTCCTCGACCCAGGGAGTAATCTTCCACCTCTCAGGCCTGCCCCCGCATTACGGCAAAATTGAGAGTCCTCGACGCATTCAAAAGATGCCCGTGCCCAACAAGTTGTCCAGACTCATTATCAACGCGAGTTATAAATATGGTCGATTGCCCGCGCGCGCTAGTATCCCACCTAAACGCTGAGTCGGCCCACCTAAGGCTTTATAAAGGGTATTTAAGCATTCACTAGGCTATAAGGAGTGATGCTGATGCCGAAGAGCAAGGCGGTCATAAACGTGGAGAACGTAGTTGCGTCGGCTACCCTGAACCAGAAGGTCGACTTGAACGCTGTTGTCAAGGGATATCCCGGCGTTGAGTATAGGCCTGAGCAGTTTCCGGGTCTGGTGTTCAGACTCAAGAGGCCGAAGACGGCGACTTTGATTTTCAATTCCGGAAAGATGGTGTGCACGGGTGCCAAATCTGAAAAAGAGGCGCGGCGAGCAGTGATGAAGGTAATTAAGGAGTTGAAGAAGGGCGGAATAATCATCATCAGTAAGCCAGAGTTGAAGATACAGAACATCGTTGCTTCCGCGAGCCTGGGTGGAATGATTGACCTGGAGAAGGCTGCGTACTCGTTGGGCAAGACCATGTACGAGCCGGAGCAGTTTCCAGGCTTGATCTACAGGATGGATGAGCCCAAGGTGGTGATTCTCTTGTTCGCAAGTGGAAAGCTCGTGTGCACAGGAGCGAAGAAGGAGCAGGATGTGTACGACGCGGTTCACAAACTTCATGGAATACTTGAGGATCAGAAACTGATCTTCTACGAGTAGCCTTGGTTCCGATTTTTTTATCTTTTTTTGACCTGTTTCAGGATTGTTTTCTCCTGCTCTTCGTCTATCGTTCCGAGGTCGGCTAGGGTGCTTGCTATATCGCTGATGTTTAGTAGAGCGTGGAGGTTGATGCTGCGCCTCTCCAGTCTCTCTCTCCCGCCCTCTTGTCTGTCGATGAGCACCACTGCGTCGGTTACGACGCCTCCTTCGGCGGTCAACGCCTTAGCTGCTTCTTCCAAGGATAGACCAGTCGTTATCAGGTCGTCGATGAGGATGATTCGGTTTCCAGGTGCGAGGACACCCTCGATCCTTCTCTGTCTTCCGTGCAGCCTGACGCCTCTTCTGGTGTACAAGAACGGTTTTCCCATTTCGTAGGCGACGATTGCCGCGAACGGTATGCCGGCGACCGGGATTCCGACGATCCTGTCGAATTTTTTTTCTCCCACTGTGCTTTTCACGAATCGTACGCAGATGTTGCAGATCTTATGGAAAGCGTCTGGGAAGCTCGGGACTATCCGCAGGTCAATGTAGTAAGGGCTTATTTTTCCGCTTGTAAGTTTGAAGGCGCCGAACTGTATGGCTCCTATTCTGTTGAGGATTTTGCAGAGTTCAACCTTTGCGTCTTCGCTGTCGTCCCCCATCGTTGAAGAGTCACCTCTTTTTCGAGACTTGGTATATCTTTCCCGTTTCCGGTATCAAGCATGTGACCTTCGGCAGCTCCTTATTCAGTAAGTCGGCGAATCTCTTCTGATCTGCGTTCGAGCCTGTGTGGTACGGAACGGCGACCTTAGGCTTCGTCAGTCTAGCTATTTCCACGCCTGTCTCCGGCGATGTGTTAGGCGCGATTCCTACCGTGCAGAACACCAAGTCGAGCTTTTCTTTCTCTCCGATCGTGGCCATCTCCGGGAATGGTAGGCTGTCCGCCGTGTGGAAGAGCTTCACTCCGTCCTCACTCGTGATTATGAATGAGAGAGGCGTAGCCGCGGGAGGATGGTTACATTTCTCCGCTTTTATTGAGACTCCTTCAACTTTGATTTCCGAGCCGCTCTGGGTTTCTTGTAGTTTGTCCGTCGGGATACTGTTTTGGAGTCTTTTCGCTGAGGTCGGGTCAGCCACCACTCTGCATTGTGTCAGCTTCTGTATGTCGCAAACTAGGGCCTGATCGAGGTGATCGTAGTGTTCATGAGTGATCAGGAGCACGTCGACGTTTCTGAAGCTTTTGGCCTTAACGTCGACTGGGTCCACGACCAGTGTCTCGGATGGGGTTTTCACGGTTATGCCTGAATAACGGTTGAGCCAAACGAAGAGGATCTCGTTCTTTGCCGGTGTTTTTTCAATCGACATGTCTGATTCCTCGCTGCATAAGATTATGTCGGTAAGATTTTAAAGGGCTTGTGATGTGATGAGCCTTTGGCTCGATAAGGCTTAATAGTTTCTGACTCGGTGTCTCAGTGTTCGAGTGACTCTGATGGTTGACGTTTGGCTTCCATACGGAAAGACGGAGGTCTGCGTGAGGGTTCCGGCGCGGAATCTTCTTGGGTCGATTGATCCGAAGGAGAAAGCATCTGCGCCCGAAGCTGGGGATGAGGTCAAGAGGGCTCTTAGAGAGCCAATCGGTTCCAGCAGACTGGCCGAGATCGTGAAGCCTGAGAGCAAGGTGGTGATTGTTGTTGACGATGCTACGCGCGCGGCGCCGACTCGAATAATGCTTCCCCCCTTACTCGAAGAGATGAAGACCGCGGGCGTAAATAGCGAGAACGTAACTATCATTTTCGCGTGCGGGATACACAGGAGCGTGACAGCTGAAGAAGCTCGCCTGCTACTTGGAGATGACGTGTTTGCCAGCGTGAAATCCGTGAGCCACGACTGCAGGTCTCCAGATCTCGTTCACGTCGGCACGACGGAGCGTGGGACGCAGGTTCTGCTGAACCGCCTCTTCGTTGAGGCTGACGTGAGAGTTCTGACCGGAGACGTGGGTCTTCACTATTACGCTGGCTACGGAGGCGGAAGGAAAAGTGTTCTGCCAGGTGTTTCCGGCGAGGAATCGATAAAGCACGACCACGCCATGATTCTGGATGCAAACGCGAAGACGGGCGTCTTGAAAGGAAACCCGATAAATGAAGACATGGTTGAAGCAGCGAGAATGGCTCGAGTAGACTTCATCCTCAACGCTGTTCTCAACAGCAGGAATGAGCTCGTGAAAGCTTTCGCCGGAGATTTCGAGCAGGCGTTTTCAGAAGCGGTTAAACTCGTTGATGAGATGTACCGTGTTCCTGTAGACAGGAGGGCAGACGTGGTCGTGGTCAGCGCAGGCGGGCATCCTGCGGACATCAACCTGTACCAGGCTTACAAGGGAGTTGACAACGCGTTGGAGGCTGTCAAGCGCGGAGGAGTAATAGTCCTAGTGGCCGAGTGTCCAGAGGGCCATGGCAATCACGCGTTCTACGACTGGATGTCCAGGCTCGGTGACTTTAAGTCGGTTGAGCGGGAGATCAGGCGAAGCTTCGTTCTAGGGGGGCACAAGGCGTACTATCTGCTTAAGGCGATGCAGAGTCACAGCATCATTCTCGTTTCGTCGATGCCTGACTATTATGCGTCGAACATTTTCAAGATGAAGACGGCGAGGGCCCTCAACGACGCTCTGAACGAAGCACTCAACATTGCAGGCAGAAACGCTAAGGTTTGGGTCATGCCCTACGGAAGCTACACGTTGCCAGTCGTCACATCGTCCGGCGAGCCCAGTGGGCCTGAAGCTATTCAGGAAACGAAAAGTGTTTAAACAGCTTCGGTTTCATGGTCTGGAACAAACGGTGATGGCAGTTGCTGGAGACTTACACTATTCGGAAGTTCAGTTTGAACGACCTGCAGAGTGTAATGCACATAAACCGCGACTGTCTCCCAGAGAACTACACGGATTTTTTCTTCGTTGACCTATTCCGTAGGTTCCCAGAGCTCTTCATCGTTGCAGAAAACGCGGGTGAAGTAGTAGGCTACATCATGTGCCGGGTTGAAACTGGGCTATCAAGCCTCGGCCTCGGCGGCCTGGTTAAGAAGGGTCACGTCGTATCCGTGGCCGTGTTGTCTCAGCATAGACGCCACGGTGTCGGCGAAGCCCTCGTAGCGAATGCTCTCGAAACGCTGAAGCATTTTAGCGCGAAACAGTGCTACCTGGAGGTCAGAGTGAGCAATGATGAGGCCATAAGGCTTTACGAGAAGCTCGGCTTCGAGGTCACTCGGACGATGCGGGGCTACTACGCTGACGGGGAAGACGCGTACATAATGGCAAAGAAGTTGTAACTCGTCTCTGTCTGCAGCAGGCCTTTTCATCTTCAGCCAGAACGATTGGCTCTCCAAGTTCCTTACTGGTGGCTAATCTAGTGCCGTGTTGATCGTGTTATTACGTTTCGAAGAACGCAGACTCGGGCGTCGGAAGCCCTTCGAACGAAGAGTCAAAAAAATGGGCGAATGCAAGATGTCTTCGTCTTTGAAAAGAAAAAACAGGAGGTATCGGCGCTCTAGAGCTTCTTGGTTTTCTTCATCTGTCTCTCGATGTAGTCTAAGGCCTGGGCCATTTGTTCTTCTGGAATCTCGCGTACTCTTTCATGAGCAAAACCCAGTCTTATCTGCCTCTGTTGTTCCTTAGTGAAGGCTATGAACGCTGGCAACCAGGGCACAAAGCACGCAGCATAGTTTGCCGGGTATGGAACGCATACCAGCAACAGAAGGGAGCAGAGGACGCCTAGAACCATGTAACAACTAACGTACAGTGCTGGGTTTGTCAGAAGCTCAAATAGGTCGTTCAGGAATCCCATCTAGAGAAAGCTCCAAGAAACCCCGTTGAACCACAGCCAGATCGCGAACGGCACCGCTAAAGCCGAAACTGCTGCTAGAAACGCCATGATCCTCCCGAGTTTTTCTATCTTCGTATGTCTCACCCCCAGGAGACCGTCAAATGCTCTTCTCAAGGAGTACCCATAAGAATTTTGTGAATCCAGAATAAAGACCCAGAAAAAAGATTAAAGATAAGGATGATGCTACCGCATTAGTTCCGACTCTTAGGCTCTTCGACCAAGTCCGCAGAAAGAGATTTCCCAGTCGCTAACTCATCAGGTTCCAGTATCCGCCTAGAAAACTCTTAAATGAAGGCGAACGTATTGTGCCTGTGCTTCTCCTGGTTATGAGGAGACTAACGATTTGGAGATAAGTCGCAAGAAGCTTCGGGACGAGATCCTCGAGAGAGTGAAGTACGTCAAGACCTGTGTTTTGGCTAGGGAAGTCTGCCTCTTAGTGAGGACCAACAGGGCAGTGCTTGATCCTAAGGATGTTCGGGATATCTGCATGTCCGTTTCCAAACTCTGCAGAGAGGAGGGCTGCAAAGAGCCGAGTGAGATCTGCGAGAAAGCAGCTGAAGCCGTGGGCACCGCTGACGAAGCGAAGTACCTCGATCTCTGCGCCCAGAGCTGCCTGAAGTGTGGCGAGTCGAGAAAGCCCCAGACGGCCACTCCACAACCGAATCGGTCTACTTACGTAGCCTAGAAGAACAAGTCTTAAAAGATCGAAACCATTGGTTGAGTAGCGACTAAACAGAATCATGGGAGGTCTCAGGCTGTACATCGCGCCTTACGTTCCTTCTCCACCGCAAGTGGTTCAGCGGATGCTGAACCTAGCAGAACTGAAGGCCGGTGAGGTTTTCTTCGACTTGGGCTGCGGCGACGGTAGGACAGTGATCATGGCGGCCAAGGACTTCGGTGCAAGAGCCGTCGGCGTCGAGTTGCGGGAGGATCTCGTTAAGAAGGCTCTAAGCACGGTCCATGAGCAGAACCTGCAGGGCAGGATAACGATCGTCAACGGTGACATGTTCAACGTGGACCTGACCTCAGCAGACGTCGTGTTCCTCTACTTGACGACGAGCGCCAACGAGAAGATCAAGCCGAAACTGGAGTCCGAGCTCAAGCGTGGCGTTCGCGTCGTCTCGCACGACTATGAGATCACCGGTTGGAGACCCCTTAAGACTGAGAACTACTGTGAGAACCAGATGCTTGGTTACCCGTCACACACGTTGTACCTCTACAGGAAAGCCTAGCTGGTAAGCTCGATGCCATCGTCTGGCTTCAGGACCTCCTACAGGGTAGTTTGGGCCGACACGGACGCGGCTCAGGTCGTACATTACGCCAATTACTTCCGAATTTTTGAGAGAGCCGAAGAGGAGTTCTACAGGCATCTGGGCTTCAGCTTCACGGAGTGGAGCAGCAGGGGACTATGGTTTCCCCGGGTTGAGGCTTTCTGCCGATACAAGAAGCCGGCAAAGTTCAACGAGCTTCTTCAGATAGAGGTTGCAGTAAGAGACTTGAAGGAGAAATCGGTTAAACTCGAATTCAGGGTTCTCAGCGAGAAATCCGACACGGTGTTTGCGTCGGGTTACATCATAGCCGTGGCAGCAGACAAAAAGACTGGTAAGGCCACAGCAATCCCTGTAGAGATCTTGGAGAAGCTTAGACCCTTGAGCGAGTAGGTTAATTAAGCGATGCGGGACTACTTTCCTCACGGTGACAGATGCAGTTCGTGCCTTGGCGCTACGTTTCTGACTGGCAATGCATAGCCTGTGGCGATTGTTGTAAGCTCTACAGCGTTGTTATAAACTTTCATGAGTGGCTCAGGATCATCGGGACCTACGGGGTTGAACAGACCACTTCCGGCCTGGACAAGTTGTTCATAAGACGAAGGCCGGACGGTTCATGTGCTTTCCTGAGTAATTCTTGGGACAGATACGCTTGTGGGATTCAACACATGAAACCCAGAGCATGCCAGATCTGGCCCTTCAAGATATCAACGAGACCTGAGTACGGATATCCAAACGAGGCTGCGTACGGATGCGTGGGAAGAGATCTCTTCGTGTACGTGGACCCCATGTGCAACGGCATCAGATATGGCACTCCGACCCGTGACTTTGCGAACTCGACGCTGAGAGAGTTTGTAGAAATTTACTTCGGAGTTCTAACACGACAGTACAAAACAACTGGAAGCATCAGCTGGCCTAGACCTCGATTGAACTTCATCCGCTTCGGACAAAACCGCTGAGGCGGGTCAGCAGAGGATTCTTTGCCCGCCATTTTCTAAAGGTTTCGTTCATAAGAAAAAGATAATTAAGTTTTTTATGCCCCCGGTGCACAAGCTGCTGACGCTGCGAGATTATGGTCTCTTCTTCTTAAGCAATCTTCTCTGCGGTCGCTCTGTTCGAAGCTCGAGTTCATATCAAGCAGTAGCGCTTGGGTTTAATAGTTCGTGCCGAAGGAAAAGCTGGGCTAGGGTTATAAGACAGGTGCTCCTAGGGAGGTTTTCAGCTTCAGCATAACTGGGGTTTCCGGTTGGCCTCGTCCAGAGTCGGCTTGTCCATGTTATACTGTCTAGGCGAACCTTTTTACAAGATGTCTAAGCGGCTGACGGAGATTCGGGCGGAATACGTAGAGATCGTCGATGACGGTTTTCACGCGTTGAACAAGCGAAGGGTGGCAACGCTCAACGATATCGGCGTTTCTAGGAGTCTGAAGTATTCTGTTCACGCTCCCTTTGCGGACGTGAACATATCTTCGCCCTCGAAGCCTTTGCTCAGGGCAGCGCTGAAACGGCTCAAACAGTCCATTATGTACGCGCAAGCCTTAGATTCTTATCTGTGGGTTTTTCATCCCGGCATGAAAACAGGAATCAGTTTTTTCTATCCAGGCATGGATTGGATTCGAAACCTGAAGAGCGCACAGACGTTGGCCAAGGCATCAAGGGAGTACGGTGTCCCCATAGCCATAGAAAACGTTCCGGAGCCACTGCCATGCTTGATGAAGAGTGTCAAGGGCTTCGAGGATTTCTACTCTGAAACAAACGAGAACATAGGCATGGTCCTGGACGTCGGCCACTCGAACATCAATGGGCAGACCGAGAGTTTCCTAAGAACCTTCAAGCGCAAGATTGTGCACCTTCACGTCAGTGATAATGACGGAAAAAGCGATCAGCATCTTGGTCTAGGCCGGGGCACGGTAGACTGGCAAGGTCTCCTAAGCATGTTGAAGGAGCTGTCCTACGATGGGACGGTTGTGATCGAATCAGTGGATCATGCAGAAGAGAGCCTGCTAAAGCTGAAGACTTGGAAAAAACTATATTGCCCCAACTCTACACTACGTAAAACAGGAACGATGGCATTAGGTGGACAACCATGAAAGCTTCAAGTTGCCCGCTATGCAACTTAGATCTCAAGAAAGAAAAGAAATACTACGAAGACCCGTCCTTCATGGTCCTCAAGACAAAAACCGCCAAAGGACACAGAGAGAGAATAATGATAATCTACAAGCGGCACGAACACACCATACCTCAGAACGCGTATGAACACGCGTTGGACGTACTCACAAAAATAGGCAAAATGGCTTTCAGCTACACCCCGAAATTCGTAATCATGGACACGACCTTCGCCACCATAAACGACCACTGGCACCTGGTGGCCACAGACCTTAACCCTAAGAGCCAGGACTTCGACCAGATACTATCCACGAAGTGGATCAAAGTCATCGACAACGCAACCACGGATGACACGGAACCCTGAACATGGACAAGATTGGCGAATGTGGACGGGCGGAAAAGATACACGCTTACGACAAGCATCGTATTGGGCAACGAAAGCATTCGAAAAGGCTTATACAGTCTTCGTATCAAATACGATTTCTAGGGCAAGCGGAATGAACGAAGGCACTCATCCTTACCGGCGTTTTCGAAGGGAAGGCACCTTGGTTGCCATCTCCGCGGGATTCTTCTTCATACTCGTCGGAACGATCTTCGTGATCAGACCTACTCTTTACGACAGCCTCAGAACGTTCTTCAACCCAAACGAATGGACGAACCACACCTTCTCTAACTCAAGCGTCACCCTTCCGGTGCCGACATTGAAATCCCTCGGCGATCCGGCGCACGTCGACGTCTACGACGCGGCATTCGAGTTCAGTCTGGCATGGGGAATCTTCCAAATACTCATACTGTCCCTCAGATTCGTGTTCAGCTCCACGGTTCGCAGAAAAGCGCGAACCGTCCAAAGCGTCGTTTTCTGGCTGGGCACGGCCTACCTAATTAACACGTTCCTCAACGCGTCAACAACGACAACCCTGTGGTTCCTCTTCTGGGCTGCCCTAATCATTCTGATCGGCTTGGCTTTGATCGTTAGAGCGATCGTGCTGGGAGTGCTCAGAGCGCGCTGAGATAACGGGCTCGTCACGCTTGGGTCTGACAGCCCGCGATAGTCTCTGCGAGTTTCTCAATTTTGATTGAGACCTGCTGTCTTTTCTTTAAGTCTCTCAGTATCACTTCTCCGTGCTCCAGCTCCCTCTCGCCGACGATCACGGCGTAGTCCATTCTTCTTCTGTCCGCGTCTTCGAGGGCCTTGTTCATTTTTCTCCCCATGACCTCGAACTCGACCCGCATCCCTGTTCTCCTCAGCATGCCTGAGACATGGAGTGCCGTCGCCGTGTTCTTGTCGCCGACGGGGATCACGATGACCCTCTTGTCTTTTGCCTCCTCCAACTCGACCTTTTGATCCTGTACCGCTAGCATTATTCTATCCAAGCCGTGGGCCACGCCGACCGCGGGTGTAGGCTCTCCCCCGAAGAGCTCGACGAGCTTGTCATATCTCCCACCGCCGGTTAGAGACACGTCAAGCTCAGGAACGTAGGCTTCGAAAATCATGCCAGTGTAATACTCAAGCCCCCTGGCAAACCCTGCCTCGACGCGCAAGTCGACGTTAGGTTCGGTCTCGACCACTAAACTCAGGATCTGTTCCAAGTTGCCCGCGGCGGCCTGTGCCTTCTCGTAACCCTGAACGCATTCCTTTATCTTCTTAATGACCTTGGAAACCTCACCGCCGCTTATCTCGACCAGGTTTCGAAGAACCGTCAAACAGCCATCCGATGCTCCGTTGTCCTTGGCGGTGCCGAACGCATCCTCATAGCGCTTCTTGTCCATCAACTGTAGGACGCTATTCTGTGCCTTCTCGTCCAACCTCTCGCCGCTTAAGACTCCTCTTAGAATGCCAACGTGCCCAACTTTGAAGTACCAGTTCTTCAGTCTCAGGCTGTTGAGAAGGCTGTGCGTCAGCAGCATTATCTCAGCGTCAGC
>Ga0187771_10001264_pt1 | contig 16743 bp, 10 predicted proteins | sample 0116_SJ02_MP15_1_FD_133139 | JGI IMG/M metagenome (GOLD analysis project Ga0187771, IMG submission 133139) | Tropical peat soil microbial communities from peatlands in Department of Meta, Colombia - 0116_SJ02_MP15_10_MG | ecosystem: Environmental > Terrestrial > Soil > Wetlands > Peat | place...
GGGCTGCCGCGAGGCCCAGTTCCGGTAGATTTCCGCCGCCGCGTACCAGTCGCCATGGAAGGTGCCAAGCACCACATTGTAAGGAAGTCTCGATACGCTGGGGCCGCGGGTGCCCGGGTAATGCCCGAGACCCATCATGACCCCTTCCCTTTCCATGATGGGATCTATGAACTTCGGCAGCCCTTTCGCGTCATCGCAAGCGACATAAAGCCCGCCAGCATCGTTGTAATAGGCCATGAGTTGCGTCGAGGTCCACTCGCCGGGATAATTGTTATACCGCCAGGTTTCCGGCGTATCGAGTTCCGTTCCTCCCCAACCGCCCAATGTCATGCCAGGTTGGACCGGGCCCGCCAGCGCCCCATCGGCAAACGACCAGAGGATGTGGCTGTAATGCTTGTCCGTTGGGTTATCGAACGGCACTTCAATGACGGGGAACTGAATGTGCCCGATCCAGGAGTTCGTCCGGTTATTCACCTCCAGGCTCCAATAGGTCAGAGTCTCTGCGGCGGGACACCGGATCGTGACGCGCGCATCGACGGGCAACTGGCCAATCTCCTTATACTCGATGGTGACTGTCTGCCCATCTTCATTGCCGCTTTTGCTGACACTTACCTCCTTTGCTTCTGAAGAGGTAACTGTCTTGAACTCGGAGCGGTCGTTTAAGAACTCAATCTTGAAGAGCGGCAACCCGGCGTGGCTGGGAATGAGTAATTCGCGCGCTACGCCGAAAGTTGCTCGGAAAGAAGCGATGCTTCCCTTCTCTGAAGAGATCAACAGCCGGTATCCCTGGTTCATCACGATGACCGGCGGCTTTATCGGAGCCGCGCCTCGGGCCGCGACGCTTGCCGCCGCTGACAGCAACACAAGAACGGATATCAAGAGTTTCATACTAGACCTGCCTATACGGTGTAGCACAGGCACTCCTGCCTGTGCTTGTCAAGACTATACATCAGCCCCTAATCCGTCGTTAACAGGAGTGAAGGACGTACCCGCGCATGGCCATGCGCTTCTGCAGCCCGCCTGACCGCACCCAGGTGGTGTAGGTGTCGAGAGCCAGGTATCAGGCGCCGCTTCCCGGGCGGCGGCAACGCGTCCCCTATGCCAGGGTCCCCGCTCATGTAGCCCCCTTGGGGCTCATTAAGACCCGCCCCTTTCGACTGCGGAGCTTCGCTTCGTTTTGCGCAAATGGCGCTGTTTTTGCTCTTTTTAGCCTCCAATTTGGCTTCGTTTCAGGTCCGTTTTAGGTTCGTTTTAGCTTCGTTTTTCAAGGCCAGCCCTTTGTTTTCAACAAGTTGGTGGCTTCGGTCGTACAAGAAACAATCTTTTTGCTGCCTGCCCCTCCCTTCAGCGCGCGGACGGGTGTGCTTCGCGCCTCGAGGCAGGGGGCGATGGTTTGCGACGGATTGTGCCTGGTCTGACCACGACACTAGGCTATCATCTCTCAGTGGTTTTGTCAAGGGAAAACGGCAGCCCCTAATCCGTGGATCACCACCGGCGAGACTGGTAGGGCGCGCGGGCGTAGCCCCTACGCCCCACCCGGTTTCACCCAGAGGGTGGTGCCGGTAGGGGAGAGGCGCCGAAGGTGTGAAAAAATCAAATCGTGACGAACGGCTGTAGGGGCAATCCGCCAACTGGCGGATGGTTGCCCGCCCTGCGGCCCAAAGCCTTCGGGCGGCGGGCCGCGGGCGGCCACAAGGGCCGCCCCTACAGCGCGATTTTTTCACAGCATCGCCGCCTCGCTGCGACTGCCCCGCTGCCTACCCCCACGTTGTCGACGAATTAGGGTCAGCTTCAGGCACAGGCAAGAATGCCTGTGCTAACCCTTCCGGGGCCTATGACCTTTAACTCGAGCCCTGTAAGCCAGGCGACTTTTTCTATTCTTCCCAGGATGTGACCGATGCCTAGCGCACAATGGTGTGTCGGCCCCTCGCTGCACCATGCGTTGATAAAGGGCGCGGGCTCGAGACCGAATCGCAGCCGGCTATTGGTGTTGCCGATTTTCAGGCGCTCTCCGGCCAGCGATTCACCTTCCGCCGCCAGGAACTTGAGGCGCCCGTCCACGGTTTGTGTGAGAGCCAGGATGGTGATGGGACCTTTGCGGACGCTGGCCTCGACACTCACGCCATGACCCGCCTTGCCGTGGTATAACCCCAGCCCTCGCAAAACTGGCCGACCCTCCGCAATGCCCAGGTGGAATGGCCCATCGTGCCCCATGAGGATGAAGCGCTCGCGAAAGTCCATCGCGTAGAGTTCGGTGTAACTGCCTCCGGCCCCCAGCAGGTCCATGATCTTCATGGCCTGGCAGTTCTTTAAATCGGCTTCTCCCGAGCAGGGAATTCCACGCGCCGTCAACAGGGAACATCCCAGGATCAGGCCAGCCCCCAACCGCTCGTAAGGATTGCCGGGCACGCCGCGATAGTAATAAGCCATCCCGTCCAAGTTAAACTCCTCGACCAGGTGATCGAGGCCCACCGCCACTCGGCAGGCCCAGTCCATCTCTTCCGGGGCCGGCTTTTTGGCCAAGGGATCGGAAGGGCTGTCCTCGCTGATCTCAAAGATTGCTCTCGTTTCCTCCGCCTTGTGGAGCACTTCCGCCTCGCTCACCGCGCGCACGCGCTCGTCCAGATCGCACATCTCCAGCACCTCGATGTGCGTTCCGAGTTGGGCTTGGTGCTGGGTGAAGTCGCTGTACATGTCCAGCATGCCGGGGTAGGGATGGCCAAGGAATCCAATGCGAGCTTTACGCAGATTGCGGATCACCTTGGCTGCTTCACACCACTCGCGGATTTCAGCCCACGCCAACTCGCTTGGCTCGTGCACATCCGGTTCCGGTTCGAGCATGCCGGTCACCTGTCGAAAGGGAATGGCGGAGCGGGCGAAGGCGCAGGAAATCTCCGGCACGCAGCAAGCGGAACAGTTGGCCAGCCATTCGCCGGTGTCCGTATGGGAATAATCCAAGGCGGCCCGCGGCTGAAGATTCAGTACCACGACCGGTGTTTTCGATTTCTGGACCACGGGCAGAACCTGAGAGGAGGTTGCGTAGGTTCCCACGTAGCAGAAGACCAGATCTACCTGCTCGCATAGAAAAGCCTGAGCCGCGTCCTCGGCCGTGGGCGCATCGTCCACGAGCCCCGCACTGACCACGTTGGCCCACTCGCCCAGGCGTCGTTCCACTTTCCGCTGGTAGCCCTCCAAGCGTTCTTTGAGCCCGTGAAACTGCGGCCAGTAGGCCGCCAGTCCGATTCCGAAGAGTCCTACTTTTGCCTTTTCTCCATGTGACATATTCACCGCCCAGGACAGCTATGACCGGGATTTCTCACCGCGGATCGGAAGGGCGAGTTTAGCCCCGCCGTTTCAAGGCCTCACGATTAATTCACTGTCTCGCGGCCCGCCAAACTCAAAATGGTGGAGGGCACTGAAGAACCAAAGCTAAGCCTTCAGCTAACAGAAACTCTAAATAACGGCGTCATTCCGAGCCCTTTGCTGTCAGCCTGACCTCCGGTCGTGGGAGAAGGATCTCCGCAGTTCGCTCAGGTAAACTAGAATCCTGCTCTAATTCTCTCGCCCTCGACCCGCCGGAGTGCAGAGCGAGATTCCTCCCTCCACTCGGAATGACAGGGGAAAACCTAGTCTCCCACAGCGGTCCTTTGTTTTCAATAATATTCCCGCTTCGCTCATTCATTTTTGAAATATCGCTTGTGGAGATTTGCTTGCCCGCTCCCTAGGGGCAGATTGTAGCCCACGGCGTGAGAACGTGTGAAAAATCCCGATGTAGGGGCGGCCCATGTGGCCGCCCGCCCTGCGACCCAAAGCCTTCGGCCTGCCTGCCGCATGGCTTCAGGAGGCAGGGCGGCGGGCCGCGGGCAACCATCCGTCAGTTGGCGGATTGCCCCTACAAGGCTGCCGCAGCCCTCGGTTGCCGCTATGTACAGTCCTTTTCTGGTAAACTGAAAAAGCATGGCGGAGTATGACTCATCGTCGGCGGAATTAGTGCTGGAGCCGGCTGCGCTTCTGCATCAGCTCGAGCGGGAACGGGATCGCCTGCGGCTGCTGCTCGATCTCAATAATAACATCGTCTCCAACCTGGACTTGCGCGACTTGCTGCGCGCCATCACCACCAACGTTCGGCGCGTCATGCAGTGCGATTACACCAGCGTGACCCTGAGGGAGCCGGGAGAGGAGCGCCGGCTGCGCGTCTACGCCCGGCACTTTTCTCAATCTGACACCGATCATGACGAGGAGATCGTGATTCCCCTCCAAGGAACAATTTCCGGCCAAGTCGTCGAAAGCGGCAAAGCAATGCTGCTCGACGCCAAAGATTTCTCGCGATTCGCCCCCCAGAGCAACCCTCTCATCGCCGCCGGTTTGAAGTCGGGTTGCTTCCTGCCACTGATCAGTCACAACCAGGCCCTGGGCACGCTGAACGTGGGCAAAGCGCAGGCAGACGCTTTCTCCGCACAAGACCTGGAGTTTCTCGGCCAAGTGGCGAACCAAGTGGCCATTGGCGTCGAGAATGCCTTGAACTATAAGGAAGTCAACGAGATCCGGGAGAAGCTCGCGGAAGAGCGTGTTTACCTTACCGAAGAAATCCGCACGGATCGCGATTTCGAAGATATCATCGGTGATAGCCGGGCCCTGAAGGAAGTCTTGAGCCAAGTCAGGATCGTCGCACCGACCGACTCAACCGTGCTGACCTTAGGCGAGACGGGAACGGGGAAGGAGTTGATCGCACGCGCCATCCACAGTCTCAGCTCGCGGCGCGACCGCACTTTCGTCAAAGTGAATTGCGCATCGATTCCCCTCGGCCTGCTGGAGAGCGAACTCTTCGGCCACGAAAAGGGAGCCTTCACCGGGGCCATCGCGCAAAAGATAGGCCGCTTCGAACTCGCCCACCAGGGCACGCTGTTTCTGGATGAAGTGGGTGACATCCCACTGGAGTTACAGCCCAAATTGCTGCGCGTCCTCCAGGAACAGGAATTCGAACGCCTGGGGAGTTCTCGAACCGTACGCGTCAATGTCCGGCTGGTCGCCGCCACCAGCCGCAATCTCCTCGATATGGTCGAAAAGGGAGAATTCCGCGGAGACCTCTATTACCGCCTGCATGTTTTCCCCATCACTATCCCGCCCTTGCGCGAGCGCCGGGAGGATATTCCTCTCCTGGCACGCTATTTTGCCGAGAAGTATTCGCGCCGGATGAATAAGCGGATCGAGACCATTCCCGCCGATGTTATGCAAGCGCTGCGGCAATATCAGTGGCCGGGCAATATCCGCGAGCTACAGAATTTCATCGAGCGCGCCGTGATCCTGTCGAAGACCACCACACTCCAGGCACCGCTAGGCGAACTGGAACGGCTTGCGGATAGAGGTTCTAGCCCTCGTGTACGCACTCTTGTGATGACGGACCGTGACCAGATTATCGAAGCACTGAAGGCGGCGAAGGGGGTATTGGGAGGACCTGGCGGCGCGGCGGAACGGCTTGGGTTGAAGCGCACTACCCTCCTCTACCGGATGCGCCAGCTAGGCATTACCCGCCCGGGGTCGGGTGATCGGGTGATCGGGTGATCGGGTGGACTGGAAACTTCCGAGATTTCTCCCCTTGCGGGAGGAACCCTTCACCCTCGGGTTGCGGAGACGTGCCGCCTTCTGGCATGTCTGCGCCCTGCCGGTGAGAGGCACATACATGCCGACAGAGGCCGTCGCCACGCATGCGCCACCCGCGATTTGTGATTTGCGATTGGCCGGGCGGCGTGCGGGAGAGCACTTTGTTCACCCGATCTACTGATCGCCCGATCTCCCGATTCCTAGTCTGACTCTGCTACGCCAATTTGGACGAGATGATGGAGAAGGTGTCTGAAATAGTCCGTAGCTATGAAGCCGAGCGTGACCGGGTTTCCTGACCCGATGCGGCAAACGGTGTCCAGCTTTGAAGCGGGCAAGTGGGCTATTACATGAGCGAGGTACCGGTTATACGCAGCCCACAGCGAAACGAGGAGGGACCAATCGGCTTCTCGGCAAGCCTGCAAACGTACGTTGCCCACTTGGTCGTAAGCAGGGAAATCCAAAGAACCCTGAAGAGCCGCCCGGACGAATCGTTGGTGGTTGTTTGACGCCGAATCCACCAAATGTCCAATGACTTCCTTGCGCGACCAACCGCCCGGCAGTATCGGCTTGGCGCTTTCAAGCTCATCAATCTCGCGAAGCCTTGGCTCCGCCCTCGCGACCAGATTCAGCAGCTTCGCGCTTAGTTCTTTCATTTCACCCTCCTCGTTTGCCCATTGTATCAATCTGCGTGATATGGAACAAAACTCGAATCCGTAGGGGCGACTGTTGGGGTTGCAGCGGCCCCAGCGGGAAGGCCACAAGGGCCTCCTCTACAAAGTGAATTTGCCTGTCAAAACTGACGTCAAACGGTCTTTGACACTCACGTCAGCGGCCCATTGCCTCCTCAGCCACTTGGCTCAACAATCTGTATCTAAATAACTTAAGCACTCTAAACGACCCTTTAGAGTTGGCATGACGTTTGCCATCAGTTGAAAGCATGTGGATTGTCAGGTTAGCCTTACGACGGCCATACACCTTCATTGTGGCGGCCATTGCCATCGTGATTTTAGGGGCCCTTTCGATCCTGAGGACTCCGAAAGACATCTTCCCCAACATTAATATCCCTGTGGTGAGTGTCCTCTGGAACTACGCCGGCCTGTCCCCGGAACAGATGGCCAACCGGATCGTCGTCATCAACGAACGTGCCCTCACCCTGACGGTGAATGACATTCAGCACATCGAATCCGAGTCACTGAACGGCATTGGAGTTATCAAGATTTTCTTTCAACCAGGAGCGAATATATCCACGGCATTAAGCCAAGTTACGGCCATGTGCCAGACCCAACTCCGGCAATTGCCGCCAGGAACGACACCGCCACTTATTATTCAGTACAGCGCTTCAAGCGTTCCCATCCTCCAGGTGGGGCTTTCTGGGCAGGGGCTTTCCGAGCAACGATTGTTCGATCTAGGCGCCAACTTCATCCGCGTACAATTGGCCGACGTGGAAGGCGCCGCGATCCCTTGGCCGTACGGAGGCAAGCAGCGCCAAGTGCAAGTGGATTTAAACACCGTGGCGTTGCAGGCCAAAGGGCTATCTCCCAGTGACGTTGCAAGCGCCATCAGCACTCAAAACCTGATCCTTCCTTCCGGAACGTCCAAGATCGGTCAGTACGAGTATGACGTTGAGACCAACGGCAGTCCGCTGACCACCGCGGAACTGAACGACCTGCCTGTGAAGACCATCGGCAACGCGGTAGTTTACATTCGCGATGTCGCCCAGGTGCGCGACGGTTTCCCGCCCCAAACCAACATCGTGCGCGTCAATGGCCAGCGCGCGGCGCTGATGACGGTGCTCAAGACGGGCAATGCTTCCACTCTGGATATCATTTCCCAGATCAAGCAGGAGTTGCCCCTCATTCAAAAAGGGCTGCCGCCACAATTACAGATGCATTTGCTGGCCGATCAGTCTCTGTTTGTGAGGGCGGCGATTCAAGGCGTGATCCGGGAAATGCTCATTGCCGCACTGCTCACCGCCTCCATGATTCTGCTTTTCTTGGGGAGTTGGCGGAGCACGGTGATTATCGCCGTCTCCATCCCGCTTTCCATTTTGACCTCACTCATCGTGCTCAGCGCCTTAGGGCAAACGATCAACATCATGACTCTGGGCGGATTCGCCCTGGCGGTCGGCATCCTGGTGGACGATGCCACGGTCGAGATCGAGAACATCAACCGCAACATCGGTATGAACAAGGAAATTCTGACGGCGATTCTGGACGGCGCGTCGCAAATCGCCGTTCCCGCCTTTGTATCCACCCTTGCAATTTGTATTGTGTTCGTCCCCATGTTCTTTCTCACCGGGGTCGCTCGGCACCTGTTTATTCCCCTGGCGGAAGCGGTGAGCTTCGCCATGTTGGCCTCTTATCTCTTGTCCCGAACGCTGGTGCCCACCATGGCGCGGTACTTGTTGCGCGGGCATGAGCATGATGCGGATGCGGCAAGCCTTGCCGCGCAAGCGCAGCGGCACCTTCTGGCGCGCCTTCAGTTGCGGTTTGAGCACGCTTTCGAGCGGCTGCGCGGGAAATACCGGCGCGGCCAGGAGGTCTGTTTAAAGCATCGGGCTAGACTAGCCTTGGGTGTCTTAGGGGGCGCGCTGGCCTCCTTTCTGCTTTTGCCCTGGCTGGGCCAGGACTTTTTCCCCAGGGTGGATAGCGGCCAGTTTACAATCCACCTGCGGGCGCCTACCGGAACTCGCATTGAAGAAACGGCGCGGCTCTGCGACATGGTGGAGAATACCATTCGCGAGCAAATCCCCACCGAAGAACTCACCAGCATCATCGACAACGTGGGACTTCCCTATAGCAGTGTGAATCTTTCCTATAGCACCTCGGCGCCTATCGGCACGGGCGACGCCGACATTCTTGTTTCCCTCACCCACGAGCATCATCCCACCGCCGAGTACCTCCGCCGGTTGCGGTTGCGTCTGGCGCGGGAGTATCCGGGCGTGACGTTCTACGTTCTGGCTTCCGACATGGTCAGCCAGATTTTGAATTTCGGCCTTCCCGCGCCCATTAACGTCCAAGTGGTAGGCCAGCAACTCATTGCCAACCGGCGGTTCGCGGAGGACCTAGTAGGAAGAATCAAGCTCGTTCCGGGGGTGGTGGATTTGCACATTCAGGAGCCATTCAACCTGCCCCGGTTGCAAATCGACATCGATCGAACGCGGACGGCGCAAGTGGGGTTTACTCCGCTCGATGTGGCCAGTAATTTATTGGTTTCCCTGAGCGGGAGCTTTCAAACCGCACCCACGTTCTGGATGGACCCCAAGACCGGCGTCAGCTACAGCATTACTACTCAAACCCCACAATACCGCGTGGATACGCTTCAGGACCTCAAAAACATTCCTGTCGCCAACTCACGAGGCGCACCGCCGCAAATCCTCAGCAATCTTGCCTCGATCAGCCGTGGCTCTTCGCTGGCCGCCGTGTCGCATTACAACGTTCAACCGGTCGTTAACATTTACGGTTCGGTGCAGGGGAGGGACCTAGGGGGTGTGGCGACAGAGATTGACCGCATTGTGGAGGAGAGCCAAAAGGAACTGCCGCGCGGCTCTCGCACCATCGTGCGCGGGCAGATTGAAACCATGCGTTCGTCCTTCGTCGGCCTGCTGGCCGGGCTGGCCTTCTCGATTGTGCTCGTCTACCTCTTGATCGTGGTGAATTTCCAATCGTGGCTGGACCCCTTGATTATCATTTCCGCTTTGCCCACGGCGCTGGCGGGGATTATCTGGTTTCTGTTCAGTACCCACACCACAATAAGCGTTCCGGCGCTGATCGGGTCGGTGATGTGCGTGGGCGTGGCCACTTCGAATAGCATTCTGGTGGTGAGTTTTGCCAAAGAGAAAATGGCCGAGGGTCTCGATGCCTCAGTGGCCGCGCTGGAGGCCGGCTTTACGCGCTTCCGGCCCGTGATCATGACGGCGCTTGCCATGATCATCGGTATGGTGCCCATGGCTCTGGGTCTGGGCGAAGGTGCGGAGCAGAATGCCCCGCTGGGGCGGGCGGTGATAGGTGGGCTGGTGTTCGCTACCGTGGCCACGCTGTTCTTGGTTCCCACGGTGTTTAGCATGGTGCATGGGAGATCGGGGGATTGAGCCATTGGGCCATTGAGTCATTGGGCCATTTCGGGGGATCTGGTGATCGGGAGGCCATGGCATTTGTGATTTGCGATTTGAGATTTGCAATTTGTGATTCGATTGATCGGGTGAGGGGCGTGAACTCGAAAGAGACTGCCCTGTCCACAAGGGAGAGGGCCCCACTCACGAAATCTTACTACGCGGGTGCTGCAGACGTGCCGCCTCTTGGTATATGTGCGCTTCCCAGTAAGTAACCCCTCACCCGTCACACGACGACTGGAGAAAACGCCGTCGCGCGACACCCTCTCCCCAAGGAGAGGGCTGCATTCTCCAATTTCGATTTTCGAGATTCGAATTCCGAGTTTCGCTCCAGCGGAGGAATGAATGAAGGTTGAGGAAAGCGACGATATCGAAATCCGCGAACGAGCGGGCGAAGGACCGCCGTTGCCGGGCCAAGGCTCGAGATCGCCCGCCGTTTCCAAAGTTATTGTGTGGCTGGCATTGTTGCTTTTGGTGGCGGGCGCGGTGGCCTACCGAGGGATTTACACTCGCGTCCGCGCCGCGACCGAGGTGAAGGTCGAGACGCGTGAGCTTGCTGTGCCCGCCGTTTCGGTCGCTCGGCCCAAGCAGAGCGCCCCGCAACAAGAGATCATCTTGCCGGGTAACGTTCAGGCATTTATTGAGGCTCCAATCTATGCCCGCACTACGGGCTATCTGAAGCGCTGGTATGTGGACATCGGCGGGCGGGTGAAGAATGGCCAGCTTCTGGCAGAGATCGACACTCCGGAACTCGATCAGCAGCTTCAGCAGGCGCGGGCAGAGCTGGCGACGGCCAAAGCCAATTACGAACTGGCGCAGACCACGGCGGCGCGATATGAGTTCCTGCTGAAAAGCGACTCCGTTTCTAAGCAGGATGTCGACAACACGGTGGGCGACGAGCACGCCAAAAAGGCCATGGTGGATTCCGCCTCGGACAACGTCAAGCGGCTCGAGCAATTGCAGTCCTTTGAGAAAGTCTACGCACCCTTCGACGGCGTGCTCACCGCGCGTGAGACCGACATCGGGCAGTTGATTGTTGCCAATAGCAGCGCCAGCTCGGCCAAAGAGCTTTTCCGCGTCGCCTCTATTAATCCCCTGCGGGTGTACGTGAATGTGCCGCAGGTCGATTCGCCCGCGGCAGTGCCCGGTGTCCAGGCTTACTTAACCATGCCCCAGTATCCCGGGAGGCATTTCCCTGGCAAGATCGTGCGCAATGCCGAGGCCATCGAACAGGCGTCCCGGACGCTCTTGACGGAAGTCGACGTAGCCAATCCCACGGGAGAAATCCTGCCCGGGGCCTACGCGGAAGTCCATCTGAGATTACCCTCGGCAACCTCGACCGTCATTGTCCCCGTAACGAGTTTGCTTTTCCGATCCGAAGGCTTGCGCGTCGCAGTGGTCCGCAAAGGCCGCGCGGTGATGCTCCCCATTTCCTTGGGGCGGGACTTCGGTACGGAGGTAGAAGTGGTATCTGGGCTCGGAGGAAGCGAAGCGGTCATTACCAATCCTCCCGATTCGCTTGTCGACGGAGAGGAGGTTCGGGTAGCCGGACCGGGCGAAAACCACTGGGGAGCAGAGTGATTTGTGACTGGTGATTTGAACTGATTAACGGGCCGAAGGAGAGTGCGGTGGAAGTGCAAGGCAAAAGGCAAATGGCAAATGGCAAAAGGCAAAACCGCGGCGCCGCCGATTTGCCTTCAACCACAAATCACAAATCGCAAATCGCAAATGCGGCGGCTTTGCCATTTGCCTTTTGCGCTTTGCCTTTTGATTTCGCTTTTCTGCGTTCTGCTTTCTGCCTTCTACTTTTTGCCAGCGCCTGCACGATCGGGCCGAAATACGCTAGGCCTCCCGTCGCCGCGCCGCCCGCCTACAAGGAACTCGCACCCGGCACGGGGGGCCCTCAGGGTGAATGGAAGCCTTCTCAGCCTCAGGACCAGGTTTTGCGCGGCAAGTGGTGGGAGATTTTTGGCGACGTGGAACTGAACTCGCTTGAAGATCGCATCGAGGTGTCAAACCAAAATCTTAAACTCGTGGAAGCCCAGTTTCGCCAGGCGCGCGACCTGATCGGCATTAATCGCGCGGGTTTGTTTCCAACGGTCAACTCCGGCCCGTCCATCACGGGGGAACAACAATCGAAAAACGCTCCCGTGGCGGCCCCGAGCGCGGGGCAAACGCTGGGTGATTTTGTACTGCCTTTCAACCTCTCCTACGAGGTAGATGCCTGGGGACGCATCCATCGCGCCGTGGAAACCGCTCGGGAGAGCGCGCAAGCCAGCGCGGCCGATCTGGAGACTGCCCGCCTGAGTCTTCACGCGGAGCTGGCGTCTGATTACTTTTCCTTACGGGGGCTGGACGCGCAAAAGCAGTTGTTGGACTCGACGGTCATCGCCTACCAGAAAGCCCTGGAGCTCACCCAGAACCGCTACATCGGCGGGCTCGCCGCCAAGGCGGAGGTAGCACAGGCCGAGACGCAGCTTGAAACCACGCAGGCCCAGGATATTGACGTGGGAGTGGCACGCGCGCAGTACGAACATGCCATCGCCGCACTGGTGGGCGTGCCCGCCTCGACCTTTTCGATTCCGCCATTGCCGCTCAACCTTGCTCCGCCCAAGATTCCGGTGGGCGTGCCCTCCGACTTGCTCGAACGGCGGCCCGATGTGGCCGCGGCAGAACGGCGCGCGGCCTCCGCCAACGCCCAAATCGGCTTTGCCAAGACGGCCTACTACCCCACGCTGACGCTGAGTGCAACGGCAGGGGTGGAAGGGTCGACGATCTCAAACTGGATAGCCTGGCCCAGCCGCTTCTTTGCGCTCGGTCCCACGTTGCTGGAAACGCTTTACGATGCCGGGCTCCGCCATGGCGTCACCGATCAAGCCCGGGCCGGATACGACGCCAACGTGGCGGCGTATCGCCAGAGCGTCCTCACCGCTTTCCAGGAAGTGGAGGATAACTTGGCGGCCTTGCGTATTCTGGAAGGGGAAAGTGCGAAGCAAGAGCAAGCTGTCCAGTCAGCCGAGCGCTCCCTGGCGCTTTCCATGAACCGCTACAAAGGCGGGCTGGTGACCTATTTCGAGGTTATCACCTCACAGAGCATTGCCTTGAGCGATGAGATCACCGCAGTTAATATCTTGACGCGCCGGATGAATTCCAGCGTCCTCCTCATCAAAGCGCTGGGGGGCGGCTGGAATGCTTCGACCCTGCCTTCGTTGGGGTCCAAGGGACCAGGGCAAACTCCAGCAGCGCGCGTGGCCCAGGTCGGGACGCCTTAGAGGGACAAGCAAGTTAAAAGGCAAAATGCAAAGATCAAAAGGCAAAAGTCGGACCGAGTTGTCATTCCGAGCGAAGCGAGGAATCTTGCTCTGCTCCGTTCTTCCAAAAACCAAGGCAGAATTCCTCGCGGAGTTTGTCCTGAGCGCCCAGAGCGAGATCCCTCGCTGCGCTCAGGATGACAGCGAAGGGCTCGGAATGACAGCTTAACGCTTCATTGCAGTTTGGATGAATCATGCTAAAGATTACGATTGATAACACGGTGAACGCTGCCACCCTGAAACTGGAGGGAAGACTCGCCGGCCCCTGGGTGGGCGAGCTGGAACGAAGCTGGCGCGCGTTAAAGGACGACTCGCGAGACAACGCGGTGATGGTAGACCTCTGCGAAGTTACCTTCGTCGATGCCGAGGGCAGGAAGCTGCTTAGCTCGATGTACGAGCAGGGCGCCCGATTGAGGGCGTTCGGGTGTTTGGCAAAAGGTATAGTGGAGGAAATAGTCCAAGAGCACAGCCGGGCCGGATAAGGGGGGGCGGCTTTCCGTGTATGGCGAGGCCAGGAGCTAATTTGGATTTCTCACCACGCCTCAGGAAGGGCGGGGCTGAAGCCCCGCCCTTCCGGTCTGGTCCAACCGCTGTGGAAAATGCAGGCTAATCCCTGGCAATGAGTTTATGCTCGATGTAGACGGCCGGGGGAACGGCTTCTCCGTTGAGGCACTGAAGGACAATGGGCAGAATCATGCTTCCATATTTCTCGGGGAAGTAGGCCACAGCGCCGATTAGAGGACTATCGGTTTTCGAGATTTCCTCAGCGAGGCCTTCATCCGGTCCCCAGCCTTGTGCCATAATCGCGGTGATCTCTTCCCGGCCTGCTTCACGAACGGCACGTATTGCCCCGCGCGCGCTGTTGTCATTGGCCGCCGCGATGAGCAGGTGCTCGCGCTTCGCCAAAGCCCGGAGCACACGCCGCGTGGCCAAATAGCCACCCATCTCAGTTCCTTTACCATTCCTGTGCAGCACGCATTTCTGGCTCAGTTTTGGCAGGACACTCCGCATTCCCTCGAGGGTACCAATGACGCGCGCATGAGGAACCGGCCCCGCCTCGGGTATTTCCAAGAGCAAGATGCGATCCACGCACCCGCGCCAATGCCTTTTGGCGAACCCCGCCAGCGCTTCGCCACCCAGAGTGCCGGCGGCGTAATTATTGACGCCGAAATAGATGGCGCTGGGCATGGGGATGTCAATTGCCAATATCGGTATGCCGGCTTTCTGAAACATATTGGCGAGGACCGGTCCAACTCGATAATGGAACTCATACTCGATGACGAAATCCACTTTCTGCGAGATGAGCCATACGGCATTTTTCAGAGCTTCCTCAGGGCTGTCGCGATTATCGGCGACGAGTAACTCGAGGTGGGAGAGGGCGGCGGCGTCCGTCAAGCTTTGAGTGACCTTGCGAGGAAAGGGCTGGTCGCCGGAAAGCTGCGCATATCCGACGCGATAGGCCCTGTGACCCAAGGCGTGCCTGAACCTCTTGGTTTTGCTGTCGCGCAACACGTAGCCACGGCCTTCCAAAGTGCGAAGCAGCCGAAACGCAGTGCTGGTGTCGAGGTGCGCTCTTTCAGCGATATCCGTCAGGCGCAATTCCGTTCGCGAAGCTCTCAGCACGTCCAGGACATCGAGCCCCTTTCCCAGAACCTCGACATAGTAGCGAGCGGGCCCAGTTTGAGCGCGGGTTTTCATCCCGGACCGTTCCCCCCAGGAGGGCTGTTCTTGCTTCGGCGGCATTGCCATGCCCGTGTTCATCCTCCTTCATTCCGAGTAGGGGCGGGCCTCGTGCCCGCCCGGCGGCGCAAGCACGTGCGAAAGGCGACCACAAGGGTCGTCCCCACTTCGCTCGGACTGCCAAGGCCGTGGGACAGATACCATTCATAAACCCTCATTTCTGTGGCGTCAAGAGTTTTCAGCCAATAAAATAAGTTTTTTCTTGACAAACAAAGTGTTGGGCGCTACAAGTGGGAGCATAGCGTCGAGTCGGATTGGTATGGTAGGCCCGCAAGATGAAGAGCTTGCCCTACAGGGGTTTATTGGTTGTAGCCTGGGGAGCGAGTGACGGCTGATGAGTCCCCCCGTCTAACTTCCCCCAATACTGGTTACTGCAGGCGATCGAGGGCGAAACTCACCGCGGCCTGTACTGGCCAAGCGGATGGTGTCGTGGGCACCCCGAGGGGCGCCGCAAAAAGTTCTTGGGCACCCGTGGGGTGCGCCCCGACGAGAAACTATGTGGAGGTGTGAGATGTTAAGCGCACGATCGAAAGGCACGGCGGTAGTGTTGTTCGCTTTTCTATTGTTGGCATCCAGCCGCCCCGGGTATGGGCAGGCGATTACTGGGGACATCCTGGGAACGGTCCGGGACAGTTCGGCCGCAGTGATACCCGGCGTCAAGGTCACGTTGACGGCCATGGATACGGGTGTCCATTGGGAGACCACGACCGACTCGGCAGGAGATTACCTCTTCGCGCAATTGAAGCCCGGCCATTACAGCGTGCAGGCGACCAAAGAAGGGTTCGAGACGGCGACGGTATCGAATATTGACCTCCTGGTGACCCAACGGCCGCGAGTTGACATTACCCTGCAAGTGGGAGCCGTCTCACAAAGCATCGAAGTGAATGCCGGGGCGGTCACACAACTCGAAACGCAGACCTCCTCGATGGGCCAGGTAGTTCAGCAGACCGCCGTGGCCGATCTGCCCGTTGTCAACCGCAATTTCATGAACTTGGTTACCCTAGCGGCCGGGGTGGCGCCCATCGGAAACGGAAATTCGCCGGCTACCTATTGGACGGGAGCGGGAGCGGGAGGGAACAACGTGACCACGAGCGTAGCCGGAATGCGCGAGTCCAACGAGAGCTTCATCGTGAATGGTATCGAGTCCCGCAACGCGCGCTTCGGAAGCGCCAACTTGCGGCCTTCTTTTGACGCCATCCAGGAACTCAACGTTCAGACCACCAGTTTTTCGGCCGAGTATGGGAAATCCTCCGCCGTGATCAACACCACTCTGAAGTCCGGTTCGAATGCCTGGCACGGAGCCGTCTATGATTACTTCCGCAACGACATTCTGAACTCAAACGACTTCTTCTCGAATCTAGACGGGCTGCCGAAGGGCCGAGTCCGATACAACGATTTCGGGGCGAGTATCGGGGGGCCGATCCGTTTGCCCCATATTTACAATGGCCACGACAGGACTTTCTTCTTCTTCGATTACGAGGGCGTCCGCAGCCCGACCGTGAACAACCTGCAAGCTCTCGATCCCAGCCCCGCGCAATTGGCAGGGAATCTTGCCGACAACAGTTACGGGACGGGTTTTTTCCCGACTAGTTCTTCCTATTGCACAGCGGATCCAACTTCGCCCCATTGCGTCGACATCAAGAATCCCGCGACGGGCCAGCTTTTTCCAGGCAATGTAATTCCCACAAACATGCTGGACGGGGTGGCGCAGAAGTGGATCCCGTTCTGGTCGGCGCCAAACCTCCCCAACGCGCCGATTCCTTCGCCTGGGGCATTTCCCGTTTTCAACTACGCGACGACCAAGGCTGGTTACATCAACAGCGATCAATACAATGCCCGGATTGACCACTCCATAAGCTCGCGGGACCAGATTTGGGGTAGCTTCACCCACGATAAGCGCCCCACCTTTTCTCCGGGCGCCCTGCCCCTGTCGGGGACCGGCTGGCCCCTTTCCGACACTCTGGTAACACTTACCGAGAC
>Ga0187771_10001265_pt1 | contig 16741 bp, 14 predicted proteins | sample 0116_SJ02_MP15_1_FD_133139 | JGI IMG/M metagenome (GOLD analysis project Ga0187771, IMG submission 133139) | Tropical peat soil microbial communities from peatlands in Department of Meta, Colombia - 0116_SJ02_MP15_10_MG | ecosystem: Environmental > Terrestrial > Soil > Wetlands > Peat | place...
GAAAACTATAGAAAACGCTTCAGGATTAAAGGCCGGAAAAGATTTCGCCTTCGCGTACAGCCCAATCCGCGCCACGTCCGGCAGAGTCCTGCGCGATATTCAAAGCTATACAAAAGTCGTAGGCAGCATCGACCAAACCAGTTTCGACGCAGCATCGCTCGTGCTAAGCTGCATCGTAAAAGCCGACATACTGCAAGTCAGCGGCATAAAAGTCGCCGAGGTCGTCAAACTGTTCCAGAACGTTTATCGCGACGCCAACTTGGCCTTGACGAACGAGTTCGGGTGTCTCTGCGAAAAAATCGGCGTCGACTTCCTTGAAGTGCAGGAAGCCGTCAACACAGACCCATACGTTCACCTACTTCTTCCAGGGATAGTCAGCGGTCACATCCCGAAAGACCCGTACCTGCTCTTAGAAGAAGCCGACAACGTCGACGTAAAGCTCAGAATTACTCAAACAGCAAGAGAAGTCAACGACTCTATGGTGGATCACGCAGTCTACCTAGTCAGGGATGCTATGCAGGCCTGCGGCAAACCCTTGGCGAGGACGAAAGTCGCCGTGCTAGGCGTGTCGTACAGACCCAACATAAAGGAGCCACGCGGCTCGCTGACCATCGAGCTCGTCAAGAAGTTGAAGGCAAAGAACGTCTACGTGTACGTCTACGACCCATTCTTCACCTACGAAGAATTAGAAAATCTGGGTTATCCCCCTGTAAGAACACCACAAAAAGCCATGGAAGGCATGGACTGCTTAGTAATTATGGTAGGACACGACGTGTTCAAACAAATAAACCTCCGAAAATTCAAGTTCCTCGCCCGCAAACCATCAGCCATCGTGGACATGGGACACGTCATCAACGCTGAAAAAGCCGAAAAAGAAGGAATAATCTACCGCGGCTTTGGAAGAGGAGTCTGGACAAAGTGAAGAAACTCGGCGTCGCAGTCATAGGCATAGGATTCTGGGGCAGAAACCACGTGAGAGTCTTCAGCGAACTTCCCGAAACCGAACTGAAGGCAGTGTGCGACGTCAACAAAGAACGCGTCGGCGCCATAGCGAAACAGTACGGAGTGGACGCCTACACAGATAGCCGAAGCCTCCTGAAAAGAAAAGACATCGAAGCGGTCAGCATATGCACATGGACAACCATGCACGCTAAAGAAGCCCTAAGAGCAATAAGAATGGGAAAAGATCTCCTCGTGGAAAAACCCATCGCAAGCACCGTTCGAGAGGCGAAGCGAATCGTCGATTTGGCCGAGAAAAACCATGCGCAACTCCAGGTCGGGTTCATAGAGAGATTCAACCCTGGAGTACAAACCGCAAAGAACATGGTAACTAAAGAGGAAATCGGCACGCTGGTGTCAGCGACTTCTCGCCGCGTGTCCGAGTGGCCTGAAAGAATAGGCGACGTCGGAGTTGTCAAGGACACCGCCATACACGACATCGACCTCATGCGATACGTTTTCGATGAAGAACCCTTGACCGTTTATGCCAAAATCGGAAACCTGAGGCACACACGATACGAAGACTATGCCCAGATTATGCTCGCCTTTGAAAAGGGCAAAACGGCCTTTGTCGAAGCAAACTGGCTAACGCCGTACAAGACAAGAAACCTTCTGATCACCGGAAGCCGCGCTATCCTGAACCTCAACTACCTAACCCAAGAAATCACCATAGAAACAGCCGGACAAACTACTACACCGCGGCACGCATTTGAGGAACCGTTAAAATCAGAGCTCAGACACTTTGCCGAAAGCGTAGCAAACAACAGAACACCCAGAGTGACGGGCACTGACGGGCTAAGGGCACTCCAAATTGCAGAAGCTTCCTTCAAGTCTTCAAGGCTAAACAGAGCAATCAAGCTAAAACTTGGCGATTAGGCTAATTTCGGCTTAATCCTAGTTTTTCCTTTAAGGTTGAAAGGCTTTCCTTCTTCAAGAATCTCTTTTGGAACCTGCTCCTTCCATTTTTTCAAAAAGGGCAATTCGTCTTTTTCGTCGCGCAACTCGTCGGGCAGCATCTCTGGTATTTCTTCGCGAATGGGATACCAGCGATGGCAATGCGGACAGATGATCAACCCCTCCACGATCTCGCCCTTTTCTTCAAAAACGTGAAGCTCAAGCGGGTAATACTTGTCGATCGGGCATGCCAAAATGTCCATAAGCGATTTCTTCATCTGTCATTCCTCTTTCTGCGCGAGTTCCTTTCAATGGCGAGAAATAAAAGACTTGTCGCAATTCAAGCTTTCTTTCCAACTTGGATATCGATAACGACCTGCTGCCATCTTGGTCCAGTGTCTCGCACCACGCGACCGAATGGCAGAACAAAATCAACCTTTAGCTGTGACAGCCTCCTAGAAATCTTCGCTTTCACTTTCGCCATTGGATCTTCATCTTTTCTCACATGCACAAAATCGTAATAATGAATCCAGCCACCTTTGGAGTTCAACGATGCGACCGCACAATCTAGGTATTCATATGCCTTCTCAGGTAACGGCATCAACACTCTGTCAGTTTTCTCCCTTAATCTCGACATTATAATCGCTTTAGCATCGCCGCAGATAGGCACCACTCGGTTGAAAACGCGATTAAACAGAACGTTTTCTTGCATATACTCGAACGCTGTTGGATTGATATCTATCGAATAAACTCTTTCAACTCGAGAATACTTGGCCATAACGACTGAAAAGCTGCCAACACCTGCGAACATGTTAACGACTATTTCGTGTGGCTCAGCCTGATGGGCAATTCGCATTCTCTCGTATGCAAGCCTCGGAGAAAAATAGCAATTCAATAAATCCACCTTGAAGACACAACCATGCTCTTTATAAGTGGTTGTAGTTCTTTTCTCGCCCGCTAAGTGTTCAAGGTCTCGCAGGCGAAACTCTCCCTTTACCGCTCCTGATTGCCCCCAGATTGACTTCAATTGCGTGTGAAGTTCCATCAGAGACTCTGCGATGATGACACTCTTGGTTTTCAGCTTCGGTGGAACGCGGATTACAGCGATGTCACCAATAATGTCATACGATTTATAGACAAGCCTCGACTCAGCCGCGCCTACTTTGTTTTCAAGCAGGTTCGACAGATCGTGCTTTCTCAATGGGTTCTCCTCGTATCTTGATGTTCCCCTTGAACGAAACGCTCAATCATTATGCTATCTTGAATGAATTTGAATAAGTTAGCATCAAGCCTTTTAGGTTGTGCTATTGATTTGGAAATGTTTAAGTTCATAACTCACGTTGTTAACAGAGTCAAGGGGCTGGTCATGGCACAAGAAGAGAGTGTTAAACTCGTTTACGAATGCGTCAGATGCGGGGCCAAAGTGCTTACGGAAGAGCTTGAGCACCGAGGCGGAGGAATGAAGTGCACGGTTTGCGGTTTCCGCGTCCTCAGGAAAATCAGGCCGCCTGTTGTAAAGAGAGTCAAAGCCGTTTAGATTTCTACAAACAAGCGAGAGCAACTTCTGCCAAACGTTCTTTGTCTTCGATGGTTTTCATCAACGTGTTGGTTACAATTGGCTTGATGCCCAGAGTTTCAATTTGAGCTTGTTGTTCCTTGTCAATCGCATCTAGGATGAAGGTATCAAGAAAATCTTTGTAAAGGCTAGCCACTGATAAAGCAGAGACTTCCAAGCCCAACCCGCGCATCAGTTTTTCGGCCGGTCCTTTTACGGCAGCCCCAGCGATAATTGGACTTACGGCAACGATCTTGGCTCTGGTTTCTCTCAGCGCCGTTCTAACTCCTTTAAGCGAAAGGATGGTGCCGATGCTGACAATAGGATTGCTGGGACAAATGATTATTCCGGAAGCCTCATTGATGGCAGTCATCAATTCGTCACATGGTCTTGCTTCGTTAGCGCCTTCAAACCGTACCCCCAGAACATCGTCCTTCATCATCCGTTTTACCATGTACTCCTGAAAGTGCATCTCACCCTTCTCTGTTAGGACTCGAGTCTCAAACTTGTCGTTGGTCATGGGTAAGATGGTTTCCTGAAGACCGTGTAGCCGCGCGAGTTTAGCCGTCACTTTACAAAGAGGAATTCCTTTTGCCAATCGTTCGGTACGATAGAGATGAGTGGCTAGGTCTTGGTCACCAACGTTGAACCATGTTTCATAGCCGTAATGCCGCAACATCTCAAGGCAGGTGAAAGTGTCGTTTTTGATGCCCCACCCCTTCGCTTCGTCCACTATTCCCGATAAGGTATACGTGACAATGTCAATATCAGGAGAGATGTGCAAACCATAAAGGTTTACATCATCACCAGTGTTGATCACAATCGTTATGCTCTCTTCCGGGAAAACCCTTGCAAGCCCTTGAAGAAGCCTTGCAGCACCGACGCCGCCTGCTAGGCACGTTATTTTCTTACTTTTCACATCGCTCGCCATAATGGCGATAGAGCAGGTTCTCTATTTATTTTTTCAAGTTGCGCTTGTGCCAAAGTGAGAGAGCTTAATAGAGTTCTTTTTCTCCGATGCGTCTGTAGGCTTTTCCTTTGAGTCTGACCACGGGTTCTATGGTTTCTTCAGGTTCGCTTTCGACCGTTCTTCTTTTGACGGTTTCTCCGCAAACGCCTACTGGCAGGAGCCTTCGCTTGATACACGTGGCGTACTGGCAGTTTGCAACTTCGCAGTCATCCTCGGTCCATCTGCACCATACGGCGTCTCCGCGGTAGATTAATGCGCCTTTTCCACACTTGAACAGTTCGCATGTCGGAGAACACTTTTTTTCAGACAAATTTATGCACAACCCATTAAGTTGTTCATTTCAAAATTCCATGTACGTTACATAGACGTTATATGGCTATCTTTGCTGAGGTTATAAAGCTTTTTGGATTCTAAGTCTTCTCTTGTGTTTTCTTGGTTGCCGAGGTCTTCTGTATTCTCCGGACAAGAAGGAGTATTGCAAACGCAACTATGACAATTATGAAGGTTAACAACACCGCAAATTGGCTAGTGTCCATGATGAGTCCAAGAACATTCACATACGTCCCAAGGCTCAGCGCAAGTGCGGTGGAACCTTCCACGTTGATGTTTGCCGTGGCAGCTGGGCTGTTGCCCCTCACGTACACTGAGAGGTAAGAGTTCCCTCCGATCACGTTTTCGAAGAATGCCACACCGTTGCCGTTGGTAGTGACGTTCTTGATCGGAACACCTAGGCGTTCAAGACTCACTCTAGCGTTAGGTAGCGGCAGTCCCAAATATCCAGTGATCCTCACAGAGAGATTTGCGTTGAAAATGCTGCTCCGAATAAGAAGAGAGCTTGAGTTAACCAGAGTGAAGACTGTCTCATTGAGCACTATTGAACCGGTGACGTCGTAAAGGCGAATCGTGTATTGACCGAAAGCAGCCGTAAAGGTGGCATTTCCATTACTGTCCGTGGTCGCGTTATCATATAACCCTCCAGTGTACTGGTAGATACCGATCGGGTAATCGGCTAACGTTGCTTGTCTTGCGTCCTCTGCATGAATAGTCAGGCTATACGCAGGACAGGTTATGTTGAAATTGACAATCGGCGTTGCCGGTGAAATCCGTGACATATTCAAATTCGTCCTGTTAAACAAAAGTCCTGCTCTGTAAGCGCCTACCGTGTAGTTCGCTGCGATTAGCTCATTGCCAAATGAATATGTCAACGAAGTGTTAGTAATTGGGCTTCTTTGTGATTGATTCGAAGCCAGATTAGAAGAAGTGTGATACGTAGAGTTGAGAACGAACACCAAGAAAGGCAGATAATTATGAGTTTTCGCATCCACGCCGGCAAGCGTGATTCGTCTTAACTGGCAAGTAATGTTCCAAGAACTGGTGTTCAGAATCGGAATCGATGCGGTTTCGTTCACTTGAACGTTGTTCCAGTAAGCGTTCACGGTGTAATTACCACGATCAATCTTGCTAGTGAATGTTACGCTGCCGCTCGAATTAGTGACCCCTGTAGCGGCCAGAGACCTCTTGCTCGAGTTGAACGGATCAATTTGATAGACTGTAGCGTTCACGTCTCCAACGCGTTCCATGTTGAGGTTCAGGGTCACGAACTTTATGGGGAATCCTGGGAGTGCAAAAGTCTGCACATCAGGAGTCTGTTTAACTGTGCCAGTCAAATTTAGTGTTTTGACGCTTACGGTATAAGTGCCTATTGAAGCGTTAGCTGGTACCTGCCATTTGTAGGCGATTGTGCCATTTGTCGCTTGTTTGCTGGTCTTGAATATCGGTTGGGTGCCGGAGGATATGGTGATGTTACCGTATTCATTCGGTTTGGTGTAGCTCAAAGCTTTGATATTTACCCAGTCAAATCTATGATAGGAGGTAGCGTTAGTTAGCCCTACAAAAAAGGAGCTTTCTTGATAGGCTGTCGCGTTAATGTAGATCCGAAGGCTATAGGTTCCGGTGTAGTTGGTATTCCCCCCTGAAGCTGTAAAGTTTGTCGGAAAGAACAGAGAGCTGGGCTTGTTCTCAGCAGTCCCGCTTTGATTGGCTGTTATACGAAGGATCATAGAATAAGTGCTGTTCGCGGGCGAGGGTGATATCACCGTAATTGTCTGGTTATACGTTTTAGAAGCGTTGCCACCGAATATTTGAGCTTCAATCTGAACGGAGCCGCCTTCCTGTATTTGCATGGGGGAGGTTGGAAGGTTGATGGGTGAAATTGCGTAAGATGCTTTCACTTTGAAGGTTGCTGTTGCGTTGTAGTTGATGGTCGCATTATGAACTTCTTGCAAAGTCACGTTGTGGTTTCCGTAAATGGCTTGGGGCACGATGAAGGTGGTAGTGTAATTTGTGCTCAGAGCTGTGCCGTTGGTGACTCTCGATGAATCAAAAAAAATGTTGAACTTGTCGAAAGCCGTCACAACCGTCATGTTTACGACGATGGTTTGTCCAACAGTACCGCTGGTAGGAGTAAGTGTCAGTGCGGGTCGTGTAGCGTGGACCGTGGGCAAAAATGAATAAAGGCTCATTGTCAAGACTAGGATAGTTAGGATGCCTATTCCGAGGTTTTTATGACTAGATCCGTGATGCAAACGTGTTCCCTCTTAATGTTGCGTGTGATATTTCGAACATTTGTTAGTGGTGCTATATTTTAAACTTTTATCTTTGTACGTGAAACGTAACTGTCAAGTAGCCCTTCAGCTTTACAAGTTGACACACGGGACGTGCAGAGATTGATGGACGAGATTCTCAGCATGGTAAAAAAGCACGAACAATGGCGCGGACATGAATGCATAAACCTCATCCCTTCCGAGAACGTAATGAGCCCACAAGCGCGGGCGCTCATGTCTTCTGATTTAGCACATCGATACACCTCTACCTACAAGTTTTATATGGGCACACGGTTCACCGACGAAATAGAAGACTATGGAGAAGAGTTGGCCAAAAAACTCTTCAACGCAGAAACTGCTGATCTCCGGCCTCTCTCTGGACACATTGCGGACTTGATTTTTTTGGCCACTTTTGCCAAGCGTAGAGACACAGTTGTCTGTGTATCCGAGCCAGACGGCGGCTACCCAGGCATGTGGCAAACGGCCCTTCCCAAGCTTTTAAGGTATAAGGTCGTGCGTTTTCCATTCTCAACCGAGGAAAGAAACATAAACGTCGAAGCTGCGAAGGACATAATTCAGCAAATAAAGCCCGGAGTGATAGTTTTCGGCGCTAGTTTGATCCTTTTTCCTCATCCCGTTCATGAACTTACCAAAGTAGCACACGAAGTAGGCACACACGTCGGATTTGACGGTTCGCACGTATTGGGTTTAATTGCGGGCAAAACCTTTCAGGACCCCTTGAGGGAGGGCGCGAACGCACTTTTCGGCTCCACCCATAAGAGCTTCTTCGGCCCCCAGGGCGGAATATTCCTCGCCGCAAAGGAATACGGAGAAAAAGTGAAAAAACGCATTTTCCCGATGTACGTGGACAACGCCCACTGGAATCGAATAGCGGCACTAACTCTCGCGTTAGCAGAGATGACGAAATTCGGCGAACAATACGCGATGCAAGTAGTTATGAATGCACAGGCACTGGCAAAAGCGTTGAGTGATTATGGATTTCCTGTCGTTTGCCCAAGTCTAGGCTTTACGAAGTCACATCAAGTGTTCTTGGATTACGGAGCCAACAAAATTGGAAAATCCGTCGCAAAAAAGCTGGAAAGAGCCAACATAATAGCGGACTGCAGCGTTCGACTTGGAACGTGCGAAGCCACCAGACGCGGGATGAAAGAAGAAGATATGCAGCAAATCGCTGCACTTATGAAACGTGTGGTTGTGGACGAAGAAAAACCTGAGAAAGTGAAAAAAGACGCTACAAAATTCGCGGCAGAATTCCAAAAAGTTCATTACTGTTTTGAATAGTCAATCACTTATTCAATTACCGTTCCAACTCTCTCACCCTTTATGGCGAGCGACACATTCTCAGGTCTAAAACCGGAAACTACTATGGTTCTTGTTCGGTTTGCATTGAGGATTTTCACGGCTTCAGGATCGATTATTTGGTGGATACCAGCCCTGTGCTGATCATGCTCAAAAAGCTGCACCAGGTCATCAAACCTGAGCCTATCGATTTTCTCAGCGTCCTTGTGTTTCCGCGGATCACACGTGTAGATGCCTTCTTGATCCGTTGCCTTCACCAGTAGGTCGGCTTTGACCTCTTCAGCTGCCATAGCTGCCACAGTATCGGTCGTCATTCCTGGTCTCAAGCCACCCATTACTATGATCTTGCCTGTTTCCAACTTTCCTTTAATCTTGTCCAACGATGCCGGAACCATACCAATTCCAGCATTGCCCAATTTCAACATAAACAACTGTGCGATCAAACGCGAGACAGAGATAGCCGTTTCATCCTGCCCAGTCTCATTCAAGCCAACGTCCTTGGCATATTTGATGAAGTCTCTTGCCAAGGAACCTCCCCCAACCACGAGAAGGATCTGGTGCCCAGAAACTTGCAATCTTTTTAGCAAATCAATATACTCGCATACCAGTTCCGTATTGATAGGAGAGGCTACCACTGAGCCTCCTATGCGGACGACGACGCGCATTTGGATATCCTTCCATTCACACAGTATGCTTTTCGACAAATTAAGATTAACCAAACAAAAAACCAAAAAACACCTTTGGGCTAAAGTACTCCCATGCCCGATCCAGTCACGATAACATTTCTCGGCACCGGTGGTGGAAGATTTGCTATGATAACGCAAAAACGACGGACCGCAGGAATTCATATAAACCAAGGACAAACGAACATTCACCTGGATCCAGGACCGGGAGCATTGGTTTACTCTGTTAATGCAGGATTAGACCCACAGAGACTTGACGCCGTGCTGGTTTCTCACTCGCATCCTGATCATTACACCGACGCGGAGGTGCTTATCGAAGCTATGACAAAGGGCACCTTACAGAAGCGGGGTCTGCTCGCCGCAGCTAATAGCGTATTGAATGGCAATTCGGTATGCGAGGCATCCATATCGAAGTATCATCAAACATTGCCAAGCCAGACAATAGGCGCGAAGACCGGCACAGTTTTTCAAGTAGGTTCGTTTAGAGTTGAAGCAGTAAGAGCTCAGCATACGGACCCTGATGCCGTAGGCTATCGTTTCTCGACGACTGATTATGGAGATATTGGTTACACTAGCGACACAGAATACTATGACGATATAGGTAAGAATCATTCGGGCCTCAAGCTATTGATTCTCTGTGTCATGAGACCAGGCGGCAAGCCTTGGAAAGGGCATATGACCACTGATGATGCAATAAGCATACTGAAAGCTGTCAAGCCAAAAGCCGCTGTTTTCACGCATCTGGGCATGCAGATGCTATTCCGAGGACCGCAGAGAGAAGCAACCCGTGCCAGTGAAGAAAGCCAAGTGCCAGTGACTGCCGCTGTCGACGGAATGAAAGTCATTTTCGACGATCAAATACGGATCGAAAAAACCACAAGCGAAAAACAAGCCGATCTGGACACTTTTGCCAATCATTAAGCCCTATTTTAGCAAATTTCATCTACAAGTCTGCTGCAAATTAGTACTTGGAGATTCTTTGCCCTATGATGGTAGGCATCGTCGGCAAGCCCAACACTGGCAAGTCCACGTTTTTTAGCGCTGCAACTCTTGCGCCCGCAGAGATAGCCAATTACCCGTTCACAACGATAAAGCCCAATAGAGGCATAGGCTACGTGCGCACGCCGTGCGCTTGCAAAGAATTCAAAGTGAAAGATAACCCTAAGAATTCCATTTGCATGGATGGCGTACGCTTAATACCTGTAGAACTTATCGACTGTGCAGGGCTGGTACCTGGAGCTTGGCAAGGAAGAGGCTTGGGCAACCAATTCTTAGACGAGATAAGAAAGGCTGACGCGTTAATTCACATAGTCGATGCCTCTGGTGGAACTGATGCCGAGGGTAAAATCTGTAAGCCCGGCGAACGCGACCCTGTTGAGGACGTGCGATTTCTCGAGATCGAATTAACAATGTGGATGGCCAACATCCTGAAACGGGACTGGCAAAAACTGACGCGGTCAGTAGAATCTGAAAAGGAGGATCTGCTTAAACTTCTCGAAGACCGCCTAAGCGGACTGGCCATAGGAAGAACACATCTTCTTGAAGCTGTGCGTGCATCGGGATTGAATGCAGAAAAGCCGCACTTGTGGAGCGAAGAAGACTTTCTGAAGTTTGTCGATAAGCTTAGAAGTATCTCAAAACCTATGCTGATCGCAGCGAATAAGATTGACCTGCCTTGTGCTGAGGATAACCTTGCACGATTGAAGAATATCGAGCGATTAACAGTGTCTTGCTGCGCGGAAGCAGAGCTTGCTCTCAGAAGATCGGCGGAAATGAAGCTGACGGATTATCGCCCAGGTGACTGCAACTTCAACCTGACGAACGCTCAGAGCATCACATCAACTCAAAAGAAGGCTCTGGAGACAATCAAGGACAGAATCCTGTCCAAGTTCGGGACCACCGGCGTGCAAGATGCCATCAACATTGCGTATTTTAAGCTGCTCAACAGCATTGTCGTATATCCTGTCGAAGACATAGAACACCTAAGCGACCACGAAGGTAGAGTACTGCCGGACGCATACATCGTGCCTTACGGAACGACAGCGCGTGAGCTGGCTTATAGAATTCACACGGAACTCGGTGAGGGTTTTATCTACGGCGTTGAGGCACATGAAAAAAACCGCGTCGGCGAAGGCTATGTGCTCAAAAACGGCGATGTCATCTCCATCGTCAGCGCCAGAAAGCGTGCATGAGCTTCATTTTAAACTTTATTGACCATAGCGCCTTTTTCGTTTTTGAAAAGTTCGGACTGCACGCAACAGGTCTATTCGACGAAAGTCAGGCCAGTAAATGTCCAAGAAAAAGAGCTCGCTGTAAGCGCTTTGCCACAAGAGAAAACCGCTTAGTCTCTCTTCTCCGCTGGTTCGGATAATTATGTCAGGGTCCTGCTTAGGCATATGTGCGGTGTAAAGGTATTTCTCGAATAGCTGTTCCTCAATAGCATCAGGCTTCAGTCTTCCTTTTTCCACTTCTTGGGCAAGTTTGCGAGCAGCATCGACGATCTCTGCCCTTCCACCATAAGCCAAGGCAAAGTTGAGAAAATGCTCGTTATAATCCTTAGTGGCCTCTTCGACTTTTCTCACTAACCCTTGGAGCTGTTCAGGAAGCAACGCGTGTCTGCCGATTATCCTGACATGAACCTCGTTTTTATGAATGCGTTGATCCGTGAGAATCTTAGTAAGTTTCTCCTCGGCCAATTTCATGATTCCCTCCACTTCACTGGGTTGACGCGAAAAGTTCTCGGTGGAAAAAGCATATAGTGTAACTGATTTAACGTTTAGATAATCGAAGCACCAGTCAATCAAATCCTCTACTTTGTTGGCACCTTCCTGGTGGCCAAGCCAAGTAGGCAAGGAGCGCTCTGAAGCCCACCGTCGATTTCCGTCCAAAATCACAGCGATGTGCTCCGGCCTTTCTCCGTTCTTTACCTGAGACCATAACCATCTTTCATAAAGCTTGTAGATTCCGGTGATCGACAGCAAAGTTTCCAGCATTCTACTTTCTCTCGGTCCATTATGTCTCCAAGTGCCTTGACACAAACTCAACGTTAGTTGTGAGCTACGGTAATGATCGTTTCACTTAAGAGTTTCTCAATAAGAGGAGCTCTTTTCATTAATTTAAGCGCGTTCAGTTTTTTCAGAGAAAGTGTCCTATTAATGCGATTAGTGATTCAAAAGCCATTCGATAAGAGGATCTGCGGATAAAGGCTTGCAATTTTAAGTTCCTTCGCTGAATTCTTCGACTTTGACTCCTTTTTCCTTGAAGAAGCTAATGTACCGTCTGTGAATCAAGAAAGCTGCAAGCAATGAAGACAGACCTACTAAGATGCCCACCACAATGCTCACGACGAGGCCTGCATATTCGGAGGTCGGGTTAATCAATATCAGTGAGGCTTGCAGAGCGATCTGCGATGACCAAGCGGAAACGGCGATTATGACAACCGTACGTAACAATCGAGCATCGCGTTCAAAATACCACTTTATTGCTCTACCAGAGAGCACCACGCAAATGCCAATCACAATCAAAGCAGCAGCGTACTGAATGAATTCTCCTATCAAGGGCGGTATGTCGCCAAGCGGCGGAATTGTTGTCGGCCAAATCACGTCACTTATACCTAAGTAGACACCTATTGCCATAGAAAGCAAACCAGCTGCCGTGGCAAAGCTGGCTATCTGAACGGGAACTGGCGGCGGTTCATAGTTTCGGACCCATTTCAAAGTGCTCTTAGCTGCTTTATCAATTCCGAAACCTTTTATGAGGAGGGCGCCTCCGAGGATGATGAGAAACACCAACCATGTCAGCGCCAAGAGGTTGTAGAAGGAGAGAATAGCCAGTACAATAAGAAGAACCCCAGGAATCCCGAGAAGGGTCCGTGAATATCGAGGGTCGTCTACTATCATTTTTGTGTATCGCGAAAAGACTGCGGCAGTTTCCTCTATTGATTTGCTGTGTTTTATAACTATTCTTCTAACAGATGACACAGGTACCCGTGACTCGATGAGCGGGAGAACCTGCTCGTCTTGGTAGCCATCGGTAACCAGAACTACTTCGTTAGCCCCGAAGCTCGTCAAGACTTCGGTCAGTTCCGAAACGAGCTTCCTATCGGCACTTACATCTCCAAATTCCGAGCCTGAAATGGTCGCTATCTGAAAAGCTTCGTAAGGTTTGCTCTCTGTTTTCAAACGGTCAAACACTCGTATAGCTTCGAACATCGCATTTGCGTCTGGTTCTTCTGGATCTTTAAGCGCAAAAGCGACCGCCGCACTGAGATTTTCGTCTCTTCCTAAAATAGGCGTTTTGAAATTTGCCTTTGTTCCAACGTCTCCGTCTCGGTCGACACATAGGACTAGTATGTTTGCCCTCTTTTCAGGCGAAGTTGTCATTCTCTTCTCGTTATAATCTGAATTATTCGCCTATTATAGATTTATGTGCGTTAGTTTTTGAGATGAAACTTTAGAAGAAGCGCAGAATTCACATTCCGGCTAGCCCTTTCTCGGCAAGAACCTTGAATTCGTCCCAGGTTAGTTTTTCTCCTCGTTTCATCTTTTCCAAAGCCTTCTTTTCTAGTTCCTGCATGATTTCTGTTTGCCGCCTTGCCTTCTTCGTCTCCTCCTCTGTTTTGATTCGAAGCACCATTGCACGAATTTGAGCCATTATTGGCATGCATTGCTCCTGAGCTTCTTGGGCTTGCCTCCTGGTATCCGCGTATTTTTTGTGTGCTTCATCAGCTTCCATTTTGAGCTTTGGGATGTTCTCTCCTTTTTCATTCATTGTCTGATGAAGTTGTCGGCTTTGTTCCGCGAGTTGAGCGATTTCTCTGTGCGTTTCCTTCTCTTGCGTGCGCATATTCCTGAGCTCGTGCTGTAAGGTCTTAATCTCATTCCAGACGGATTCAGCTTGCCTGTACCCTGAACGCTGTTTCTCAAGTTCGGCTATTTGTTCGATCACGCGCTTCTCCTGTGACAATGTCATGGAGCTTGTTTGAATCTTCCATTCGAGGTTCTGGATTTCATTGTGTATTTTCTGAATGATTGCCGATGGGATCTGCTTGAAAGATGCTGTCTTGCGTTTTAACTCAACGACCCTGGCGAGTCTTTCTTTTCTTTCAGAAACAAGGTGGTCTCGGACCAATTTTAGGTCTTTCACTTTCTGGTTGGTCTCATCGCGCTTTCTCTTCAGGTCTGATATTTCTGTGCGAAAGTCTCGAATCTGCTCGCGGATCTTGTCTCTTCTCTCCATCAATTGTTGCGCTTCGGCGACCAGCTTATCTCTTTGCGCTTTCAGCGGTGCAAGCTCGCGGTCGAGTTCGGTTATTTTTTCTCTAATGACTTTACTGTCCGCAGTCAATTCGGGTTTTGCCTCATTGGAAGATGTTTTCCTTGTCGAGCGGAAGGATCATCGCCTTTAGTTAATCTGTTTACGAATCGGTTGCTTATAAATACGAATTCAATGCTTCTCTCTAAGCTTTTACAGAATAAGGGTTGCACGAAGAATCCGATTTTACTTAAATGTCTGTTTTTATATAGAAAAAAGTGATGCAAGTAATGAATATCGGGCAAAAGTCTACCATAGGCGCATGAAAAGATGCGAATTAACAAAGTAACGTTTAAAAAGATGTTCCCTCGTTTAGCTGAAGAGATGGAAGGTGGAAAAGCAAGGATTGATGTTAACGCCGCACGTTCTGATCATGTAATTGAGCAAAAGGCGACAGACTCCAAACGCTTCGACGGCTACAATCCATCTGTGACAGACTTTCTATGCAGGTGCGACAATGCTAAGCAGGCCGAGGAAATCATTGATTATATGGAAAAACGGAGCGAAATAGACTACTCGTATGCCCAGAAGTTGAGGGGACAGTTAAAGAAGCGCGGAGTTAGGATTTTCGGAGCCAAAAGAGAAGAAGGCTATTACTTTACAGAATCAGGACGCAAGTGACCGAAACAAGTTTTTGGGAAACATCCAGCATGCATCCTCTTAGCACATACCATGTGACCTTGGCAATCCATAAGAATCTAATCATGAAGAAGATCGAAGAATTCTTATGGTTCGAGGCTTGGAATGATCGAGCACGATCACCCAATAAACGGTGTACTATGAACGCCCAAAAGATGGAACATTGCCTTTCTCATCAAAGACATCATCGCCACCCGTGAAACTACATTAGAAAGACGAATAGTTATAAGGAAAAACTGTTATTAAATAGCAAGACTATCTGGAAAAATCAGTCGCCATGTCGTAGCAGAGTATTAAAAGATGGAAAACAAATGAAAAAGTCAAAATTGCTGCCTTTGATAGTATTCTTGTTCCTTTTGGGACTTTCGAGCCTAGTTTTCATTGAAGCAAATGCCATCACAACGAAAACAACTGTGATGGCTGATCCGGCTAACAACATTCAGGTGGACTACTCCAAGTTTAACGTCTCGGTGGACCATACAGTTAACATTCTGCCGGGCGGAAGCGTCGCAATCACCGACACGTTACACTTGTCTGCAAATGAAAACACCACCGTGCCAGGATACTCACTGGGCTTTCCATACACTTACAAGAAAAACTTGGTGTATGTCTATGCATTCGACCCCAACACTGGGCAAGCATTCAACGTTTCAGTTGACACAGGATTCGGCAACAGCATTGGCTATTATGGGGTGAACGTCGTTTTTCCAGGGAATGGAGTCGAACTTCGCGTTGGCAGTCCCTCTTTTAACTTCACAGCAGGCTTTGTCTTCTCGAACTGCATAGTACCTTCCACGGCCCAGCTTTACAATGAACAGGCGGATAAAGTAGAGACCACACCAATACTGGTAACGAATTTTCCAACATTTCCGAGTCTTCTGCAGACTGCGACCCAAGTCAACGTGACCGTGATAACTCCGCCGAACACTCTTTACGAGCAGAGCACTCCTTTTGGAAACGTTACACTTCCAAACGTAACAACTGTGGGCACAAGCCAAGTTGTGAGTTCAACTAACGAGCGGTTGCCAGCGCTAACATATGCGCCCGGGCAGCTCAATTTTAGCGAAGCAACAGGCACCACATACCAACTGGTGACCATTGATAATTTGGAAAGAAATGCGCAAGTCGATGGGCAGGGCAATATCTTCATCACTGATGCGTACGCCGTGACTAACCTCAGGCAAAGTTCCGTACCATCCATGGCAATAAGCACGCCAACTGGTGCGGGCAACATTACAGCGTTCGATTCAGAGGGAAACACATTGACCCTCACGCTCGCGAACAAGACTACATCCACCTACAGCCTAAGCTTCGAGACGGCTCTTGCGGCAGGGAATTCCACACAATTTACGTTGAAGTATTCCCTACCTGTGGGCGATTACGTAGAAAAAACTGCGAACAACGAATTCAATGTGAGCGTTCCTGTCACAAACGGTTTGAACAGCGTGGTAGGGAAGCTATCCCTGACAACTGCGCTGCCCGAGGGTGCGTCCATACAGGAATACCCAAACCTTAACTACAGTCTCCAAAATGGTGCCTTTCAGCAAGAGATCACTTTTACTGCGTACAACGTATCGTTGTACAACAATATTGACTTTCACCTGTCGTTTGCCTACTCGTTCTTCTGGGCTTCATTTCGCCCCACGCTGTGGATGACGGCGATCGTATTGGTCGGACTGGCAATAGCCATGTTCTGGCGGTCCGCAAGTCCATTAGGATCCGTGCCAAGTGGAGGTCCTGCAGTGAAGCCGTTGAGTCTCAAAGC
>Ga0187771_10001266_pt1 | contig 16736 bp, 12 predicted proteins | sample 0116_SJ02_MP15_1_FD_133139 | JGI IMG/M metagenome (GOLD analysis project Ga0187771, IMG submission 133139) | Tropical peat soil microbial communities from peatlands in Department of Meta, Colombia - 0116_SJ02_MP15_10_MG | ecosystem: Environmental > Terrestrial > Soil > Wetlands > Peat | place...
CCCACACGCCGTCGAGCGCCACAGGGACGATAGGCGCGTCCACTCCTTTCATAATGCGTTCGAACCCGCGGCGGAACGGCAGCAGGTGACCGATACGCGTGATCTGGCCTTCGGCAAAGATGCACACCACTTCGCCGCTGCGGATGGCGTCGCTCGCTTCGCGCAGCGATCGGATCATGTCACGAGGCCGGAGCTGGCTGGAGATGGGAATGGCACGGCCGATACGGGCAATCGGATTGATCAACGGATGATCGTAGATGTCCTTGAACATCAGGAAGCGAATCTGGCGGTCGGTCGAGGCGACGAGTAGCAGCGCGTCCACCCAGGACATGTGGTTGGAGACAAACAGCGCCCCGCCACGTTCAGGAATGTTGTCGCGTCCTACAACTCGGATGCGGTAAAGCGTGTGCGTCAGCATCCAGAGCAGGAGCCGCAGCAGAGAGTCGGGCAGCAGCCAGACGGTGTACACCGTTGCCGCCAGCGTCATCCCTGCTCCGGCCAGGAATATCCCGGCAGGCGTGAGACCAAACACCTTGAGGAGCAGATAAAACACTCCGCCGGAGAGAGAGATTCCGAGCCAGGAAATGAAACCGGCGCCCGCGATCACCGCGCCGCGGCGCTTAGGCTCCGGCCGGTGCTGAATCAAGGCCTGGATGGGCACGGCGTACATCCCGCCGAAGAAACCCAACGCACCGAGCCGCAGCGCGAAATTGACAGGAGAGAGTCCCGAGGGCCAAAGCAGGGCCGCGAACACGGTCATTCCGATCGAGCCGAGCGGCACCAGGCCGTATTCGATTTTATTTCCGGAAAGGTAGCCTGCGGCGAAACTCCCGAGACCGAGACCCAGCGCGAGCGCGGCTAGCAGGAAGCCGGCATGTGTTTCGTCGAGATTGAGAACGCGGCGGCCATAAATCACAATCACGAATTGCAGCAGCGCGCCGAGGTAGAACAAGTAGCAGTTGCCGAGCACCGCGAGCCAGAGCACGCGGTCTTTGCGCATGTAGCCGGTTTCCCGCCAGACGTCGGCGAGGAAGTTGGGTTGAAATTCCTTCCCCGGGTTTTTCGCGGGGACGCGGGTAATTCCGATGCTTGTCAGCAAGCCCGCTGCCGTGACCCCGAGCAGGATGGCTCCGGACCAGTGCTGCCGTCCATGGAAGTGCTGCGCCAGCGGCCCGGCGGACATTTGCCCGGTAATGATGGCGACAAACGTGGTGAGTTCGATGATCCCGTTGCCCCACGAAAGGCGCTTCTCGGGCAGCAATTCGGGAAGAATGCCGTATTTTGTCGCAGAAAATAGCGCAGCCTGAGTGCTGAGCAGGAAAATCGCGGTAAATTGCACAGCGATGCTGTTCAGCGTGAGACCGGCGAACGCGACCGACATGACGCCGACCTCCATCACCTTGGTGCCGATCGTGACCCGGCGTTTGCTGTAGCGGTCCGCCAAGAATCCGCCCGCCATGGAAAAGAGCAGGAAAGGAACGCCGAAAACCAAGCTGACCATCGGGACCAGGCGGTCCTGCTGTGCGGTGGCCAATCCGCCGTAGAGAATCAGGTTGATGACCAGGAATTTGAGCGCGTTGTCGTTGAACGCCCCGGTGAATTGCGTGGCGATGAGAGCCCAGAAACCGCGAGAACTCCCGGGAGGCTGATCCAGTTCCGCGACCTGTCCGGGCGCCGACATGCGCGGGGATGGTAGCGCGCACGCCCGGGGCTAGCAAGAGAATGGCCGCGAGCGAGTGCAGAACAGCAGGGGCGCGGGCCAGAGCTACCGGCGCGGGGAGTGGGCGGAGTAGCCGAGCTTGGCGGAGATTCGGCGCGCCGCGTCTTTCACCGCCTCGATAAATTTGGGCAGGGTATCCGAATTGACCATGGCCACCGTGCCGCTGACGCCGATGGCCGCCTCCACGCGTCCCTCGGCGTTGTGGATGGGAGCGCCGATGCAGCGAACGCCGATGCTGTTTTCCTCGTCGTCCATGGCGTAGCCCTGGGCGCGGACCAGTTCCAGCTCCTTCAACAGCCGGGCGTGCTGCGTAATGGTCTTCGGCGTGCGCTTCACCAGGCCGTGCCCGGCGAGGATGGCGTGCACTTCCTCGTCGGAGAGCCCCGCGGCCAGCACTTTTCCGATGCTGGTGGCGTGGATGTACATGCGCCGGCCCACCCAGGTGTTCATCTGGATGAAGCCGGGGGCTCCCACCCTCTCGATGTAAACCGCCTCGCCGTTCTCCAGGATGGCCAGATGCGCGGTTAGATTCACGCGGCGCACGAGCTCCTCGAGAATGGGCCGCGCCACCTCGCGGAGATCCAGGCCGATGGCCACGCCGTGCCCCAGGTCGAGAACCTTCAATCCCATGCGGTATTTGCCGTCATGGTTGCGGTGGAGATACCCGCGGCGCTCGAGCGCGCGAAGGATGTAGCTGGCGGAGCTTTTGGGGATGGCCAGCTTGCGGCTGATGTCGGAGTTGGAGAGGCCGGCGGGACGGCGGGCAACCGCTTCGAGAATGCCGAGGGCGCGTTCGACAGCGGTCGCCGGGCTTTCCTTGGGGTGGTTCATGGGAAACGCTTCCGGAAGGATACCGCAAAACGGGACGGCCAGGATATAGAACAAATGTTCAAATCCTTGCACAGGAGGGAGAGGGGGTGCGCGTATCCAACAGATAGAACAGGGGTTCAGCGGGATGAAGTGGCGCGAAACCTGCAGGCCCCAGGCCTCGGGTGTTGCATTTCGCAACACCCGGGGCGAGCCCCGAACAGGATGATGATCTTCTGTTCAACCGGATGAACAGCGGATTGACACCCCGAACCCCCTTCGCTAAAGTGCCGAACATCAGTTCAGCCTATTGAACCCAAGCAAAATGGAGAGACTCATGAAGACTTCGCTGAAGAGCTATCGCCCGCGCCCGGCCACCGATCTCGTCGAAACCTGGACGAAGAGCCCGCGGTGGGCCGGCATCACCCGGCCCTATTCCGCGGCGGACGTGGAGAAGCTGCGCGGCTCGGTGCACGTCGAGCACTCGTTGGCGCGCATGGGAGCCGAGAGGCTTTGGGCGCTGATGCAGACGCGGCCCTACGTCACCTCGCTGGGAGCGATGACGGGCAACCAGGCGGTGGCTCAGGTGAGCGCGGGGCTCGAGGCGATTTACGTGAGCGGCTGGCAGGCCGCCGCGGACGCGAACCTTTCCGGCGAGATGTACCCGGACCAGAGCCTGTATCCGGCCAACAGCGTTCCGAAGCTGGTGAGCGCCATCAACCGGGCGCTCATGCGCGCCGACCAGATCCATCATGCCGAAGGGAAGAACGGCACGTACTGGTTCGCGCCCATGTTTGCCGACGCTGAAGCGGGCTTCGGGGGCAACCTGAACGCGTTTGAGCTGATGAAAGCGATGATCGAGGCGGGCGCCGCGGGAGTGCACTTCGAGGACCAGCTCTCTTCGGCGAAAAAGTGCGGGCACCTGGGCGGAAAGGTGTTGGTGTCCACGGGCGAATTCGTCAACAAACTGGTGGCCGCGCGGCTGGCCGCGGACGTGCTCGACGTCCCCACGATCCTGATGGCGCGGACGGACGCGGACAGCGCGAAGCTGATTCTGAGCGACCACGACCCGCTGGACGCGCCCTTCCTGACCGGCGAACGCACCTCCGAGGGCTTCTTCGTGTACCGGGGCGGGACGAAGGCGGCCATCGCGCGAGGCCTGGCCTACGCTCCCTACGCAGACCTGCTGTGGTGCGAAACGTCGAAGCCGAACCTGGCCGAGGCGCGGGAATTCGCCGAAGGCATCCACGCGAAATTCCCGGGCAAACTGCTGGCCTACAACTGCTCGCCGTCGTTCAACTGGCGCAAACACCTGGACGAAATCACGATCGCGAAGTTCCAGCGGGAACTGGGCGCGATGGGATACAAATTCCAGTTCGTCACCCTGGCCGGGTTCCATGCGCTCAACCTGAGCATGTTCGAGCTGGCCCGCGAGTACCGGCAGAGCGGGATGTCGGCGTATTGCCGGGTGCAGGAGGCGGAGTTCGCAGCCGAGCGGGAGCACGGCTACGCGGCGGTGAAACATCAACGCTACGTGGGCACCGGCTACTTCGACGAAGTGGCCCAGGTGATCACCAGCGGAAAGACGCAGACCACGGCGCTGAAGGGCTCGACGGAAGAGGCGCAGTTCGAAACTCCCGCGGAGGGCATCCCGGTTCCTGTCGTCCGGGCATGGCCGCCCAACGCGGGTCCCAACGCGCTCCCGGCGGACTGAGCAACGGGTCCGGCAATCCACTAGAAACGTCCGGGCCGAATCCATGGCCCTTCCACCCCTGGGGCACCGCTTGCAGGTGCCACAGGGGTTTTTGTTTGCCCGCGAGAGCCTGGGCGGCAGGGCTACGGGTGAGAAGGCGAGGCCGCAGGCCGCGCGGACGGCGCCTGCCTGGGGACGCGCTGGTGGAAGCCATCGGGGATTTCAAACAGGGTGGCGGGGGAATCGGCCACGGCCAGCTCGGTGACTTCGTAAGAGGTGCGACGAACGCTATGGTTGTGGAGCGAATCGTCCAGAGTGATCACCAGACTGCGCTTCAGGATAAATCCGGGCAGGTCGGAGATCTGGCCGTGCAGGAACTCATCGAGCGCGGGAATCCCCGTGTTGGAAGAGTCGGAAAGCATGGCGAGATCGGTATTGTGCTGGGAGATCTCGGCTGCCAGCCAGAAATGCTCGAACACGTCAATCTGTGTCGTAAGTTCGCCGGAGGTTGTGGGCTGATGGGTGGCCAGCCGGAGGTGGAAGCGAAGATGACGCGTGGGGAAGCCGGCCAGAACGGGCCCTGAATCTTCCCCGATTTTTTCGCTGGAGATAGGCTCGCAGATGATGCGGCGGCGATCGGCTTCGTGCTGTTTGAATCCGGTGATTACGCTGCGCGGAAGAGAAAAAAACTCCTGTTTCGCGGAGTCGAGGACGACAAGGTGCTCGCCGCGGTCCGAGGTCAGGAGCGCGGTACCCGCCGCAAGATTCGGCTCCTCGCTGGCCTGGACCTCGAGGCGCGCGCGGTCACCCTCCACCCACACGTTGACGGACAGTTCGGCGGGCAACGCCACCTGAGCGTGGTAGCGAAGCCCGGATTCTGCCGGGCGCGGAAGCAGAAGCCCTGCGGAAAAGAGTGCGCAAACCAGCCGCAAGAACACGGGAGTCACCTCGGGAAAACGCGCCGGGTCCGGCCCGGGGAATGGGTCACTCTACTCCAGGGCACGGGCTTTTGCCAGGGTGCGGCGGAGCGGCAGCGCATCGGACTGAGCGGGGGCCAAGCCGTACAACTCGGACTTTTTCGCCTGCATCCGAACGGTTACAATGAAAGGTTTTGTGGGCATGTCCGCCTGTGGGAGAGTGAATGGATCCGGTACGACGCTTCCTGATGTATGGCCTGCTGTGCCTGCTGCTCACGGGCCTGGCGGCCTGCGGCGGTTCTTCGAACGCGAGTAGCTCGAGTTCCACGACTCCCGCGGCGCTGAGTTCCATCACCTTGACCCCCTCCACCGTGAACGGGGGACAGTCGGTGAAGTGCACGGTTACGCTCACGGAGCCCGCTCCGCCCGGCGGGGCGCAGGTGATGCTGTCTTCCACAAGCGACAGCGTCATCCTCCCCCAGATTCAGACATTCACCGGCCCCATCCAGCAGATCAACATCCCGCAAGGAAACATGGGCGTGACGTTCACGGTTTCAACCATCCTGGTGGGGTCGAACCAGACGGCGCAGATCACGGCCACCTATCTGACCACCGAGATCGAACAGACCACCCTGACCATCGTGTCCACGAAGCCGCTGTCGGTCACCGCGTTCACCCTGAACAGCACCAGCATCAGCAGCGGGCTGGCCGCAGTAGGCACAATTACGCTGAACGCCCCGGCCTATTCGCCCGGTCAACAGGTGTTTCTTGCCAGCAGCGATACCGCCGCTCAGCCGCAGAATCCGGTCACGGTCCCGACCAATGCGACCTCGACGAGCTTCAGCATTTACACTTCACCGGTCACGGCGCAACGAACCATAACGGTGACGGCCACCCTGAATACCACGACGCTTTCCGTGCAGCTCACGCTATTGCCCACCGGAACGGCGATCACTTCGCTGGTCGTGGTGCCCTTCACTGTTGCGGGTGGACAGAGCATGGCCGGCACGATCACCGTCTCTCCTCCTGCTCCCGCCGGCGGCGTGAGCATTGCGCTGACGGCGGCGTTCACAAATCCGGCCACGCCGACGAGCACACCCCTGCCGATCGGTATCCCCGCAAGCGTTTCCGTGCCGGCCGGAGGCACACAAGCCACTTTCCAGATCACGAGTTCCAAGGTCACCCAGACAACGGACGTGACCCTGACGGCCACGCTGAACAGTACGGCGGCCACGTTTACCGTGGAGGTCGTCACAGGCATCAGCCTGGCGGGGATCAATTGTCAGCAGACCGCGGTCACCAGCGGAAACTCAGACGTGTGCGACCTAACGCTCAGCATTCCGGCAGCGGCCGGAGGCCAGACGGTGCAGCTCACCAGCAGTAATTCGACCGCGTTGCCCGTGCCCGGGAGCGTCGTCTTGCCCGCGGGCTCGTCGAGTGTGTCGTTCAATCTGGTCGCAGGCTCGGTCACTACTCCGGTCCCGGTTACGCTCACCGCCACGCTGGCTGGAACCACGACGGGGTCAGTCACCACCGTGGTCACTATCGTACCGGTCAGCGCGCTCACGCTTACGACGTTGACTCTGAGCGCCAGTGTCGTTCAGGGCGGAGCGGGCGCCGCGGGCAATTTGACCGGAACGGTCACGATCGTGGATGCGGCGCCGCCGAACGGACTGGCCATCAGTCTAATGAGCAACAATTCGAGTGTGCAGTTCTGCGCCGATCCTGCCTGTGCCACCACGGCAACGAGCGGAACGGTGACCGTGCCGCAAAATGCCACCACGGCATCCTTTTCCATGATCACGCAGCCAGTCGCTGCTGCCGTGACGGTGATCGTCACCGCCAGCGTGAACTCGAACTCGGTGAGCACCTCGCTTTCCGTAGTGCCCGCGCCCCAGGTGATGAGTCTCTCCCTCTCCCCGACCTCGGTGGCCGGAGGGAATTCGGTGCTGGGCACCGTGACGCTCACGGGCATGGCGGCGCAACAGGGCGCAACCGTCACGCTGCAGAGCAGCAATACTTCCCTGGCGCAACTCGCACCGACGGTGACCGTGACTCAGGGCAACACCAGCGCGGTTTTTGCGGTCACCACCCTGCCCGTGTCCTCGCAACAGATGGTCATGATCACCGCCTCGATCGGTACCTCTTCCGGGCAGGCCATGCTGACAGTCACGCCGCCGCTGCCGGATCTGCAGGAGCTTTTCTTTAGTCCCCCTACAGTCACGACCGGACAGATCTCCACCGGGACGGTGATCCTGACTTTGCCGGCGCCGTCGGGCGGCGTCATCGTGAATCTATCGAGCGCGGCGGCGCAGGTCACGGTTCCTGCTTCGGTCACGGTGCCGGCGGGAGCGACCTCGACGAGCTTCATTGCCAAGGCCGCCAGCGGAGTAACCACGTCCACTGCGGTTCAGGTGACTGGTTTGGTCACGGCCAGCGTGACCAACACGCTGACGGTTATCCCGGCACAGACCAGCGCCATTACCGAACAGTTTGTGGTCACCGGGGAAACCGACACCACCGACTTCCCCATCCGTCCGTCTTCGGGGGCATTTCAGGGAACCCTGGCTTCGGGCGACGACACGGGATTCGTGACCAGCATCGTGCTGAGCACGCCGGTGAGCGGCGCGGTGACCTCTTCCTACACCTTTTCCACGTATCTGGGCGGGATGTCGAGTTTCGGGCAGGTGCGGGATGTTTTCGTGGACAGTTCCGGAAATGTGTTCGCCTGTGGCGTGACCGAGGACCCCGAACTGCCGACCACGAAGAATGCCGCCCAGGCGAGTTATGGAGGCGGCAAAGACGCGTTCATCGCCGAATTCAACGCCAGCGGCGCGCTGCAATACCTGAGCTACCTGGGAGGCAGCGGGGATGAAACCTGCAACAGCCTCACGGTCGACCCGTCCGGCAACATCTATGTGAGCGGAAGCGAAACGGACAGCACGGCAATGGGCGCCACAAATTTGATGGGCACATCGGGCGCGTTCCAGACTGCAAATGCCGGCGGCAGCGACTTTTTCGTGGCAAAGATCAACCCCGCGGGAACGAGCGCTACGACCCGGCTGTTATGGCTGACGTTTGTGGGCGGTGCCGGAGACGATTTCGCTGACGGCCGCATTGCCGTGAGCTCGACCGGGGTGATTGCAGTGAGCGGGACGAGCCGGTCCACTGCCCCGCCCCCTAACGGGTTTCCGATCCCGGCGAGTCAGGGACGGCCGCCGCTGACGGGAGTGGGCTCGTTCGGCGTGGTCATCGGGCTCTCTTCCGATGGCACGCAACTGCTTTCCTCGACGCTTCTGTTTGGAAGGACGAACGGGGCCAATCCCGGCACACCGACTACAACCACGGCTACCGGCGGGATTGCCTTTGATCCCAGCAACAATGTTTATGTCTGCGGGCAAACGAACGCGACCGATCTGCCGGTGTCCACCAACGCGTTTCAGCCGGCGCTGAACGGCACGCAAAACGCGTACGTTGCCATGGTCAACTCTACCGGCGTGATCACCCTATTGACCTTCCTGGGGGGGACGAGCACGAGCACGCTCCAGGCCTGCAAAGGGATCGCGGTCGATAGCGAAGCGAATCCCGTGATCGTAATGCCCACGGACGCTGCCAACTTCCCGCTGGTGGGACCCGGCCCCGCCGCTCTTTCCGGCCCGTCGGACATGGCCGTGGCGAAGCTGACCTCCGATCTCAGCACGCTCATCTTTTCCAGGCTGGTGGGAGGCAGCGGTAGCGAGTCCGCCGATGCCACCCGGGTGCGGCTGGACAGCGCCGAGAACCTTTATTTCTCACTGGCCACGAATTCCGTGGACTTTCCGGTTACCTCGAACGCGGTGCAGGGAACATTCGTGGGCGCATCCGGAGGGAACGACACGATGGTGGCGGTGGTGAAACTTTCCGCCGACGGTTCGACCATCCTCTACGCCAGCTACCTGGGCGGCACGGTGAGCATTACCGCCACCAATTCCACGACCTCGGTGTTCTACCACCACAACTGACGATGAGCTCTCGCTGCGGGAGTTCAGCCCGGAACTGCGTCTGACACGGCCGGCTCGAACAGGTAGTGGCAAACGATCCACTCCGTGCCCTGGCGGTAGCCCCAGAGTTCGGCGCAGGCCATGAAAAACAGTCGCCAGCGGATCCACCACGTTTGCGCCTCCCTCCGGCCGTAAGTGCGGGCGAGCACGGGAAGCAGAGCATCGCGGTTCGCGTCCATGCGCGCCAGCCACGCCTCCGCGGTGCGCTGGTAGTGAGTGCCGTCCAGGCGCCAGCGCTCGATACAGCGCACGTGCCGGTCAAACGCAGGCAGCAGGTCTTCGCTCGGCATCATCCCGCCGGTGAAAAAATAGCGGGCCATCCAGTCGTCAGGGCCGCGCACCTCATAGGGATAGGCAAATCTGGCGTGGGCGAACACGTGGACGAACAGAAGCGCGCCGGGCCGCATCCACCGCGCAATGCGGGCAAACAGCTCGCCATAATTTCGCATGTGCTCGAACATTTCCACGGAAACAATGCGGTCGAATTGCCCGCCGGGGTGGAACGCGTTCATGTCCGCGGTGTTCACTTCGACGTTGGCGAGACCGCGGTCGCGGGCACGGGCGTCAATGAACTCCTTCTGCGAGCGGGAATTGGATACGGCGGTCACCCGGCAGCCCGGAAAGCGCTCGGCAAGGAATAGCGTGAGCGAGCCCCAGCCGCAGCCGAGCTCCAGGATGTTCTGGCCGTCGGCAATCCGGGCGCGTTCCGCCGCGAGAGCGAGCATGGCCTCTTCGCTCCCATCGAGGGTGGTGACTCCCGGCGGCCAGTAGCCGCAACTATATTTCATGTGCCGGCCGAGCACGCGCTGAAAAAACTCGGCGGGAACTTCGTAATGCTGCTCATTGGCCGCATCGGTGCGGATGGCGATGGGCCCGGAACCGAGCTGGGCGAGGAGCAGACGGCGGCGCTCCCGCTGCGCCTCCGGGCCGCCCGCGGACTCCTCGCGCAGGCGCGCGGCGCAAATCCTGCGGATGCCCCGGCGGAGGAGCCAATCCGGCAGAAGGCCGGAGTCGAGCAGCGGGGAATACCAGGCGCGGCGGAGAGCATCTCCCGCCCCGTCGGGTTCGGAAACAGATTCTTGATCAACTTTTTGAACAACGGCCATCGGATTCAGAAGTGATTCATTCGGCTCGTGCCGGCGTCACGCCATGCGCCGTTTCTTAGGAAACCAGGGAAAAAATGCGCTGGTGGTTTCCTGATAGCGGCGATATTCCTCGCCGCGGGAACGCAACGCCTGCGCCTCGGTGGCCGGAATGCCCGTGACGCGAAACAGGAAAAATAGCATAAGGGCGGGACATACGAGCGCCAGCCAGCCCCACGGCGCGGGAAGGGCATAGACCGCATAAGCGACCCAGATGAGCCATTCGAAAAAATAGTTGGGGTGGCGGGAGTAGCTCCAGAGACCGTAGCGGCACGTTTTCCCTTTGTTTGCCGGATTCGCTTTGAAGGCCGTGAGCTGGGCATCGGCCGCAGCCTCGCCGACAAACGCAATGGCCCAAACCGCCGCGCCGGCATAGTCGCTCCAGCCGAGAGCGGGGCGCGGGTCGAGCGCGGCGAGCACAAACGGGAGCGAAAGGAGCACATCGAGAAGCGCCTGGGCCTGGAAGAAAATGAAAAATTTGAACGGGAGATGCGTTTTCCAGGACTGGCGCAACTCCACGTAGCGGCCTTCCTCGGCGTGGCCCAGGATGCGCGTGAACAGGAGATAGAAGGCCAGGCGATACCCCCACATCGCGGCCAGAGCCGCGATCAGCCCGCGCCTCGGCAGGTAGCCCGCTCCCGTGAACGCGTAAAGAATCGCAATCGTAGGAAGCAGGAAGGCCCAGCCGAAGTCCACAATCGCGGCATTGCGCATGGGCAGGTGCAGAAGCCACAACAGGGTCATCACCCCCGCGGCCAGCAGCCAGGCGAGCAGCAGAAGGTGGAGAGCGGGCATCACGCGTCCTCCTGCGGAGCGTCGCCGGTGGACGGAGCAGGCGCCGCGGAGGCCTGCTCTCGCGGAAGCACCGGAATCAGCCGCAGTAAAGGCACAAGCACGATGTAGATGAGCAGAACTTCCAGCGGAGCGGCTACGGCCCAGCCCAGCGTGGCCCGGAGAATCGAGCCCCATAGCCGCGCCAGGCTGCCCCACAGATCGGCGCGAAACATGGCGGTAATTTGCGCAATGGAAAGCGGCAGAGGCCTGGCCCGGGTCAGAAACTCTCCCGCACGCATGTAGGGGATGAACATCAGTACCTGAAGGGGAGCCGCGGCCCAGTTGGCGGCCTGGATGGCCGGCAGGTTCAGGCGGAAGACGAGCGCGGCAGCGGTGCACAGCGCCGTGCCGAGCCCAAAGGATATGGGCACGGTGCTGATGGCCACTCCGAGCGCCAGGCAGAGAGCGATCTTCTCCGGCGAAAGCCCCTGTCGCAGCAGTTCGCGGAGGAAGGCTACGGTTTTGCGCAGCGCCTTCACGTCGCTCGCGGCGCAAACAGCGAGGAGAGCGGCTCGCCCGGCTTCCGCAGGAAGAGCTGCAGGAGCACGTAAAGGGACATGGCAATGTTTCCGAGGAGCAGGATAAGCACCAGCCAGAGGGTTTTGATGCCGACGCCGCGCTCGCGGTAGGCCACCCAGACGAAAAAAGTGATGAAGCCGCAGTAGGCGTCGAACAACGTGGCAATGGCCCAGGGCTGGGCGTTGAATGCCGCACGGACGGCGGGATCCATGAGGCTGGAACGCGAAGTGGCCCACAGCGTGACGCCAATCATGACCACAAAGATGGCAGCGAACAACGCGATCAGGAACGCCCTCATAGTTCCTCCCCCTGCTGCTTCGCCGCAACGGCTTTGACCCGGCGCAGCGGTTGGAGGTAGGCTACACAGCTTCAAGGTCGGTTGCCAGAGCCCCTCGGTCTTCGGGATTCCGGCGACGGTCTCCCACTCATGGGGTGGAGACTATCGGGATTGAAAGAGATCGCAGTCATCGGTTCCGGGATCTCGGGCCTCGCGGCGGCGTATTACCTCAGCCGGCGGCATCGCGTCACGCTGTTCGAGCGGGAGGCGCGGCTCGGCGGTCACACGCACACGGTGCAAGTGGAAACGCCCGCCGGCCCGGTTCCCGTTGACACCGGATTCATCGTTCACAACACGCGAACGTATCCGAACCTCGTACGCCTGTTCCAGGAACTGGGAGTCCCGACGGTGGAGAGCGACATGTCGTTTTCCGTCCGGGACAGCCACTCAGGATTCGAATACAGCTCGCGAGGGCTGCGCGGCTTCTTCGCGCAGCGCGCAAGCCTGCTCCGCGCGCGGCAGTACGCTCTCCTCAAAGAAGTTCACCGGTTCAACAGGGCGGCCCGGCGGCTGCTGGCACACCAGGGGACGGAAGAGACCACACTGGACGAGTTTTTGGGACGCGAGCGGTTCAGCCGCGCCTTCACCCGCGATTATCTCTACCCCCTGGCATCCGCGATCTGGTCCACCGCAATAGGACAGATTGGGGCCTTTCCGGCCTTTACGCTCATACGCTTTTTCGAAAACCACGGGATGCTCCGGCTCACGCGGCACGTCCGCTGGCGGACAATTCCCGGAGGCTGCAGTGGGTACATCGAGCCGCTCACCGCGCCGTACCGCGAGCGAATCCTCCGCGAGGCCGGGATCAAAAACATCGAACGGCGCGAACAGAACGTGCGGCTGAATTTTGCACGGGGCTCAGCCGCAGAGTTTGATGAGGTGGTGCTGGCCTGCTCCGGAAACCAGGCGCTCGCGCTGCTGGCGAATCCGAGCGAGGCGGAGCGCGCCGTCCTGGGTTCCTTTCACACCACGGCGAACGAAGCCGTGCTGCATACGGACTCGCGCCTGCTTCCCCGGACGTCGTGGGGGCGCGCCTCCTGGAATTGCCATCTGGATGGAGAGACGACCACCGGCGCGCCCGTCACCTACCATATGAACCGGCTACAAGCGTTGCCGGTGGCGCAGGATTACTGCCTCACGCTGAATGCCAACGGTTCCGTGGACCGCTCGAAGATTCTGCGCCGTTTCGTCTATCATCATCCGCTATACACTCTAGAGGCCGTGCGGGCGCAGGGGCGCTGGCGGGAGATCAGCGGGCGCGACCGCGTGCACTATTGCGGGGCCTACTGGATCTACGGGTTCCACGAGGACGGGCTGAATTCCGCGACGCGCGTCGCGCGGGCGCTGGGAGTGGAATGTTGATGCAGGCCGAGCCGGCCATTTACGTGGGCACGCTGCGCCACCGGAGGTTCCGTCCGGTGGCCCACGCTTTCAGCTATCCGGTGTTCCTGGTGATGCTGGACGTGGATCGCATTCCGGAACTGATGCGGGTGTCGCCATTTTCGGGTTACAACCGCTGGAACTGGGCCGGATATGACGAACGGGATCATTTTGGCGATCCGTCCCTCGCTCTGCGGGATCGCCTCCAGCGCGACGCAGCAGCGCACGGTGTAACGCTTCCGGACGGGCCCATCTTTCTGCTGACCAATCTCCGCTACCTGGGCTATTGCTTCAATCCGGTGTCTTTCTACTACCTCTACGGGCGGAGCGGCCAGCTCGAAATGATGCTCGCGGAAGTGAACAACACATTCGGCGAAACCTGCAACTACTGGCTGACTCCGGAATGCGAGCTGACGCCGGCCGCCCAGGGGCCGGGAAAGGGCAGAGGGAGGCCCGCGGAGGGCAGGGCGCGACGCTACGAGACTCGAAAGGTGTTTCACGTCTCGCCCTTCATGGAATTGGGCCACCAGTACACCTGGATTTTCTCCCCGCCGGGCGAACGCCTGGTGGCGCACATGAAAACGCGGAAGAGCGGCTCCGTTTTCTTCGACGCCACATTGACCCTCGAACGCCGGCCCTGGAACGCCCGCGAACTCCGCCGCGTCCTGGTGGAATACCCCTGGTTGACGGCGAAGGTGATCGGGGCGATTTACTGGCAGGCGCTGCGGCTACGCTTGAAGGGCGTGCCTTACGTGCCACATCCGGGTGCGGCCAGCGAAGGCTCGCCGCGAAGGACGATCTGGAAGTATGTCTGACCTCCGGACCAAAACGGGGCGGGAAACCCCCAGGCGCTGGGATGCGCGCCTGGCCTGGATCTTCGCGCGGAAGACGCTGGGGAGTTTCCGTGAAGGCCGGCTCGAGCTGATTTGCGGCGATCAAACTCATTCCGGCGGCGACGCGGCACTCGGCCCGAGCGCCACCATTGTCGTTCACGACGCGCGCTTCTTTTCCCGCGCGCTCTGGCGGGAAGAAATCGGGATGGGCGAGAGCTATGTGGACGGCGACTGGTCGTCGCCCGATCTGGTGGCCGTGGCCCGGTTTGCCATACGGAACATGGCGGAGCTGAACCGCCGGAACCGCCTGGCCTCGGCCATCAACCGGTGGCGCCGTCGGCTGGTGCACGGCCTGCGCGCCAATACCGTGCGCGGAAGCCGGAAAAACATTCGCTACCATTACGACCTCTCCAACCAATTCTTCCGGCTGTTCCTGGACCCGACGATGGCCTATTCCTGCGCCTGGTTCGCGTCCGCGGAGGATTCGCTGGAAGAAGCGCAACGGGCGAAATTCGAGCGCATCTGCCGGAAGCTGATGCTCTCTCCCGAGGACCATCTGCTGGAAATCGGCACCGGCTGGGGCGGGCTGGCCCTGTATGCCGCGGAAAACTTCGGATGCCGGGTGACCACCACGACCATCAGCCGCGACCAGCACGACTACGCGCGCGAACTCTTCCGCCGCGCGGGCCGGCTCGGGAACGGTATTGAGCTGCTCTTCGAGGACTACCGGAATCTGCGCGGGCAGTACGACAAGCTGGTGAGCGTCGAGATGTTCGAGGCCGTCGGCCACGCCCGCTACGATGAATTCTTCGGGGCCTGCGACCGGTTGCTCGCCCGCGACGGCTCCATGCTGCTCCAGACCATTACCGTGCCGGACCAGCGGTACGCCGAATACCTGGAATATACAGACTGGATCCAAACCTACATTTTCCCCGGGTCGGAGCTGTCCTCCGTGGGAGAAATCCTGCAATCGCTGGGCCGCTCGACGCGCCTGGAGCTGCACCACTCGGAAGAGATCGGGCAGCACTACGCCCGGACGATTGCGGCGTGGAGAGAAAGGTTCCTCGCTGCCCTGCCGGAGGTGCGCGCGCTCGGGTTTGACGATCGCTTTATCCGCATGTGGGAGTACTACCTCGCCATCTGTGAAGCTTCCTTCCTGGAGCGCAACACCGGCAACGTCCAGCTCCTGCTGGCCAAATCGGGAACTCGAAAACCGCTGTGGGGGGAGCCGAGGGAGAGGACTGAAGTAGAGGAGGTAAAGGAGGTAGAGGAAATCCACAGAGCCCGCGCCAGTGGACGAAAAGAGCCCGCACGATCGCCGGTCACGGAGGCCGCTCAGTCCGCGCCCGGTGACGGCTCGCGCTCGGGCACCATCCAGCCCTCAGGTTTCACCACCCCATTGAGCCAGTAGGCCACCACGCCGGATAGCATCAGCAGCCCCCCGAACGACAGCGCGGACATTCCCAGCACCGATTCCTGTTCGCCGTGCATGGCCGCAAATCCCAGCAGCAGCAGGGGACATACACCCACCAGCCAGGCGCCTGCCATTCCTCCCGGCACGCGGAACGGGCGGCGCAATTCCGGCTCGCGGTAGCGCAGCACGATGAGCGCGGCAAATTCCAGCAGCAGGCTCAAGCCGTAGAGCAAGATATCAATGGTCACCAGGCGTTCGAATCCCAGTCCCAGGCACATGGCCCAACCGATGGCACACACCGTAATGGCCACCCACGGGGCGCCCGTCCGCGGATGAACTTTGCCGAACACTCCCGGGAGCATCCCATCCTGGGCCATGGCCAGCGGGAGCCGCGAATAGCTCATCACCAGCGCATTGAACATGCCGAACGCGCTGAACAGTCCGCCGAATACGAGCGCCACGCGCAGCCAGTTTCCTCCCAGCATTGCGGCGATGTCTGCCCACGAGCCCGTCTCCCACGCGCTGGCCGGCAGGCCGGTGAGCGCCATGGCCGCTGCCGGCACGATGTAGGTGAGGGAAACGACCACCACGGCGAGCAGCATGGCGCGCGGATAGGTACGCTGGGGCCGTTCCACCTCGGCGGCGATGGTCGAGGCGTTGTCCCAGCCCATGTAGTTCCACATTGCGATCAGAATTCCGCCCACAATCGTTACGGTCGAGCCGGAAGGGGGCGCGGCGCCGACCAGCGCGCCTTGCCGAAACGGCGCCTCGAGACAAATGATCACGAACGGGGCAGAGAGCGCCACAAAGAGCCACATCGAAGTGGTGGCCACCACGGGCACTCCGGCGATATTCAGCAGCGCGCACGCGGTTACCACCGCCACGCCCACCATCACGCCCCGGCCGTTGTGCGCGAACCACGGCACCAGCCGCGTCAAATACGCCACAAACAGCGTGGGGTAAATGGCCATATCGAAGATGCTGGCAATCAGCGAAAGCCACGCCTCCTGGAATCCCCAGAATTTTCCCATCCCGCGCCGCACCCAGGCGTAGAAACCTCCCTCAGCCGGAATGGCGCTGGAGAGTTCGCCGATCATGTA
>Ga0187771_10001267_pt1 | contig 16724 bp, 15 predicted proteins | sample 0116_SJ02_MP15_1_FD_133139 | JGI IMG/M metagenome (GOLD analysis project Ga0187771, IMG submission 133139) | Tropical peat soil microbial communities from peatlands in Department of Meta, Colombia - 0116_SJ02_MP15_10_MG | ecosystem: Environmental > Terrestrial > Soil > Wetlands > Peat | place...
CCTTTTTCGCGCCGTCCCGGCTCTCACGCAGAAGTTTTGTAACGCGAAAAAGGAGTCTGTCCCGGTTTTCCTCAGCGGCTACTTACGAGCAAAGGCCCTGAGCGCAGTTCTCACACAGTCTCTGAAGCCGCGTCCACATCCCTCCTAGAACGCGGCGGAGGTGTTTTCGGTTTTGCCGCTGGCCGCTTTGTGGATAGCTGCGCGGATTCTTGGATACGTTCCGCAGCGGCAGATGTTGCCGTTCATGGCTTCGTCGATTTCGTCGTCGGTTGGATTCGGTTTCTTCTTGAGAAGCGCGCAGGCGGACATAATCTGGCCGCTTTGACAGTAGCCACACTGGACAACATCGACTTCAGACCAGGCTTCCTGGAGATGCGCGGCGTCGACGCCTTCGATCGTCGTCACCTTTTTGTTGCCGACCGCTGAGACCGGCGTGACGCAGGAGCGGATGGCTTCGCCGTTCAGATGAACGGTGCAGGCGCCGCAGAGCGCCATGCCGCAGCCGAACTTGGTGCCGAGGAGTTTGAGCTCGCTGCGCAGCACCCAGAGGAGCGGCGTGTCCGGCTCGCTCCTGATTTCGACCTCGCGGCCGTTGACTTTGATGGTCATGACAACCTCAGTGGGAGTGTGCGCAGGCGCTGGCCGGTGAGCGCGAAGACGGCGTTGGCGACGGCGGGCATGATGGTCGGCACGCCGGTTTCGCCGATGCCGCCGGGGTGGTCCTGCGAATCGATGATGTCGACTTCGATCGGCGGGCATTGGCGCATGCGCAGGGGCGCGTAGGTGTCGAAGTTGGTTTGTTTCACCTGTCCGTTTTCGACAACGATTTCGCCCTGCAGCGCGGCCGAGAGGCCGAAGACAATGCCGCCTTCAATCTGCTGGCGGATGAGATTGGGATTGACCGGGAAACCGCAATCGAGAACCGCGTAGACCTTGCGGACGCGGATTTTCCTGTCGTCCGTCTGCGAGACTTCGGCGACGTTGGCGATGACGCTGCCGAAGCACTGGTGGATCGCGATGCCCCGCGCGGTGCCGGCAGGAAGGGGTTGATTCCAGTTCGAGAGTTCAGCGGCCCGCTTGAGCACGCGCAGCATGCGGGGATAGCTGGCGAGCAGTTCCGCGCGGAAAGCGACGGGATCGGCATTGGCCGCATGCGCGGCTTCGTCGATGAAGCTTTCGGTGAAGAAGGCGTTATAAGAGTGGCCGACGGAACGCCAGATGCCGACCGGAATCAGGCAATCGGAATTCGTGTGCGAGACGCGCGCGGCGGGGAAAGCGTAGCCGGTGTCGAATGCGCCTTTGCTCGAGCCATCGATGAATGACGGCGCGCCCATGCTCGAACCGGCGGTCGCGGCCTGCCACGCGATGAGTTTGCCCTGCGCGTCAAACGCCGCTTTGTTGCGCGAGACAAAAGCGGGGCGGTAGTAATCGTGCGTCATATCCATCTCGCGCGACCAGAGGAGCTGCACGGGCGCGCCATCGGTTTCTTTGGCGAGCGCCGCAGCCTGTGAGACGACGTCGACGAAGGTGCGGCGGCCGAAGCCTCCGCCGATCATCGGGATGATGAGATGCACATTTTCCGACTTGATGCCGAGCACGCTGGCTACTGCGTTGACGGCGAAGGCCGGCCCTTGCGCGGGCGCCCAGACGGTAGCGTGTCCGTCCTTAAACTGCACGGTGCAGTTCATCGGTTCCATGGTCGCGTGGGCGAGATAAGGTGTGCGGTATTCGGCGGTGATGGTTTTGGCCGCGGACTTGAAGGCGGCATCGACGTCGCCGCGTTCGAGATGAACAGACCCCTTGTCGGCGTCAAGCGCCTTTGCCATATCGTCGATGGCGGATTTGCTCGAGAGCGTGGCGGCCGGACCGTGATCCCATTCGATCGTGACCTTTTTGAGGGCGCTCATGGCGTGCCAGGGAGAATCGGCGATGACGGCGACGCCTCCGGTGCCTGGACCGTGGCTCGCGAGTCCTCCTTCATACGGCGCGACGGCGAGGATCTTGCGGACGCCGGGCATCGATTTCGCTGCCGAGTCATCGAAGCGCGCGACTTTGCCGCCGACGGTGGGGCACATGTTGATGCTGGCGTAGAGCAGACCGGGCGGAGTCTGGTCGATGGTGAAAATGGGCGCGCCGGTGATTTTGCGCTTGTTCTCGAAGCGGCGGACGGGCTTGCCGATCAGTTTGAACTGCGCGGGGTCTTTGAGCGCGATGTTGCGCGGGACGCCGAGCGTTGCGGCGTGGGCCGCGAGTTCACCGAACGATGCGCTCTTGCCTGATGCCGAGTGCAGGACGCGGCTCGATTCGGCGCGGCATTCGGAGGCCGGGACTTTCCAGGTGTCGGCGGCGGCGTTGATGAGCGCGGCGCGAGCGGAAGCGCCGGCTTCGCGCATCACAAGCCAGAGATCGGTGATGCTCGACGAACCGCCGGTGCCGAGCGCGCCGGGGACTTCGCGGATGAGTTTCGACATCATCCAGCGCGCAAGGCGCTTGCCGCTGCCGTTGTCTTCGGGGGCGAAGGGAAGCGAATCGACGATTTCGGCCTGGTTGTTATAGATGCGGTCGAGCGTCGATTGTTCGAGTTTGACGCGATCCCACGCCGCGTCCATTTCGTCGGCGAGCAGCATGGCGCAGGTGGTGTGGATGCCCTGGCCGAGTTCGGCCTGCGTCATCACGATGGTGACGGAATCGTCAGTCGCGACTTTGACCCAGCCGTTGAGCGCCACCTGGCCGGGCGCGACGCCGAGGGGAGTGCCGGGCGTGAGGCGCTGGCGCGGCGGGATGAAGGACCAGCCGATGGCGAGTCCGCCGACGGTGCCGGCGGCGCCGCCGATGAAACGCAGGAAGTGACGACGCTTCATTTAATTAACGAGGTTCAGTCCTCGCGGCCAGTCTACTACAGATGGAGCTCGGGCGATTCAGATAGCGCGGGCGGGAGCGAAGTTCAACAGCTCCGCATCGGCATCCGCGACCTCGGCGAGGCGTTCATCGCGGGTGATGCGGCCATCGCGGAAGTAGATGTTGCGGTTGGCGTAGGCTGCGATATCGGGCTCGTGAGTGACCATGATGGTGGTGATCCCGTTGCGCCGGTTGAGGTGCTGGAGGATCGCCATGATCTCGACGCTGGTGCGCGAATCGAGCGCGCCGGTGGGTTCATCGGCAAGGACAATCTGCGGGTCGTTTACGAGAGCGCGGGCGATGGCCACGCGCTGCTGCTGTCCGCCGGAAAGCTGGTTGGGGTGGTGATCGGCGCGCTCGGCGAGCCCGACCGCGGCCAGCGCTTTCATGGCGCGCTCTTTCGGATCCGGTACCGGATCGCTGGTGTAAAGCAGGGGAAGGGCGACGTTATCGAGCGCGCTGGTGCGGGCGAGAAGGTTGAATTGCTGGAAGACGAAACCGATCTTGCGATTGCGGATTTCGGCCAACTGGTCTCGATCCATATCCTGGACGCTGACGCCGTCGAGGCGATAGATGCCGGACGTCGGGCGATCGAGGCAGCCGAGGATGTTCATCAGAGTCGATTTGCCCGAACCGGATGGGCCCATGATGGCGACGAAATCGCCGCGCTCGATCTCGAGCGAAACATCGTCGAGGCCGCGCACGGTCATTTCACCGATCGAAAAGATCCGGCTGAGATGTTCGACTTCGATGATGTTACTCATAGCGAAGCGCCTCGATGGGATCCATGTAAGCCGCTTTGCGCGCAGGGTAGAAACCGAAGAACACACCGACAAGAGCGGAAAACAGGAACGCGGCGACGATGGAGCCCAGGCCGACCACGGTCGACCACTGCGCGAAGTGAGAGATGAGTAAGCTCGCGGCAATTCCCAGCGCGATCCCCACCACGCCGCCGGCGACCGAGAGCGTTACGGCTTCGACCAGGAACTGGCTCAGAATATCGTGCGTTTTGGCGCCCACGGCCTGGCGCAGCCCGATTTCCTTGGTGCGTTCGGTAACCGAGACCAGCATGATGTTCATGATCCCGATGCCGCCCACGATCAGCGAGACCGATGCGATGGCCGCGAGCAGGAGCGACATGACGGAGGCCGATGATTCCTGGGCTTTGAAGACCTCTTCCATGTTGCGAATGGTGAAGTCGTTGTCTTCATTGGGCTGCAGGTGATGGCGCTGGCGGAGCAGGCTGTTCATCTGGTCCTGCACCTCATCGGTGCGGCCTTCCTCGGCCTGCACGAGGATCTGGTTGACGGCCCCGGGGTTGGCCTGGCTGACGCCCAGCACCTTTTTCTTCGCGGTGCTGACGGGGATCAGGACCACGTCATCCTGATCCTGGCCGGTGGGTGACTGGCCTTTGGGCACCAGGGTGCCGACCACCGTGAATGGCACCATCTTGATGCGGATGATCTTGCCGACCGGGTCTTCGCCGTAGAAGAGATTGTCGATCACGGTCTTGCCGAGCAGCGCGACTTTGCTGGCGGTTTCAACGTCGGAGTTGGTGAAGGCCTGACCCTCTTCAATGCCGAGATCGCGGATCTTCAGGTAGTCGGGGGTCGAGCCCATGATCTGGGTGCCCCAGTTGTTGTTGCCGTATACGACCTGCGCGCCGCCGCGCACGGCGGGCGCCGCGAGAGCCGCGGCATCGCATTCGCGGACGATCGCTTTCGCGTCATCTTCGGTCAGCGTCACGGCGTTCCCGGTTCCCATGCGGATGCCCGAACTCGTGATGCTGCCCGAGAGCACGATGATGAGATTGCTGCCGATCGAAGCGATCTGTTCCTTGATGCGCTGCTGCGCGCCGGAGCCGACCGCGACCATGGCGATCACCGCGGCCACGCCGATAATGATGCCGAGCATGGTGAGGGCGGAGCGCATTTTGTTGATGCGCAGCGCGCTGAAGGCGATCTTCATGCTGGCGGTGATCTTGCGGAAGTTCATACCTAGAACCCGATTCTGCCCGGTCCGGACGACTTCTGTTGTGTGCCCTGCCGCGATACGAGGCCGGTAACCACCGCGTCCCCTTCCTTCAGGTCGCCGCTCACGAGTTCGACGTAGTTGGCGTCGCTCATCCCGGTCTTGATCGGGACCTGCTTGAGCTGGCCGGAAGGATCGAGGACGTTGACCGTCTGCTGCGTGGCTTTCGCGGCGGGCGTTCGGGTACGGAAACGGAGCGCGGCTTTGGGCAGACGGAGGACGTTGGTGGCGTGACCGACGAAAACGGTTACGTTGGCCGTCATGCCCGGGAACAGTTTGAGATCCTCGTTCGAAACCCGGACAACGACGTCGTAGGTGATCACGTTCTGCACGTTGATGGGCGCCTGACGGATCTGCGCCACGCGCCCATGAAAGACGCGTCCGGGCCAGGCGTCCACGGTGAAAGTGGCCTCCTGATCAAGCTGAATCCGGCCCACATCCGATTCGTCGACGTTGGTATCGACCTGCATCTTCGTCATATCCTGCGCGATGAGGAAAATAACGGGCGCCTGGAACGACGCAGCGACGGTCTGGCCGACGTCCATGTTGCGCGATTCGACGGTGCCATCGACGGGCGCGAGGATGCGGGTGTGCTCGAGGTTGAGTCTGGCCTGGGCGAGAATCGCAGCGTCCTGATCGACCACAGCTTTTGCCTGGTCCAGGGTGTGCTGCGCGACATCCACTCCCCGGTCGGCGGCTTCCTGCGCCGCTTGGGCGGCGTTGACCGCTTCTTTGGTCGCATCCATGGTGGCGAGCGCCTGATCGTAAGTGGCTTTGGCGGTATCGGCATCTTCCTGCGAGGTGCTGCCGTTCTTGACCATGATCTGGCGGCGATCGTTTTCCACTTTGGCCAGATCGATGGCACTTTGCGCCTTCACGACGTTGGCCTTCTGGCTGGCGACGTTGGCGACGGCGCTGGTCAGATTGGCGCGCGCCTGGGCCAGTGCGGCGTCGTCAGTGACGACAGCGGCTTTGGCCGCGACCAGGGTGGCTGCCGCCTGATCGACGGCGGCTTTGAAGGGAGCCGGGTCGATTTCGGCGACGAGCTGGCCCTTTTTCACTTTCGTGTTGAAGTCGGCGTAGAGGGCGATGATGTTGCCCGAAACCTGGCTGCCCACCTGAACGGTGGTAACGGCGTTGAGGGTGCCGCTGGTGGTGACGACGGATTCGATGTCGCCGCGATCGATCCGGGCGGTTGCGTAGACCGGTTTGGCAGGGCCTCGCGACCAGAAAAAGGTCGTCGCGACGGCTGCCAGGCAAAGCACGGCGCCGGCGAGAATCCAGCGGGTCCGGGTTCTGACACGGGGCCTCGGAGGCGAGAGCGGCGGGGCCGCAGGCCGCGCCGGCTCGGTTGTTTCCCGCATTCTGACCACCATGGCAACCTCCTTTGAGGCAGATGGAGAGCCAAAATAAAGTGCTTCCGATCCAATCAGTTAGACGCGGATCGCAGGCTGACGTGAGGGTAGCTGCGCGCTTTCGCGCTACACGCTGATGACCGGACAGGGCGATTGGCTCAGGATGGCGTAGGCATTCTGGAAAAGAGCGCCCGCGAAGCCTTCGCTGTCGTGGCGGCCGATCACCAGCAGGTCTGCAGCGAACTCCTTCGCCGCGCCGGCGATGACCGCAGCCGGCACGCCCGCAGCCACAATGCCCTCGGCGTTCGTTCCCGCCTCCTTCTGCAGCGTGGCGAGGTCCTGGTGAGCCCGGTCACGGACGCTCTGCTGGAACTCTTCCGCCATCGCCCAAACCTGGGCGGAAGCGTCGAGCGAAGGCGTCGCATGAACGATTTCGAGCGTGGCGTCGCATTCGCGGGCGAGCCAGGCGGCCCATTGGAGGACAAAGGAACTGCGCTCGGTCAGATCGACCGCGCAGAGAATGCGGCGGCAATGAATGTTCTCGAGAGTCGGAGCCACTTCGGCATGAACGCTCGTCCACACGGGACAACGCAGATCGTGCAGCGCTTTGGCGGTCACGGAGCCGAGCAGATGGCGGCGGAAATAGCCGAGACCGTGCGTCGGGATCATGACCAGATCGGGATTCCAGGCAGCCGCGGTGTCCATCAAAGCCGTGGCGGCATCCCCGGTCACGCAGACGCGTTCGGTGGTGAAGTACTTCAGTTCATCGGCCAGAAAGGCATCGAGCCGGGCTTTGCGCTGCGGCAGCAGCTCTTCGGCGAGATTGTGTTCGCCCATGCCGACGGCATGGAGCAGCATGATTTCGGCCTGAAACTGGCCGGCAAAATACTCGACATAACGGGCTGCTCCGAGACTGCTGTCGGAGAAATCGACGGGAAAGAGAATCTTTCGGATTTGCGGCATACGGGTCCTCGTTAGGACGGCCAAACGGGCCGCCACGTAACAATCTTCCTGTTTAGCTTCTCATTTGATCGTAGTCGCCAGTTCCGGGCGAGCTGCTTCCTCCGGGGTCCGATAGCGGAGGATGGCGGCAGCACCGCCCTCCGGAACCTTGCCTTCGCAGCAGATCACGGCGCCGGAGTTGTTCAGCACGGTCAGAGCGATTCGATTGACCATTGCCCGCGTGTCCGGCTGCGGTGTCCTCGCGGCAGCCACTTCGCGGTTGAAGTAGAAGCGCCAGACCTGCCCATAGCTCGCGGCTCTGGCGATCTCGTCGAGATCGGTCAGGAGCAGCTTGCGGCCGGCGGCGGTATCGAGTTCCCGCTCCCAGACTTCGGTTTTTCGCAGGCCATGAGCCGCAATGAGTTCGAGGGCCTCCTTGTGGATGCGTTCGAATCCCATTGCGTGGACATTGCCGTGAATGGCGTCTTCGACCAGCGGCGCGTAGGTGTTTACGGCGCGATAGAGAGCGAGTTCACGCGGAACCGCGACGAGCACGAGAGGATCGCCACCCTCCCGGCCCAGAATCGGCAGAAGGACGCGGTTGATCGTTCTGAAATAGTCATGAAGGTGAGCGGCCTCTCTCTCCGGAACCGACATGGTGCCGAAGCGCACGCCGAACTCGCTGCCCGAGTTCGGGCCGGAAGAAGGGCCTTTGGTCGAGCGGCTTTCGAGATCGTGATCCGGCTTGTCGAAGCCCATGAAATCGGCGAGGCTGCGCGGCAGGTCAGCCGGGAGCTCGTGCTCGGTGAAGGCGTCGCCGGTGCCGCGGAACAGGTGAATGTTGTTGATGCTGAGCGTGAGCACCCAATAGTTCCGCTCGGCCGTCATACCGGCCAGCAGAGGCAGGACCTGGAAGTGTTCGGCGAGGTGGATCTGGGGCTCCAGCACATCGGGCCAGAAGGTGGCCTGCGTGAAGCCGGGGGCGCGGAAGATGGCGACGCTGCCGGCGCGGCCGGTCCAGTCGGTGTTGGTGGCGAACTTGCGCACAGGCGCGAGGAAGTTCTCTCTTTCCTCTTCGGTGAAACCTTTCGTCGCGAGCAGATCGTCGGCTTCCTGAGCCGCGGCGATCAGCCGGGTGGTGGCTTTCGTCACTTGCAGGACGGGGTCACGCACAGGCTCGAGGATGGTCAGGCAGGGACCATTGATTGTTGCGAGGTTTTTCAGGTCTTCAATCGCTAGCATTTGGAACCTCCGTTACTTGAGAGCAATCGAGAGGGCACGTTTGCTGCCAGAGAGCGGCAGCGCGGCGCAAACGGCTCATCCGGTATGTGCCGGACGCGCTTTGCTCCAAATGGCGCAGAGAGCGCTGGATAGCACTCACAGGGCGGGCTCCCGGTAGTCAGCCGGCTGGATCTGACAGGCTGCTGAAAAACAGTGGGACAGACCAAACTGGCACCTTTTTCGCAAGGCCAACTCACGTGTTTTGAGCGATGGTCTGCGGCGAAAAAGGCTGCCCAGTTCTGTCTGTCCCGTTTTTCCAGCAGCCTGTCAGGCTGGCAGGCAGGGTGCAGCGGAGACAGTCAGGAGAGGGGAGTGAATCATGGATGTCGCTGTCAGACCCACGGACGCGGCCGGAATGGAAGCCAGACTGGGCAGGGTGAAAAGGGAGATCCGCAAGCGCGCCTATGAGCTCTACTGCAGGCGCGGAGGGAGAAAGGGCAGCGCGCTCGGAGACTGGAAACGGGCGGAACAGGAAAGAAGCGAGGCTCCGCTCGCCGGGATCACGGAGGACGACAACGATATCCGGATTACCGCCTATGTGCCGCGCAAGGAGCCGTTCACGGTGGCGCTCGATGTTCTGCCGGATGAGATTGTCGTCGAAGGCGAGCGGCACGGCGAAGTTCGAAGATTCACGCGCCTGCGGCTGCCCGCGCGCATCGATCCCACCCAGGTGACGGCGCGGCTCGAGGGGAATGAGCTGGACGTGATTGCGCGCAAACAGAGCGCTCAGCCGGCGAAACCACGCAGCCAGGCCCCGGCGAAGTAAGCCACCACCGCGGCTCCGCCGCCGATCGCGAGAGTGCTCAGAGCGGAGAGCCACCACGGTTCCACCGACCAGCGGCTCTTGAGCGCGCCAATCCCGAAAAACACCACCGCGGTCACCGCCGCCGCAATCTCAAAAGGATGCCGGACTCCTGCGAGGAACGGCAGCAGCGGGATCAGGCCGCAAATCAGAAAGGCGGAGAATGTCGAGCCGGCCGCGCGCCAGGGCGAGCGTACAGCCGCGGGCAAGCCATATTCATCGCGCAACATCATCCGGACCCAGCGCTCGGGATTGGCTGTCACCTGGCCGACAGCGGCCTCGAGGAACTCTTCGGCGATGCCCTGATTCAGGAGGATTTCGCGGATTTCATCGCGCTCGCCGGAGGGATAGAGTTCGATGTGGCGGCGCTCGATGGCTTCGGCGTGCCGGTATTCTTCCTGCTCCGCTTTCGTGGCGAGAAAATCACCCGCCGCCATGGCAAACCCGTCGGCAACGAGGCTCGCTCCGCCGAGGATCAGAATGATGCCCGGCGCGAGCTGCGCGCCGGTGACTCCGGAGACGATCGCGAAGGTGGTGACGATGCCGTCAACGCCACCATAGATGAAGTCGCGCAGGTAGCTCTGCCGGCCGCCGTCGGCCAGCCGTTTTTGAATTGCCTCGCGGGTGTGCTCGTGTTCCAAAACGGGTCGGGACCGGAAGCCGGAACCGATCTTCTCAGGCAGCGGAATATTCGAGCGACAGCTTGCGAGCCGGCCGCTCTGCCCGGGCGGGAACGCGCGTGGTTTGCCAGATGAAGCCAAGGCACTGGCGCAGTTCGTTTTCCTTGAGCGGCAGCCAGAGCGAGTGGAACGCCCCGGCGTCGCGGAGCTGATCCCAATCGATCGGATCGGAAAATCCGTAGCAGGGGATCAGGTGCGCCTCGGGAAGAGTCGTACGAAGGCGGCGCAGCGCGTCGCGCCACGAGCAGGCCTTTCCGAATGCTTCGCGATGGAAGAACACGGCAGCGACACGGCGGTTCTGCGCGATGGTGGCGGCTTGCTCTGGACCCGACGCGGTCTCGACGGACCAGCCGAATTCCTGAGCAACCAGGGAAAGGGTTGTGGCGAAAGCCTCGCTGAACCCCGGCATTACTACAAGCGTTTCGTTCCGAAAACTATCCATTCCGATCATTTGCGTACCGAGTGTCTGTGCTGCCATGGTCGAGTCTCCTAGCACGCCTGCTGCCAGCCCGTTGCGCGATACCAATTCGACGGTCGAGCTGCCCCTCAGGGTACAGAAATCGGCCAAGAAAGAATTAATCGGAAGGAAAAACCGTGCTTATTCGCGTTGGAATTCGGGTGATTCCGGTAGGGCCAGCCGCACACTTTCCTGAGAAGATCCGGCAGTGAGGCCACTTGTTGCAAGGGACGGTTTTCCGCGCAAGCGGCCAGGGAAACAAGTGGATGTCGAAATGTCGTCATACCGGGCTGGATTTCATTCGCGGTGCCATCCGGGAGAGTAAAAAATGACAAAAATTGCGGTTACGCAGATAACGGACGATGCGGGATGCGAGGCGCTTGAGACTGGGTTGAACAGTCTGACGGATCAGATCCGTGAGCGCGCTTACGGGATTTATCAGGAGCGGGGCTCGGGCGACGGCGCAGCGCTCGACCACTGGCTGGAGGCCGAGCGCGATCTGACGGTGCGGGTGGAAAGCGATCTGGTGGAAACCGATACCGCATTCGAACTCAGCGCGGCTGTGGACGGATTGGATGCCAGCAACCTGGCAGTGAGTGCGTCATCTGACGCACTTGCGGTAAAAGGCCGTAGTTCGGCCGGCGAGAGGGTTCTCTTCACCCGTTTCCGCCTGCCTGGAACGATTGCAGTCGACCGGGTGACGGCGATGCTCGATAACGGCATCCTTCGGGTGTCGGCGCAGAAGGCGGACACGGCCGGGAAGCGTACGCTCTCCCGCTCGAGGGGGGCTTCGGCCAAAGTCGCCGCGGCTTAGCAGGCTGCTGAAAAACACCGGGCGCGTCACTTTTGTCACTCAACTGTTGCGCCTCGGAAACGAGTTTCCAGGCTGAGAGGTTCATGATGGTGGTGTTGGCTCGCGGGCCGCTGATGGCCGGGAGCCGGAGCAGGCATGCCAGAGCAAACCTGGGAAGCAACTCCCGCCGCACTCACGGAAATCGCGCTGGATCTGAGGTGGTCGTGGAATCACGCGGCCGACGAATTGTGGCGCCTGCTCGAGCCCGAACTCTGGGACCTGACGCAGAATGCCTGGGTGGTGCTGCAGACGGTCTCGCGCAAGAGACTGGACGAAGCCTTTGCCGACCCGGCCTTCCGCGCCGAGCTGGAAAGTGTCCTCCGCGAGCGGAAAGAAAACGCGGAGCGCGCGCGCTGGTTCGACGACGGAAGGAAGGAAGCGCTCACCGCCGTCGCATACTTCAGCCTCGAATTCATGCTGAGCGAGGCTTTGCCGATTTATTCGGGCGGGCTCGGAAACGTCGCGGGCGATCAGCTCAAGGCGGCGGACGACCTGGGTGTGCCCGTGGTCGGCGTCGGGCTCCTCTATAACCAGGGATACTTCCGGCAGCATATCGACGCGGCAGGCCGGCAGTTCGCACTGCGGCCGGTCAACGATCCCGGCCAGTTGCCGGTTGCGCCGGTGCGCAACGCCGAGGGCCAGTGGCTGCGTGTTCCTGTGGCGCTGCCGGGCGCGCGCGTCTGGGTTCGCACATGGTGCGCGCGGCTCGGGCAGAGAAGGCTCTATCTTCTCGACACCAACGATCCGGCGAATCTGCCGGAACACCGCGGCATCACGAGCGAACTCTATGGCGGCGGTCCGGAACTGCGGATCGAGCAGGAAAGAATTCTGGGTATCGCGGGATGGCGGCTGCTGCGGCTGCTGGGAATCCGCCCGGAGGTCTGCCATCTGAACGAGGGACACGCCGCGTTCGCGGTGCTCGAGCGGGCGCGCGATTATATGGCTGAAACCGGCGTTTCCTTCGCCGTCGCGCTGGCCGTGACGCGGGCAGGAAATATCTTCACCACCCACACGCCCGTGGCGGCCGGTTTTGACCAGTTCACGCCGGATCTGGTGGCGTCTCGTCTGCGGGAATACGCGGAGATCGAACTGGGCATCCCGCTGGCGGATTTTCTCGCCCTTGGCCGCCCCGACGGCGCGGGCGCCAGCGAGCCTTTCAACATGGCGTGTCTGGCAATTCGCGGCTGCAGCGCCATCAACGGTGTGAGCCGGCTGCATGGCGAGGTGAGCCGCCGCATCTTCCAGCCGCTCTTCCCGCGCTGGCCGCAGGCGGAAGTGCCGGTGGGCCACGTCACCAACGGAGTCCATACGCCGACGTGGGATTCCGAAGAAAGCGACGAGCTCTGGACGAAGGTCTGCGGCAAGGCACGCTGGACCGGCGAGCAGGAGTACGTCGGGGAAAATCTGCGCGGCGTGTCGCACGCGGAACTCTGGAGGATGCGCAACGCCGAGCGCCGGCGGCTGGTGGACCACATGCGCAAACGCCTCGCGCGCCAGATCGCCGGGCATGGCGGGTCGCGCAGCGAGATCGAGGCGGCGCGGCGCGTGCTCGATCCCGATACCCTGACGCTCGGGTTCGCGCGGCGTTTTGCAGCTTACAAGCGGCCGACGCTGCTGCTGTGGGATCCGGACCGTCTGCTGCGTATCCTGACCAGCCAGCGCATGCCGGTGCAGCTCATCCTCGCCGGAAAAGCCCACCCGCAGGATCTCGAAGGACAGGAGCTGATCCGGCGGTGGATCGAATTCGTGCGCGGCAGCGCGGCGCGCAGCCAGGCCGTGTTTCTGAGCGATTACGACATGCAGCTCGCGCAAGAGATGGTGCAGGGCGTCGATCTGTGGCTGAATACGCCGCGGCGGCCATGGGAGGCGAGCGGAACCAGCGGGATGAAGGTTCTGGCGAACGGGGGACTGAATTTTTCCGAACTCGACGGTTGGTGGGCGGAGGCCTGGTCAAAGGAGGTCGGCTGGGCGCTCGGAGACGGACGCGAGCATGATACGGATCCAGGTTGGGACAAGGCCGAAGCCGAGCGGCTTTACGATCTGCTCGAGCACGAAATCATTCCCGCGTTCTATACGCGCGATGAGCTCGGGATCCCGGCGGGATGGCTCGACCGCGTGCGTGAGAGCATGGCGCGGCTGACGCCGGTTTATTCGGCGAACCGGGCGGTCCGCGAGTACACCGACGAACATTACATGCCCGCGGCAAAGGCCTTCCGCGAAAGAGCGAATGACGGGGGACGCACCGGCGCCGAGCTCGTGAACTGGCGCAGGGAAGTGGAGCTGCACTGGCCGCACATAAGGTTCGGCGCCCTCCATGTGGAACCCGGCGCGGGCGAGCTCACGTTCACGGTGCAGGTGAATCTGGATGAAGTCAACCCGGACTATGCCAGCGTGCAGCTGTTCGCGGATGCGGCGGAGCCGGGCGGGGCGCCCGTGGTCGAGACGATGTCGCGCGGCCCGGCTCTCGTGGGCTGCGGCAACAGCTTCACTTATTCGAAGACCGTAAAGACCCATCGCCCGGCATCGGATTTCACGCCGCGCGTGGTGGCGTCCCATGCGGCGGCTTCGATCCCGCTCGAGTGCGACAAAGTGCTCTGGTACCGCTGAGCGCTTTCCCAATATAATCTCGTTTATGCCGCACGGAAATCCCGGCCAGTTTCTGCATGCCCTGCTTGACGCGGCGCCCTTTGGTGTCGTCGCCCTCGATGAAGCGGGCTGTGTGCGGCTGTGGAGCCGCGGCGCGGAAAGAATTCTGGGATGGACGGAAGAGGAACTGATCGGGCAGCCGTCGCCGGTTGACGCGCCTGTGGCCGGCGCCGCGAAGGAATCGGTTGAGATCAGTCTGCGATGCAGGACCGGCGAGCCGGTCGAGCTGGAAGTGCGGACTGCGCCGTGGCTCGACGGAAGCATGTTCATCCTTACCGACATCAGCACGCGCCGTTCGGCGCAGCGCGAGATCAGCGATCTCAGAAGGAGCGAATTCGAGGCGCGCGAGGAGGCGCGCGTCGAGGGCCGTTTCCGCGAGCTGCTCGAAGCCGCTCCCGACGCGATCATCGAGATCGACCGCGAAGGACGCGTGGTCCTGATGAACGTGGTGGCGGAGAAGACGTTCGGCTACAAGCGGGAAGAACTGCTCGGCCAGCCGATGGATGTGCTGCTGCCCGAACATCTGCGCCCCACGCACGGAAAACATCGCGCCGCGTACTGGTCGAGACCGGTGACGCGGCCGATGGGCATGGAACTGAATCTTTTCAGCCGCCGGAAGGACGGATCGACGTTCCCTGTCGAGATCAGCCTGAGTCCGGTGCACTCGAAGGAAGGGATGCGCGTGACGGCCGTGATTCGCGACATCACGGACCGCAAGCTGGCCGAGGACCGGCTGCGGGCCCTGCGCGAGGATTACATGCGCGAGCTCGAGCTGCGCAACGAAGAGATCGAACGCGCCAACCGCATGAAGAGCGAGTTCCTGGCGAACATGAGCCACGAACTGCGGACGCCGCTCCACACCGTGATCGGGTTTTCCGAGCTGCTCGTGGAAGAGACCAAAGGCGCGCTCAATCCCGATCAGCGCCGCTTTCTCGGCCACATCATCAAGGACGCGAACCACCTGCTGGCCCTGATCAACGAGATTCTGGATCTGAGCAAGATCGAATCGGGCAAACTCAAGCTGACCCGCGTGCCGCTGGATCTGGGCGCGGTACTGGATGACACGCTGTCGTCGATCCGGCCGGCGTGCGCGAGCAAGGGGATCGATCTCCGTTCCAGGGTGGAACTGACGGCGCCGGTGAACGCCGACCGGCTGCGGCTGAAACAGATTCTCTACAACCTGTTGAGCAACGCGGTGAAGTTCACGCCGGGCAGGGGCGCTATTCTGGTCGATGTGAGGGAGCTGGACGGTTTCGCACAGGTGATGGTGAGCGATACCGGTATCGGCATTCCCCCTGAAGAACATACCTCGGTCTTCGACACGTTTCACCAGGTGGGCGCGGCCACGAGCGGTACGCGCGAAGGCACCGGGCTCGGGCTGCCCATCACGAAACGTCTGGTGGAAGAACATGGCGGCCGGATCTGGCTGGAAAGCGAACCAGGCCACGGCAGCCGGTTCACTTTCACAATTCCTTTGCTGCGGGAGAACGGATAACCAAATGAAACGGCTGCTGGTAGCGGACGACAAGCCCACGAACCGCGAACTGATCCGTACGGTGCTCGAGAGCCTCGGCTACGAAGTGAGCGAGGCCGACGACGGCGTCGAGGCGGTGCGCGTGGCGCGCGAAACGCAGCCGGACATGATCATCCTGGATCTGCATATGCCGGGCATGGACGGCTTCGGTGTGCTGACCGAACTGCGCCGCGACGGAGCGTTTGCCAGAACGCCGATCATGGCACTGACGGCGAGCGCCATGCAGGGCGACCGGCAGCGCGCGATGGACGCGGGCTTCGACAGCTACATCAGCAAGCCGGTGCCTTTGCCGGTGCTGCGCGAAGAGGTGGTACGCCTGCTGAACCGGCCCGGCGCCTAAAGCCCGGTCTGGGTGCAAACCCGCCAGGCGTGGCTGAGCAACGAGAACAGCTCGGGCGGAGCCAGGCGTTTGGTGTCGAGCACATAGACATGGCTCGTGACGGCCTGGAGCCAGTCCTCATCGGCCCGGTCGTCGGAAAGAGCGATCACCATCGGGGGATGGTCGAGGCGCGAGACGGCATCGAAAACCCTTTTCCACTCCGAGGCGCCGCAGAAAACGGCGGGAAAACGTTCCCGGCTGAGCCGTTCGAGAGCGGCCGGAAGGCTCGGCTCCCGCTCGAGCTTCCAGTGTGAGCGGGCGAACATGTTCTGTAGCGGAGCCTGCAGGGTTGGAGGTCCGATCACCAGTGCCTGCGCACGGGTACGGACATCCGGTAATGGTCTGGATGGCGCGGCAGCGGTTGACATTTCTCCTTGAGATCAGCACTTCCATGGCCCAATGTCAATCCGCAGATTTCAAATGAGGTGGGGATGCGGAGACGATTCGCACTGCGCGTGATGGCTCTGCGGGGAGCGCGTGAAAACGCGCTTCGCGTTAAAGCAGCCCGTGTTTTTTCATTTTGTAACGAAGAGCGTCGCGGCCGATGCGCAGCTCGCGCGCGGCCTTGGACTGATTGCCTTCGGCGCGCGCCAGCGCTTCGTGAATGAGGCGCTTTTCGTGTTCTTCGAACGAATCGACGGGGCTCGCGACAGACGCGGGAGCGGCGGCATGGCGCGCCGGCGAGCGCAGGTAGTCCGGCAGATCGGGGACGTCGATCATTTCGCCGAGCACCATCATGCAGGCGTGGCCGATCACGTTCTCGAGTTCGCGGATATTGCCCGGCCAGTTGTGGCGGGCGAGGATAATCTGGGCCCGCTGCGTCACGCCGTGGATTTGTTTATTGAACTGGCGGGCGAATTTGTCGA
>Ga0187771_10001268_pt1 | contig 16724 bp, 12 predicted proteins | sample 0116_SJ02_MP15_1_FD_133139 | JGI IMG/M metagenome (GOLD analysis project Ga0187771, IMG submission 133139) | Tropical peat soil microbial communities from peatlands in Department of Meta, Colombia - 0116_SJ02_MP15_10_MG | ecosystem: Environmental > Terrestrial > Soil > Wetlands > Peat | place...
AACCCGGTAGCGCCACCATCGTGTCGCGGCCCCAATCGCCGAACCACGGGTAGCCCGCAATGACGGAATGAGCGCGCGGATTTTGCGCTATGGGCCGCGTCACAATGAACTGGTCGCCCGCCAGCACGAGTTGTCGCACCCAGGCGGGCGTGGATTCCACCAGCGACGGATGGGTGGCGTTCCATCGATCGAAGAGGGCGCGCTCGTGGTCGAAGCGCCGCTCCATCGCCGCCCTCGCGTCGAGGTCGACGGCAGGGGCGGTGCTGAAGACGAGCGCCACGGAACCGCCCGGCTCGATCTCGGCTCGAAAGACTACGGCGTGCAAGTGGTCTTCGTGGTCCTCCAGCCGGCGCGAGCGTTCGAGCGCAAGGTCATAGTTGTGATACCAGATGTGCGTCGGCTCCGCCTGGGCCTGCGGACTGAAAAGATAAAATGGTGTGGCACCTGGATACGCGATCACTCGCACCCCGCGCTCGACGGGCCGAACGTCCACGCGCCAATTCCCGGCGCGAGTGCTCGAATGGAAATCGCGATAATTCACAAGGACCTTCAGCGTCAATCGCAGGCGAAGTCCGGCGCGGAGCGACCGGTAAGCGACGTAAGTCGTGTTCGCGCCTTGCTCCATCCAGATTCGTTTTTCCAGACGCGCATCCCCGCAGGCAAACGTCCAGACGGGCGTCGTGCCTTCCAGGTGGAAGCGCTCGATCAACTCGTAACCCCGAGGGTCGATGGCGCCGCCCACCCAACGATTGGCGCCGAGCGCAACCTGCTTCCCGTCGTACTCCGCAATCTCGTCAACCTTGGTGACAAGGAGCGTCCGGCCGAGCGGCGGCTTCAACGCTGCAACGAGCAGCCCGTGATAGCGGCGCGTCAGGATGCCCGCCACAGTGCCGGAGGCAAAACCTCCGATGCCGTTCGTCACCAACCACTCGCGCTGCTCAGCCGCTTCCAGGTTGGTCGTGATATCCTGACCCAAATCGATCGGGGCGCGAAAGCCCACGGAAGTATTCAGGCTATCTCCGCGGTCAGTGCACATTCGTTCCCTCGGTTCGAGCAGCGTCGCCGGGAATCCGAGCCGGGAACAGACTTCGGCCGGGATCAGCAACCGCTCTGCTCGAGGAGTTTGGCCACCAGACTGGTCCATCCGGTCTGGTGACTGGCGCCCAGCCCGGCGCCGTTGTCTCCGTGGAAATATTCATAGAACAGGATGTAGTCTCGCCAATGGGGGTCCGATTGGAACTTTTCGGTGCCGCCATAAACAGGACGGCGGCCGTCCGGCCCGCGCAGAAAAATCCGAGTCAATCGGCGGGAAATTTCAGCGGCCACTTCCCACAGTGTTTTCATCTGCCCGGAGCCAGTAGGGAATTCTACTTGAACAGAGTCGCCGTAATAGTGATGAAACTTCTGAAGCGATTCGATAAGCAGAAAGCTGAGCGGAAACCAGATTGGCCCCCGCCAGTTGGAGTTGCCGCCGAACAGGCCGGTGGTCGATTCGGCCGGCTCGTAGTCCACTCGATACTCTTGGCCATCGACATGAAGCACGTAGGGATGGTCGCGATGGAATTTCGAGAGCGCGCGGATGCCGTACGGCGAGAGGAATTCGCTTTCGTCGAGCAAATACCGCATCATGCGGAGCAGGCGATCGCGATTCACGATGGAGAGCAAATATCGCTGACCATGCTCGTTCTTTTGACTACGGTCGATCGAGTCGGCCAAGTCCGGCACATTCTCGAGGAACCACCCAATGCGTCTCGCGAAGTGGCTGAACCTCTGCACAAATTCCGGCTCCAGAGTCTCGACCGCAGATAACGGCACCAAACCCACCATCGACCGCACTTTCAGCGAATAGTGGAACCCGTTCGGCAGGTGGAGCGCGTCGTAATAGAATCCGTCGTGTTCGTCCCAGAGGCTGATGCCGTGGCCTCCCATGTCGTTCATGGCGTGAGCGATAAAAGAGAAGTGCTCAAAGAACTTGCTGGCCACATCCTCGTAAGCGGGATCTTCATGCGCCAGCTCCAGGGCTATGGCCAGAAGATTGAGGCAATACGTCGCCATCCAGCTTGTGCCATCCGACTGCTCGATGGTCCCGCCGGTGGGTAAGGGTTTCGAGCGGTCGAACACGCCGATGTTATCGAGGCCGAGGAAACCGCCCTGAAAGACGTTGTGCCCTTCCGGATCTTTGCGGTTCACCCACCAGGTGAAGTTCAGCAGCAGCTTGTGAAAAATGCGTTCCAGGAAGGTGCGATCGGCTTTGCCACGGATGCGCTTCTCAATCTTGTAAACACGCCACGCGGCCCACGCCAACACGGGCGGATTCACGTCATCAAACGCCCACTCGTAGGCGGGCACCTTTCCGCTCGGATGCATGTACCACTCGCGATGCATCAAGATGATCTGCTCTTTGGCGAAGTCGGGGTCCACCAGGCTGAGAGCGACGCAATGGAAGGCGAGGTCCCAGCTTGCGTACCACGGGTATTCCCACTTGTCGGGCATCGAGATCACGTCGGCGTTGTAGAGTTGTAGCCAGTCATGGTTGCGGCCGTGTTGTCTTTCGGGCGGTGGGGGAGGGCCAGCCGGGTCTCCTTCCACCCAGTCGCGGATGATGTAATGGTAGTACTGCTTCGACCAAAGCAATCCGGCGTAGGCCTGGCGCTGGACCATCAAGGCATCTTTCGAATGGCTCCTTCCCGCGCGCGTCGCGTAAAACTCGTCCGCTTCTGCCCGGCGGGCTCCCAAAACCGCGTCGAACTCCTCTTCCAACAGGGGGGCCTTGGATGACTGGTCAGTGAAGCGCAGACGCAGCGCGACCTGCACACGGCTCGCAATCTCCAGCTTGTAGTACGCTGCAGCCTTCGTTCCCGTCTGCCCGGGATTCACGGCGTCGCGCGCGCCGTGGACGAGGTAGCGGCCAATTCCGTCTTTGACGTAGGGTGTACGGTTGGTCCAGCCAAAAAGCCGTTCCAGGTTAGTTTCGTTTTCCGTGAAAAGCAGCTCCGGCGCACCCTGGCAGACCAACCAGCGACGGCCGTAATATCGGTGCTCGACCTCAACGGCCGCTGTTCCAGCCGGCGCGTCGCTCTTCGTCACCGTGGGACGATAGTCGTTTCGACCCCAGGACCATGTGTTGCGAAACCAGAGCGTAGGGAGCAGGTGAAGCTGCGCGGCTTCGGGTCCGCGGTTGTGCGCCGTAATGCGAATCAGAATGTCTTCCGCAGAGGCCTTGGCGTATTCGACGAAGATGTCAAAGTAGCGGTCGTCGTCGAACACGCCGGTATCGATCAGCTCGTATTCGAATCCCCCTCGCCCGCGGCGGCGATTCTCCTCTATCAGCCGCGCGTAGGGAAACTCCGCCTGAGGATACTTGTAGAGATATTTCATGTAGGAGTGAGTGGGTGTGGAGTCGAGATAGAAATAGTATTCTTTGACGTCTTCACCGTGATTGCCCTCGCTGTTCGTCAACCCAAAGGGCCGCTCTTTGAGGATCGGATCACGGCCGTTCCACAGGGTCACCGCGAAACAAATCAATTGGTGACGATCAGAAATTCCGCCCAATCCATCCTCGCCCCAGCGGTAGGCTCTGGACCGCGCGTGATCGTGGGGAAAGTACTCCCACGCCGTGCCGTGAGGACTGTAATCTTCGCGCACGGTTCCCCACTGCCGCTCGCTCAAGTAAGGCCCCCAGCGATTCCAGTGGACCTTGCGCTGGCGCGACTCCTGCAGTCGCATTTCTTCTTTGGTCATGCCAAGCTCCTGCGACCCTGCCACGGCGCTCTCTCCCAGCAGTCTGCCAACGCGCTGAAGCCCCCTCGATGACGACGCGCGCGGGGTGTTTCAACCGGAGGCACTCCGCAAACATGCAAGGATACCGCATCTCGGTGCTTTTTGTTGACGGCAAAGCCGACTTTCCGGTCTGAAGAACTTCGATTGACGCCGCGTGAGGCGGACGGTAACATGTGGTCGGCCGTAGATTTCTATCGGGGAATCCACTGCGGAATCGAATTCCCTCATGTTCCGGCGCGGTCATTTGGAGCCTGGCTCGATTGGTTGCCAGAAACCGCTTTTTGCCCTCGCGGGTCACCCCACGACACTTCTTCCCGAGGCCTGATCGGATGGCGTTGAAGATCATGGCAGTTGATGACGATCCGCAAGTCCTGAACTTGCTCAGGATCATGGTGGAACCACTGGGGTGTGAGGTGGTCATGATCGAGGACAGCCGGGAGGCCGCTCGACTGATCGAACGAGAGAAGTTCGATGGCGTATTTCTGGATGCGCTGATGCCCCACATGGACGGGTTCCAACTCGCCCAGCACATCCGGACCTCGCGCCTGAACCACGAGGTCCCCATTGTGATGTTGACCGGGTACAAAGACGCCGACACGATGCGCAAAGGGTTTAACGCTGGAGTCAGCCTTTTCCTGGGCAAACCCTTTACGCGAGAGCGGATTGCCGTACTCTTCGGCGCTGCACGCAGCGCGATGCTGAAAGAGAAACGGAAATACGCGAGATTGCCCCTTCGTACCACCATCACCTGTCGTTGGGCCGGCCATCGCCAGGGTCAATTCAAGGCGGGGAGCGTGGACATCTGCGAAGACGGAATGATGTTCGGACCCTCGGGGGGGCTGGACGTCGATCAGGAAGTCGAACTGGAATTCGAAGTGCCCGCCGCGAACACTCCGGTGAAAACGCGCGCCAAAGTCATCCGCCGGGAAAAATCCGACAACGTCGCAGTCGAGTTTGTGGCTCTTCCGCTCAAAGACCGGGACAGCATTAAGGCTTACATCGGCGCCCGCGTGAAAGGTTAGAATTAGAAAGTCGAAATTGGAAAATAGAAATACCGAGTGTCCGATTTCCTGTTGGTGAAGAGCGCGATCGATTATCTTGGTGAGGGCTTGGACTGATCTCCGTTGGAGCCCGCCCCGCCGTGACCCTGTGCCAGGAATGTCCCGGCCTCCCGAAGCTCCGGTCTTTCGCTGCCGGCACGCGCGCAGATCTCCTCTAATTTGGCGTAGTAGGATTTAGCTTTTGCGGTTGCGCCGGAGAGTTCCGAAGCGCGCGCTGCACCATAGAGTCCGTCGAAACGATTGGGGGCTTCTTTCAGCGCAATCTCGTATTCGGCCAGCGCTTGCTCGGGCTTTTTCAACTCCAGCAGCATGTCGCCCAGCATCTCGCGCGCGGAGATGGTGAGCAGGTCTACACCCCCCTTGTCTTCCCGGACGGCCGCGGCCCGCAGGGTTGTCACCGCCTCGCCAGTCTTCCCTTCGGCAAAGGCCAGCCACGCCTCCGCTTCCTGCTCATCGACCTCGGGGCCGCTGTTCATACCGTAGTGCTCGTTCTTGGCTCCCGATTCCGCATGGGCTTGTTTTAGCAAGGCCACAGCCTTCTGGCCACCGTTGACGTCACCGGTGTGCGCAAGCCCGATGGCTGTCGCCCAGTAGGCAATTATTCTGGCGCCTGCGGGCCACTCGCGTGTTTGGCTATCGCTTGACGGAATGTACAGTGCTGCCGCAGCTTTCCAGAGGTGCAACTCGAGGGCATCGCGCGCCTCGAACGTCGCCTGCAAGTAAGCAAGTCGGTCGGGATTGGCGCCCGCCACGGACTTCAATTCATCTGTTAAATGCTCTGCCTTTGCCACTTGGCCGCTCTGGAGATAGGCATAGTTGAGAAAATCCATGGCGTGCAGTTGATAGCTGGCGCCCTCCAGGTGCAGGGCGCTCATCTTTTCCGCCGCGGCCTCTGACGCAAGGTTCGAATCGATCGATTCCTGCCAGAGTCCGAGCCGGGTGAAAATATGTGAAGGCATATGCAACGCGTGCGCGGAAGAGGGTGCGATTTTGGCGTAGCGGCGCGCGGCGGCCAAACCGAGCGGAGCAAGCTGGGGCGTGTCGGCAGCATGAATCAGATAGTGGGCGACGCCCGGATGGTCCGGCTTCGTCGCCAAAAGCTTGTCGAGAATCGCGATCGCCTTCCTCCGCCGGGTCAGGTCAGATTCATCACTCGGCAAGGCCACCAAAGAGAGGGCATAAAACGCGGCTGCTTCCCCGTCCTCCGGATGACGAAGGTGGAGCTGCTCCATCGCTTTGGAATACTCGGTGGCGCGGGCGGCGTAATCGAGCTTGTCGGAGTCTTGGAAAAAGGCGGCCGCAGCGGCGATGTATTCACGCTCGCGGGGGGTTTTTGGCTGGAGCTCTTCAGCCTTCCTGAGCTCGGCCCGCCCTTTCTTCAACGTCTCGGCGTCAGGGTGCTCCCAGAGCTGATGGTAGAGACTCATCGCCTGGCCCCAATGCGCCATCGCGCAATTCGGATCATTTTGGGCGACACTCGCGAATCCTTTTCCTGCTTCCTCATACTGAAACGAATGTAAGAGTGCCACCGCCCTGTCGAACGACTGCTGGACGGCTTGAGAACAGGATGTGGGAAAAGAGACCGTTCCGAGCCGCTCATCGGCGTCCGAACCGGGCGCACGCTCCTGGCTCGCGGCCGAAAGCGAGAGGGCAAGAACAAAAATCATCCCAAGCATGGCATGACGGAATTTCATGACGTGACCCCTCACCCGTCCCGATCAGATCGGGACGCCCTCTCCCCCTGGGAGAGGGCTATATGAAATTAGATGGAACAGGACACTACGGCGAAAAACTGCGCAGCGCCGCTTCTTCATCGTCAAAGGATTCGATGACGGTCAGCAATCGGGTGATATTCAGGACCTCGCGCACCCGAGGAGAAAGGTTAAGAAGTTTCAACTTGCCGCCGCGCTTTTGAGCTGAGATGACGCCCCGCACCAGTGTTTTAATGCCCTGGCTGTCGACGGCGGATACCTGGCCGCAGTCAAGAAGTAGCGCCGTCCGGCCGTCGGTGATCAACCGCTGCAACCGCTCGTCCAATTCCTCTGCCGGTCCGCCAACGTGCAGTCTTCCACACAGTTCGAGAATAGTTACTAAGCCGGTCCGACATTCCTTGACGATCGTCCCCATGGTCAATCGCCCCGGATTTTAGAAGCACTCGCGTTAGGTCAACTCGTGGTCTTCTCTCCGCCACCAGATTCTATCGCGCCCGATTGTATCGCGGAAGGCCAGGAAAAAACTCGAAATTCGACCACGACTTTGGCTCGCAAGTTTCCAGTTTCGAGTTTCTAATTTCCTCCCTCCCGGCAATCGGCAATCGTCAATCGACAATCGGCAATTAATCGAGCGACACCCACACCGATTTCACTCGCGGGTGGGATTCGATGGCGCGTGGCCCCATATCGCGGCCAAAGCCACTCTGCTTGTAACCACCAAACGGTGAGTTCGAATCAAAGCAATTGTAAGCGTTGATCCTCACCGAGCCCACTTTGATTTCGCGCGCCAAGCTGTGGGCCACTCCGATGTCGCGCGTCCAAACCGCCGAGGTCAAGCCGTAAATGGTGCCGTTCGCGATTTCCGTCGCCTCCTGTGCGTCGCGGACGGCGCGATCGACCTCTTCCGCGCCTGCCTCCGGCACCGTCGTCACCTGTTCTCCGGTGGCGGGGTTCATCACAGAGACGACTTTCCCTGACATCGAGTCTTCCCATTTTCCGTCGATAAAAAGCTTGCCCGGTTTGATCGACTGCTTCACTGCCGCTACGTTCACGGTTTCACCCTCGGCGATCTTCGTCTTTCTCCATCTCGGCACTCTCCGTGCCCTCCATGGTGAAAGCGCTTCATCACAGAGGTCTTGGAGGATTCGGAGGCGGAGCCATTATTGTGTAGATCAAAGGCGTCGAGGCTCGGGTCAAGGCACTCATCTTCGTACAGTGCGTGCCAGTCCCTTGGCGGCAGGGGGACAGGCTCCCACCCTGCGCCGCTGGCTCATCACTTGTCGCTTGTCTACCACTGCATTTGTCACGCCAGGGGCAGGCGCAGTCGCGCCACGCAACCGGGGTTGGGCTTGCGGTCTTCCAAGCTGAGCGTGCCGCCGTGAGCCTCGGCGATCTGGCGGCTCAGCACCAAGCCGATCCCCGAGCCTTGCTGTTTGGTCGTAAAAAACGGTACGAATAGGTTGGTGGTCGAGGGCAGGCCCGGGCCGTTGTCCTGCACCCAAACTTCTACGTGATGGGCGTTCTTTCTCCAGCCCACTTTCACTTCTCCGCCCGACTCCAGCGCCGCATCCACTCCGTTTCGCACCAGGTTAATGAAGAGCTGCTCCAACTGGTCGCCGTCGGCGCGAATCATCAGTTGAGGTCCGGGCTCGAGCTGCACCTTCAGGCGGTTTTCCAGCTCTACGACCCGTCGCAGCAGTTCACCAATCGCCAACGGCTGAAATTTTGGTTGCGGAAGCCGCGCCAGGCGTGAGTATGCCTCCATAAATCGGCTCAGGGCTTCGGAGCGCGACTTCATGATTTCCAGCCCGCGCCGCATATCCTCTTCCCAGTCCGCCGGACGCTGCGGCTTCATGAGGAGGCTGGCCAGCGTCCCGGCCATGGACTTAATGGGCGTGAGAGAATTGTTGAGTTCGTGCCCCAGCACCCGAATCAAGCGCTGCCACGCTTGGCGCTCTTCCTCGCGTAGCGGCCGGCTCAAGTCCTCGAGGACCAACAACTGGTGAGGCAGGCCGCGCTCGCGGAAAGTACCTCGACGTAATCCCCATCGTGCCGTCTGGCTGGGCCTGCCCGGAAACGACCGCTCGAGCGTCCTCATCGGCTCGCCCTCCAGGCAATCAGTTAAACCCAGCTCCGCCGCGCTGCGGCCCAGAAGTCCTTCCGGCGACTGCGCGATCAATTGTTCGCCGGCGCGGTTGATCAAGCGCAGCCGTTGCAGGCTGTCGAAGGCGAAGATGGCGACGTCGATTTCCGCCATCACTTTTCGGAGAAGGGCGGTAGCCTCTTCGGCGCCCAGGCGCTGCTCGCGCATGGTGTCGCTGAGCTCGTTGGCCTCCATGAAAACTTCGCCCATCGCATCGTCGTGGCCCGCCCATCGGGCCCGAAGCGAATAATCCTCCTCCCTCAAGGCGCTCAAAAGGTTGGAGAGGGTTTGCAGGGGCCTGACCACGCGCTCCCGAAGAGCCGCCGCAAAGCCCAGCCAAAAACCGGCGATGACGATCGTCAGAGTCCACTGCGCCTTGCTGGAATAATCGCCTTCCCAAAGAAGGATGAGCGACACCAAAGTGGCCGGCAGGCCGCCCATGAAGGCCATCAGCAGAATTCGGCCTTCATAACTCAACTTTCGCTTCTGGGGTTTCTTTCGCCGACCGCGGTGTGGAAATTGGGTGGCCACGGTGCTCGATCACAGACCATACTTCTGAAATCGCCGGTAAAGCGCGCTGCGGCTCAGGCCCAGGGCCTCCGCTGCGTCGCTGACGTTGCCATCGTAGCGCTCCAGCGCCTTCTTGATGAGGAAACTCTCCACATCCTCCAGACTCATTTCTTCAAGACGGAGCGGGCCTTCGCGGGTGGCGTGCAGTCCCAAGTCGCTGGCATGGATCATGTCGTCCTGCGCCAGCAGGACGGCGCGTTCCACCGCGTGATCGAGCTCGCGAACATTGCCAGGCCAGCCGTAATCCATCAGGGCCTGAAGCGCGGAGGGATCGAAGCCGACCACCTTTCGCCGGTATCGCCCCGCGTGCTGGCGGAGAAAGTGCATCGCCAGTTTCGAGATGTCGTCGCGACGGTCTCTGAGCGGCGGCAGGTGAATCTCAATCGTATTAAGCCGGAAAAGGAGGTCTTCCCGGAAACGCCCGGCGGCGACCTCCGCCTTCAAGTCCGCGTTAGTGGCGGAAACGATTCGCAGGTCCGCTTGGCGCGTTTTCGAGGCCCCCACCCGCTCGAACTCTCCGGTCTGAAGGACGCGCAGCAGTTTTGCCTGAAGGTTCATGGGGACATTGGAAATCTCGTCGAGAAAAATGGTGCCGCCATCGGCAAGCTCGAATCGTCCCACGCGGTCGCTTTTGGCGTCGGTGAAGGCGCCTTTGATATGTCCAAAGAGCTCGCTCTCAAATATCCCTTCCGAGAGCCCGCCGGTGTTGACGATGATCATGGGCCGGGCGGCGCGGCTTGAGCAGGCGTGCAGCGTCTGCGCCACGACTTCCTTGCCCGTGCCGTGTTCGCCGGTGATGAGCACGTTGGCATCGGACGGGCCGATGCGCGTGATGAGCTCCAGTACTGGCCGCATGACGGCGGACTCGGCGATGAAAGTGGGACGCCCTTCGGCGCGTAAGAGACGATTCTCCGCCTCCAGGCGTTGTTCCCGCCGGAGCGCTTCGCTCAATGCGATCTGGGTGCGAATGATGGTCAGCAGCCGCGCGTTATCCCAGGGCTTTTGGATGAAGTCTTTCGCGCCACGCCGGATGGCTTCCACCGCCAGTTCGACACTGCCCCAAGCCGTCATCACCACCACGGGCAGCGCGGCGTCAATGGCTTGCATGCGAGCAAGCAGGTCTAGGCCCTCCTGGCCCGAGGTTGTGTCACGCGCGTAGTTCAAGTCGATCAAGGCCAGATCAAAGTCAAACGCTTCCATGGCGGCCATCACTGCGGCCGGGGAAGTCACGGCCTCGATCCGGCATCCTTCGCTCTTGAGCAGCAGACGCAACGCTTCCAGCACGTCCGGCTGATCGTCGGCGATCAGTATTCGAGCAGTGCTAGTGTCGGGCTTCTTCATTGTCGGTTGTCGATTGACAGCGAAGGCGGCCTTTCCATCGAAAATCGTCAATCCCTCAATTCGATACCCAGCCATCGACGAGCTTGATGATTCGATGGCCATAAGCGGCGTTCGTTTCCGAGTGCGTGACCTGAACGATCGTTGTCCCTTCGTTGTTCAGTTTCTTGAACAGTTCCATGATGTCTTTTCCTTGGCTGGAGTGCAGGTTGCCGGTCGGCTCGTCGGCCAGGATCAGCTTCGGATTCGCAATCACCGCCCGCGCCACGGCGACAAGCTGCTGTTGCCCGCCCGAGAGCTGGCTCGGGAACAGATCCTTCTTGCCCACGATGTGAAAGCGGTCCAGGGTGTCGGCTACGATGCCCTGGCGCTCGGAACTCTTGATGTCCCGGTACGAGAGCGGAATATCGAGATTCTCGGCGACGGTGAGGTTGTCGAGCAAGTGGTATTGCTGAAAGACGAAGCCGATATATTTCTTGTTGATCTCGGCGCGCTGCTTCGGATTCATTTTGTGCACGGCGTGATCCAGGAAGTAGTATTCGCCGGTCCAGGAGGCATCGAGCATACCGAGAATGCTCAGCAGCGTCGACTTGCCCGCCCCGGACGGTCCCATAATGGTGATGAATTCACCTTCCTTCACTTCAATTCCGATACGTCGCAGAACGTAATACCTTGCTGGCCCCGCAGGGAAAGACTTCTCGACATTCACTAGCTTGAGCATCTGTTCCTCGCAGTCACTTTCATTCCCAGATTGCCGATTTTCGATTGTCGATTGCCGATTGAAGAAAAACACTAATCTCCATCGAAAATCGGCGATCATTGATAGCGCACAGCCACCATCGGCTCCACTCGGGCCGCGCGGCGGGCAGGTTCTGGATGCAAGGATTGTCGTCTTCGCAATCGGCAATCGAAAATCGACAATCACTCTTATCTCAGCGCTACCATCGGATCAACTGCTGCGGCGCGCCGGAATCAGGCTGGCCGCCAGTACCACCAGTGTAATCCCAAGAAGGGCCGCAGCAAAGGTCAGCGGATCGGCAGGACCAAGTCCGAAGAGCATCGCTTGCAGCAGCCGTGCGCCCGGCGCCAGCGTGAAGACCGCGACGGCAGTGAAACCGGGACTTTTGGCCAGCATGCGAAACGCGTAGTGAAGGTCCTTAACTGGCGTTGCCACTCGGAGTCTCCTGAGCTTTGACCAAATGGTCGGTTTTCGATTGCCGATTCAAGAACGTCCGGCTCCTCAAGCGGCAATCGTCAATCGAAAATCGGCAATGTCTCGCCCCTGCCCCTTCGCACACTGATCCCTGCCGTTTCAGGCCCAGAGTTTTGTTGTCAGTGTATCAGGCTTCCGCAGCCGCAGCTTCAGCCACGCTCTCGTCCACAATGCGTCCGTCGAAGAGTCGCACGGTGCGTTGGGCGTGGCGGGCATAGCGGGGATCGTGGGTCACCATGATGATTGTGGCGCCCTCACGGTGAAGGTTGCGAAGCAGTTCCATGGCTTGCTCGCCATTCTTTGAGTCCAGGTTCCCGGTTGGCTCGTCGGCCAGCAGGACGGCGGGTGTGCCCACCAAGGCGCGCGCCACGGCCACCCTCTGCTGCTGACCGCCGGAGAGCTGCGAAGGATAGTGCTTCATGCGATGCGCCATCCCGACCTTTTCGAGCGATTCCTGAACGCGCTGCTTGCGTTCGCTCGAGGGCATACCTCGATAGGTCAGAGGCAGTTCGACATTTTCGTACACCGTCAAATCGCCGATCAGGTTAAACGCTTGAAAGATGAAACCCACCTCGCGATTCCGGATGCGGGTGCGATCGGAGAGCGTCAGGTCCTCCACGGACTTCCCGTTCAGCAAGTAGTTGCCGTCCGTCGGGGAATCGAGAAGACCCAGGATGGAAAGGAGCGTGGACTTTCCGCAGCCCGAAGGGCCCGAGATGGCCACGTACTCGCCTTTTTGGATCTCGAGATGAATTCCCGACAGGGCGTGAGTTTCCACCTCATCGGTATAGAAAACTTTGGTCACGCCTTCCAAGCGCACCAGCGGGAGCTCCGCGGAACCCCCCCTGTTTTGAACTGCTCCTTCAACCCGGGTACCGGAATCGGATGAATCCATGTTGTCTCCTCCAAATAAGCCCTACGAATCCGAAGGCGCTTCAGTTCAACTGAATCCGATCGAAGGCATCCCACCTCGACATGTCAGAGAGGATGACCTCGTCACCCTCTTTTAAGCCGTCCAGGATCTCGATCGTATTCACCGAGCTGCGCCCCAGTTTCACCGGGACTCGAATCGCTTCCTTGCCCCCCTCTACAACCTTAAAGAGGGTGATGGTGCTTTCCGGCTGGCCGAAGGTCGGTCGGCCGACGTAGAGCACATTCACCAACCGCTCCAGCTCAACGGTGCCGTCGACGCTCAAGTCGGGATAGGCGCCCTCCGGCAGCGGGCCGTCCAAAGTGCAATCCACCGTCACCGTGCCATTGACGGAGGAAGGATCGATGCGTTCGACATGGCCGGGAATAATGCCGTTGTGCGTGTCGATGCTGCACTTCTGGAACCTGCGCACGTCCTTCACTTGAGTCTCGGCGATTTTCACTTCAGCCTTGAGATTCTTGGGTTGCGATACGCGCGCAATGTTGGTTCCCGTCGTTACCTGCTGCCCGACTTCCACCGGCAGCAGTTGAAGCACGCCATCCAGGCCGGCGCGGACATTCAGCTTGTCAACCTGGCTGCGCTTCAAATCATAGAGCGCTCGCAGTTGGTCAATCTTCGCTTGCTGCGCCGCCAACTGCGCTTTCTCGGACTCGGCGTCGGTGCTCAGGCGTGTCTGCTCGATCTCATTGCGCGTGTTCAGTGAATCGGATTTCACTTTATCGAGTTGGACGGTGGTGGCGGCAATCAGACCGTTCTCCTCTAGTTTCTGATCGACTTCCAACTGTAGCTTGGCTTGACGATAATCGGCGCCTACCGATGCGGCGACGGACTTCTGGTCCAACAAGGTGGTTTCGAGCTTCACTTTCAAGCTGTCGTAGTCCGCCTGAGCGGCTTTGAGCTGATATTCCGCGTCCACGGCAGATTGCTGCAACTCGGGATTGCTCATCTCAACCAAGATCGTATCCGCCTTCACCGGCATGCCGGGGAGAACCAGGCGCTTATCCACCCGGCCGTCCGTGGCCGCGGGAATCCAGCGGATTTCGACCGGGGTCAGGGTGCCGAGGCCGCGCACATCACGAAGCATCGAACCTCGCTTCACCGTGTCGCGCCAGACCGTGCCGGCGTCGACCGACGGTGCCGCCATCTTCAACTTAGAAAGCCCGATGGTGGCTGCGGTGACGGTGACCACCACTGCCGCGCCGTATATCGCTCGGCGAATTCGCTTTTGACGTAATGCTTGAGGCCGGGGAACATCCATGGCTTACCTTCTCAAGGCAACTGCGATGCCATTGGCTGACCAGCCCTACTCTACTCAATTCCCGAGGGTTAGTCAACGACAATGCCACCTCCTCGGGCGCTCCGTGCCCGGTTGTGGGACTTGACATTCCCAAAATCGGACACAGGACTTTGCGCCTTTCCCGGCTCGGCCGAGCCATTTTTCCATCATCCGTTCCTTCGTCGCGGCGACAGAGCTTAAGCCCTCGCACAGTACTGCTGTAACATCTGACGCTAAAACTCGTAAACTGTCACCTCATCATCGGCCACCCCGCAAGCTCTGCCGGAAGGACTGAGGGACAAGGTGCGACCGGCGCTACGAAAGCGGGCGGGGACTTGTCACTCCTCACTCGTCACGTTTACACTAAGCGTTCGTGGATGCGAACACTCAGTAAGATGAAATGAGGCTGTGACACCCCCATGGGCAGGTCGCCAAAAACCGGGAGCTTGAGCAGGGCTGAGAAGTACGAGAAACTCCGAGCGCTACTGCCCCACATTTGGTCACTGATCCGGCCGCGCCGCTGGCTGCTGGCGATCGGTTTCGTGCTGATGGCCATCAACCGGCTCTGCGGACTGGTTCTGCCCGCCTCCACCAAATATCTGGTGGACGATGTGCTGGGGAAGAGGCACGTTCAACTCTTGTACCCGCTCCTCGGGGCTGTAATTGGGGCGACAGCGATCCAGGGGATTTCGTCTTTTGGTTTGACTCAGCTCTTATCCAAGGCCGCGCAGCGCATGATCGCCGACCTTCGCCGGCAGGTGCAGGCACACATCGGACGCTTGCCGGTGGCGTTCTATGACGCGAACAAGACGGGGGCGCTCGTTTCCCGCATCATGAGCGACGTGGAAGGGGTGCGCAATCTCATCGGCACGGGCATGGTCGAGCTCGTGGGCGGGCTGATGACGGCGATCTTCGCTTTCATCGTGCTCATAAGAATCAGCGCCTTCATGACCATGTTGGCCTTCATCATCATGGGCACCTTCGCCTTTGCCCTTCAAAGGGCATTTGCGACCATCCGGCCCATCTTCCGCGCCCGGGGCAAGATCAACGCCGAAGTAACTGGCCGGCTCACCGAATCGCTGGGCGGGGTTCGAGTGGTCAAGGGCTACCACGCGGAACAGCGCGAAGAAAACGTATTCGCGAGGGGAGTGGAGAGGCTTCTCGAAAATGTGCTGAAGACGCTGACCGCCATGTCGGTGATGAGCCTTGCTTCGACGACTTTGATGGGTTTGGTCAGCGCGCTCATCATGTATCTCGGCGCTCGCCAGATTCTCGCCGGCACCATGACCCTGGGCACATTTCTCACTTACACCATCTTCCTGGCGTTGCTGGTGGCGCCGGTGTTTCAAATTGTCCAGGTTGGAACGCAGCTCACCGAAGCGTTGGCCGGGCTGGATCGGACTCGAGAAATTCTAGCCGAGCGTCCGGAGGACGTCGACCCACGAAGGTCCCGCTCGTTGGACGGCATCCGCGGCGAGGTCCGGTTTGAAAACGTCAGCTTTGCTTACGACACCGGCCGCACGGTTCTCCACGACATTGCATTTCGGTCCGAGCCGGGAACGGTGACGGCTCTGGTGGGCCCGTCCGGCGCGGGGAAATCGACAGTGATCGGACTGATCGCCGCGTTCTACATTCCCACCGCAGGCACGGTTTACGTGGATGGCGCGGACCTCTCGACCCTCCGCCTCGATTCCTATCGAACCCGACTCGGCATCGTGCTGCAAGACACCTTTCTCTTCGACGGCACGATCCGGGAGAATGTCGCGTTCTCCCAGCCCGGCGCCAGCGAGGCACAAATCCTGGCCGCCTGCCGAATCGCGCGCGTGGGCGAGTTCGCTGAGGGGTTTGAAAAAAAGTACGAGACCATCGTGGGCGAGCGGGGCGTGAAACTCTCCGGCGGACAGAAACAGCGCGTCTCCATCGCCCGCGCCATTTTGGCCAATCCCAGAATCCTGATTCTCGATGAAGCGACTTCCAGCCTCGATTCCGAATCCGAGGCGATGATACAGGAGGGCCTCGCTTACCTGATGCAAGGCCGCACCACGTTCGTCATCGCCCATCGCCTGTCGACCATCCGCCGCGCGGATCAGATTTTGGTGATGGAGGCGGGACGGATCGTCGAGCGCGGAACGCACGAGTCGCTCTACGCCGCGCAGGGCCGGTACTTCGAGCTGTACACCAAACAGCACGGCGTGGAGGCCAACCTCTTTCTTGCCCCCGGCGAGGCCGACAAGGCCGAACGCGCCGAGCCGGAAGCGGCAACGGTCACCATGGAGGGCAGGGATTCCTCCATGCCCGATCCGGTGCGATTGCTGCGAGGGCACGACCGCTAACTTCGGCTTCAACGCCACGCGGTCATAACTTCGAGGGGAGCGTTACAGCATGAAAGTGGCCAACTTTGCCAAGCTCTTTGATCATTCCATCATTCGTCCCGATGCCATGCGGGAGGAGGTGCTGAGGTTCGCAGAGACCGCCGTCCGGCTCCAGACCGCTACGATCACCGTGCAGCCGCATTACATCCGATTGGCGGCCGAGCAGTTGAAGGGCTCCGGAGTTCTCGTCGGGACTGTCGTGGGCTTTCCGCACGGCAACGAAACCCCTGGCATGAAGAAGTACCAAGCGACGACAGCGCTTGATCTCGGCGCGGAAGAAATCGATATGGTCATGAATATCCCCGCTTTGAAGAATGGCGAAAAGGCG
>Ga0187771_10001269_pt1 | contig 16707 bp, 20 predicted proteins | sample 0116_SJ02_MP15_1_FD_133139 | JGI IMG/M metagenome (GOLD analysis project Ga0187771, IMG submission 133139) | Tropical peat soil microbial communities from peatlands in Department of Meta, Colombia - 0116_SJ02_MP15_10_MG | ecosystem: Environmental > Terrestrial > Soil > Wetlands > Peat | place...
CCAAAAGTTTAAGCGACAACCACCCCGCAGGGACCCCATGAAGCCCACCGAGGGGCGCGTGAAGGTCCTGGGCTTCGACCTCTTCTACCGCCAGTTCGGGCGCCCTCAAAAGGGGGAAGTGCTCTGCCTCCACGGGGGCCCGGGTGCCACCCATGACTACCTCCTGTCGTTGGCTGACCTGGCGGACCACGGCTACCGAGTCACCTTCTATGACCAACTCGGCTGCGGCCGCTCCGAGCTGCCCAAGAACACAGCGCTGCTTGTCCCCGAGCATTACGTAGAGGAGGTCGACGCGTTCCGAAGGGAGATGAAGCTCGGGAGGCCACACATCATCGGGTCGAGCTGGGGAGGCATGCTCGCGATAGCGTACGCGCTGAAGTACCAGAGGAACATGAGGACGATGACGACCGTCGGAGGCCTCCACAGCGTTCCCCTCACTGTTGGAGAGATGGAGAGGATGAAGAGAGGGCTCCCCAAGGACGTCCAGGCTACGCTGGACAGGTACGAGGCCCTCGGGGAGTATGAGAACCCAGAATACCTACAGGCAGTGATGGTCTTCTACAGGAAACACCTCTGCAGGCTTGACCCATGGCCGACGGAGGTGAGCTACTCCCTGGACCATGTCAGCAAACCTGTCTACGGCACCATGAACGGACCCAACGAGTTCACGATAATCGGGAACACGAGGTACTGGGATGTGACCTCCAGGCTCAAGACCATCAGGGTCCCCACACTGGTGCTGGGGGGCAGGTACGACGAAGTCTCGCCTGTCGTCGCAAGAGAGCTGCACAAGTACATTCGCGGGTCGGAGCTCACCACCTTCGCCAAGAGCTCCCATCTTCCATTCTGGGAGGAAAGGGAGGCCTTCATGAAGAGGGTGCTAAGGTTCCTGGCGAAGCACCCGGCCTAGCCCGATGCTCCCCCGTCGGGCGCCTTCGCGTTCGGGGGGCCGAATCCCAACTTTCCGCTTATCTGCTCGAACTGCTCGAAGTGGTGTTCGAACCATTGGGTGAGGAGGTAGACGGCTCCATAGCCTTCCCCCGATGGGGTAAGTAGCGAGCTTCCGACCAGGATCCTGATGTGGTGTTGAACTGCCTTGTACTGGAGGTCGAGTTCGGTCGCCAGCTGGTTGATGTTGCTCGGCTTCCCCCTCAGACTCCAGATTATCCGCGCCCTGTTTTCGCCGCCCCGCTTCCCTCCGAGGAGGAACCAGAGGGACCTGCGAAGCTCCGGGTCCTCTTCCATCCATTCCTGCCGGCCCTCCGTTTCTATTTAGGGGTTAGCCGGTGGTCCACGGATTTGGAAAAACGGTTAATAGACTTCAACAGAACTCGTTCCACGGCCGATTGGATACATACGCTACGATCGCGACGGGGATGTCCTTCGTGAACGTGATTCTCCTAGCTGGGCTGGTCTACCTCTACTTGAGGATGGTCTCTAAGACCCGTGCAGGGTACACCTACGGTCTAATGATCTTCTCGGGGCTACTGCTGGCGCAGAATTCCGGCATGGTCTACGTCTGCGGTTTTCTGAACGATTACTACAACTGGCAGCTTTCGCCATACTTCGCTGCAGTGTCGGTTCTCGAATTTGCTGGCCTCCTCGTCCTTTTCCGGGTCACTCTCTGATCAGAGCCTCCGATAGGTTCCATCTTCTGATTTGGAGATGATTTGGAAGAACCTTCATATTCCTAGCAGCCTCCCTGGAGGTAAGAACTTCAACTTGACGAGTATTGAACGTGGGAGCAGGATGAACATCTCGAGGGGCAGCCTCTTGGCCCTCCTCTTCCTGATCCTAGTTTCAGCAGGAGCTTCCGCACTGGTTCTCGCCCCAGTGGCGTCTTCGCAGGCGAGTGCAAGCACGAGCACGATAAGCACCAATGTGGCCAAAGTCAGCATAGTCTCTGGCGCCCAAAACCCCAACAACGGCCTCTTTTACAGCCCTGCAAACATAACCGTCGTCCTGGGCATTAACAACACCGTCATCTGGACGAACCATGATTCGACAAACCACACAGTGGTCGCCCTCGACAACTCCTACGCTGCGACCTTGGCACCAGGCCAATCATTCACCCATACCTTCACGTCCCCGGGAGTCTACGACTACCATTGCACCATTCACAACTGGATGAAGGGCTCGGTAATCGTCCTGGCCGCTCCTAGTTCGAGCACGACCACGCCCTCAAGTACCAGCACGTCGTCTACCTCAGCTGCGGTCCCCGAGTTCCCATTCACCGCAATAGCCGTCTTCGTGATCACAGCCCTCGTCGTAGCTTCCTACATCGCGATCAGGCAGACCAGAAGGGGCTGAAGGGGCGTAGAGCAGACGAGGCAGGGCGTCCTTTCGGACGATCTGCCAAGGCCGGCCCCGGGCCAGACCGGACCCGACCTATTCACCATCGGCATATGCGCCGCCGGAGATTCGCCAGACGTCGCCACCCTCGCGAGTTCCCTCCTGGCCGAGAATTCAAAGGGGCGGCCCAGACTGAGCAGAATCGTTATCGTCGCCAGCGCCTGCCCGCCGGCCATCATTGCTGGACTGAGGAAACTGGAGGATGCCGACAGCCGGGTGGAGGTCGCCATCGAGGGGGAGCGACACGGCAAGGCGGAAGCGGTCAACAGAATCCTGGACCGCTCCCATACCCCCCTCGTCCTCTTTGCCAACGCCGACGCGCGGCCCGAGCCGGGTGCGATAGCTAGGCTCCTATCCACAATCGGTTCGGACGAAAGGATCGGGGCGGTATCGGCCGTCCCCGTGCCAGAGGGCGGAGGCGGGCCTATGTCGACGTTGCTCAGCCTGATGTGGGGCGCCCATAATGATTGTTCAGTCGCCCTCAACCACATGAACGTCTCCAACCACGCAAGCGATGAGCTGGTCCTTTTCCGAAGGAACGCGATAACAGCACTGCCTGAGAACACCGTGAATGACGGCGCATTCTTCGCCGGTACGGCAAGGCTCAGGGGGTACTCCATCAAGGTCTCGACGGACGCCCGCGTCCGAATCAGGACGCCAAAGCGCATAACAGACGTCATCCATCAGAGGCGCCGAATTCTCTACGGCCACCTTCAGGTGTGGCGCCGGATCGGTTCCCCCCCTATGACCATCGAATCTCTCCTCTTCCTCTCCCCTGCCACGGCCCTTCGACTCCTCGTGAAGACGTTGGCAGCGAGGCCGAAGTCTCTCATGGTAGTTCCGCTGGCGTTGGTCAGCGAGATCCTGGCAGCCATACTTTCCATTCTGGACACCCTGCGCTCGTCCCGGGCGCACGTCATCTGGAGGCGGCTCGAATGACGCTCTCCTCGCGGAGCGCCGAACGAATCGCCCTTCTCTATCGAGCCGCAAAGCGCAACGGCTCCTTGGTTTCAGCGGAAGAGCTTTCCAAGTTGCTGCCGGAGAATGCGTCCAGGACCGAGGTCGAGGATGCCATAGCGACGATGCCGTCGCTCAGGGCCAGGTTCGAGCTCAGATCGGGCTACCTGACCGAGCGCGATGCCGTGCATTCGGTTGACCCACTCCGGTTAGAAGAGGACAGCCGGAGGACGGCTCGAAGGAACTTCCTCCATGCTGCGGAGTTCGCCCCCCTGCTGCGCACCAGCGGGTTCGGCCTCCTGGCGGTTAGCGGCTCCACATCCTACGGCTCCGCTTCCCTTTCGAAAGATGCAGATCTCTTCTGCGTGGCTCCTGCCGGGAAGATGTGGCTCTCTCTGACCAGGGGGCTGCTAATGGCGAGGGTTTACGCTCTGTTGCACAGGGATGCGCCCAGCGTATGCCTCAGCTGCGTGATGGACTGGGACTATGCGAGGGCCACCTTCGAACATCGACGCCATCCCCTCTTCGCCCGGGACGCCGTCGAGGCTAAGGTGTTCGTGGGGAAGGCTCTCTACTCGTCGCTCCTGCGCACCGCCGGCTGGATCTCCGACTACTACCCCGTGGCCTACGCCCATGCGGTCTCCTCCCCCTCACCTGCGAACCCGCGGCCCGCATCGGCACTGTCTCGTCTACTCAACGGGGTGCTGTACATCCTCATCGGGAGGTACATGCTCGCAAAGTCTTCTCTTCTGAACAGGCGCCTGAAGAATGGCAGAAGAAACGGAGCCGTCTTCGCGGTCCGGTCCGGTCCGGACCACCTCATCTATGAGTCTAGGAGATACATCGACCTGAAGAAGGAGTACGAAATGGCCGAGTCGTCGTCGCGGGGCCACGCCATCACTTCGTGATCTCGAACCTGAAGAACACGTCAAGCTTGAGGAACCAGAGGGGCGACGTCGCGACATCCAGAACGTTGAGCCACGGGAGGCCGTTCAACGCCTTCCCCACGAAGTTGTCGAAGAGCCCAGTCCCTCTTCTCGATGTGACCTTGAAGCCTTGGGGGACGAAGAGTTCGTGAGGGGAAAGGTATGGCCGCTCCCGGAAGGGCCACACCACCGGCCCATAGCTGGGCATGACGTGCCTTATCCCCGGGAGGAGTTTCGCATCCAGGTCCCTGACGAGTCTGTTCGTCAGCAGGTTCGGAATGCTCATGACGAGGATGGCTCCGTCCTTCGAAACTCTTCGGATTTCTCTCATGGTGGCAACAGGATCAGGCAGGAGGTGCACCACCCTTACCATTACAACGGAATCGAAGACCGACTCCCTGGCCGGGATCCTGGAGACGTCTGCGTGGACGACGTCGGCTCTCGCCAGCCTCACCTTCGCCATCCGGATGTTTCGTTTGGTGAGGTCGACCATCATCACGTGCCTGAAGTACTGCTCGAGGACCCGCGTGATTCTTCCAAACCCTCCTCCAAGCTCCAGGCACGACTCTCCAGGGCGGATCATCCCTCGCAGGATCCGCTTCTGGGCTTCGTCCTCAATCCGCTTTCCCTCCCAGAGTTTGGTGTAGTCCGACTCTTCGAACCCACTCAGCCATGGAAGCGCCGCGCATTCATGACCTCCCTCTCCTGCCGGGTTCTCCGCTCCCTCGGGTGCCAAGAGCCAGATTCCGGACGCAAGATTAGTTGAAGGTTGTTCCAATTTATGTCCAGAGATTTCGATTCGGACGAACCCTTAACTCGAACAGGACCGAGCAAGAAGCCGGTGGGTCTGAACCGTTACCTCAGGCTTGAGACGAAGGGGCGGAAGACGGGCCTGCCCCACATCGTGGAACTCAGATACGTCTGGCTGGGCGGGTGTTACTACGTCCTGGCAGGGGGCGCCACCAGCGACTGGGTGAAGAACGCCCTGAACCAAAGCTTCGCCAGGGTCCGCCTCGGGGAGTTCATGGTGGTGGTGAAGCCCGCTCAGGCGGCCGAAGACGAGAGGGCAGCTACAATCTCCGCCTTCGAATCGAAGTACGGCGCCAGGGATGCCCGCAGCTGGTACCCCCCCGGTTGTGCCTGCCTGCGGCTTGCCCCCACGGGCCCGGCTTCAAGGCGCGAGGCTAGCTTCGGAGAGCTCGAGGCGAAGAAAGCGTACGCGGTTTGGGCCACAGAGGGCAGGGACTACCGTGCCGAAGTGTCAAATGCCTTCGACTTGGCCGCGGAGGAGTACGACTTCACCATCAACAGGAACTTCATCAATACATGGATACGGCGACGGTCGCTGCAGGTTCTGAAGAAGCTGGTCCGTCCAGACGACCTCCTGCTGGAAGTGGGGTGCGGGACGGGAGCGGAGGCAATGGAGGTCGCCCGGTGGGTGTCCGGCGTCATCGCCACAGACGTCTCTGCCCGGATGACGGAGCTTGTCCGCGCCAAGTCCATTGCGAGGGGAATCGGCGGCAGGATCGTGCCCCTTACCATCTCAGCGGCAGAGATCGCCAAGGCCAGGGACTCGGTTGGATCCAGAAGCATTCGCGTCGGATACTCCTTCAACGGCGCGCTGAACTGCGAGCCGCGCCTTGACTCCTTCGTCACCCAGCTGCATTCGCTCCTTGAGCCGGGGGGATACTTCGTCTGCTCTGTCAGGAACACCACCTGCGCCAGCGAGATGGTCTCACACGGGCTCGTCCTTCAGTTTTCGAAGGCTACCCCGCGCCGGGTTCAGCCAACTATGGTATCGGTCGGGGGCGTGGATATCCCATCGACCTACTTCTCCCCGTCGGATTTCGTCTCGCATTTCGAGCCCTATTTCACCCCTGTCGAGACGATTGGCCTGCCGACACTGCTTCCGCCTGCGTACCTGAACGAATACTACCTTATGGCGCGGCGGTTCACTTCGCTTCTGGAGCGCCTTGAACCGCTCCTATCAGGTGTCGTCCCGTTCAACAGGCTCGGCGACCAGACCCTGTTCGTCCTTCGGAGGTCTCAGGAATAGACCGAGATGGGTGCCGAAACGGCTGGGCGTAAGCTCGGCGAGCAGGACCAGGAGGTAAGAAGCGGTCGGGATGGCTCCGAGGAGAAGGAGGAAGAGCCAGGACGTCTGGTTGAAAGCCAACACCTTCAGCTGGTCTGCGATTGACGCCCCGAGGGTGTAGTAGTTGGGGAGAATCGCCGGGGAGACGAAGTAGAAGATGTTGTACGACAGGACCACCGAAGCCAGAGGGATGACCGTGAAGACTGCGCTAGCGGCCCTCCTCCCCTGAAGGATCAGAAAGGGGAGAACCCAGACGAAGTACTGCGGGTTAACATAGTTGTAAGTCAGGAAGACAATCATTAGCGACACTACGGTCCATTTCACGACATCGAGCTCTCTCTTGTAGTAGACCCAGGCCACCACGAGAAGATACGCAGGCACCCCAACAGCAAGGAAGACGGGGATTGGAGGAGCGTTCCAGAAGGAAAGGAACTGCTGCCAGGTGAGCCCATTGACAGTGAAGGCGCTTCCGAACGTTGGAATGGACCGGGCGTAGATCAGCGTGTAAAGGCTGCTCCCGACGTTCCCACTCGCGGCGTAGATGATGAGGCTCAGCAGCACCGCGGGGAGAACAGCCGAGAGAGGCTTCAACGCCCGGCCCCCCTCCTTCCTTACGGCCATGGCCAGGAACAGTGGAATCAGTAGGGCCGGCCAGATTTTAACCGCCGCCCCCATCGATGCGAGGAGGTATGCGGGGTAGACCCTCTCCCTCTGGAACATGTAGACTGCCGCCAGGGCGAGCACGGTCGCTATCGGGTCCAGGGCCCCCCAGACTGCTCCCACAAGGATCACAAGGGGATTTGCCAACCAGAAGGCCAGCGCGGATGCAGAGTTGGTCATCTTCGAGAGCAGCCACCCTGCTGCAAGCGCTGAGGCCACGATCGGGAGTTTCAGCAGCGCGACGAGGACGGGCATGCTCGTTGCCACAAACCCCTCCCAGGCATCGAACATTGACGTGTACCAAGAGGGGGGCGTAAGGGAGCTGACTGAGGGTAGGGGCGCGTGGGTGATCGCCTGATACAGGAGGAAGGAGAGCGACCCGTACGGGACGTAGAGTGGCGGGAACGCCCACTTGTAGGCGCCAGGGTATACCGGGGGAACTCCCGGGTCGAATGGGTTCACGTGCTGAAGGAGGCGAACCCCCGAAGTGATCAGGAAGTAGACGTCGTAGCGCTGGCCGGTAAAGGGAGACAGCGCGAGGTACACAGCAGTTGCCGCGACTAGGAGCCACCTCTTGCTGAGCCTAAGGCCGGCAAACAGGAACAGGCCGGCGGCCGCAGCCATCCCTGCGTAGGCCGCGACGGCCCAAAGGTCCGCCGAAGGATCCGGCACTACCGTGTACGTGGCTATGTTCGAGGTGCACCCAGTCCCACTCGCCCTCACGGAATCGTTCCCAAACGCAACAATGGGAGCCTCCAAGGGAAGGAATGTCCTTGTGTACCCCACTCCGTTTCCTGTTACGATGCCGTAGGGCTCCCAGACTCCCCTGTCGTAGTATTCAATCGTGATTGTGCTGTTGGTCAGTGTCGCCGAATAGTTTAGATCTATGGTCTCGCCGAAGGATGTTTGGTTCCCCGACGGGAGGGTGTTCGAAGGATAGTTCACAACCGTCGGCTGTGCCGTTACCGTGATTTCACACCCCTGGGCATTCGCGCTTGGGGAGTTGCAGAATGCGATCATGGCCGCTCCCACGACGACGAGGATTAGCGCCCATCGGAAAGAACGGATGCGGCTACCTACCAAATCGGCTACATCTTTCTCGAGGACGCGAAGTCACGGACAGCTATCTCCTGCCGCCATTCGACGAACTCTGGTTTCAGCTTCCGGAGGGCGGCCATAGCATCATCGGCACTGACATTCCCCTCCGCGATTGCGTACGCTGCCAGGGTGCAGCCGGTCCTCCCCTCGCCTGCGAGGCAGTGCACCAGTACTGCCCTTCCAGCCTCCCGCTGTTCTATGACGAAGTCAACGGCTCTGGTCAGCGCGTCCACGGCCGGGGGCTCGTGGTCTTTCATCGGGACGTGCCCCGTGACAACACCAACACCTTTGGTGAACTCCGGCGGAAGGGGATCAACCGTCAACGTCAGTATGCTCCCGATTCCCTGCTTGGCCAGCCACTCCACCTGAGATCTCGACGCAGGGTAACCCGACCCAGCTAGCTCTCCCTCCTCGACCCAAACGAAGCCAGTGGGTTCATCCGCCACCCTGGCCCTGAGTTTCCTCAGGAAGAGACCTCCGGTACCCAAGCTGGTTCGCAGAAACAGTCAGCTGCAGCCGTTTTAGAGCTTTAGGCTTCGACGACCTCTAACTTACCGTAGCGTCCCACATTGAGACGCAGCTCCCCCCGAAAACTGTTGGTGTACCCGTTGGTCACCCTGACCTTTGAGCCCTGCTTTACCATGTCGATCTGATCGTCCCATAGTGAAAGCTTGATCTGACCGCTGTCGTCCTTCAGCATGCAGTCTGCCACCCTCGCCTCGCCCCCGGTTCTCAGGTTGACCGTCCGGGGCTCGGCGATTTCGACAATTTCCCCTTCGGCATCGACCCTGCGCATGCCGTCTCTTAGATCGCGTACATTCATGTGAAGGGCTGGTCATTCGACGGCATTATTTAACATTAGACGGCCCAAACTTCACCCGGGAAACCTTCTAATGAGAAAGAAATTGCCGGTCGGCAACGTTGCCTTCGGGGGTGGTCGACGGTTGCCTCCTTTTGCTCTCTTTCGTAGTCCCCTTCTTGGCCGTTCTCGTCGGCCTCCCGCCCTTCCTGAGGTTCCTCACTAGGAAGGGGAAGGTGTCGAATGACGTCCACAAGAGCCCGCCCACCAAGGTCCCCGAGCCTGCGGGTCCTTTGCTCTTCGCCGCAGCCCTGACCGGCGAAGCAGTGGTCGCCATCGGCTTTGGCACCTGGATTCCGGTCGCCATCATGATCGGTGCGGGGATCGCCTTCGTCATCGGCCTCTTTGACGATCTCTATGTGCTCGGCGGCAAGGCCAAGCCGCTCCTCCTCCTCCTGGCAGGGATAGCTTTCATCGCGATGGTCGGCTTCAGGCCGGACCTGTATCAGCCGGTTCTGACCTTCCCTCTGCTCGGGGATACTGCTCCGCACTTTATTATCTACACGGCCCTCGCGGTCGTCGCTTTCCCCGTTGTGACGAACGCCTTCAATATGATGGACGCCTTCAACGGGGAGATCTCCTGGTTCACTCTGCTGACCTCCATTGCCATGCTGCTCGGAGTGTCGCTCCACGCCGCCTTCACGTCCGGGTTCGATATCGCGCGGGTGGGCGCCACCGCGCCCCTTGTGGCAGTGGCCGGGGGTTTCCTTATTTTCAACCGGTACCCGTCAAAGGCGTTCGATGGCGACAGCGGCAGCCTAATGTTCGGGGCCATGTTCGCAGGGCTGTCCATAACGGGAGGGGTCGAACTCGCTGCGATGGTCGCCATCGTGCCGGCAATCCTGAACTCATTCTACACCCTTTCGAGCGTGCGAGGATTCGTCGAAAGACGAAAGATGGCGGCTAGGCCGACAAGCATCGGGAGCGACGGCCTGCTCTATGCTTCTACCGAGCCCGGCGCACCCAACACACTGATCAGACTGATTCTCCTTGCGGGGGCCCTGAATGAAAAGGACCTCGTAAAGAGCCTGGTTTACCTGACCCTCGTCGCCTGCATCTTCTCGGCTGCAATCTCCATCCTGACATGGGTGCCCTAGGATGAGGCTAGCCCCACTGTTCGGAATCGAGGCCGCCGCCTTCCTGTTGATAGTGGCCGAGACCTATCTCCTCTTCAACTTCGTCATCCCCATAGGCACAATTCCTCATTCACTAACTGGCTACACGGGACTCGCGCTCTTGAAGTTGGGCTCCATCATCGCCCTGGCCGCCCTGTGGTTCGTCGTTATGATTGGTTTGACTCGGCTCTACGTCAGGGCGAAGATCAGGACCGCTCCCAGGCCCTCATCTTAGAGTCGAACTCCTTCCTGGTGTACTTCACTCTCGCGGGCACCCCCATCACCACCCTGCCGGGGGGCACGTCTTTCGTCACTACGGCCCCCATGGCCACCACGGCCCCCTTTCCCACCTTGACCCCGGCCCTGATCACCGCTCTGGCCCCGATTACCGCGTTGTCCTCGATGGTGATCCCGATCATCTTCTTGCTCGGAGGATAGGGGTCGTTCGTGAGCACGGCCGCAGGCCCGATGAAGACGTTCTTTCCTATCCTCGAGAGCGGAGGGATGTAGACCAGGCCTTCGATCTTGGTCCCGCTTCCTATCCTGACGTCGTAGTCGACGTGGGCGAGTGAGCCTATCTTCACGTTGTCCCCGATTACTGTGTTCGCCCCGACGTAGCTGAAGTTCCACACCTTCACGTTCTTGCCGAGCTTTGCCTCGGGCGAAATGAAATTGGTGATCTTCACCTTCTCACCCGAGGTATATCGGGGTCCCAGATGAACTCGACGCCAGCACAGCGTCCGCGATTCTAATCACATTCAGACCATCCCTCCCGGTGACCAGCGGCTGCTTCTTCTGCTGCAGGTCGTTGACGAACCCTTTCAACTCGAGCATCAGGGGCTCCTGGACCGCCACGGTTGGGACCGTCGTCGCCGCGCCTTCATGGATGCTGGTCTTCTGCGTTACGAAGTCCACGTCAACCACCCCCCCAGAGAAGACGGCGCTCAGCGTCCTTACCCTGTTGGGAGTTATCCAGTTGGTGACTAGGAATGCGGTTTTCTGTCCAGTGAACCCGAGGAGTATGGTTGCGAAGTCTTCATGTTCCAGGGGGACGTACATCGCCCCTACCCTGGCATAGACGACTCTCGGTACCTCCCCGAATAGCCAGCAGGCTGTGTCTATGTCATGAACCGAGGCGTCCTTGACGATCCCTACATCACTGATGTTCTCTCCCCTCCTGTTCTCCCGGTGGAACTCAAGCAGGATTGGCTCCCCCATCCTTCCCTCGGCTATCATCTGCTTGAGGGCAGTGATGGGAGGGTTGAACCTCTCGATGTACCCGACCGTGACGAACCGGTTTGCACTCTTCGCGGCCTCGATCAGTGCTTCCCCATCCTGCACGCTCGTGGTCATGGGCTTCTCCACGAATGTGTGCAGGCCCGCCGCCAGCGCCTTGGACGCAATGCCAAAGTGGGTCGAGGCAGGCGTGCAGATTGTCACCGCGTCGAGCTTTTCCTTCTTCAGCATCTCGTCGAGCGTCTTGTACCCGGGCACGTGGTAGTTCTTGGCGAACGCGTTTGCCCGCTCCTCGTTCATGTCGCAAATCGCAGCGAGGCACTGGAGCTCGTTCAGCACTCTGACGTGGTTCTTCCCCCAGCCGCCGGTCCCGACGACCCCGACCTTCAACTTGGTCGCCTCCTGATACCGAGGCGATATAGGGTTAATGTCAACAAGAATGGACCCGATAGATGGGTCTAAGGGCTACCCCTGCCTCCCTGCCGTGAGAAAGTATCTCTGCCTGTTTCAGGGTTCCTCTCAGGTGACGCCAATGGTCGTGTTAATCATGAGAGATTCGCCTATCGAGTAGTCTCCAACAGCCATGGCGCTAGTCGTAGTTGCGCCGATAAGGGGATAGACGCTCAGAACATACTTCTGACCAGCGGAGAGGGCAGAAGTGGGGATATCGAGGGGCTCAGACCAATTACCCGCTTTGGAAGAAATCGTCGTTATGCCGTTGTAGGTGGGTGGATTCCATGCCCACACTTCGGTGCCGTTCGCCGAGTAAATGGTGGGATTGACCAGAGGGTTGACGGCATGAACCGTCTGAGGCTGGCCGGAGATGTTCGTCAGGTTGTAGGAGAGGGCGAACTCCTGTCCCATTGCAAGAAGTGAGCTTTGCAAGCGTATCGAGAAGACCCAATCACCGTTACTACTTGTTAGTGGGGTTGAGGCGGAGGTCCGAGGGCCAGAATTGCAATTGGTGACAGTCCAGATGGATATCGCCCCTGTAAGGGTCCCCGTGTATGTGTTTGTGGTGGAACTCGGTAATCCAGAGGTCTGGACCGTTGTGACCACACTGCTCACCGTAGAAGTCCCGCCGCCTACGCTTGTGCCATTATGAACCGATTCAATCGACCAAACAGCATACCGCGTCACAGTGCAAGCCTCCACTCCCGAGCCCTGGTTGACGGTGTAGGTCTTGGTGACGGTCGTTTGGAAGGGACCGCTTCCGAAATAGCCCACAGCTGCGCCTACGAACAGGGCAGCGACTATCAGGACCACTGAGACCTCATTCTTCGTGGTGAGAGGTTAGGTGAGCCAGGTGTATAGTTCTACTTGTAAGAACGGGCTAGGAATCTCGGTTGAGCTGGGTGTATAAGCTTGAGAACGGGTGGAGGTTCTCGCGCTATTCCCTGGCGAGGCTTGGCGTCGCGGACAGGACGGTAGTCTCGACACTACGTTGTTCTTTCCGCGCCTGCTTCACCGTGTCCAAGTCCTCCTTTGAACAGACGATGATGACGTTGTGCTTGAGCGGGTCCAGGAGCTCGGCCCCTCCCCTCCCCCTGGCGCGCGACACCACGTCGACGTCCGTAACGTAGTCCCTCAGGCGCTGCTGGATGCTCTCTGCCACTTGCAGCCGCTCCCCCCTCATCTCGTACTTGTCAAGGTTCCAGAGGAGCGAGATCTTCGTCCTGCTCGCCTTCAGCTGTTTCTCCTTGAGCACCTCCCTAGTCTCGTCCACAGCGTATCTCACGTAGTTGTCGAAGCTCTTCAGTGTAGCACCTGCGAGGTAGGCAATCGACTCCCCCGTCTCCTCGCTTGCCTGAATGGCCTTGAGCTCGTAGAGGTACTTTGAGAACTCGTCAAGGTACACATTCGAAGGCTTCTGGAGCGCCACCTTGGCATCCCTCGCCCTCTTCGCGAGTTCGATTTCGGTCACTGAGGCTACTGCCGTCTCCATCACGCTGGACGCGTACTCCAGCTCGGCCGAGAACACATTCTGCGAGTTCGGCGCGAACCCCAGCGTCACCAGCGCACCCCTATCGGTCTCCCCGGCCACGGAGATCACAGCAGGCTTCGGTTCCCCCGGCCGCAGGGGCATGTAGGAGTATGTGAGAGTCGAGCCCACCTGGAGCCCCGTCTGCTTCTCAGCCAGCATGATGTTGTCCGAGTTGCCCCCGGGCCCGGTGGGGAGCGAGTTGACGAGGGTGACCCCCTTTGAGAGGTACCGCGACAGATCCCTCAGTTTGGTCCCCGCCTCGATGAGCGTCTCCTCCGACGGTCTTCGCAGCTTCGGCGTGAAGAAGATGACCTGGGCTTCCCCGAGGACCTGCTCCAGCGGCTTGAAGCTCAGCAGTGGCTCCTCTGCCATCACCTCCTGCAGGTTAGGGTTCTTTTTCATGAACGCGGGGTCGATGTCCATGGCCATCTGAAGGGTCTCGTCCACTATGGTCACCTGGGCCCTGTCGACCAAGGTCGCCGCAAGGCGGTATGCTTCGCTGGTGAGTCCGTACATTGCGACCTTGATTTTTGCCAAAAGCTCTCAGTGGCTCTGAAGCAGTCTGGTATTATGCTTTGAATGTCTGAACCAGAAATGTCTCGCCGATTCTCGCCACTGGACGAGAGCGGCGGCTCAATACATCGTACGCAGAATGAAAGCAAACGGATTAGTATCCTGCAAAATCGTCGGAAAGAGAGGATGGGTAAACTGGCTTGCACTAAGCTAGGAGGAAACACTCAACCATGAAGGTATGGGTAGACATTTTGACCCCAAAGCAGGTTCTGCTTTTTGGTCCGATCATCAGGGAGCTCAAGGCTTCTGGGGCTGAGATCCTCGCCACTTCGCGCAGGTACAGGGAAGTGGGACCACTCGCCGAAAGGGCCGACCTCGACCTACGCTACGTAGGCGACAGGGGAACGAAAGGCCCCGCAGACCAGCTGATGGCGGCAACCCGACGACAGGCCGAAGTGATTCCACTAGTCCAGGAGTTCAACCCGGATATCGCTGTCTCACTTGCGTCTGCTGTGTGCGCCCGTGTCGCGTTCGGGCTCGGGATCAAACACGTGGCGGTCAACGATTCCCCCCACTCCGAGGTGGCGGGGCGCCTCTCGATTCCACTCAGCCATCACCTCCTATGCCCCTGGGTCATACCTTACAAGGCCTGGGAGAGGTTCGGCATAGCGAGGGACCAGGTCACAACCTACCGCGCTCTCGACCCGGCTGCGTGGCTGAAGAGGGAGCCCCTGCGGGGCCCGGTCCCCAGAATGGATCCGAAAAAGAACACGATTGCTGTCAGGGTCGAGGAGAGCGACGCTCCCTATCTCGCCAGGGCCGACATGACCTGGACCGACAGGCTCCTTGGTGCGCTCCTTGAGGGATTCCCCGACGTCAACCTGGTGGCCCTGTGCCGGTACGACTTCCAGGTGAAAGAGGTCAGGAGCAAGTTCGGCACAAGGTGCATCGTCCCTAGCGAAGTGGTGAGCGGGTACGACCTTCTTTCAATGACCGACCTCTTCGTGGGCATGGGAGGGACCATGAACGCCGAGGCCGCGCTGATGGGTGTTCCGACGATTTCCTCCTTTCAGGGGTCACTTTACACCGACACCTATCTTGAGAAGGTAGGGCTCTTGGCAAAGGCGCTGACGACGACCGCGCTTCTGACCCACGCCAGGAGGTTCCTTGACGACGGCTACAAGGCCGCATACGCCAAGAAGGCGAAGCGCACACTCGACTCGATGGAGGACCCTGTCCCGAAGATAGCCAGCTTCGTCCTGAAGACAGCCAAGCAAGTCTAAATCACCACCACAACCTCCGTCAATCCGCAGCCCGGTCGTCTAGTCGGTCAAGGATAGGGGCCTTTGGAGCCCTCGACCCTGGTTCGAATCCAGGCCGGGCTACTACTTCCTCATTTCAAAGACCACGGCGTCTAACCCATTCGAGCGGACGAACGAGAGTACGGCAAATCCTCTTACCGCAGATCCGTAATACTCCAAGTCCGAGCGAAGCCTGGCTCCAAGTCGTGCCTGTTCGAACAAGACCTGCCTTTGTGTCGCATATTCAGACATGGCCTCTGTTATAGTAACCAACCTGGTCTCCAGCACAACTTGGCCGTCACAAGAGATAATGTCTGCTCCGCCTACTGAGGGGTCGTTCGGGATTACTTCAAGTCCGAGCTCTTTTGTGGCAAGCATGTAGGCAATCTCGGATCCGACTCGACCGTGAGGATACCGGTATCTAGTTCGGAGCATGGCTCGCTCTAGTTCCCGTTCCACCTCGATCCGGTAGGTTCCGACGAGCGTTCCCGACAATCTGTCGAGAAGCCGATTCGGCAATTTGGAAAGCGTAGCGGAGTAAAGCACCGAAGGATCCTTCAAGTAGATAGATGCCACTCTAACCCGAGGAGAACCATAGGCTATCCTGAGCCGAACTCCGTCAAACGAAACAAAGGAAATCTTGGGATATTCCTGTGCCTGGCGTATACCTAACCAAGCTTGAGAGTGGCCGTCGTGATACAGCCGCAACCCTCTCGTCCTTCCAAACCAATCCCGCAGGGTCAGCCCAAGATAGCATCCCTTTCCAGGACCAAAACCCAAACTTTCTGAAGGTTCCAGAAGCACCTCAAACATAGAAATCCCCTCAACTTCGGGAGACTGTTCCACCTCGAGTCGAATTGGTTGCCCATCCAGAATCCGAAGAATCCTACTTTCATCAGGCAGCCAGCCGAGGCCCACCGGGTTCTTCATGATGAGGGGAGGTACGCCATTGACAAATTGGTCAGCGGTAAGCAGCTCCACAGAAATTGTAAACACTTGTCCGGGGCGAACAAACCCACTAGGGGCTGTAGCCATCCAAACAGGTCCGCCTTCATACCTGTGATAGACGGACCGACCGGTTTCGTGGTAACGAACATTAAGCAGAGCCTCGTAACCGGACTTGAATCCTACGACTTTGCCTTGCAGTTCGGAGGCCTTCAGCAACGACATGGTGTCGCGATTTGACTTAAGGTACATTCTGTTTTGGGTGCCAACAGCAACCCTCAACATAGAAGTGTACTTTGATTGAGCTTATAGCGACCCACATCGATCGCCTTCTCAGTCAGTCGCTCTGGCGTAGTGGAGGAAGACCGCACCCCCACCCGGTTTGAGGGGCCTTGCTTCAACGAGATGGAAGTCGTGCCTCAACGGGGCGCCCAACGGAATCCTGTCTTCGGGGTTGTCAGGCAACCTGTCGACGTCGAACAGGGGCTTTCCACGTCCCACGACGCTTGGAAACACGGTCAAACGAAGCTCATCGATTAGCCCCAGACGGAGGAACGCCTGGGCCAGTCGAGGACCACCCCCGAGAAGCATGTTCCCACCTGGCTGCGACTTCAGTCGATCCATCTCCTTCGAGATGTCGCCTCGGATTACCCGAGACTTCTCCCA
>Ga0187771_10001270_pt1 | contig 16703 bp, 11 predicted proteins | sample 0116_SJ02_MP15_1_FD_133139 | JGI IMG/M metagenome (GOLD analysis project Ga0187771, IMG submission 133139) | Tropical peat soil microbial communities from peatlands in Department of Meta, Colombia - 0116_SJ02_MP15_10_MG | ecosystem: Environmental > Terrestrial > Soil > Wetlands > Peat | place...
ACCGGCCTGCCTTTGCCGGTCAGGTACACGAATTGTTCCCGCCGGTTGTCGGGGTTACGAACGCGCCGCACGTGGCCGCTCTTTTCCAGTTTGTCGACCAGCAGCACAATCACGTTTTCACTCAAGCCAAGATGTTTCGCGATGAGTTTCTGCGTAACCGGCCTCGAAGAGCTAGCGGCGACCAAAACCCAAGCCTCTCGAAGGCCGAGGTTAACTGCGTGACGGATCACGGTCTCCGCGCGTCGCTTCACGATGCGTGAGGCCTTGGCGAGGTGCAGAATCAGCGACGCCGAAAGCACAGCGGCTAACTCTCGCTCCGCAGTTTTAGGGTGGGGCATGTCTGCCGATATTTCGGCACCTCCGCGTAAGTAACAGCGGCTGAATATCTTAACAGATGCCCTCTGCCCTGCCGAAACAGAGTGGCTCGTGCGTGACTATGTAAATCGGTGATAATCACCAGTTCAAATGGTCGCCAGGCAGCTGGTCGGTTAAGACCTTTCACATCGGTTTGCGAAAAACGACGAGCGCGTTAACAAAACTCTTGCAGAACTGTGCAGCTGTCCTATAATGCCGCCAACAGTCACGGCAAGGTTTGCGCGAGGGGGAGCAAGCCATACTTGGCTCCTTGCAAATGGACCGTGATCGCTACTTCGACGTTGGGAATAAAGATGTCTGCCGCGGTGGGCGCCGTCTGCTCACGTCGGCGGTTGCAGGTAGTAGTGTTTCGACGCGTGCTTTCAAGAAAGCTCCTCCCTCTCCTCTGTGCGCGTCGGAAATCTCAGAGACAATTCACGGCACTCGAGGCAGGGAAGCTGCGATGGAGTAGTGCGCTCAAGCGGGGCCGTTTGAGCGCCGGGTCCCCGGGGCACTGTGTGGAGTTTGTTTCTCCATAAAACTGATGGGCGGTCCCGTAATTCCGCGCCGAGGGAGGTGGTATGACAAAGCTGGCAACAAGCTCTGGACTGTTTGGGCGAGGCCGGTTCAGAAGAGGTCAACTGCTCTACGGGACGGCGGGGTTGGCGACAGCTGCAGCCCTCCCATTCCTGATCTGGCCGGGTCTGGCACATCGCGTTATGGCCTCCGATTTCTTGCCCCACCTCTACTGCTACCTGGGAAAACCAGGATTAGTTTGGACGCACGTGCTGGCTGACTCCCTGATTGCTCTCTCCTACCTTACGATCTCGGGAACACTTCTTTATCTGGTCCGCAAAGGACGCCGCGACATTCCTTTCCCATGGGTGTTTTTAGCTTTCGGCTTGTTCATTGTTGCGTGTGGCGCCACGCATCTGATGGAGGTCGTCACCGTCTGGATTCCGGTTTACGTACTGTCGGCAGGCGTTAAGGTGGTGACGGCTTTGGCGTCACTGGCGACGGCTGTACTGCTGCCCTTCACGGTTCCGCAAGTACTCGCTCTGATTGAAACCGCGAAGACTTCCGAAGCAGCAGAAGGGAAATTCCGGGGGTTGCTGGAAGCGGCGCCGGATGCCATGGTCATCGTTGAGGAAACGGGAAAAATCGTATTGGTCAATTCGCAGACGGAGAGACTCTTCGGCTGGACTCGCCAGGAACTGCTGGGCCACTCGGTGGAGATTCTCATTCCTCAAGCCTTTCGCGACCAACACGTGGCTCATAGAGAACAATTCTCGAGAGACCCGCGTGTGCGACCTATGGGAGCTGGTTTGGAGCTTTACGCTCGACGCAAGAATGCGGAGGAGTTCCCGGTGGAGATCAGTCTCAGTCCGTTGCGGACTGCGGAAGGGTTATTGGTCACCGCCGCCATTCGAGACATCACCGCGCGCAGACGAGTGGAAGAAGGCTTGCGGCACAGCGAAGCGGAAGCCAGGGCGCGGGCCGAGGAACTGGCTGTCATTTTGGATGCAGTGCCGGGCATGGCGCTCATTGCCTATGACCCCGCCTGTCACACGATAACCGGCAGCCGGGCGGCTTACGAACTGCTGCGCTTGCCCTATGGAGCCAACATCTCGAAGTCCGCGCCAGAGGGCGAGCGTCCATCGAACTTCCGCATATTTAAGGACGGACACGCACTGCCACCTGGTGAGTTGCCCATTCAGATGGCCGCAGCCAGCGGGCAAGAGATCCGCGATTCTGAAATCACGGTCCTGTTCGACGACGGCACTGCACGCCACTTTTTCGGCAACGCGGTCCCGTTGCTAGATCCACGAGATGAGGTGCGGGGGGCAGTCGGCGTGTTTGTCGATATTACCGAGCGAAAACGGGCGGAGGAGGCGCTCCGGGAACGCGAAGAGAAGTTCCATCAAATGGCGGACAACATCCAGGAGATCTTCTGGATGGTGGATGCAACGAGCAAACAAGCGATCTACGTAAACCCAGCCTTCGAACAAATCACCGGACGGGCCGTTGCAAGTTTGCTGGATGCCCCCCTTTCCTATCGCGAAATCATCCACCCGGACGACCGTGTACACGCACTGGAGAGTTTGGATGAGGCTGAAAAAACGGGAGTGCTCGATGAGGAATTCCGCATCGTCCGCCCAGACGGAAGCATTCGCTGGGTGGAGGCACGGGGTTTTCCGGTACGCGACGCCCAGGGCAAGGTCTATCGCCTGGCGGGCGTGGTGCAAGACATCACCGAGCGCAAACACGCCGAAAAATCCTCCCGGCTGTTCCGCATGCTGATCGACCAATCGAGTGACGCCATTGAGGTAATTGATCCCGAGACGCTCCGCTTCATCGACATCAATGGAAAAGCCTGCGTGGACCTGGGGTATTGTCGAGAAGAACTTTTATCCATGAGGGTTTGCGATATTGATCCCCATATCGACGATGGAACGTGTCAAAGGGTCAATGCTGAGCTGCGCGACACAGGATCCGCAGTCTTCGAGAGCCTACACCGGCGAAAGGACCGATCGATATTCCCGGTAGAAGTGAGCCTCAAACAGGTCGAGCTTGACCGAATCTACAGGGTGGCGGTAGCGCGCGACATCACCGAGCGCAAGCGAGCGGAAGAAGCCCTGCGCGAGAGCGAAGATCGGTACCGCGACCTGGTGGAGCATAGCCAGGACTTGCTCTGTACCCACGATTTGGAAGGCAAACTACTGTCATGTAATCCCGCTCCAGCGCGCATCCTGGGGTATGCGGTTTCCGAACTGCTGAAGATCCCGATGCGCGAATTCCTCGTTCCCGAATCTCGCGAACATTTTGACGAATACCTCGAGAGAATCAAGAGCAAAGGCACAGACAAGGGTTTGCTGACCGTTGTTACCCGTAGCGGAGAGCGCCGGATATGGGAGTATGACAACACACTTCGCACGGAGGGAGTGCCTTCGCCGATTGTCCGGGGCATGGCGCATGACATCACCGCGCGCAAGCGCGCGGAGATTGCGTTGCTACGCAGCGAGGAAGACTACCGCATGTTTGTGGCGCAGAGTTCGGAAGGCATCTTCCGGCAGGATTTGGACGCCCCCGTTCCGATTGATCTGCCCGAAGACGAACTGATTCACCATATCCTCCACGATTCCTATCTAGCGAACTCCAACGATGCCCATGCCAGGATGTATGGGTTGAATTCGGCGCAGGAGTTTATCGGCAAGCGCCTGACCGAAACCGTGGACCCCATGGATCCGCGTAATATCGAGCTCACGCGCGAATACATCCGCTCCGGCTTTCGGGTCGTGGAGAAGGAGTCTCACGAGGTGGATGCCCATGGCAACCCCAAGATCTTCCTCAACAGCATGATCGGCATTGTGGAGGATGGAAAACTGCTTCGTACCTGGGGCATCCAGCGGGACATCACCGAGCGCAGACAAGCTGATCAGGCGCTACAGAAAGCACAGGCGGAGCTGGCGCGAGTCACTCGCATCGCGACCCTGGGCGAGCTGACGGCATCGATCGCGCATGAGATTAACCAACCTCTGGGCGCAGTGGTCACGAATGGGAGCGCTGCCCTGCGCTGGCTGGAAGCGAATCCACCGAATCTCAGTGAGGCACGGGAAGCGATGGCCCAGACCATCGAGCAAGCAGATCTCGCCAGCGAGGTGATCAAGAAGACCCGCCTCCTGCTGCAGAAGTCACCGGCTGAAAGGGAGCCGCTCGAAATCAGTGACATCATCCGGGAGGCGTTAACTCTGAGTAGCAATGAACTTCTTAGAGGCGGGGTTGCGGTCCACACCGAGATCGCACCGGATCTCCCTGCGGTGCTGGGTGATCGCGTTCAATTGCAGCAGGTCATGCTGAATCTGATCCTGAACGCCATCGAAGCCATGAGCAGCATTACCGGGCGGCCGCGGATGCTTTCGATCAGGTCGGCGAGACAGGGCGAGGATGTTGAGATTCATGTGCAAGACTCAGGAACTGGTCTAAAGCCTGAAGAACTGGAGCGGATCTTCGATCCGTTCGTTACCACCAAAGCCGAGGGCATTGGCATGGGGCTGTCGATTAGCCGCTCGATTGTAGCGGCCCACGGCGGCCGTTTGTGGGCCACATCCGGGGTTCCGCACGGAGCATGTTTTGAGTTCCGGTTGCCAGCGCAGAGAGCTTCCGATGAGCGAGTCGCCTAGCATGGTATATGTCGTGGATGATAACGCGGCCATGCGCCGCGCGCTCAGAAGCCTGATTCGTTCAGTAGGTTTGCAAGCTGAACTTTTCGCTTCACCACGCGAATTTCTGGAAGCGAAGCGGCCGCAAGTGCCGAGTTGTCTGATCCTCGATGTCAGGTTACCCGGAAAGAGCGGGCTTGATTTTCAGCGCGAACTGGCCGACTCCCGCATTCACATTCCGATTATCTTCATCAGCGGTCACGCCGATGTCCCCATGTCGGTGCGGGCGATGAAGGCGGGAGCCGTGGAGTTCTTGACCAAGCCGTTCCGCGATCAGGACATGTTGGATGCGATCCATCATGCCCTGGAACGCGACGGTCGCCACCGGCAACAAGAGGCGGAGATTGCCGCGTTACGAGAAAACTTTGCGTTGTTGACGCCTCGAGAACGCGAGGTGCTGCCTCTAGTTGTTTCCGGCCTGCTCAATAAACAAATCGCCGCACAGATTGGGATCAGCGAAGCAGCGGTGAAGGTTCACCGCAGCCAACTGATACGAAAAATGGGTGCGGGCTCATTGCCTGAGTTGGTCACCATGGCTCAGAAATTAGGGATCCCTTTCAAAGCGGCCTAACATCGTCTTGCCCTCCACTTAACCAAGGTGAGGTGGTTTTAACCAAGGCACAATTGACCCGAGGAACGAAAGGTGCCATCTTGGAACAACGCGCCATCGACATCTATTAAGATGTCGTCATAGTTGACGAAAAGTCCTTGCAAAGCAGTCGGGTTGTCCTATAATGCGCGCAGTTCACGGGAAGGTTTGCACGAGGGGGGCGTACCTTTCGCGGCTCGTAGCAAATGGTCCGTGCCAGCCACTTCGAATTGGGGGATAGTGTACGCCTCGGCGAATGCTCTCGCCGTCCTTGGTGTCACGGGGCGTTCGGGATATCCCCGTTCACACGCTTACCATTCTCGGAGGCTAGCGAGGGGCCGAACAGCCCGGAGTTGTTCTCCAGAGCGGCACAACATCAGCTGCTCTCATCCTTACAAGAATCGACAAAATTCCCCCGCCTTGTCAGCTCTACACGCCAGGAGTGCCTATGGAATACATCTGCTCGACAGAGGATCCAGATCTGCGGGAGCCATTCGTTGGCGATCAGTCTTCTCCGGAGACGAAGGTCTGGTTCCGCAAATTCCTCGAAAGTCCGAATGTAGGTTTCGCCATCTGGGATGCTCATCTTCGCTACATCTATCTCAATGAGGCCCTTGCCCGGATGCACAGCATGCCCGCGAACGCGCATCTAGGCAGAACGGTATACGAAGTTCTGGGAGAGGCAGGCCCCAAGGTTGGGGCGGCCTTACGTGAGGTCCTCAGCACGGGTCAAGCTGTGTCTAATCTTGAGGTCATCGCAAAGTTGCCCGCCCGAGCTGAAGCCAGATGTTGGGTGGGGAACTGCTTTCCCATTGAAGATGCCATGGGCCGGGTCACGCAGGTGGGAGCGGTAATCGTCGAGCTGGCGGTGGACAGGAAGTTGGAAGGAAGACTGACCGAACGCGCGCAGCGCTCGGAAGCGCTTCTGGAGTTCAGCACCTCACTGATGTCCATTCTTGACGAACAGGAATTGTGGCCTTCGATCTCGGCGTTGCTGCAAAAAGTTGCTCCTCACGATTTTGCCCGTATCGCCCTTTACGATGAAAGCATCCGTCGTTTTCGCATACACGCTCTGGATTCGCGATTTGCCGAGGAGTTAACAGACAGCGATACGGTTGTGCCCATGAGCGAGGCTGCCTACAGCCCAGTTTTTCTTCATGGCGAGGCACGGTTTCACAACCGCGATCAGTTGGCGTCGAGCAATTCCCCCGTTCTTCAGCAGTTGCTGGCGACAGGAATCCAGTCGGTTTGTCTTCTCCCGCTGATTTCAAAGAGGAAGGGCACGCTGGGGATATTGCATCTCGGACGCGAGCGAGACGATATCCTCGATGCCGAAGACGTTGCCTTCCTGCAGCAGGTGGCAGCGCAAATTGCCCTGGCGCTGGACAATGCGGCGGTGTATCGCGAAAACAGAGAGCTCACCGCAAAACTCAATAAAGAAAAGCTCTATTTAGAGGAGGAGGTGCGGTCGGCGCACGACTTCGAAGAACTTGTCGGCGAAAGCCCCGCGCTCCAGCGTGTCCTTAGAGATTTGCACACGGTCGCTCCGAGCAACGCCACGGTGCTGATTCTGGGGGAGACAGGAACCGGGAAAGAACTGGTCGCTCGCGCCATCCATCGTCTGAGCTCACGCAACGATGCCCCCTTCATCAAACTGAACTGCGCGGCCATCCCCACCGGCCTGCTCGAGAGCGAGCTGTTCGGGCACGAGAAGGGGGCTTTTACTGGCGCCATCAATCAAAAGATCGGACGCATCGAACTCGCTGATAAGGGAACCCTGTTCCTGGACGAGGTAGGGGAGATTCCGCTCGAGTTGCAGCCTAAACTCTTGCGCGTTTTGCAGGATCAGGAGTTCGAGCGCTTGGGCGCCACGCGTACCATAAAGGTCGACATCCGGCTGATTGCGGCTACCAATCGCGACCTTGCCAAGAGCGTCAGCAAACACGAGTTCCGCAGTGATCTTTTTTATCGCTTGCATGTTTTCCCCCTGCGCATGCCGCCTTTGCGGGAGCGCAACAAAGACATTCCCTTGCTGGTGCGCTACTTCGTACGGAAATTTGCGAACCGGATGAAGAAGAAGATCGACACCATTCCTGCAGAGGCCATGCACGCATTGCAAAATTGGATGTGGCCCGGGAACATACGAGAACTGGAGAACTTCATCGAGCGCTCCGTCATTCTCACCCAAAGCACAACCTTGACTGTTCCCCTGGCGGAACTGCGCACCGAGCATAATGGTCCTCCGCAGAGCTCAACTCTGGAAGATTTGGAGCGGGAGCACATTCTTCGGGTGCTGCGGGAAACCGGTGGCGTCATTGCCGGTATGCGCGGGGCGGCCGCGCGTTTGGGAATGAAGCGAACCACCTTGCAGTCCAGGATGCAGAAATTGGGAATTACCCGCGAGGAATATCAGAACTGAGCGCCATTATCCGCTCTTGACAAGGGAAGCGAGCCAAACCCACGGTTACGAGGTCGAAAACCGCGAGTTTCTGCGCTTCTCTGCGAGCTCTGCAATTTCAGATTTGTCACAAAATCTCAAAACGCTGAGAAGACGGAGTACTCGGAGGGGCCGCCGAGAATAGCAATTCAAGTGACGACCGTTCGGCATCCTGCCGCACATTCGTCAGCGACAGCCATCGGGATTTCTGTTGTGCCTCTCGTCTAGACTCTTTTTCCACAACTTAGCTGGTTGTTCCACTTTGGCACTGTGCTTGCCAGCGTAAGGAAATCATCGTCGGTGGCCTTGACGAACCTGCACTCCTTCGCGGAACAGTTCGGCTGATAGAGGCTGCTACAGCGTTGGTCGATTATGCTGATTCGAAATTGCGAATCCGTGGGGCACCGTATTCCTCTGATGCAAAGCGGCTTGGTCCCCTGTGATCAGAATGCCGGAGGATTCCTACCTCAGAACGCCGCGGCACGGTCCGGCCATTGGTCTGAAAAGAACCACTCACCCAGGCCGGGAACACCTGTCGATCCTTTATACCTGTTTCACTTAGGAATTCGCTGGCATTTCGAAAAGGAGCCATCCGCCGGTTGGGAACTGCTGCATCTGCTGCGTTGGGCAGATCGCGATGCGCGTACCCTCGCGGCTGAATTACTCGCGAGGACTGAGCACGGCCGGGTGTTGGGACGAGATTTACGGCGAGCCAAAGCCAAACTCCGCCGCCAGACGACGAAATGTGTTGCCGAGGTCGAAAATCCGGCTCCGGAAAAGGTCAGCATGAACACTCCTTACGGGATGGAGATTGTGGACAGTTGTCTCACCTGCAAACTGCGGAAGAACCAATGGTTCTGTGGCTTGTCGCTGCAAGGCCTGAAATCACTCGGTGAGGCAAGTCATATCACGATGTATCCCGCCGGGGCGCTGCTCTTCGTCGAAGGACAGGCGCCGAGAGGAGTGTACGTATTGTGTTCGGGCAAAGTGAAACTCTCCACAACCTCCCGCGAAGGCAAGGTTCTAATTCTGAGGATCGCACAACCAGGGGAGGTGCTGGGCCTGAGTGCCGTGATCGCAGGCGAAGCGTTTGAAGTAACCGCTGAAACTACCGAACCATGTCAGGTGAACTTCATCGATCGAGCGGCCCTGCTCGAGCGGATTGAGAAGAATGGGGAATTGGGACTGCGCTCATCGCTGGCGCTGAGCCGAGAATTTCAATCGGCCTACCGCGATATCCATGAGCTGGTTTTGGCACGGTCTTCGGCGGGCAAGCTGGCGCGATTGCTTCTGTCCTGGACACCCCATAAAGAAAGAACAGCCGAATCCGGGGAAATTCGCATCCGCCCCACCCTCACGCACGAAGAAATGGCCCAAATGATCGGATCCTCACGCGAGACCGTGACTCGTTTGATTGGCGATCTGAAAAAGAAAGAATTGATTCGCCTGGACGGATCGACGCTAGTCATCCAGAATCGGCTGGCTCTGGAAGCCCTCGCCTCATAAGGGTGTTGTTGCCCCTGGGAGGAAAACGGCCGGAAACTCCTCCTCCGGCCGTTTTCATTTAAAAATAGAGAGACGACCACAGAGGACACAAAGGATCACAGAGGAAGGCCCGCAATGCTCTGTGTGCCTCTGTGCTCTCTGTGGTTCAATTCGGAATTAGCCACTCGCGGCTTAGAAGTTAAATCCGATCTGCCCCGTAAAGGTGCGCGGCGTGACATAGTGCGTGCCACTGAACGTTGACAGAAAATTGTAGAGCACATAGTTGTTCGTGAAGTTGATCACCGTGAATTGTGCGCTCCACTTGTATTTGTCGCCATGGAAAAGGTTGTCGTCGCCAATTGCCAAATCGAATAAATGACGGGGAGCAATGCGCGGGGGATTCTTATCATCATTCTCGGTTCCCGGCGCGGGCACCCGAATGAGAGTGGAACCGAATTGCGACGCCGGACAGTTGAAAGGGAGGGCGTGCGTGGGTGTGGCGCGCTGAGATCCGCAGAAGAAGCCAGCCTCAAACTCTTGATCGGCACTGAGAGCCAAGCCCGCGACATTGGAAGCAACCATTGATACATTCGGTACGTCATTAATGAGCACCGAGCCTGGGCAGGTGTTGGTTGGAAGTGTCCCGTAGCAGGGCGAAGCCCCCGCTACCAGTCCACTGTCATAGCGCCAATTGAAACCCAGCCACGGCCCGTTTTTCCAGGGCGAATATTGCAGGTGGGTGGTTTGATTAAATCGCTCATCGTGATCGATGCGAAACACTCCGGTAGGTGCAGAAGGAGTAGCGCCGGCTCCGCCCACTTGCGGCAAGAAAAATCGCGCAGAAACGCTTGAGAAAACCACCATTGCCGAGAATCCATGTAGATTGGGAACACTAACCCGGCCGGCGAATCCTGGAATCTTGGATCTATCCCATTCCACCGGGAAAGTAATCGGAGTATTTCCCAGTACGCTGAAGTCAAATCCGTTGTGGGTGTACTTCCAAATGTACTCGCCGGAAACAACCAAGTATCTTCCGAGTGCCTGTTGAATGCCGGCATGGAATTCGTTCCGCCAACCCGGACTCAGCACGGTCAGAGCCGGTGAGGTACAGCCTAAGAGTGGGTTGAGCACCGCATTACTGCAGCCGATGCTGCTAAGCACCAGGTTTTCGTTGAATGGCGTTTCCAAGGTTCGCGCGTAGGAAGCACGAAGGATGGTGTTGGTCTTCTTAACGTTGTATGCAAGCCCCAATCGAGGCTCTCCCTCCTTGTGGGTGGTCAAACCGTTATAGAAGTCGCCGCGCACGCCCAATCTGAAATTCCAATTTCCAGCGGTAATCGCGTCATCGACATAAAGCGCGAGTTCTTTGACATCGGTATGTCCATTGAACCCGAAAAGGTGGCCGCCACGGGTGAGATCATAGGGCGCAAGCACGGGATTGAAGGTTGGGCTGGTGGGATCATTCAAAGTGGGATCCACAATGCCTAAATTGTCGTTCTCATTCAGAAATGTCTGTTCGTACTGAGCCCCGAGCTTCAAGTTGTGAACCCCTTTCACGTACGAGAAATCAGAGTGCAGGCCGGAATTGGTAAGGGTTCGGTCCTGGCCTACAGTTTCTCTTTGCAAAGTCACCGGACCAAGATCAGAAAACGGGTTTGCGCTCGGATAGTAGTTGTACTGATCGCGGCGCACGTAAGCGCCCAATGTGAACACGGTGGTGTTGCTGATCAATCGAACCCAGGAGGGAGCAATGTTGAAGGTCTTGATCTGAGAACGTTGGTCCGCCGGACCGACGGGCAGGCCGTTGGGGCCGATGCCGTTGTCGTTCACCACCACGCCTTTCCAGGGAGTGGCATCTTCGGAATCGAAGGAGTTCGGCGTCTGGAACCAGGATCGAGTAAAGCCCAGGTTTAAGTGAAGAGAATCTCCGGGAGAAAACTGGTAATCGATACGGTCGAATACGTTCTCTTGATTGCCTTTGTCATGCATGACCGTAAATTCGGGAGGATCGAGGAAACGGCCGGTATTCAGACCGTTGATCGCAATGTAGTTGCCCCAGTTCTGTCCGCCATAGGCGAGATTGAAATCGACATTGGATGTGCCAAAGGTGCCGTAGGAGGTCGTGATCGAACCCGTCGGCGTGGTGATCCCCTGGCCCGAGCGAGTCGTAACATTGATGACCACACTCGTCTTGTCTCCATACTCTGCCGGCGGGGCGCCGGAAATAACTTCCATCGACTGGATCGAGTCAAGCGGGATTTGATTGGAGAAAACCTTGCTTTGCTGATCCGTGATGGACTGACCATCCACCGAGAATGAGTTCTCCGCGTGATCTCCCAAGCCGTGAAAGAGGCCATTGGAATCGGCGGCAATGCCAGGAGTGGCTTCTGTCACCAATGAACTCACGGATGAAGACTCACTCTCCAAAGGCAGCTTGTCGAATAACTCGCGATCTACGTCAGTGTGGAAAGTGGGCTCGTTCTCGAGCAGATCCTGCGCAGAGGCTTCAACCGTCACTTGCTCGGAAGAAGCTTTAACCTGCAGGTTGGCGCTGACGTTGATTGGAACCACCGAGCGCACGTCGATGTCCTGGGTGTAGGGAGCAAAACCGGGCGCATTGACTGTCAGGTGATAGGGATTGAAGGGGACATTTGCGAAGCTGAATTTTCCTGCCGAGTCGGTGCTCGTCCTTCGGTCGAATTGGCTGACGGGATTGTGAATCTCGACTGCCGCACCTACCACGACGGAGCCGGAAGGATCGACGACGGTGCCGTTAACTGATGTCGAATTGCCGCCAGACTGCGCCTTAGCGCTTAGGCTTATTGCCAAAACCACGATCATGATGAAAACCGACGACTTCTGCTTGCATGAAGCCAGCATGATTCCTCCAGAAGAACGGATTGATAACCAACCGACAACAGGCCGGGGGAACGCTCTAAGCCTCTGCGATTGGTGGAGGACGAATATGAAGCGTGAATGCGAGGTCCGAGGACTCGGTGGAGTCGGCGGTCACAGCTACGAAGAACGTGCGGATGAAAACCGGAGTGGGTTCGTAGTTCGCGCTGGAGAGGACTCCTGCATGTGCGATCGGGCAGATGGAGCAATCGTGTCCGGGAAGTTTCGAGCCATCAGGATGGACGTGGCTCACCTGCACAAAGCCGGTGAACGCTATCGCCAAGACGCACAGGAGACACAACAGCCGGAACGACAGTTGCGGGCGCGACTTGTATCTCCCAAACAAATCAAACGACCCCACGCTCAAAAGATACTACAAAGCGTTGCGATGCACCACGGAACTGCTGAGTTGCTAATATGAAGGACGTTGGCTGGCTTGATCGGTTAGCTCGCCGCACGTGGCGAACTTCGCAATCAAAAGCTCTTAACCGCAGAGGCGGCGGAGAAATGCCGCCAGGGACGCAGAGAAGAAAAACTGCGTCCTACAATCCGAAAAGCTCTCGAAGGCGCTTCGTCTGGGCGCGGCTGACGGGGATCTCGGTCTGTTTCTTGTCGTCCATGCGCAATTGGTAGGAACTCTTGAACCAGGGCACGACTTCCTTGATCCGATTGATATTCACCAGGTAGGAGCGGTGGGCGCGCCAGAAGAGATTGGGATCGAGACTGTCCAATAATTCCTCGAGGGTGCGGCAATTCGACTGTCCTTCCATGCCGTTCAGGCCACTCGTCACAACCGTGATAATGCCATCCTCGATCGAAGCAAAACAAATGTCTTTCTGATTGACCAGGAACAGGCGGCCGGCGGCCTTCAGCAGAATTTTGGCAGCCTGCGGCCTTTGCGACTCGAGCATCCTTACTAATGTGTCGATCTTGTCGGTTGAGGAGCTACCCTCTAACTTGTTTCGAGCCTTCTGCACCGACTGCGCCACACGCTTCTTGTCAAAGGGCTTCAGCAGGTAGTCAACGGCATTTACTTCGAATGCCTTGACCGCATACTGGTCAAAAGCAGTGGCAAAAACGATCTTCGGAAGAGGGACTTTGCGGTCAAGCAGCTTCTTGATCACGCCGAAGCCATCCAAGCCTGGCATTTGGACGTCCAGGAAAACCAGGTCAGGATTGTGTTCGCGGATAAGATTGACGGCCTCAACGCCGTTCTTCCCCTGAGCGACGACGTTAATATCCCCTACGTCTTTCAAGAGGAAAGCCAATTCGTCGCGGGCGAGCTGCTCATCGTCCACGATCACAGCGGATAAGGACATGCTGCTCCTTCAGTCTAGGAAAAGTATATCCAGCGGATTTTGTGAGCGTCAACGCGCTCCTTTTCTCCTCCGCGCGCTCGGCGATCTCTGCGTTCTAGGAATTTCCCGAAAATCGCCGAGCTCACAGCGGGCGTTGAGTTGCATCACGACACCACTGTTCGTCGGCTCTCATTGCGGCCGCTGCATGTTCGGGGGCATGGGCATGCCTGCCGGCATTTGGAACTTCTGATAGTCCGACGGAATTTCGAACAAGCTGGCGGGCTGCGAACCTTCTTTTATGTTCTGCAACTCCCAGGTGTCATTCTTGCCTTCCCACTTGATAGGGAACGCGATCTTCTTGTCTACCCAGGCGTATCCGGTCTCCCCTTTTGCATTGGTTCCTTCAAACTTGACCGTGCTGCGGCCATTGACCGTCTCGCTGCCCAGATTCTTGCAGCTGCCACCTTTGTTCTGGGGCAACTTCAGCCATTCGGAGCAGGCATCATCAAGATTACTCGGCCGAAACAGATCGCGGCTCCATTGCTGCTGTCCAGGGCCTTGTCCCTGCGGCATCTCCATGTACATCTTTCGTTCCGGCATCAAGACGTCATTCATGTGCGTGGAGAAGTTCACTATCACTGCGGCTTTCGAAGGCGCCTGGTTTTCCGGTTCAAACCGCATCTTATCTTTGGTCGCGTAGATTTTTGCCCTGTGTTCCTGTGCGGCACCTTTACTTGTGCTCACCATGTCGCCCGAAAAATCTTCCTGGGCAAAAAGCTGGATGGTTCCCAGCGCAACAACGAAAATCAAGAGAATACGAATGACTCGCTGCATGACGTCCTCCTCTTCTTCTGCATGGAGATTCTACCTCGATTGTTATCCTGAGCGAAGTGGCTGCTTCGCAAACGTGAAGCAGTCACGCAGTCGAAGGATACCTACTCTCGACTTCCGGCAATCGAGATGTTTCGCTCAGGATGACAGTACCTGCGGTGCGGGAGCGCGCAGGACGGTACCGCAGTACGGGCAATACACATCAGTCACTCCCACGACGTGCTGACACTGCGGACAGCTCGGACTGAGCTTGTGGTTACAACGCGGGCAAAAATTGAATTCCCTTTGCACCGCATATCCGCATTGTGGGCAGCCACTGCGCAGCGGTTGCCGCAAGACGAAGTAGAGAATAATGCCAAGAGCGTTGGGAATAAGGACGGCGACTATCGTCCAAAGGACCGGACTCATGCCGCGGCGTTTCGCGTCGCGATTGATATAGCCGATGAACAGCAGAAAACTGCCCAGCACGATGCCGACCAAGAGCCCAAGCAGAGGCCGCGCCCATGCGGGCGGCGCATCGTGCTGATGGGCCACAATGACGTTGAAGACATATTGCATCGCGGCGAATCCGACTACTGCCAAGACCCACGCCCATGCTGGAACAATCTTGATTTCCGCCGCTGGTCCAGTTGGAATTTCTTCTTGCGCTAACATAGATTTGTCCACTTTCTCATTGCCATTACTGCGAGCGTTGTTTGCCGCCAGTCAGGTGTGTACCTCGGGCCAGCAATAATGTGCCCACCACAAGCGCCGGCGCGACACAGAAGAAGGCAAAACCTGCCTGCCAAACCGGATTTGAAACTCCGCTCTGCTCTCCCATCCATTCAAAAAACCGCCATAAGAGAGGAGCCGTAAGGGCGGATGAAATGCCAACCAGCAAACAAGCTACTCCCACGAACCACATGCGTTCCCGTGTCTCCCGCAGCCGGCTGGCGTGGAAGCGCACTCGCATCTGCGTGGCTCGCACCAGGCGGGAGTCAGCCGTGACAGGCACGGAACGTAATGCCCGAACTACTCGGCTCGCCGCTTCGGCATAATCACGACACGCTTGGCAGCCTTCGAGATGGGTTCGCAGCCAGGCTTGCTGCTTATCCGACAAGCCTTCACCCAGCGCAATCAGTTCCCGTGCCGTGTCATGAGGGCTTTGCGTCATGCCTGCGCCCCCTTCAATCGTGACATCAGCATATTCAATCCGCGATACAGCCGCGACTTCACTGTGCCCAGCGGAGCTCCTGTCACGTCCGCAATCTCCTCCAGGGCCAATCCCTCCTGAAAACGCAACACTACGGTCTCACGATATTCTGCCGGGATCGCGACCAACGCCGCGCTGATGCGCTCCGCCTGCTCGAGATTTGCCACAACTTCCCAGGCCGAAGGTTGCGTGTCCACGGGTTCGAATGGCGCGTGGTCTTCATCCTGCATCAGTCCATCCAGGCTGACGGGACTTTTTCTCCGCAAATAGTCTATGGTCAGATTTCTCGCCACCGCGTACAGCCATGTGCTGAACTCGTGCTTGCCGTCATACTGATGGCCGCGCTCCAGCACACGAATCCAGGTTTCCTGGAAGAGATCTTCCGCCAGTTCGCGATTTCCTGAAAGATAAACCAAGTAGCGCAGCAGCCGATGCTGATACTGCTCGATCAGGCGGTCCAGCAAGTCCGGATCGCGCCGGCGAAGACCGCGAGCAATTGCGCTGGCCTCGGACTCCATGCCATTCACGAAATAATACGCTGCGGCGTTCATGCTACCGGATATACGGGTGAGGAGGGCGAAAAGATGCAAGGGGTATTGGTACCGACGGCTAACACGATCGCCGCCAATTGGTTAGCTATGATCTCTCTATTGAACGTACAATCTGAATGAAAAGGAGAGGCCGTGAACCGAAGGCTGCCGGTCATCGTGCTGGCACTTCTTGTTCCGCTCGGCAGTCTTGCTCAGCGGACAGCTGAAGATAAGAACGCCGCCGCATGGGGCTTTCTTCAGGTTCAACATCTGGCTGGAGATCAGTACGAGGGTTTCACGCGAGGGTGTCTGTTGGTGCATGCCAACGGACAGTATCGCCATGAAACCCGACAACAGGTATCAAGAGACGGTCATCCGCAGCAGTTTTGGCAACCTGCAAATGTTTTCGAGGGTACATTGCCAGCAGGGGAGCTCCAAAAACTTAAGGAGATCGTTGACGCGGCTGACTTTCGAGCGACGAGTGGAACCATCGGGGATCCCAGCTCACTGCGCTCAAAGTTGTCGATCTGGGCCATCGGCGGCGGTGCAACTCCTCACGAAAATATAGATGTTCTCGCGACATCTATCGCCCGTGCTGGTACTTCGCAGGTATTCGAAGTGTTCGTGGGCAGCACTCGGTTAGAGAACTCTCTCAAGTTGTTCTTGGCTTGGATTCACGATCTGGAGAATCGAAGGGATGGATTAGTGCATCAGGCGGAAACGAATAATTGCACAGCTCATCCATCACACGCGAAAGGCGCTCCGTGGGAGCCGACAACCAGTCTCGTTGCCACGCCGATTTTCACCTCCGCTCCCGACTACCCTATCGATGAGCGGAACGCAAAACACTCCGGAACAGTTCTGGTGCAAGT
>Ga0187771_10001271_pt1 | contig 16702 bp, 15 predicted proteins | sample 0116_SJ02_MP15_1_FD_133139 | JGI IMG/M metagenome (GOLD analysis project Ga0187771, IMG submission 133139) | Tropical peat soil microbial communities from peatlands in Department of Meta, Colombia - 0116_SJ02_MP15_10_MG | ecosystem: Environmental > Terrestrial > Soil > Wetlands > Peat | place...
AGGGTGGCTTGCCAGGAGGAGCTTTCCATCGAGGCGTAGTAGAGCCATTTGCCAATGACGGCAATGAGGATGAAGCGCAAAAACACTCCGATAAACATCATCGCAAAGGCGACAGGATTGACTCCCTCGTGTAAACCGTGAAAGGTGGCCCAGAGGCCCGCGGAGGCGAACAACGCCATAAAGATGAAAGCGAGCGGGATGCCGATGACCACGGCGTCTATCCAATAGGCCACAAAGCGCAGCCAGAAACCGGCGTAAGGCGGACGATAGGCGACGCCGGGCGCTTGCGGCGCCACTGCACCGGCACCCGCCGGCAGGGTCACGCGGGTCGGTTGTCCGCAGGCAGAGCAGAAAGAAGCATCATCGGCAATGGCCGCTCCGCACTTAGAGCAGTACATGGCTCCTCCAAACCGGCCGCTTAGGCCAGGGCAAGAATTGCGGCGGCATCCTACTTCGAGCGCGACGCGGGGTCAACAGTTGCCGCGTCGGGCCCGGCGTTGCCCCTGCGGCATGGCCAGCGTGATGAGGCGAAGACAGACCCATGAACGGACCGCGGCTCATGCAAGAGTCGGGAATGCTATGCGTCGCGAGAGCGGAAAAGTCTTCGCGCTAGCAGTCCTGGCTGAGCAGGTGGGGAGGTTCACCCTGAACCGCATGGAGCGAAACGGCAAGGTGCGCTCTAAGGCCAATAGAAACATATGCTTCTTCGGTGAGAAGGCGATCACACACGCGGGTGGTGCCGGGGGACTGGATCGCACTCCGCGTGTGCCATTTCAGCTTCTCGCTGGACGCGTGAGCTGTGCCAGGAGCGATATTTCACGCGCGGAGGCGCGGGCTACCTGCCGGTTCTGTCCGTGTCACCGGCTAGCGCTTAGCCGGTGATCAACTCAGCAGAATTCTTCGCACCTCGCCTTCCGGATCATCGGCCATGCGGCATACACGGTCAAAAATCATGGTCTGGCAACGGGTCGGATCCGTCGGGGTCCAGATCAAGCCGGGTTGGCTTGGGTTTCCTGTGCGGGCAAAGTTCGCCCATGCGGCGGCCATCTTCTTTGCCACCGCCTGCGCCTCGGGTGTGTTGCCCGTACCCTGCTCGCAGCGTTTCGTGTTATCGAAGCAGAAAGCAAGCTCGGCCGTATGCCATGCACCGGCAACTCCGCCCAGCATCGGAGACTGCCAGGTGAAGTAGTATTGGTAGACGGGCGCCCCTTTCTGTTCGTATTTCAACTTGGCGATATTCTGCACGCGGTTGCGGCCGCCCAGGCCGGCCACACCGTAAGACAATGTGCGGATGCTCTTCTCCGGATGCGCCTTCTTCATCGCGGCGATCAGCGCGGTTGCCTTGTCTTCTCCAATCGCTTTGGCGAGGGTCGCATGCCATTCCTCCTCGGTGGGGTTGGAAGCATAGCGCATGCCCTCCTCACTGACTGAGCCGACCAGCATGGGCACATCCTTCGACACCTGAGGAGCCGCGTCGCTGAAAGACCGGACGTTGATGATGCGTCCGTCGAGAGTGGGTGTCCAGCCGACACGCGGAACGCTGCCCGGACCAGTGGGCGGCCCGAACATGAACCCCTGCATCGGTGGATTGATCTTCGTCGCCACTGCGTTGCCTGCCGCAACCAGCTTGGACCACTCCATCTTCTGCAAGGCGGAGATGTCGTTGGCCGCGATGCCGAGTTCTTTGATCACCTGGCGAGCAAAATCCTTCGACTGTTCGGCGCTGGGAATGTTGCCGCCGCCGCCCGATTGCACCGAGGCGCGGTGAAAGAGTCCGACAGCCGATGGCATTCCCATCAGAGTCGTCACTTTCGACCCGCCGCCCGATTGGCCGTAAATCATGACCTTGTCGGGATCGCCGCCAAAATTCGCGATGTTCTCACGTACCCAGCGCAGCGAGGCGACAAGATCGGTCATGCCCACATTGACGGAATCCTCATAGCCGGCGCCGCCGATTTCGGAAACGTCGAAAAACCCGAGCACGTTGAGCCGGTGATTGACCGAGACCTGCACGATGTCATGGTGCCGCGCCATTTGCGCGCCTTCATGCGACGGCAGTTCATAGGACGACCCGAAGCTGAACCCTCCGCCGTGGAAATAAACCATGACCGCGCGCTTGCCCGTCAGGCTGGGCGTCCAGATGTTCAGCTTGAGCATGTCCTCGCTCATGTAACCGTCGTCCCAGTCCTGCAGGAAGGATTGCTCGATCGCCGTGTAGGTGTGGAGATTCTGCGGACAGTTGGCGCCGTAGATCAGGGCAGGGTACTCGTCCTTCCAGGGCTTCGGAGGCTTTGCCGGGAGCCAACGGTTTTCGCCGCCTGTATCTTGCCCATAGGGAATGCCTTTGAAGGCGAAGATTCCTCCATCCATAAAGCCGCGTACTTTGCCGTATTGCGTGTTTGCGATTGCCGTGCGCGGCGTGGAACAATTGCCGGGTTCCTGATGCGCAAAGGTTTTCGTGTTGTCGAGTGCCTGGGCCGGACCACTCAAGGCTATGCCCACACCAGCACTCGCGGAAAGCAACAACGCCTCGCGACGATTTAAAAGGACGCTATTTTCAGAATTTGGTTTTGACACTCTTTTCCCCTCGCAATTTCGTGTGTTTTTCGTCTCGGCTCACGCAGCTGCGTGTCGACGCATCCGGCTCCGAAAATCATTACGACGGATGAAGGTAAATACACTCTCTCGCTCTGTCAAGGCGCCTGCAGTCTTAGGGAAGCTCTGATTCGGTTCAGGAAAGCAAAAAGCAGGTTCCTCGACTTCGCGGGATGCCCGAGAAACGGGCAATCCCACTTCGCTCGGAATGACAAAACTGACTTAACCAGAATTTCCCTAGACGCGGTTCGTCACTGCGACGTCTGAACCAGTGGAAATTGGTATATGTTGACGCTGATTGGCGCGACAGAGAGCGTCCCCGAAACGTCACCGATCGAAGTCTCTTTTAATTCCACCTGCGGCGGCTGGCCCGCGTGGTTGGCGGCGTCCAGATTGCCAGCAGTCACCTGCCACAGCGTCCATGGCCGCTTAAGTTGCGCCCCGGCGACGGTTAGATCCAGCTTCTGTGTCGATTCCGTGGCGTTGACGACCGCGACAGTCAGGTACTTGCGATCAGATGTCAACGCCGCGAACACGTCCAGCGGATAGGTCGGGCTGCCGGAGTTGGTCTTCGGCTGGTCTCCGCCAGCCGGATACTTTGGCGCCGGCTGCGGTGAATTCCCCGTGACTGCGACCGGGATCGAACCAGAAAAGCTGTTGCTGTATACCTTGAACACCAGTCCGAGTGTGTTCAACGTCGAGGCGGTGCGGTTGAAGTCGAGCGTCGATGTGCCCATGGTATGCGCCGCCATGGTGAGCGAATCGGTGTGCCGCAGCATCTCATTGAAGATCGTGCTATAGGCCAGAGCCTGCTTGAGACTCGGGCTGCGGCCGAAGGCTCCGCCGAAGTAGGCATACTCGTCAATGGAGAGGAAAGTCTTTTTGTCGAGCATCGCCGGGAAGCGCTGCTGGTAGCCCTGCCATTCCTCGGCCTTCAAGCGCACGATGTTGGCTGGATAGCGCGCATACTCGAGCAGCGTCTGGTCCACCTTTGCGTTCGCCTGGTCCGCAGGCGCATCCGGCGGCAAGCTCTTCAGTTTCTCAAGATCGAAGTGAACGCCGGGCGAGGCGTACCAGTGCTCGGCGATGCCGTCGAAGTTCCCCCAACTGCTCTTCAGAAAGCCGCCCGTCCAGTCGGCATCGGTTCCGTAAGCTGGACCCAGATTGCCGACGTATTTGGCTCGCATCCCGCCCGGCAGGTTACCGTCTTCCAGCATTTCCCCCGAGGCGATCAGGACGATCGACGGGTCCACCTTGCGCATCGCCTTGGCGAAGTCGTTGTGCTTGAGCACAAAGTATTTCAGATCGGTGCGGCCGAGTTGCCAGGAACCCCAGGGTTCGTTGCCGATGTTCCAGAACTTGACGTGATAGGGCTCGGGATGACCGTTTTTCGCGCGCTGAGCGCCCATATACGAACTCGCCGGGTCGTTCATGTACTCGACTTCCTCGGCGGCCGAATGGGCATCGCCGAAGCCCGCGTTGACGCTGATGTACGGCTCCACGTCAATGAGCTTGCACAGCGTCATGAACTCGTCCGGGCCGAGATCGTTGGTCTGCATGGCGTTCCAGGCAAAGTCCCAGTCCGGCGGGCGGGTATCGCGATCACCGATCGCGTCGTACCAGTTGTAGCCCGATGTGTAGTTGCCGCCGAACCGCCAGAAGCCGGACTTGATCTGGCGAATGAGCGCGATCGTGTCGGGCCGGAAGCCCTCCACGTTGTCGGCAGGCATCAGGGAAACGGCGCCGATGTGAAAGTCGCCGCTTCCTGTGGCCGTAATTTCGAGGGCTGCATCCTCGGAGTCGACCTGGGAAACGAAGCTGAGCGGGAAGGTCCTGTAAGCCGCCGGGACGGAACTCAAGGTCACAATCTGCCGGTCGTTGTCGCCGCTGCCCCAGACGAGCGCGACCTTTACCTGGGCTCCAGGAGCGCTCCGCAGGACAATGCGGCCGGTATATTTCTTCCCCTTGACCAGCGCAAGGCCGGACTGACGGATTCCGTGCGGGCTGGAGGCATCGAGCTGGATGCGCGGGCTCTGGTCGCCGACAAAAGGATGTTCCTTGTCCATCGCGACCACTTCGTCCCCGCCGACAGGACGCCATTTGCGAAGCTGCATGCCGGGGAATCCGCCGCCCTGCCGGGCCGCGGGCTCGGGGTCTTTGGATACGATGGGGAAGTAGAACTTCCTGTCGTCGAGCATCTCAGCCCAGAGACTACCGTACATCGTCTTGCCAATGTGCTCGATGAACATGCCGAACACGTATTTTGAGACCGGCTCCGCTGTCTGGCGCGTATCGATAGTTACCATCAGCCGATCCGGAACGCTCGGCTGTGCTTGTTGAGCGACGGCTACAACCGTACATCCAAAACACAGAATCGCTGCGGCGAACAAATAAGTGCGTGTCTTCATTGAATCCCTGTCCTTTCGGTTGGAAATAGCTATTTCATATAACCCATCTCTTTGTAGTAACGCGCCGCGCCGGGATGTAGCGGGACCTCGAAGCCCTTCCACACGGTGTGCACGTTATAAGAGAAATTCAAGTGCCTCCATTGCAGGAGCTGCTGCTGTTCGTCCATGGCTTTGGCGACGAGATATGCGAAGTCGTCCGGCATGTCGGCGCGGCCATAGATGACGGTGCCGCTACGCACCACCGTCGGGACCGGTTGCATGACGCCGCGATACAAGCCCACGGGAATAGTGCCACGCTCCGCGTCACCCTCCCGCGCCAATTCATCCAAAAGATCATCCGGCAACTGAATGAAATTGAGGTCGAATTTCTGACTGATCTCCGTCCACACTCTCCATTCCGGAGCCGTCGTCATAACGCCGCCCCCTCCGATGGCGACATCGAAGTTCTCCCGATCCTCGGGCGTGTTGCCAACGTGGCCGCCGCCGGCTTCAATGACTTCTTTGGAGAGGCCGTAGTGAGCCAGGATGCGCCAGGAGTCGCTGCCGAGTCCAGCGAGCAGTATGCGGACTGGCCAGCGCTTTTGCCGTATCTGCGCCAGGTCGGTAATGCCCGTTTCGGCCTTGGCCGCGACCAGAACATAACTGGGATCCTGAATGTTGGCGATCAGACGCAGATTGGTTTTGGGTTTCTCTTTCGCGTAAATCCCCGTTCCTCGGTAGGCATTGCGCAGGAAGTGGATCGCGGTCGCGCCGAAGTCAACTGCTCCAAGTCCCGGCGGATTCCGCGGCGCCAGAATTTCAGGCACAGCAGGATCGGGTTTGTACGGTGGCGGAGTCCTCGCTTCGCTGACGATCCGCGGGGCGTCGGCAGCGTTGCAGTTGTAGCAAATCTGCACGTCGTAGCCGTAGGGTGTCATCGCTTCTTTCACCACCTCAGCCATCGCCCCCCAAGGACATAGCTTGCACGCTCCGCCAAACACCGGCTTTTTCTCTTTGATTCCGGTCTGCCCGGCGGCGAGAGACATTGCGGCGAGCAAGAGCGTTATTCGGAATAGAAATGAAAAGCGAAATTTCGATGCGATATTACTCATTGTTTGCCTGCCTCGTTTGTGGATGCGCACGCCGCGTTTTCGTAACCAGGATCACTGCCGAAACAGCCGCGGCGCGAAATCGTTTAGATCTCTTCGCCACGTGAGCCACTCATGAGACGTGTTGGGCGACGAGAAGTAGACGTATCTGATTCCCGCCTTGTCCAACATCGCGCGAAATGCCCCAATAGCCCCGGGGAACGGATTCGGCTCCTCGGTGCCCATGCCGATCCAAAGCAGTCGCACCTTGTCGTTGAATGCCGCGCCATCCTTGAACAAGCCGTCGAACGCCGTAGCTGGATCGAGCGGATCGGTGCTCAAGCCGTTCATGGTGCCGCTGAAGGCGCCAATGTAGGCAAACTTGTCCAGATTGTGCGTCGTAAGCCACATCGTCTGGTTGCCTCCCATGGAAAGGCCCGCCATTGCCCGGTGCTCGCGGTCAGCAATTCGGCGCTGGCAGTATGATCCCACAAAGACGCTCCGCCCTTACGTTCGCGAAGGCATGACCGTGCTCGAACCCGGGCCGGGCATGGGATTCTTTACCATCCCTCCGGCCCGGCTGGTAGGCGCGTCCGGCCGCGTGGTAGCCGTGGATCTGCAACGGAAAATGATTGCCGGCTTGAAGCTCCGCGCGGCCAAGGCCGGAGCGCTGGTACTGCTGGCTGAACCCCGTGGTCACGTGAAGCATGACACGTTCGAAGCGGAACTCGCAGCAGCCGCGGCATCGCAATTTGCGGTCACCGCACGGCCTGTTATCCGCCGCAGTCATGCCGTGGTGCTCGAGAAAAGATAACTCTTCAAATAAAGCCGCCCGGCGTGATGACAGGCACAGAATCCGACACCCTGCCGCATTAGAGTACCGCTTGGCGACTCTATGGAAATGCTCCTTCAACGATCGGTTGTCGCCGACCTAGGAACAAGCCAATGCTAATGCAAGAAACCGAGGAAATGCCTCAGCAAGGACGCTGGGCTAGACCGAGTGACCTCAGCATCCTGATTTCGCTGGCGCTCCTCAGCCTCCTCCTCCACACGCTGACCAACCGCCAATACGGATTCCACCGCGACGAACTGGCTACGCTCGACGATGCGCGCTTTCTGGACTGGGGCTACGTGGTGTATCCGCCGTTCGAGCCATTCTTGGCTCGCGTCTCCTTGATCCTCTTCGGGCCGTCGCTTGTCGGACTGCGCTTTTTTGCCGCTTTGGCGCAGACGATTGCCATGGTCGTCGCCGGCCTTATGGCCCGCGAACTCTGCGGCAAACGGACGGCGCAACTTCTGGCTGCGATCGCTGTGGGCATCGGCTCATTTCCTATCGGGTCCCTGTTTGAATATGTAGCCTTCGATTATCTATGGTGGGTGCTGGCCGCCTACTTCATGTTTCGCCTGCTGCGTTCCGATGACCCTCGCTGGTGGCTTGCAATTGGCGCCGTAGTTGGCCTGGGTGCCATGACCAAGTACACCATGGCGTTCCTTGTGGCGGGAATCATCACCGGAGTTCTATTCACGGACGCGCGCCGCTATCTTCGAACTCGGTGGCTGTGGTTTGGCGTCGCCATCGCGGCGGTGATTTGCCTTCCCAACCTTCTGTGGCAGGTGCATCACCATTTCATCTCATTGGATTTTCTGAAGAGCATTCACGCACGCGACGTCGGGCGCGGCAGTACGGATTTTTTCTTGCTCAACCAGCTGTTGTTTGTTGGAAATCCCTTCACTGCGCCATTATGGTTGGCGGGATTGTTCTACTTGTTCGTTCTGCCTGCCGGAAAGCGCTACCGGGCGATCGGCTGGATGTACGTGGTCCCCCTGCTGCTGTTCTTTTTCGCGCGTGGCCGTCCCTACTATCTGGTGGCTGCTTATCCCATGCTTCTCGCCGCAGGGTCCGTTTGGGGTGAGGGGTGGGCCGGGGCGCTGGCGCCGCCTCGTGCTCGTATCGTGCGCTGGGTCGCGGCGGTGATGCTGGTTGTAAGCGGCGCCATGATGGCCCTGACGTTCCTGCCTTTCGCTCCGCCGGGTTCTAAGTGGTGGGCTGTGGCCGACTATCTGAATGGCAATTTCAATCTGGAATTTGGCTGGCCGGAAATGGCCGAGACCGCCGCCCACATCCGCGATTCCTTGCCGGCGGAAGATCGCGCGCATCTGGGTATTCTCGTCGGCGATGCGGGCGAAGCCGGCGCCATCCACCTCTACGGCGCTGCCTATGGCCTGCCCTATGCCATCAGCGCCTCAAACACTCACCGGTACCGCGGGTATGGTGATCCTCCGCCTCAGACCTTGATCGTGATCGGTTTCTCGGCGAAGATAAAACGCGATTTCCAGTCCTGTGAATTGGCCGCGCATTTGACAAACCGGTACGGAATCAAGAACAGCGCGTTCGGCAATGATACCGATGTTTTCGTGTGCCTCCATCTGCTTCTGCCGTGGCCTGAGTTCTGGAACAGAATCCAATCCTTTGGGTAGACTGCAAACTTCGCATCCAGATACGGCCCAGTGAAACGTTTTTCTCTCTCGCGTAACTATATCCATGGGAAGGATTTCTGGGGGGTTCCCTTTTCGGGATCGTGGGGCTGAGGAAAAGCGAAACCCTTTGCACAATTTCTGAATCTAACTTATAGAATGAAGGCGAACTGAAGGCGCGTGACTAGAAGCAAACTAACAGGTTCGCGGGAAAACCATCCCGCGTGTGGAAGGTGGGGTCATGATTCAAAAGTTGTACGACCTATTGTTTGGCTGCAGGCACTCTCGCTATAGCTTTCCGGTAACCATTCGCCGAGGCGGGCGCCGTCCGCGGGCCGCCGCTCTGACCGGGACCTACGTGGCATGCCTCGATTGCGGCCGCGAGTTTCCCTATGACTGGCAGGAAATGAAGGTCATCACATCTCCTGATTCGCATCGCGAGCGTATGGCCGAATTGGCCAAGCACGCGGCGTGAACTTTGATGTTGACCCCCAACGCGTAATCTTCCTTGCGAACAAATGCCCCGCCAAGGCGGGGCATTTCCTTTCCTTGAAGGTACGACCAGCCTAGTCAGCCGCGACCTTTGTGCCCGATCTCTTCTCCATAGGCACGAATTCACGAACATCGTATCCGGTGTAAACCTGACGTGGCCGAGCGATTTTCTGCTCGGGGTCGGTGATCATCTCCTGCCACTGCGCCAGCCAGCCTGCGGTACGCGGGATGGCGAACAGCACGGTAAACATCTCCGACCGGAAGCCCATGGCTTGATAAATGATCCCCGAGTAGAAATCCACATTGGGATAGAGTTTGCGTTTCACGAAATACTCGTCTTCTAGCGCGATCCGCTCCAACTCGAGCGCGATGTCGAGTTTGGGATTGCGCCCTGTGACCTCGAACACCTTCTCGGCCGCCCACTTGAGGATGCGGGCGCGAGGATCATAGTTCTTGTAGATGCGGTGTCCGAAGCCCATCAGCTTGAGTTCTCCGTCTTTGACTCTCTTGATGTAGGCGGGAATGTTGTCCTTGCTGCCGATGACATCGAGCATCTTGAGCACTTCTTCGTTGGCTCCGCCGTGCAGCGGGCCGGCTAATCCGGACGCGGCAGCCGCCACCGACAGATAGGGATCGGTCTGCGCGCTGCCGACCGAGCGCATGGCGTTGGTGCCGCAGTTTTGTTCGTGGTCCGCGTGCAGGATGAACAGAATGTCGAGCGCGCGCGACAGCGCCGGATGGGCGACGTACTTGGGCTCCACCATCTTCCACAGCATGTTCATGAAGTTTTCGGTGTAGCTCAAATCGTTGTCGGGATAGACGTAGGGGAACCCCACGCTGTGCCGGTACGACATGGCCGCGATAGAAGGCACCTTCCCGATGAGCCGCTTGATCTGCAGCAAGCGGTTGGCCGGATCGAGCACCTTCTTGGACTCGGGATACACGCTCGACAAGGCCGCGATCGTGCTGATGAACATGGACATGGGATGGGCCGAATAACGGAAGCCCTCCATGAACTTCTTGGTCGTTTCATGCATCATGGTGTGGTGCGTGATTTCCCACACCCATGTTTTCAGTTGTTCTTCCGTGGGCAGCTCGCCGAACAACACTAGGTAAGCCACTTCCAGAAACGTGCAGTGCTCGGCGAGAACCTCGATGGGATACCCGCGATAGCGCAGGATTCCTTTGTCGCCGTCAATGAAGGTAATGCTGCTCCGGCACGAGGCAGTGTTCATGAATGCCGGATCGTAGCTCATCAGCCCGAAGTCTTCGGGGCCAGTTTTGATCTGTCGTAAGTCCATCGCCCGGATTGTGCCGTTCTCTACCGGGACGGTGTAGGTCTTATTGGTGCGATTGTCGGTAATAGTGAGAGTGTTTTCAGCCATAGGGACTCCCTAAGGGGCAGTAGTCTTACCGTAGCGGAGCGTATGTCCGTTTTCAAGCCCAATCTGTGACTGCAATCACAAATTGTGGTGAGTCCAGGCTACGGATGCCTATTTTTGCATCACTTTCAGCCCAAGAACAGAACCGGCGGCCCGAGCCGCCGGTTAGTTCTGCGCGAGGACGGAATTGACTTTCCCCGTACCGATAATAAGTCAGTTCGATGAATCGTCGCGCCGCTTGAGCGTCGGACGGTCGTCATCCTGCTTGTCGCCAGAGCTGTCGTTGGGATTCGAGGTCCGCCGCAGGCTGGGTTTATTCGCATCCTTCTGATCGAGCAGTTTGTGCTTGTTCTCGATCGCCGCCAGGCGAGCCTTGACTTCGTCAAACTCTGACGTGGTCACGATGTACTGGGCCTTGGCAGGGAGTATCTGGCGGATCTCCTCCTGCGACTTCTCGATCCGGTCCGGAGTCTGCGGGTGAGTGTCAAAAGCCTTCGACAGCGTCCCGGGCTTCTTCTTCTCCATGGCCTGAATCTTTTCGAAGAACGAAACGAAGGCCGACGGATCGTACCCGGCACGGTACATGTATTGGATTCCCAGGTAATCTGCCTGCGCCTCAAATCCACGCGAGAAGTGCAGGAAGGTCAGCGGAATGCCAAGGCCCATGCCCTCGTAGATTCCATACCCAAGCCAGCCCCCCATGAAGATCGCCGGGATAGAAGCGATCTGCAGAAGGTTCGCCCGCGTCATCTCGCGGCCGTAGTGGCAGGCTGCCACGTGGGCAATCTCATGGGCCATCACGCCGGCCATCTCGGCTTCCTCGTCGGCGGCCAAAATCAAGCCGGAGTTGACGTAGAAGAATCCGCCGGGCAGCGCCATGGCGTTGACGACGTCAGAATCGATGACCTTGATCGTGAACGGCACCTGCGCATCCGAGTTGCGCACCAGGTTCTGGCCGACGCGGTTTACGTATTCCGTCACGACCGGATCGTTCACCAGCTTGACCTGCGACTCGATCTCGCGGGCATAACGCTGGCCCATAGCAACCTGGCCTTCCACGCTGTACCAGTTGCCGACGCCGCGCCCGCAACCTACATTGCGGTTCCCTACCGCATCCACGTCGGTCTTGCCGCCGTCGTGCTTGATCTGATTGTCCTCTTGAGTAGGGAGAGCAGCTGGCGCCGGTTTGGGCGCATTCTGCACATCCCCGGCCTTGGGCTGATCCTTGTCCTGATCGGGAACCGGATTCTGACCCTGCGGCTGGGTTTGCGTCTGAGCTGGAGTCTGAGTTTGGGTCGGATCCTGACCTGAGGTCTGGGGCTGACTCTGCGCCAGCATCCAAGGCCCAGCGCTGAATGCCGCCAGCGCTACTGCGATTGCGAGCCATCTAAGCTTCATAGGGAGTAACTCCTTACACTTGATTATACGCCCGGTCGGAAGAGCAAGTCCTGCCCTAGGTCTTTACCGTTAGACGCCATTCCCCCGGTCTGGGGTTATCCGGCACCTTAGAAACGCAGGAGCTTTCATTCGGGACGAGCCTGAGCGGCTGAACTTGTCGTCCATAGCATCAGTGAGGCCACCGCAGCTGCGATCCGTATGGTCATCTAGATGTGACCATGTATGTTATAATGTGTCTATGAGGAAAATTGCCGCAGGTGCGTTCAAAGCTCACTGCCTGACCTTGATGGAGGATGTGCGCTCGACCAAGCAGCCACTCCTGATTACGAAGCGGGGCAAGCCGATTGCCAAGCTGGTTCCTGTGCACGATGGCGATGACGACTTTATCGGCAGGCTGAAGGGCGTTTTCCGGGTGGTTGGCGATATTGAAGCTCCCCTCGAGCCCCCAGAAACGTGGGAGTCAGCCAGGTGATCCTTCTGGACACGCACGTTCTATTCTGGGCAGTGGACGATTCCAGATTTCTTTCCCGGACCGCGGCTTCTGCTATCCGCCGCGCCCGTCGCAGTGACGGGATCGCGATCTCCGCGATCACTATTTGGGAGTTGGCGTCCTTGTTGGCTCGCGGAAGGATCCAAGGCTATGGCAGCGTTGAAGCTTCCCTCAAATTATTGCTTGAGGGTGTCATTGTTCGGCCGATTACTCCAGAGATCGCCGCGCTAGCCGCGCAGTTCCCTGAAGATTTTTCTCGCGACCCAGCCGATCGGCTCATCGCCGGGACCGCCCGCGCCGAAGGCCTAACGCTGGTGACGCGCGATGAGAATATCCGCGGAAGCCCGCTGATCAAGACGGTGTGGTGAGATTCCTACCTGCTACGATGCGACGAGGCTGTTGTCGGCGGTCATCAATAATACCTTCCAGAATACCTTCCGGAGCTCGCCTTTACGAACAAAACACGATTTCTTTATTCGAATCTTATGCCTTTTGGTTCTCAATGAAATTTTGATTGACGTTTCCCAGAGGATCACCATGAAGCTCGTCAGGTTTGAGGACATCAGCGGGAGGGAGACTTTCGTCAACGCCGAGCGCGTGAACTTTATTAGCGATTACGGCAGCGGAACCACCGAAGTTAACTTCGGTGGGAAAGAAGCCAGTGTCTACGTCGCCATGGACGTCGCCGCCGTCGCCTCCATCCTGCTGAAAACAGAAAAACACAGCTCGTTTGTGCAGAAGTAGGGTCTTGGCACTCGACATTCTGCGGGCTTTGCCGAAGGAATGGCAGTGCTAAGTAGCGTCTCGCATCTTGATGGCTCCCATCTGTTTTTTGCATTGGACTCTGGCGGTCACTTGCCGCACAATGAGCTTACTTCGCGGCCGACTCTGCAGTCCGGTCCCGCGAAGCAGATGTTTGCGTGCCGGCCTAGTAGCGGCAGTGCAAATCTCCTGACCCCGTTGATCTCCACCAAAACCTAAGCCATGCCACGCGCCATTGCGCGGGCGGCGTGCGCTACCACGCGCTCTTCTGACGAAGAGCAGAACAGGGGATCCTATGACTACGATTCGCAAGTTCATTTACGCCGGCTTGCTGGCGTTAACCAGTCTGAGCCTCGCGCCCAGCCTCGCTTATGCGCAGGAACCGGTGCAAGGCCAGTTCACGCTCGCGCACGAGGTGCGCTGGCAGGATGCGGTGCTCCCGGCGGGAGAATACCGGTTCTCGTTCGACCCCGTGAGTACAGGTAACACGCTTGTGCTCAGCAAACTCAGCGGGGAGCGACGGGGATTCATGCTGCTGGTGAGCGACACCGGAGACGCCAAGCCTGCCGGGCTGAACCAGCTGGTGTTGGAAGACACGCCCGCGGGCAGCTACGTCAGCGAGTTGCAGCTGCCTGAGTATCGTATGACGCTTCACTTCCGGGTGCCTTCGCAAATGGGAGAAAAGCAGGTGGCAAGAGCGGCGACCACCGCCGCAGCTGGAGCGCAGTAGTGGTGTAATCTGCAAACAACCGAGGGCGGATCCTAACCGGGCATCCGCCCTCGCTCTTTGAAGTCTGGAGACAAGTGGGATCTGCGCGGTCGAGGCGCAATCCGGCGCAATCCTAAGTCGGGCGCACCTGCGAATTCCCCTTGACGTCGTCGCTCAAAACGATCGCCTCGGCAATTTCTTTCATGGGCTTGCGCTTTTGCCGGCTCTGGCGCTGCAGGGCAAGATAGGCCTGCTCCTCGCTCAATCCCAGATCACGCTGGAGAATGCCTTTGGCCCGCTCTACGATCTTGCGGGTCTGCAGTTGCTCTACCAGGGTGGAGTTGGCTTCCCCCAGCCGCGCCAGCTCAATTTCCGCGCCTACGAGAAACCCGATGGTGGAAATCATGCGAATCTCGCGTGGACGGTGAACATGCGGCTGGCGATGCTGTAGGTTGATGACGCCCACGACACGCCCGCGGCACATCAGCGGCACGGAAAGAAAGGCTTCGTAGCTGTCCTCGGGCAGCTCGTGGAAAAACTGAAAGCGGGGATCCTGCGCGGCCTTCTGGGGAATCGCTACCGGCTCGACATGCTCCGCCACCCAGCCCGTGATGCCCTGCCCCACGCGGAGCTTGAGGCGGTCCACCACTTCCGGGTGGGGATTTTTCGATGCCCGCAAGACGAGTTCGTCGTCCTCGAGCACATAGATGAGGCAGGAGTCACACCTCACCAGCGCGGAAGCAAATTCGACGACGCGGTTCAGGACTTCGTGAAACTCGTCCGCCGTACCCAGGCGGACGCCAATCTCGTGCAACAGATCAACATGCGAGTCTTCCACGGAAATTTGGCGGTCCATGAGCTAACTTAGCGGATGGCTCAGGAAGGTGTCCAATTGCAATTTTCAATGGCGCCGATAGAGGATTTCCCGGTGAGATTTCCACCAACATTTAACATCCCTACCACACTTCTCTGCATCGCTAATGAAGTGCTAGCGAGTGTCCGCACGGACGCCCATGGCGTGACCTGACCGGCAGCTTTTACCTTTAGCGTGCCGGGATCGCCAGGAACCACACTAACAGCCCGAACAGAATCAGAGCGCCGACCAGGGAAAACAAGCCGTGTAGCGGGTGAAAATGGAAGTAGGGATTACGATTGAAACGATGCCGCGTCGCCAGCATAGACCCTCCTTTGCACGCGCCGGGCGTGCCCACGGGGCGACTTGACTAGCTCTATTTTCGCACTAATTTGCTTCGCCGGCTGCGTTTTTTTCTCAGCAGTTGCGAGTCATAAGTCCCGAGTTTCGATTCAGATGCATCCTGTCCGATTACTGCTGCCACGGCGGCCACGTGACTCGCGACGCGACTATTTCTCCAGATCCACGGTCTTCACCGGCAAATCCCAGTGGGCATCGAGAATCTCGAAGCGGCGCTGCTCTTCGCGAGTGTAGGTCTCCTGATCGGGGAATAACTGCTTCTTCAGGGCATCCTCGTCGGATGGCTCGTTGGCGACGGTGGCATTCTTGAAGACGATGGTCACGCGAAAATCCCAGCGGCCGTCCTCGGTGGTGTGATAGCGGGGCTGGTCCATCCAGACTTTGAGCATCCGGCCCATCTCGACTTGCTTTTTCAGCACAGGATAGTGGTTTTTCTTGAATAGTTTGAGGAATTCGTCCGCGTGTCCCCACTTCGCCTTGTAATAGTATTCGACGACGAAGGGGCGGTCGGACGCTGTGGGCAACTGCGCGGTGGCGAGTGGCAGCATCACAGCGAATAACAAGATCGCGGCGAGAGCGTGGTGCATAGTAACCTCCTAATGCGTGGGTTCTTTGCTTGTACACCAAGCAGCCGTTAGCATCAATAGGCGTTCGGCAAGAAGGGCCAGGCCATGCACGAGGACGAGCAGCAAATCGTGAAGCTTTTTGAGGACGGCGACCGGGCCCTGATGGCAGCCGATGTTGGCGAATTGCAGCGCATCTACGCCGACGACTATGTGCAGTACGACGAATCGGCCAGAGCCTCGACGAAGCAGGATTTGATTTGCAACCTCACCTCAGGCGCGCTGCGATTGCTTTCCATGAGTTCGACCGGTCGCCGGGTGCGGCTTTTGCGAGACGACGTGGCCATCGTTCACGGGTCGGAAGACGACGAGATTGAGCAAGATGGCAAACGTTTTGTCGCGCGCTACGTGTACATGGATGTGGTGGTGAAGCGTGAGGGCAAGTGGCAGATTGTGGCCTCGCAGTTGGCGCGACCAGCCTAAGGGTGGGTTCCCTCGATCTTCACGCCCTCTGGCTTCGCAAAGAGATTGCCGTCGAACGGAAGCTGTCCGAATCCGCTATACCAATAGATTTCGGCCCTGCTTCCTCGCACTCGTCCGACGGCCAAGGGACGCTCCGGGGTTCCATATGTGAACAAGGCCAGTTTCGAGCCGCCGATTTCGACCTGGTACTGGATTGTCTGCTTTCCCTGAAGTACAGATCCCTCGTGTGCAGTAGCTCCCTTGCTGTGGAAGAACTCCATTTCCAATCCGAATTCCAATCCTGCGGCTTCCTTGTCGGGATCGTCGGCAAACAAGGGTAGACGGCAGTTGAAGGTGGGACCGGGGTCAACAAGGTGGCGGGCTGTCTTGGTCGTAAGGTTAACCATCCAGGCGTTAGGTTCGTTGACAATCATCAAACCGTGAACGCCATTCTCGGTATCCTCCGCCTCCTCGATTCGACAGTAGGTGTTTCCAGCACGGTACATGACCTTTGGCTTAGTGGCGAAGCTTCCCGCGGGAATGTCCGGGCCTTGTAGCTGGACCACAATTTTCGTCATCGTTTTCGGAGCTTCTTGCGCGAAACAGAGACAGAGACCAGCCAGCAGGATTACGAGGATGCGCGTCGTCTTCATTGCGGCGGTCAGTATAGCACCGCACATGTAGAT
>Ga0187771_10001272_pt1 | contig 16698 bp, 16 predicted proteins | sample 0116_SJ02_MP15_1_FD_133139 | JGI IMG/M metagenome (GOLD analysis project Ga0187771, IMG submission 133139) | Tropical peat soil microbial communities from peatlands in Department of Meta, Colombia - 0116_SJ02_MP15_10_MG | ecosystem: Environmental > Terrestrial > Soil > Wetlands > Peat | place...
AGACGCGTCTCGTACGTCTCCACCTCGATGTGCGGGTTTATGTCTTCGAGCCTTTCTCGCGCCGATTGTAACTTGGGCCGCCCCACGTTGTGGGTGCCGTGGATCACTTGCCGCTGGAGGTTGGTGAAATCCACCACATCGAAATCCACGATGCCGAGCTTTCCGACTCCCGCCGCAGCCAGATAGAGAGCCAACGGAGAGCCCAGGCCGCCGGCGCCAATGCACAGCACTTTCGCCTGCTTCAGCTTGAGCTGGCCCTCCATGCCCACTTCCGGCATGATGAGATGCCGGCTGTAGCGGAGAATTTCATCTCTGCTCAATTGCGCAGAAGGAGTTAAGGTCGCTGTCGTCATCGTCCAACATCCTCATTTGAGATTTTCGGAAGGCCCGCCGTGCGCTTATCCATTAGCGTAAAGCGCCTGCGCGTGCATTCTTCTGAATGAGACAAGGGTCTCGGGTGAGCCATGCGCCCGGGATCCGCCACCCCGCAGCCACGGGATGGTACCCCAGGCTAACTACAGATACATCGCATAGCCTGCCCTGCGGAGAGCAAAGGGACCTTGCCGCCGGCAATGGATGGGACGATGCTGATCACATCATCGTCATGGAGAGGAGTCTGTTCTTTCTGAAGGAAACGGATGTCTTCGTCACCCAAGTAGATGTTCACAAAGCTTCGCAGCCTGCCGTCTTCATTGTAGAGGTGCTTGCGCAAGTCGCCATATTGCGAGGTCAGCTTGGAGAGCGCCTCGGCTACGGTTTTCGCCTCGATTTCCACCGCATCCTTCTTCCCCGCGTATTGGCGAAGGGGAGTCGGGATGATTACCTTGATCGGCATGCGCTGCTTCCTCAATCTTCGCGATTGAATCTCGGACCCTTTAGTATCAGATGCGAGCCAAGGCCTTGCGTTTCAAAATATTGCGGCCGCCGTAGCCACCCTCACACGGCCCAGGTGGGCCAAAACCCCGCCTGCTCTCACTATCTATGATACCACCCGACCGGCCGGTTTGCACTAAGAAACGGCCAGGAACTCCGGCTCGAAGGCTGCCCCATCTTCGGCCAGAACCCAGGAGGTCAAGTCCTTGGCGATTCCCCGCTCTACCGAGACTATGACATAGGAATACCAGGGCCAAGCGTGGTCTCGGTCATACGCCGACGGCCGGGCTGGGTGGTCAGGATGGGAATGATAGTAGCCCAGCACCTCCAGCCCGCGTGCTCGCGCGTCCTTCTCCACCCGCAGTTGATCGAGCGGGTCGATCAAGAAGCGGTTGCGCTCCGTCTCCCGGTTTGGATCGTCCAAAGGCATTAATTGCTGGGCGCGCTCCTGATCGTGGCGCAGATTCTTGAGCGGTACGACTTCGCGGACTTCTTTGTGCGTGCCGTTCTGCCGGCCCAGCAGGACCCCGCAGCACTCGCTGGGATACTCGAGTTCGCCATGGCGCTTTATGCCGTCGAGTTGTGGCTGGCTGAGTCTGACAGACATAAAGAGAGGTCGACAGTCGAACCTCGGATTCTCTAGCCCTCGTCCCAAAACCGCTCGGTCAGGTACTTGTCGCCACTGTCGGGAAAAATGGTGGCAATCACTCCGTGCGAGAGCCCCCGCGCCACTTTAAGCGCCGCCACCATGGCGGCGCCGGCGGAAACCCCGGCCAGCAGGCCCTCTTCGCGCGCCAACCGCAGCGTCATGGCGTAGGCCTCTTCGGTTGAAACCTCCAGGTTCTCATCCGCAACGCTCGGGTCGTAAATGCCGGGCTTGATTGCCGTGGGCATGTGCTTCATGCCCTCCAGCCCGTGAAACGGTGAATCCGGCTGGAAGGAGATGCACCGGATCTTGGGGTTCAACTCCTTCAAGCGCCGTGCCGTGCCCACAAACGTGCCGCTGGTGCCCAGCCCCGCCACGAAGTGGGTGATGCGGCCCGCGGTTTGCTCGAATATCTCCTGCCCCGTGGCGTTGTAATGGGCGCGCCAGTTGGCTGGGTTGTCATACTGATTCGCGTAAAAATAGAGCCCGGCGTTTTCCGCCGCCATCTGGCGCACCCGCCGGATGGCGCCGTCGGACCCCTCCATGGGATCGGTGAAGATAATCTCCGCGCCATAAGCCTTCAGGATGCGCTTCCGCTCCAGGCTGACGTTAGAAGGCATGCACAATTTCACCCGATAGCCCTTGGCGGCGCAAATCATGGCGTAGGCGATGCCGGTGTTGCCCGAGGTGGAATCAATCAGAATCTTGTCTTTGGACATTAACCCGGCGCGCTCCGCCTCCTGGATGATGTTCATCGCCGGCCGGTCCTTCACCGAACCGCCGGGGTTCTCCCACTCCGCCTTGGCGTAAAATTCCACGCCAGAAACGGGCCCCGTTACTTTCTGGATGCGAAGCAGAGCGGTGTTCCCGATCAACTCCAGAGGGTCTTGCGGCCCCTGAAGGTTTATAAAGTTGTGAGTAGCAGATGCCCTTGCGCTGCCCGCCATAATTCCACTAGACTTTCCATTCTAGGGGCGAGCGCGAAGAAGTGTCAACCAAAGACGCCATCCGCAGCCAGCTATCCGCGAAAGGACAATGATTGTGGCAGGGCACGGAGCCGAATCAGCCGACATCCAAAGAAAGCTGCAGGAATTGGGCTTCACAGCTTCCCCAGCCGGCCAGACCCCCGACAGACTGGAAGTGAAGAAGGGGGACTGCCTCTGCTACCTGGAGCGCCGGACGGACGGAACCTGGGCCCCGGCAGGCCCGCCGTGCTTCGTCGTCCGAGGTCTGAACTGCGAGTTGGAAGACCGCGGCTACCAGAAGTTCTGGTACCACGAAGGGAGAAGATTTCCCATTCGCAAAGGCGATCTCGAAGCCCTGCACAGGTTCGACGCGGAAGTCCGGCAAAGCCTCGGGCTGCAGAGCCTTTACAATGAATCGCTGGGTTCCACCAGCGCCCGCACCGTTTACGACCGCCTCACCGGCCGCCCCGATCGTTAGTCCCTGCGCAGACCAGCCTTGAGGTTTTCAATCCTCGATTTTTCGGCCGAGGGGTAAAGCGAAAATCGGCGTCGAAAATCGAGGATTCCCAAGAGGCGGCTTTGTGCTGTATACTGCCGCCTCCCAAAGTACCTAACAGGGGAATCCAACAAAACTCTAAGACCCAATACGAGGAGGAGTGAACTATGCAATTTGTGATCATCGCTCGGCATTCGCCGGAGAATTGCCCGACTTCCAATGCCAAGATCCGCCAGCTTATGAAGGAGGGCGGCAAACAGGTTCCCGAGATTGCGAAGAAGCTCGGGGTGAAGGTCATTACGACCAACGTCTTTGGCCCCGATCACGAGCTTCTGTTAGTGGTTGAGGCTAGCGGGATCGAGCCGGTCCGCGAGTTCGTGATGCAGAGCCGGCTGATACAGTGGAACACCACCGCCATCCATGCGACATGGACTATGGAGGAAGCTCTGGCGAAGGCCGACACGCTGCCGACGATTTTCTAATCGCCGTGTGCGTGCGCCCCGCCCGGCGGAGAAGCCTGTGGGGAAGCCGAGCCGCCCGCACTGGAGGTTCCGGCACCAGAAGGCTCCTGCGCCGAGGACGGCGCTGGGGGTGCGACCGGGGCGGGTGCCGGCGGCTTCGGAACAGCCGCAGGCACAGGCTGTGAGGGAACTGCCGGCACAGCAGGGGCGGGCGGAGGAGCCCCTGGAACCGAAGGCCGCGCGACGGTTGGGCCTGACAAGGGGACCGCGGCAGGGTGTGGGACCGCGCCTCTGCCATGAATTTGCGTGCCCGTGGCGGGCGGGCCGGGGCGCGGTCCACGGCGCTCCATGGCAGGGGCCGGCCGGGCCACCGGATGCGCAACAGGACGGAATACAATTTCCACTCGAGATCGGCTCAAATCCTCGTCGCACACCTCAATGACTTGATCGAATCCTTCCGTGCGGATGCCAAGCTTGGCGTGTTCGAAGGCTTGATACTGACGTTCAATCACCTGGCGTCCGACCGTTCGCTCGCGGGCCTGGTCCCTCTCCAGGCACTTCTCCAGGGGGATGTCGAAAAGAAGCGCGATGCAAGGGACCTGATACTTGCGCGCCAGGCCCAAAAATTCCCTGCGGGCGTCAAACGTGAGAGCGGTGGAGTCCACGACGCAGAGCCGATTCAGGCTGAGACGCTGCTCGGTGAGAAAATGGACCAGGGCAAAAGCCTGGGTCTGAAAACGCTGGTCCCGTTCGTCGTCGCATACGTGGGCTCGCGCCCAGTCAGAGGAAATGATTTGCGTTGCGCGGAAGTGATTCCTCGCAAACGTGGATTTTCCGCAGGCCGCCGGCCCACACAAGACCACGACGGACGGGCGGACTAAGCGAATACTCTTTTCCGCGGCTTGGCTGGAAGCCTTTGGTTCGGTGATTGGCTGTGAATTCATATCCATTATTGACGGCCTTTCAGGGCTGAGGGTTACCTGCTGGTTGCGTCTCCATCCCGAGACACAAGGTTTCTCTGATTCTCGATGAGGGCGTCATCCTCAGAGAGCGCGCGACCCTTGAGAGGGTTGCCCGAAACTGGCCCGGCTGGATTTGGCGATCGAACGATCCGGCGGCGAAACCGGCCGCGCCTATTGCGCGCTCTCGTGGGTGTCGATGTAGATGAGGCTTCGCCGCCGCGGCTAAGCCGCGGCGGACTCGCCGCGTCCGGAAGCTTTTTCCTGTTCGATAGCCGCCCACATCTCCTCATTGGTTGAGAATTTGAACGCTGGGCGATTAACCTCCCGGGCTCGGGCCTGCTCGGCACGCACGAGGAGGGCGATGTCTTCCTTGGCCGCGAGGGGCGCCGCCTGACGCGACAGTTCGCGAACGATCTCCTGCGGGCCGGGGCCGACCTTTCTCGCAGCACCCGCCAGGTACTTCAGGACGTGGTCGCAGCCATGCTCGGCATCGTAGCGCGCTTTACCGACCAGGCCCTCACTGGCCTTGCGGGCCCACCCGACCACATACTGACCGTCCAGAACACGGCCCGTTTTGGGATCGAAAACCTCGTAAGCACCTGCCTCGGTTTCCGCCGAGCCCGGGCGCGTCAAATAGCCGCCCTTCTCATAGGGCAAACCCAGCGTGGGATCGACGACGTCACCAATGGCAAATATCAAGGTGTCAAAATCGAGTTCGATGACCTGATCCGTGGCTTTAGCCTTCGTCGTCTGGCCGTCCAGGACAAGCAGGTTTTCAACGATTCGAAGCTTCGCAATGCGGCCGCTCGCATCCGGCAAAACCGCAGTCGGGGAGCTGAGGAAACGGAACCCTAGTTTCGGACCTCCCGTGACGCTGGCAGGATTTTTCAGCCAGGGAAATACTTTGTCGGGGACCTGGGTGGCGTCCTGGCCACAGGCGCGAATGCGCTCCGCAACGCGCCGCAACTCCTCCTGGAATCCCGCGCGATCCAGGAACATCTCGATGTAGTCAAATTCCTTCTCGTCGAACTTCACTTCGAAGGGCCCCCGGCGGGCGACCACCACGACCTCTTCCGGCTTCTGCCCCGGCATGTCGATCAGCAGCCAGCGGGCGATGTCCACCATGACGTTGCCCATCCCCACAATGGCCACGCGCCGTCCCGTGGAAAAGTCCTGGGAAGCAAAGGGCGGAAGCTGGTTGTAGTAGTATACGAAGTCCTTCGCCGAATAGACCCCCTTGGCATCCTCGCCCGGCATCCCGAGCTTTTTGGTTCCCTGCGCGCCTACGGAGAAGACGATGGCCGCGGGATTCCATTCCCGCACTTGGTCGATCACCAGTGCCCCACCACCCCGCACCGGTACGTTGCCCAGGTAGGCGACATTCGGCATATCCAGAATCTTGAAGAATTGCTTCCGCAGACCCTGCTTCATGTGGTGTTTCTCGGGGTAGATACCGTATTCTGCCAAGCCCCCCGGTTTGATGTCACGGTTCAGGATCAAAACCTGGTGACCAGCATTCGCGATCTTGCGAGTGGCGTATAGGCCTGCCGGCCCCGCTCCTACTACCACAACTGTTCCACAGTCCACTTGTCCCCTCCTCAATTGTACCTTGGATATCGTTCGTTTTCTTGAGGTTGCACGAACATCAGTTGGTCCTCAAATTACGAACCCTAGCTTCCAATCTCCACCGATGCCCATCAATTTCTATCACTCGCGGCTAGCCTTTGCTGTAGACATGACGACATTCCGTCGCCCTGTTGGGCTAACTTGCCCACAGGGCGGGCGGAGGAGCACCTGATGGGCCAATCGCGCCAAAAGGGCTGGTTGGGCGGCCAACTTGCCAGGCATGGGAGAGGCCCTGGGGCGATTTGCGGAAGATTAAGAACTGGTTCCTGGCCTCTCAGGAATCGCGTCCCTTCGCTACAGGCACCCAAAACTGACATAATAACCTAAAGTCGCTGGTGCCGCCGGACATTCTTTGGCGGTCGGGAGGAGAACAATGGGAGGGGTAATTTTGACGGTTGTAGAAGATCTACTTTTCTTATCGAAGATCCAGCAAACCGCACAACTTACAGGCGTTACCGTGAAACCAGCCGACCCCACCCAAGGGCCGGAGAGTCTCGCCAAAGAAGCCCCGCAAGCCATAATCCTCGATCTTAATCACCGCTCCCTCTCGGTCCTTGAGTTCATTCGCACCCTCAAGGCGCATCCCAATACAAAGACCATTCCCCTCGTGGGGTTCGTTTCGCACGTTCAGTCGGAGCTGATCGCAGCCGCCCGCAAGGCGGGATGCGACACCGTCCTGGCCCGCTCGGCGTTCACGGAACAATTACCCGAACTCCTTAAACGCCTCGTGGAAAAGTAGGGGCGCCCCTTGGGGGGCCTGGGCCAGGCTTTTCGCAGCTTGGTGGATGGGAGGGCCCACCGCGGAAACCATGGCCGTATAGAAGTAAGGGCCGTCACTTGCCGGTTTGTTCGGGACCGAACGCTGGCTTAGGAAGGTGATTTCACGGTGCCGGCACAACGTTGATGATGGCCTTGACTACTCCGCCTTGGCGGGCTGCCACGAGCTTGAAAGCCTCGGCGGACTTGGCCATCGGGAAGTAGTGCGTTACCAGCGGGTCCACGTTGACCGTGCCGCTCGCAATCATTTCGATTGCCGGCGCGACGCACTCGTTTTGTCGCCGGACGTTCAGGATCCGCAATTCCTTCCTCCGGAAATGCTCCATGCTGAAGCTGATACGGTCCGATTCCGGTATACTGACGATGGAGAGCGTCCCGCCCGGTTTGAGGAGCTCCACAGCTTGATCGAAAGCCGCCTGGTCCCCCGCGCATTCGTAGACGCAGTCCAGCCCCAGGGGTTCCAATGCCGCTATAGCACCCACGATGTCTTGGCCATTCGGGTTGCCGACCCAATGGGCGCCGCAACGGCGCGCGATTTCAAGGCGATAATCCAGAAGGTCCGTCGCGTAGACCTGGCACCCCGCCAACGCCCGCGTAGCGAGCAAAACACACAGGCCGATGGGGCCAACTCCCAGGATGCCGATGCGGGCGCCCTGCGGCAATCCTGGCAGCCGCGCCGCGTGCAGGCCGATCGAAAAGGGCTCGACCACCACGGCCTGCGCGAGCGACATGGAATCCGGGATGGGATAACAGCACTCGGCGGGGAGAGAAAGAAATTCGCACAGCGCGCCGGTCAACTGCCCGGGAATACCCAGGAATTTCTGGTTGCGGCAGGTGTGCTTTCGGCCGGCGAGGCACTGGTCGCAGCGGCCACAGACCACCAGAGGATCAACCGCCACGCGCTGGCCAATCCGCAGGCCGCGGACGTTCGCTCCAGTTTCCACCACCGTAGCGGCGCACTCATGCCCGATGGTAAAGGGAAATTTCACCACCTGGGAGCCGATGCGCCCTTGCGTGTAGTAATGGATGTCGGAGCCGCACACCCCCACACTATGAATTTTGAGCAGCACCTCGTCCGGGCCGCCGAGCCCCGGTGCCGCTGCCTCGCCGACTTCCACGAGGCGGATTCCGGTTAAATACACAGCCTTCATGATGGTCATCCTACCACACCAAAGTGAGCTGTTCTGGAAACGCTACCCCCTGCCGCAAGCGGTTTATCCCTGCGGTGGTGAACGCCAGCGTGAGGAGCGTTTTCTGTTCCACCTCGTAGGCTTTCGCGGAACCCGTCGAGGGCTGAGCGATCTGGATGTTGTCGCGCGCGGCCAGTTGCAGGAAACGCTCGATGCGCGCGCCGAGTTCGAATCCCCTAACTTACCTCGAAACTTTGACCGGCTTGGAAGACGGGGCTTCCTGAAGGAGCACCCAGGCTGCGACCACAGCGGGCGACGCATCCCACACAGAAAGGACTGCGACTGCCAGACGCGACACACTCATGCCTTTCACCACCGCTCCGACGGCGGTAATATTCGGTTTCAGAGGAACGCTCAACGCGCTTAGGATTGCTGCCGCACATAGGACGAGAGCGCCAGTTCTCGCCCAGGGCTTCATCCGGAGGAGTCCGACGCCAAGCGTGAGGGACAAGCACGCGACGACATACTGGAAGGCGGTCCCCTCCCATCCGGTGAAGAGCGTGGCGAATGGAATCGAGGGTAGAAGGAGCGTAGATGGGTGGACGTTCAGCAAGTTCAGGGCGAGCACAAGTGGCCACGCGCCCACCAGCCAGATGCTGATGCAGGTCACGGCGGCGGATCGCGAGCCACTTGGAATCGGTGTGCCGCGGACAAACTGCTGCTCCGCACTCTCGGAGTTTAGAAAAATCGCCCCCAACGCAGCCAGACCTCCGATTCCGAGATAAAGCAGCGTGAAGCCTATTGAAGAGATGGCGATCTGGGTTCCGTATCGCTGGAGCGCGTTCGGCAGTATAACTAGGCCACTGAGCGATACCCCACAACCGACGTACGCGGCTAAACTACAGATCACAAGCCCAGAAACGCGGGCCGACGACCGTAGCCGTAGAATACCAATTGCGGTAGCAATGCCCCAGCCGACAAGGATTGCCTGAGACTCGAAGTTGATCAAGCTGCGGAAGCGACGTGGATCCGACCGCCACATCTGCGGCGGGAATCCGTGCCGGGCCAGTACGAAAAGCGTGGAAATCAACACAAACAGCAGGCTAGCACTGAACAGAATCAGGATCACGCCCGTTGCCGTCATCGCAGCGGACCTCTTGGGTCCACCTTGTGCTGGAACCGTTTCCTCGGGCCGGCGAAGCGGCGGAGTGAGAATGTCATCCTTCAACGCCTGTTCAAGATGTCGGGCGCGCAATTCCGCGCCCAGGGCGGTGCGAGCATCGTCCGTCAAAGATTCGACATCCCCCGCCAACTGCAGAACTTCACCGTCGCTCATCCGGCGAAAATTATCTTCCAACGCATGAGAGTCCGGAGTTTTCATTTCAGATGCACAGCGGACAGCCACACCTGTTGTCTAATGTGGGTTCCCGTCGAGCCGGCGCACACAAGGCTGAGGTGTCCAGCAGTCTTCACAACGCCCCGACGGCTGAACTTTTTGGAATCCATGACGGCATGGTATGCCAACAGGGACGTGAGTGTCCAGTACGGAGGACTCCACGGCCATGTCTATCCCATGGCCGTCACCCTCTTGGGATGGGTTAAATCTGGTGGGCGATGGTGGGTCATTTCTGCCAAGGGCCTAAGCGTATTCGTTCCATAGTAGCGTACTCCCCTCGTGTGGCCGCCTCAACTGACCCACGGGCCGCACCTAGTGCTCCAGGGTCGCGGCCCGTGCGATCGTCCCCACGGCAGCCCGAGGGATACATCGCGCCCCTTTGAGCTTCTCCCACCTGTCGACGAATCTCCGCCGCGATGGATCGGGGCGCTACCCGGCTGAAGATATCGGGCAATCTGTCGGTTCTGCTGCCTTTTCGGACAAAATATCCTCTTGATTAATCCATTAATCTGTGGTATAATATAGAAGTTATAACTTGTGATTCGTGTCTGTGGTATGCACCCGATTTTAACAGGCGCGGATCTGGCGGCGGATAGGCGAGGGCGCGCGCTGTCCCCATCGGGCTTGCAGGATATCGCGAGGAGAAAAACTCCGGGGGGTCAAAAAATACAAAAGAAGCCACTAAGTGGTTGCGAATCAATTACATAGTGGCTTCGGGGTGCGAATTTCGGGCGAAAAAAAGCCATTTTAAGCCACGTTTTGGGCAGATTTTGTGGGTTTTCCTGGCTCTGTCGTGCGCCGCACGAACGTGGACCTGACCGGCGCCATGTGCGCCTGCTGGGAAAACCCGCGATCCCGCATGGGCGGGGCGGTCGGCGCTTGTATCTTGCCCACGGATGTTAGGGAACTGTTTGCGACGGGCACGAAAGGCTTCGGGGAGGCCGCTACACCTCTAAACCAGCTGGCGATAGGGCCCGACATACGGGTCCGATTGCGCTCCACGGCTGCCGGCCATATCATCAAAACATGTCCAACCCCTGGCTGAATATACCTCTCGCGGATTACGAAGGGCACATGAAATCGGCCGGGGTCGAGCAGCTCGCGGCGCTGTCGGACCTATTCGCGCAAGCCCTGGCATTCTGCCGACCGGCCAGCATCGCGGTTCTTGGAATCGCCGGCGGCAACGGGCTAGAGCACATTGACGGCCGCATGACCCAGCGCGTCGTCGGACTGGATGTGAACCCTTTGTATCTGGGCGTCGTTCGAGAGCGTTATTCGAAGCTATCCCGCCTGGAGCTTTATTGCGTGGATCTGGCTAAAGGGCCTGTGGATCTGGAGCCCGTCGAACTGGTTCACGCGGCCCTGGTGTTCGAGCACGCGGGAGTGGGTCATTGCCTGGAGAACGCCTTATCTCTCGTCGCTCCCGGCGGCGGACTATCTACCGTCCTGCAATTGCCCAGTGAGGTCGAGCAGGACGTAGCACCGAGTCAATTTTCCTCGATGCAGCATTTGAGGTCTCACTTCACGCTCATCGAACCCAAAGGGTTCCGCGAGACGCTTGAGAGCCGCCAATTCCGCCTGCAGCACGAGACGCGGCGCCCATTGCCGGCAGGGAAAGGATTTTGGATGGGCGTTTTTCGCCGCGAGTAGCTAGTGCAGGCCGCCCCCGGTGCGGTCTGCGGCTTTTCCGCGGAAAAGAGTCGCGTATCCGTCAGCGAACCGGCGGCCCGCGCTGCCCGATGTCCTCAGGGCGTGCACGTTGCGCCAATCCATTTGGACGTGAAGGTGCCGCTGACCTTCATAGTATTGCCGCCGCTCGAAGTATTGCTCTCCATTGACCCTTTGACGTGTTCCGAGTCGGTCGCCTCGATGTGCACCGTCACGTCGGTCTTCGCGCCTTGGTTCGTGCACACTTCCTTGACATCCATCTTGCTGCCCGTCGAAGTAAGAACCGTCTCAGTGCACATATCTGCTTTTTCGCTGAACGGGTCCTTTTCCAGCTTCTCCTTGGTCAAGCAGCTCTTGGCGGTATGTGTCTTGGGCACTTGAGAGCCCATCTTGCCCATCGCCGCCTCGAGCCGCGCGCGCTGGTCAGGGGTCATCCTGGCCAGGGCCTCCTCAGGGATGGGGGGACGGCCGCTGACGGTGCTGGTCCAGGTGGTTTCCCAAAGACCTGTCTTGACGTTTAACGGCCGGACCTTGTCACTCGCCACGAGGACGAGCGAGAGCAGGCAAAACAGACTCAGCAGGATCGTTTTTCGCATCTCATCCTCCTTGAGAATTCGGGTTCAACTCATGCCACTCATTTTTTGCCCGTTCGGTGTTTCAGGCAGCAACCGAAGCCATCATGCTAGCGCACAGTGCCGGATTTTGCCTTCGAATTCGCTTGCTTCGACTTTCGCTCAAGACGTCGCGCAACGTCCAGGCCCGTAGCGCAGACTGCCGTCGTTGCGGTCTGCGGCACCTCGGTGGTCGCGCAAGAAGTAACGCGGACCGCAGAATCAGCGGTCCGCGCTACTCTGCCTAAGGCTTTGCCAGCCGCTCGTACACGGCGCGGGCCTGGCGGTACATCTCGAGCATCGCCTGGCGGTCCTGCTCGCTGTGAAAGCCCGAGTAGCCTCCGTAGAACTTCATCTCGCGATCGATCCAATCGAGGAAGAACTTCGCGTCTTCGGGCACGATCCCGCGGTCCCTGCCGACCTGCACATAGACGGGGCTGGTATGCGCGAAGCGGATGGACGCCGCGGGCTTTTCGAAAGCCCGCGCGGCCACCCAGCCCGTTTCCTTAATATCCAGGTCGTACTCCAGCACGGCGTGCGTCGTGTGATGGCGAGGCGAAAGGCTCTTCACCACCTGGCCTTTCCAGACTATCTCGACGCGGTCGAGCGGCCCCGTGGAACTCGCCTCGGCGCGAACCTTCCGCTTGCGCATTTTCGGTGGGAGTTGTGCCGCTACTGCCGGCAGCGAAATCGTCTCGCCCGGCTCGCTCCCATTGACGTCAAGGAAGAGCATGGGCCCGTTGGTGGCGAAACTGCGTCCCTGCTTGAGGGCGCGAAACCACTCAGCGTAACTGAATTCGCCCGGCAGGTGGACGTACACGCGCTCAAATCCCAGCGGGCTGGGCTTCACGCCCGAGGCGCTCCCCGCCGACGCCGCCAGCCGGAATCCGCAATTCAAGAAGCGGTAATAGACGCTCATCGCCCAGCGCGCCATGCCCGCGGGCGTTTCATATTCGGACTTCTCCTTGGGGATCATCCCCCACGGCCCGGTCTCGGTATCGACGCCATGCCGGTTGAAGTGGTTGTAGACGAGCCCGCCGAAATCCACGTCGCCCAGCGCCACCAGCGCCGCCACGTCGCGCCAGGTGATCTTCTCCGCGTCCACGTATCCTCCCTGGCGGCGCGCCTCCTGGGCGAAGACTGTGTTGGGCGGCGATACCAGATACCCGTGGAACTCTAGCGGCGCGCTCAGACCCACCAAGTCCACTGCGCCGGGACCGTCCATCAAACGCTCGACCTCCGTGTCGTAGACCGAGAAGGCATGCGTGGCGTCCACCACGTGAACGGCCGGACCCGCTTCGGAGGCGGGCGGCGCCAGGGCGTTCATACCGTTCTCCCACACCCACTGCGTTAACGTGGGCGCCAGGTTCAAGTCCTCGGCGAGCAGCAGCGCGGGCATCTCATGCCAGGGACGATGGTTGTGCAAGTCCCCCGAGTACCACCCGCGCGAGTTCATGTTGATCCAGCGCTCCAACTCAATCTTCTCCTGGCGCGTCGCGCCCGGCGCCATTTCAATTTCGCGGGTCACCACGCGATATTCCGGCCCCCGTTCCACTTGCAGCTTGTAGCGGCCCGGCGGGAGTGAAATCTCGAATCTCTCAGCGGCAATGAAGTGCCGCTCGGGCGGCTTGTTGTACTGGGGCGCGCCCGCGGGCGCCCAGAACTTGTCCGCCGCGTCCGTCAGGTAACAGCGCGCATTCACCGCCCGGCCCGTCGCGTGGTCGAGAATCTCTACCTGCAAGCGGCCCTCGGATTCGTCCGCCGCCGGGGCAATTCCCGCAGCGAGCGCGCACCCGAGGCCGGCGAGCGTCAGTACCGTCCGCATCCTGCCATTTGCCCTCAATCCAAGCACTTCGATGATTGCCATAGGACTTCTCCGTCGCGCAATGCCGAGGGATTGTATCAGCAGATGAGGCGGGCAAGAGCAGCAACCCGGCCCGCGAAAGCCGGAGGCACCCCGATACAAAGGGGCGCCACCCCGCTCTTCCCTCAAGTTGACCCTAAATGTAGCCGAATAAACAACTGAGGTGTTTAGTGCCGTTCCAACCTGACGAGCGGCCAGACGCTGGGGGGAGCGAACTTGGCGCGCAAGCCGGTCAGCTTGGTCTGCTGATTGACGCCACCATGCTGCTGAGCGGCGGGGCAAAGCTCGAACCGGCATTGACGCAGCTCCTGGAGCGACTGACCGCAAGAACGCGCCTGACGCATGCCGCTGTCTACCGTCTCAACAGCCATGAAGGCCGGCTGTCCTGCCTTGCGCAGGCGGGTGACCCGATTAGAAAGCGAGTTGTTTCGCTGGGTCTGGAGAGTCCGGGTCTGGTCCCCTGGGTCGCCCAACACGGGCAAGCTGTCTACGTTCCGGACGTGGCGAGCGACCCGCGGACCCAGGGCGGCGAGGCAGGGGCGTCCGTCAATCCGTTGGAGGATGGGCCTGGCGGCCCGGCAGTTGACGCGCCCTTGTTGGGCTCCGAGTTTGCAGTTCCTCTCCGGGCGGGCGCACGACTCTTGGGCATCCTCGAAGTGGGGTCTGACCGGATCGATGGCATCCGGGCTGTGACGCGCAAACTGCTGGAGCAGTTCGCGGCGCAGGTCACGTTTGCCTTGGAGCGGAGCGAGCTCTACGCGGAACTGAGCACGTTGGAGGAAGGCGCCCAGCTTCGCGAAGAGCTTTTGAAAGCTCAGAAGATGGAAGCCCTGGGCGCGCTGGCCGCGGGCGTCGCGCACGATTTCAACAACCTGTTGGGAGTCATGCTGGGCGTGGCCTCGCTGGTGCGCCGGCACGTGGCGCCCGACGACCCGGTGCAGGATTCCATTGAATTGATTGAGCAGGCCGCCGCGCGCGCCGCCGAACTCACACGCCAGTTGCTCGGCTTCCTCCGCCCCCGGCAGGAAACTCCGGGGGCTGTCAAGGTTCAAGACTCCCTCGACAGGGTGGCCAAGATCGTGAGTCAGACCTTCGACCGGCGGATTCAACTGCGGAGCGAGGCAACTCAGGAACCGATTTGGGTTGAGGCGGAGGCCAGTGAGCTGGAGCAGGCGCTCCTGAACCTGGCCATCAACGCTCGCGATGCCATGCCGGCCGGCGGGACGCTGACTTTCACGGCGTCCGGTATGGTCTTGGGTCCGGACGATCCCGCACGGCCCTCCTCCTGCCGTCCCGGCGAGTATGTCCGGATGAGCGTGTGTGACACCGGCGAGGGGATTGCGCCGCAATTTCGAGAGCGCATTTTCGAGCCGTTTTTCACCAGCAAGAAGCTGGGCCAAGGCACCGGCCTGGGCTTGGCCATGGTGGAGAGATTCGTGAAGCGCCACGTGGGATTCGTTCGCGTGGAGAGCGAGCTAGGCCGGGGCTCCGAGGTCAGCCTCTACTTGCCCACGGTCACCGTGGCCGAGCCTCGCCCAGCAGAAAAGCAGACTCCCCAGCTCAAGCCGGGCGCGGGGACCGTGCTAGTCGTGGACGATGAACCGCTTGTCCTGGCTTTTGCCGAACGAGGACTGCGGCGGCTTGGGTACGAAGTGCTGCTGGCGGAAAGCGGCGAGCGGGCGCTGGAAATTTTCCGGAAGCGGACGGGTGAGATCCGCTACGTTTTGCTGGACGTGGTCATGCCGGAGGTGAGCGGCCTCGAGATCTGCCGCCGCCTGCGGGAGATCGATCCCCAGGCACGAGTTATCGTCTCCTCGGGTTATAGCGGGCGGGTGGCGCGGGAGGCGCTCGATGCCGGAGCTAGCCGCTTCGTCAGCAAGCCGTACACCCTCGAAGAGCTTTCCATGGCTCTTCAGGAGAAGGCCTAGAACCTCGCCGCCCCTCGCGCTCGCGGGCCAGCCGAAAGTAAACGGAACAGGCCAAGGACAGCCGTCATGCAAGTCCTCGTCGCTGAAGACGACAGGGTCTCCCGCACCTTCCTCGAGGCCACTCTGAGGAAATGGGGCTACGACGTGGTGGCTGTTCCGGACGGGGATCAGGCCTGGCAAGCGCTGGAAGCTGAAAACGCGCCCGAGTTGCTGATCCTCGATTGGATGATGCCAGGCCTGGACGGCCTTCAGGTCTGCCGCAATCTGCGGCAGAAGTTTCCGACCCGCCCCGCCTACGTCATTCTCCTCACGGCCCGCACCGGGCGCGCGGACATCGTCGAAGGCCTGGCGGCCGGAGCCGACGACTACGTGACCAAGCCCTTCGACCGCGACGAGCTGCGCGCCCGCGCCCAGGTGGGCTGCCGCGTGATCGGATTGGAGAAGGCCCTCGCGGCGCGTGTGGAGGAACTCGAGAAGGCGCTGGCGCGGGTCAAGCACCTCCAAGGGTTGCTGCCCATCTGCTCCTACTGCAAGCGGATTCGCAACGACCGGAATTACTGGCAGCAGGTGGAAAGCTATCTGAGCGAGCATTCCGAAGCTCAATTCAGCCACGGCATTTGCCCCGCCTGCTACGCGAGGCTCGTGCGGCCGGAATTGGAGGGAGAACCGGCGCCAGAAGGGGGAGGACGATGATGGGCTTGCAGGCGCGCCGAGCCCTGAGTGCCAGGCGCTTGCCCTGGGTGGTGTTGGCTGTGCTCCTGGGGATGTTTCAACTTCTCTGGGTGCCCACGTGCAATACGCGCGCGAAGGAAGTTGGGACGCCATCCGACATGCCCGCGCCAGGTGTCTGGCAAGGTCAGCCGCCCCCGCCGTCGCCGCCGAGACTGCCGGTGCTGACGCGGGCCGAGCAAATTCGCAAGCTTACCCCCGAGCAAGCGAACTTGGGCTACCCCGTTCGCCTCAGGGCCGTGGTGACCTACGCCCATCCCGGAGAGGACGATCTCTTTGTCCAAGACCCGTCGGGGGGGATCTATATCAATCCCCGCCAGCTCAAGTTCACCTTGCGGCCCGGGCAGCTGGTCGAGGTGGAGGGCATCAGTGAGTTTCTGGACTTTGCTCCTGAAGTCGGCCGGCCCCGCGTGCGCGTCCTGGGCGAGGGCAAGCTCCCGAAACCGCGCCGCGTCTCCTACGAGCGCATGAATTCCACGCAGGAAGACAGCCAGTGGGTGGAAGTGGAGGGGATAACCCACTCGGGGGTTTCGCTCAATGGGTACCTCGACCTCGATGTGGCGATG
>Ga0187771_10001273_pt1 | contig 16695 bp, 14 predicted proteins | sample 0116_SJ02_MP15_1_FD_133139 | JGI IMG/M metagenome (GOLD analysis project Ga0187771, IMG submission 133139) | Tropical peat soil microbial communities from peatlands in Department of Meta, Colombia - 0116_SJ02_MP15_10_MG | ecosystem: Environmental > Terrestrial > Soil > Wetlands > Peat | place...
ATCTACAATGGGGTCAATGCGAGGGATTACGATGGTTGGATCAATCCCGGGGAGATCAAGGCGCACTATGGCATCGGCCCCATGGATCCGACCGTTTTATTCTCCGGCCGCGTCGTCTATCAGAAGGGCCCCGATGTGCTAGTGGAAGCCATTCCGTTCATTTTGGCCTACCATCCATCTGCCAAATTCATCTTTGTGGGGGATGGAGAAATGCGGCATTCCGTGGAGAGCCGAGCCCACCAGCTGGGGGTGGCGCACGCGACCAGGTTTTTAGGGTTCAGGAATGGCAGCGAGCTTGCAAATCTCTACAAAGCTTGCGACGCGGTGTGTGTCCCCAGCCGCAACGAGCCTTTCGGAATCACCGTGCTTGAAGGGTGGAGCGCAGGTAAACCCGTAGTCGTCACCCGCAACGGCGGCCCCGATGAGTTTGTCTGGCACCAGGTCAACGGACTCAAGATCTATCCCAACGCGGACTCCGTTGCCTGGGGGATCGGGACCCTGTTTACCGACTTCGAACGGGCTCGCTGGATGGGACGCAACGGACGGATTGCCGCCGAAGCTGCTTTCTCCTGGGATGCAGTCGCCAACCATGTGGCCCAGCTCTACACGCACTGAGCCTCATGGACTGATTTACGGTTCGAAGATTTATCTTCACGGAGAGCACTGATGACCGAATTCCCTGAATACGTCAATGGTCTGCCTAACATCTGCGGGAGGGAAGACCAGGTCGCGGCGGCCATGGAGAAGCCGGTGCCTTTGGATCTGGTATCGAGCGGGATTGATTTCTCAAAGATGCGGAGCTGCTTTTCTATCGCGCTGCATATGCATCAGCCGCTCATTCTGGCCGAAACCGGCGACCTGCAAACTGCCCCGGTGATCAGCAACCTGAAGTACATGATGGATAATCCGCAGATTGGCGACAATCACAATGCCCCGGTTTTTCACTGGTGCTACAAACGGATGGGAGAATTCATCCCCGCCCTCGTAAGTGAGGGCAAGCAGCCGCGGGTCATCTTGGACTACTCCGGCTGCCTGCTGCACGGCCTGCGTGACATGGGACTCAGCGACGTGTTTGAGAACCTGCAGCGGATCACCTGCGATCCTGCCTACCGGCGGTGTGTCGAATGGCTGGGCACGGCGTGGGGTCATGCGGTTGCTCCGAGTACGCCGGTCCAAGATTTTCGCCTGCATGTGCGAGCCTGGCAGCAGCACTTTGCCGCCATCTTCGGCTTGGAGGCGCTCCGCCGCGTGCGCGGCTTTTCCCCGCCGGAAATGGCGCTGCCCAATCACCCCGATGTAGCCTACGAGTTCGTCAAGACTCTTAACGATTGCGGTTACCGATGGGTGTTGCTCCAAGAGCACACCGTCGAAAACCTGGAGGACGGCGGCGGCCTTCGGCGTCCCTGGTTCCCGCACCGGTTGGTAGCTACGAATTCGGAAGGAAAAACGGAAAGCATCGTGGCGATCATCAAAACACAGGGCAGCGACACTAAGCTCGTCGCTCAGATGCAGCCTTGCTACGAAGCCCGCTCGCGCGGCCGTCAGGAGTTTGCGGGAAAACAGGTTCCTCCGCTATCGGCCCAGATTGGCGACGGCGAGAACGGGGGCGTCATGATGAACGAATTCCCCCCCAAATTTCACGAGGTTATGCGAGAGGCTTCAGGTAGCGACGTTCCCCCGATCAACGTTGCCGAGTACCTTGAGTATCTGAAACAGCTGGGGATTGACGAGACCGCGTTCCCACCGATCCGGCCGCTTTATCAGAAAAAGATTTGGGACCGCTTTCACCCCGGTGAAGGGCAATCGCGCCTCGACCAAGTCATTGCCGACCTGAAAAGAGCCGACAATCGCTTCCATATGGACGGCGGCAGTTGGACCAACAATCTGTCATGGGTGCGGGGCTACGATAACGTGTTAGGGCCCATCGAGTCGGTTAGCGCTTTGTTTGCTGAGAAAGTGTTGGGCAAGGTCTCTCCGCAGGAACCACGCTACCAAAACGCCCTCTTTCATTTACTATTGACCCAAACCAGCTGCTACCGCTATTGGGGACAGGGACGCTGGACCGACTATGCTCGGGAGTTGTGCCGGCGCACCACCGGCATATTGAATCACGACTTTTGAATCTCGGCTGAAACGCGTGTCTGGCAAGCGGATCTCGTGGCTTGCCGCTTTTGCAGCGGTGGGCAGGGCCTTCCCGAGAACCGTCAATGGCGTCCAAGCGCAATGCAGGCAGTTTCCATGGCCCGGTAGTAACATGCTATGAGCCGTTACATCGCTACGGGTTATGCTACGTATTACTTACAGAGCGCTGAGATGCTTAGACTGCCGGCTGGAGTGGAAGTCGTTTCGTCTTGGTAGCTGACCCGCATTCGGGCCTTTTTCTACCCGTCGTCGAAAGGTGGGAATCGGCGAGGAGTTGACCGCACTTATAAGGACGACAAGTGGATCCCGCTGACAGCCCGCAACCCGGTCAGGAAAAATCGCCACCTCAGCCCGCGCTTGCACGGGCACCGGAGCAACTCGAGCCGGCGACGAAGGAACCGTCCGCTTTGCTCGAATCCCGTGAGAAAACATCCTTGGTTGCGATACCGGTTGATCCATACGTTGTTCATTGCCAATGGGAGATCGCACATGCTGACCTCGAACAGGCCAAACGCGCCCTTGGCGTGGACGACGATGAATACTGGCCCATCTTGCGGTTCTGCGACGTGACGAACGGGGATCAAGGCGTACGCCCCTCATTCTCGGTGGAGATTCAGTTGGAAGCTGGAAACTGGTATGTGCGCTCGTGCAGTCCGGAGCGCTCCTATCGCGCCGATCTTGCGCTGAAGAGAGAGGATGGCAGTTTCACGGTGGTAGCAAGCGCCGACCGTGTGAAGACTCCTCCCTCTGCGCCTTCGAGCTATGCGGATGAGCACTGGCTGCCAATCCGCCTGGTTCCCCGGGTCGGTTTACCTATCTATGTGCGCGAGGAAGTGAGCAGAAAGTTGTCCGCCCTCTACGGAGGCCAGGAGCAAGGTGTTTTTGAATCGCGGCCCCAAGATCCATTGCCGACCGATAGGGGCGAAGAAGTCCACGGCAAGATGGCTGACCTCCCCAGCAATCCAGAACCGCCCGGCCTACTGGGCCAGCCGCTGCCAGTCGACATGCGAGCGGAAGTCGGCCAGTTGTTGACTCAACTCTATGCGGGACTGCATCTGGAGCCGTCAGTTCTCGCCGCCGGCCCATTTACGAGGGAGCCCTTCCATATGCGCCGCGTTGGTAGCGAGCTCACGAAGGATTCTATTGCCGACTTGACCGCATGGAACGAGAGCAGTTTCACATACGGTACCTCTTCTAGATGAATTGACACCGTGAGAAACGCTCCTCGCAGGAAGGCTGCTTGGAAAGGCTTCAACCCCTTCACCTATGGCGAAAGGATACTTAGCGCTTGTACTTCATGGACATCTTCCTTTTGTGCGGCATCCTGAGCATGAAGATTTCCTCGAAGAGAACTGGCTTTATCAAGCCATCACCGAGGTCTACGTTCCCCTGCTGTTGATCTTCGACTCTCTGGTCGCTGACGCCGTCGATTTCCGGTTGACTTTCTCTCTCACCCCCACGTTGGTCTCCATGCTAGCGGATCCCCTTCTGCAATCCCGCTATCTGGAAAGGCTTGATCGGCTGATCCGGCTCCTAGAGATGGAAACGACATGCACTAAATGGCAACCCGAATTTCATGCTTTGGCGGCGATGTATCACCGGCAGTTCAGAAGCATTCGCAGCGCGTTTGTTGATCGCTACAACTGTAATCTTGTTGCGGCGTTCCATCGCTTGCAGGATCTGGGCAAGCTGGAGATCATCGCCAGCGCAGCTACTCACGGCTATCTGCCACTGCTTTCAGTCAACCCTTCGGCGGTGCGATTCCAGATTCAGGTTGGAATCGCGCACTACGCCCTGACCTTTGGCCAAGAACCGAATGGATTCTGGCTGCCCGAATGTGGATACTACCCTGGGCTGGACCAACTGCTGAGCGATCAGGCGATTCGCTTCACGATTCTTGAAACGCACGGCATCACCCGGGCGCGGCCGAGACCACGCTACGGAGTTCATGCTCCGCTCCGATGCCCATCTGGTCTTGCGGTTTTTGGCCGCGACCCGCTTTCCTCCCGCCAGGTCTGGAGTGCAACGGAAGGCTATCCCGCCGACTGCGACTACCGCGAATTCTATCGCGATCTCGTCCATGATCTGGATTCGGATTCTCTCAAGCGCTACGTTCATCCCGGCGGACTGCGCATTGAGACCGGCATCAAGTACTACCGCATCACCGGAAAGACAGAGAACAAGCAGATCTACGTCCCCCAACAAGCCGAAAGGAAGGCGGAAGCTCACGCGGACCACTTCCTGCGCAGCCGCACGGCACAAGTTGAATCGCTGGCATCGGTAATGGATCGCAAGCCGATTTTCGTTGCTCCCTACGATGCGGAACTGTTCGGGCACTGGTGGTATGAGGGGCCGCTCTGGCTCAACCACCTGATTCGCAAAGTAGCCCGCGATCCCAGCTCACTCCGGCTCGTCACGCTCTCCGAGTACCTGCGAGACTGCTCTGCGCTTCAGCCTGCCGAGCCTCCCATGTCCAGTTGGGGACGCAACGGATTTAATGAGATCTGGCTGAATCCTGATAACGATTGGATTTATCCGCGTTTGCGCCATGCCGCTCGGGTTATGGAGGAACTCGAGGCGGATCACTCGGAGAACGATGGGTTGACGATGCGTGCCCTTGACCAAGCCAAACGCGAATTGCTATTGGCCCAGTCCAGTGATTGGGCGTTCATGATCGGGGCGCAAACCACCGCTGAATACGCGAACCATAGAACGGAAAGCCACTTGCAGAACTTCAGCCGCTTGAGCGATCAGATCGCACGCCGAAGCATCGACGAACGCTGGCTCGCTGAGATTGAATCGCGAGAAGGCATCTTTCCAGCTCAGGTACTGCGGCCTGGCGGCGCAGCTCATCAACCGCCGAGCCACTCCGCAAGCAACACGCACTGAGTCACACGAGAACGTGTCCCTGCCTGATGGCGCAGTCTGCTAACTACGCGTGCTGTTGTTGAATCGTCCAGCGGAGCGCGAAGCCACGCTTCGGCTGTTCATGAATGACGTACGTCAGCGTGACTCCACCGTCTACCACAAGTGGCTGACGCCCGGGCGTCAATAAATGGAATCCGGATATTACGTCAGGTCCAAAGGCAGGTAAGATGTGGAGTGCCTTGACGCCAGTCTCTCTAAGTCGGCGCAGCACGGAGGGCGTGCTTTGATGAAATACCTGTTTATCCTAAATGACTCACCCTACGGTTCCCAGCGTACCTACAACGCGCTGCGGTTGGCGCGTTCGTTAGCAACGAGCAATATGAAAGTTTCAATTTTCCTGCTCGGGGATGGCGTGGTCAATGGCCTACGCCGGCAATCCCCGGCGGACGCTTCCTATAACGTGCAGGAGATGCTGAAAATGCTTGGCCCGAGCGTGTCCATAGGAGCGTGCCGCACCTGTCTGGAGGCGCGTGGGATTGATGATCAATCGCTCGTTGAAGGCGTTCAACGCCGAACCTTAGATGACCTGCGGGATTGGACCGAGGAGGCTGAGAAGGTGCTGATTTTCTAGCCGCGCATGCATTTTTCAATGAGCCAATGAGTGCAATCGCGATTTATCGCTGGGCATTATAGCTCCATGCGCAACCTAAGCAGGATCGGCTTCACAACACCGTATGTCTTTCTCGCCCTTATCATGTTCATCGCCCCACTTTTGCTTCCACTAGCATCTGTGGCCACGGTCAGCGGCCACTTTGAGGTGTATTGCGATGGTGTCGGAATCTTCCCAGCCAAAATTGATGGTGCTGCTTCGGAAAACTCGGTTTGTTTTCCCGAATGAGTTTTCCGCCGCACACCTGCTGTACGGACGGTGAATGGGTGTGGCGTTTGTCAATATCACTTGACAACCGATACTGACTCGCGCAACATCACAGGGTCATTGGAATTGTGCGACCCCCTAGAAAGGAGCTGACCGTGAAAAAGCGACTTAGGATCAGGAAAATTACCTTACGAGACCTGGACAGACCGTGGCTAGACAATGTCGCGGGCGGCATCATACCTACAAACACTCCCACTTGCACGGCTCCGGGATGCGGCTGCCCGACAGGACAGGCCTGCAAGGACACGAAGAACGCCAATTGTCATACTCTGCAGGAGACCTGCGGCGCGGGATGCACCGGCGCTTGCCCGGGTACGGACGGCTGCCCCCCGAGCTACACCTGTAGTCCTTGCTAACTGTAGTCGCCATGCATATAGGTGAGCCCGTCGCGAGTCCGGCGAGCCTCAAGGTTGTGGCTCCGGTCGGCTGCGAGGATCGCGAGTTTGTCAGTTCGTCCACTGCCGTCGGCCGGCGACTGGACCGACGCCCACCATCTCATCCCTGACGGTAACGTTGTCGATGCCTGCTCGGATGAGAGTATCCGGCAACCACGATAGTTATTGGGCGTGCCTTTGGATGTGACTCGGAAGGGAGTCGACATTCCCAGTTTGTTGGTTGGGCTGCCCAGGATGTGCGCAGGGTTTGGTTCGGTCGCGCGCCGACAAGAGCAATAATCGGTCCCACTGTGGCTCGACCGGTGTTAGTGCCGCCAGCAGAGCCAGTGCCACTCCTATGGAGCCGTCGAGGAAGCCCGGGTTCGCTTCCCCCACGAGGTCTCCTTTGGGATTAGATTTGCCCGGAATGGCGAAACCTCCAACTCCGGTGCCCGGCCGCCACATGCCAATGGCGTGCTCGAACCATTTCAAAGACGCATCCCTGCAACGGGGGTCGCGTTCGGAGTGGTAAATCCGATTAAAGATGTGGGCCACTCCGCAGGCACCATGGCATAATCCCGCGTCCTCGACACCGCTTCTATTGATAGGCCAGGCCAGGCAGTGATCAAGAAGATCGTGAGCGAATTGGCTCCAGTCCTCCCGGCCGGCGCGTCGTGCTACCTGAATCAGAACCGCCATGATTCCCAAGTCGCCGTAGCACCAGGAGAGCTGGCTGTTGAAGGAATGGCTTGGCGCTATCCACGAGCTGAATCTCGATATCGAGCCGGAAGGTCTCTGATGGGCGAGCAGCCAATCGAAGGCACCTTCCAGGAGGGCTTGGCTTTTGTCCGTCTCGACGCCAGCGGCCACCAGCTCCCCGAGCAGATACATAACGCCGGCAATACCGTGGGCCGCGCCCAGATTGTAGTACCCATCGGGACATTGTTCGCGTAGCTCTGGGGCGAGGAACTCGGGACCTGAATGCCAGCCGATTCCTTCGCCCGTGTCCTCAGAAAGAGCCGCAAGATGGTTTACGATCAGGGTTAAAGCCTGGACCGCGGTTTCTCCCGGTAACCGCTCGAGGAAGTAGACGCCATAACCCACCAAGCCCCCGATCGTGTCGTATGCCTCCTGCCACTGCGGCCGATCGAGCATCTTTAGCATGTAAATGTCGATGTCGCGAATCGGGTCTTCCGCGCGATCTAGGCCTAGCTGCTCCGTGGTGTTATCTTCCGATTCCGTAGCCAACAACTGCGAAACGTGCTGTACGACCCAACCCAAACCGCACAGGCCGCCGTGCAGCCCGAGAAAGTTCGTCCACAGGCTGACGTCGCCAATCGCGCAGTTCAGTTCGTCGACCGCTCTCTCGATCCAAACTGGTTCGCCACGACCTAACCCCCAGAACAAGTACAACAGGGGCGCTTCGAAGCTCGGCGTCTGCTTTGGCGCGCTTGGCACGCTGTAGTCTTTTTGAAAGATAGCTTCGACGACTGCACCCGCGGCCCTCCAAGCCGGCTCGGCAAGAATGTCTGACGGCGATATGATCGGCGTCCAGTTAGAATGGCGACTTATTTCGCTAAGTGGCATTTGCGGGTCGCCTGGGCGTCCTTTGCTTTAAGGTGTAACTCGTGTCCCATCCGTGAAACGAAGCAAAAGATCTCTACCATCCCTTACTATCTCTCGTTCAGAATACCTCAGAATAGGGAGGTTGGCCGACTCAACAATTATTAACAAGAAAGTCCTTGACAGGTCCAGTTTGGTGAGGCACTCTTGAGCCGCAGTTCTGCAGTACCTTACCCTGGTGTAGTTGCTAAGTAAATTGCTGCGCTGTGTAATCCTCCACGCGCAGGTACCCGCTCGCACGACTCGTCGCGCGAATAGTCTTACGGCACAATTCGCCGAGTGTTTCGGGCGAACACCCTTCATAACCCAGTTTGTCCGACTCATCAAAATGATAGTCGGCCTCACAAGGAGGTTGTTTATGAAGAAACGTCTTACTCTAAAGAAGGTTACCCTCAAGAACCTGGACGATACCTCGCTACAGACCGTCGCAGGGGCCTCGGCACCTGCCACCGGCTGTCAAGCCTGCGCTACCGTCCCATTCACCTGTAACCCGTATAAAACATGCCCAGGGTCAGCTGGCTGCCCCGGCTGCCCGTCAACGCAGTACTGCAACAGCGCGCAGTGCACGGACCAGTACACACTGTGTGCCACCTGCCAACCACCTAACACTTGCAAATGCTGAGTGCGCAGTCAAATGGGCCCATCGATGGACCGAGTGGGGAAGGAACGATGTTATCCTGTCCCACTCGGTGTTCTATAACCCCTCTGGCCGAAGCCGGTGCCCGTTGTTCAGATCCTGCGGGCCGTGGCTCGAGACGAGCGTCAGGGCCGATTGGGAGATAATGACGCCATGGAAAAAACGCGCTACGGCTCCACGGAGAGAATGGGAGAGGCCAGATTAATTTCCTCCGGGATTTGCTGTTTCGTCGAAGACTGATGGTAGTCGCTCCAGGACGGAAATTCGTCCTGCTTCGCTTCAATCTCCTTCTTGGATGAGCCTTTCGGTAAGGTTAGGAATGCAAGAAATTTTTCCTGGACCCGAAATGCGGGGTTGAAGTCATCCAGCCACAGGAACTGGCCTTCCTCGTTGACCTCAAGAAACCACCAGCGGCCATCTTGATCGACAGCGAAATCAAAACTCCCAAACTCGATCCTGGCTTCTTGAGAAAATGCAAGAATTGCCTTTTCGACATAGGCGGGGGTGGGAATTTCTTCTACAGTGGCGTGACCTTGACCAACCTCCTGGCGCCAGTCGAGCGCTTCGTTGGGTGTGTGAAGTGAGTAAGAATAGACGGTCGTGCCAAGCAGCAACATGCGCACGTCGCAAGCTTTGACGACCATCTCCTGGTAGATGGCCGGCGCATAAGTAAGTACTTCGTCTTCAGGAAGTGCCTCCGCTGTGATCTCGAATGTTTCAGTGACAGCGCGCACTTCGCTTCCCTCTTTTTTCCAGATGTGCGGGAAAAATGCCTTGCAGACCATTCGTCGCGAGTTCTTCAAAGCGTCTCTGACAGCCAGGGGCGCATTACTCATCACCGTCGCTGGCACGTTGAGGCCGTTCTTTGTTGCCAGGCAGAGCTGGACCGCTTTGTTGTTGATAACTCGGGACGCGGAATAGGGGTTGATGCAGCGTATCGGAAGATACTCCAGAAGATACATCACCGAATGAGAAAACCAGCGGTACTCTGTTTCGGCGAAAGCCTTGTCTGCATCGGTGACTTTGGGGTTAGGAACCGGAGGATTGGGACGACGAATCCACACCACATCGCCAGCGTCAATAGTGTAAGGGCCCAGAACCAGCCTGCTGCTGCCGTTGAAGCAAAGTGTCGCCTGGCGATCCTCTGTCCACGCGAGCCCAGGCCAGCACGCAACCGAGTAGCCAGCCTTCTCCAGCGCCCATTTGAGTGGGACGGTGTGATTGTCGCTTTCAAAAGCCACGATCAGGATCTTCATCCCCCCTCCCGCATAAGTTTGACAGGCGGCACGGGTGCATGCCGCCTGTCTGGTTGTCAGCACTCCCCGACGTCTCCGTCAGCCTGACCTGTCTTGAAGTCGAAGGTGCATACGGTGGTTGTATGGACGTGCGAGCTCCCGCTCAGATTCTCAACCTCTTGCGGCGTGAGTTCGCGCGCGCCTTGACGATTCAGTACACGGTTGCTGCGCATTTTGCCTCCTTAGTGGCCGAAGGCGTCGCCGTCGACCGTTCCAGTTTTTGGATCCACGGAAATATACATCGTGTGCAGTGTCCCGCTCCCACTCAATCGAGCGAGTTCTTCCGGGGTTAGTTCACGAGCGCCGGTTCGACCCAGCACCCTATTGTCATTGCGCTTCACAGCTTCCTCCTTTGACGTAGTTTGGAACATCCGCGCGACCCGCCGCAGCTCGAAATGGCGTCGCAATCAGGCCCCAGTCTGCTCGTAACAGATTCTGCCACGGTTAGTACACGGCTGCTGCTCCGAGTGCTCCTCTAGACCTCGCTGCTAAGGCCGTCGCCGTCGAGGTGGCCGGTTTTTGGATTCAAGGTGATGACCAGTGTGTGTACAGGAAAGCCGCCGCTCAAACGAGCGAGTTCTTCGGGGGTTAATTCACGGGCGCCGGTTCGTCCGAGCACCCTGTTGTCATTGCGCTTCATGGCTTCCTCCTTTGCCGTGTTTTACAACATCTGCGCCACCGTCCCGAGGGACGTGGGCGCCGAACTCAAAATGCAGCCGGAACGCTGCACGTTCTGCAATCTTTGCGGATTGTGTCCCTTACGTGCCGAAGGCGTCGCCGTCGACCAATCCAGTTTTTGGATTCACGGTAATATACATTGTGTGCACTGTCCCGCTCCCACTCAATTGAGCGAGTTCTTCCGGGGTTAGTTCACGAGCGCCGGTTCGACCCAGCACCCTCTTGCTATCGCGCTTCATGGTTTCCTCCTTTGCTGTGGTCTACAACATCTGCGCTATCGTGCGCGAAGTTTGCTGTTCTCCTGCAAGGACGGCACGAACAAGTGCGCTACGCAGGTTTGTTGTTAGGCATTCGCAGATTATGCACCTCTTACGCTGTGGGAAACAACCCCGCTTACTTCTTTCAATAAAAGATGCACCGCGAACGTCCTTCGTCACTGAGATCAAGTGCCAAAGGTTGGATATCTCCATGTACACTCAAAGGATCCGCTAAGGTCTTAAGCGGACGATCCCCAGTGAACTTTGCGCGTATGGTAGGTGCACTCCTCGGCTTGTGTCAAGCACGGATGCGAAGCACATAGCGCTTACCCTACGGCGAGAAAGGTTTTCCGGAAAGCAGCAACATTCGATCCCAGGCGGGTTCTATTGGAGTTACGGCCGCGAGAAATGCCAGTGCAACTCCGATAGCGCCATCAAGGAACGCTGGACTGGCTTCCCACACCGTAGGACCCGTTGGATCCGGTCTCGTTGCTGACGAGAATCCTCCCACACCGGTTCCCGGCTTTCGCATGGCGAGAGTCTGCTCATACCACAACTGGGCTGCCTCTAGACACCGCCGATCACCTTCAGCTTGATAAATGCGATTGAAGACGTGCGCTACTCCGGCGCTACCGTGGCACAAAGGCGCGTCGGCAATCCCAGCGCGATCTAGAGGCCAAGCCAGACAATGATTCAGAAGCCCCCGGGTAAAGTGTTGCCAGTCGCTTCGATCTACGCGACGATTCACCTGCAACAGCACCGAGAGTATGCCGAGGTCTCCGTAGCACCAGGCTAGACGGCTGTCGGTGGATTCCTGTCCAGGGACGACCCACGAACTGAAGTGCGAGATGGCCCCTTGAGGACGTTGTTGGGCGAGCAGCCAATTGACGGCGCCCTCCAAGAGCGCTTTGGATCGGTCCTGCCGGACGACATCTGTAACCGATACTTCGCTCAGGAAGTGGATGATCCCCGGAATTCCGTGGGCTACCCCAAGATTGTAATAGCCTTCTGGGCATTGCTCGCGCTGCCAATCGGGCAAGAGTTGAGGGCCCGAGTGCCAGGTTGTCCCCCCGTCCACACGCTGAGCGAGACTCTCCAGCTTGTCGAACACAGCGCGAACCCCCTGAACGGCTGATTCCCTCGGCAGACGTTCGAGAAAGTAGGTTCCAAGTCCAACCAAGCCGCTGATTAAGTCATAGGGCTTTGAGGCATCGACCGTCGGAAGCCATCTCAGAACCACCGCGTCAATGTCGGCATTGAGATCTTCTTCTTGCTCATTTTCCTCTTGATTCGACTCATCAGCGGCACATTCGCTGTCGCTCTCCTCAACCGGCACCGTGACTTGCTCGAGAAGGCGCGAGATGTGCTCCACCGTCCAGCCCAGTCCCGTGAGCCCGCCGAAAAGGCCGAGGTAACCGGCGGACTGGGATACGTCGTCAATTGCCTGATTCAAGCACTCGGTCGCACGGCTGGCCCACTCCAGATCATCGAGTGCAGCGGCCAGATAACCGTAGAGCAGGGCTTCCTCATAACTGCGAGAGGCGCGTCTTTGCGGGGCAGGCAACGCGTAGTCTTTCTCTAGGACAGCCTGGGCAATACTGTGGATCGCATCCCAGGCTTGAGCGCCAAGTTCGCTTTGACGTGACAATACGGGCGTCCACTTCATTTGTAAGCAACCTCCACAATCGGCACGCCTCGGCGACTCTTTTCCTGCCGGCGGATATTACGAAGCAGCGACAGGTCAGCGAAGTATGTCAGGCGCTCGGAGATCCGATGCTTCTGGGGTCCCCCGTGTTTCCTGATCGCGTTGCATCCGGAGCAGCTCAGCATACTGGGAACTAGCTCTGAGCAATTCCTGGTGGGTACCCTGGGCGGCAACCTTGCCTTCCTCGAGAACAACGATCAGGTCTGCGTCCCGAATTGTGCTGAGACGGTGTGCGATGACGATTCGGGTGCAACGCAGTCGTGCCAAGTTCTCATTGACCATCTCCTCCGTGACTGCGTCCAGATGGCTCGTGGCCTCATCCAGCACGAGAATGGCCGGGCGGCATGCCAAAGCTCTTGCCAAGGCTAGACGCTGTCTTTGACCGCCGGAAAGCGACAAGCCGCGATCCGCCAATACGGTTTCATAGCCCATGGCCATGGCCGCAATTTCGTCATGAATGCAGGCCAGTTTGGCTGCATGGATGACTTGATCAAGCCCCATTTGCGGATCGGCCAACGCGATATTCTGGCGCATGGTGCCGCCGAACAGTTGGGTATCTTGCGTGACGATACCGAGTTGGCTGCGAACCGACCGCAGATCAAGAGTTGTCAGGTCCTTCCCATCGAAGAAGATTCGACCAGCAGTCGGCTCGTAGAGGCCGGCCATGAGCCGCGCCAGCGTTGATTTCCCTGACCCGGTTCTCCCGACCACCGCCACGCGGGCGCCGGGGGGCACTGTTACAGACACGTCTTCCAAGGTCAGCGGATCCGGTTTCGCGTAGCGGAACGAGATTCCTTCGAGCGAGATGGCGCCACTCAATTTCTCGGCCAGCACAACCGTGCCGGGCTTTTGCTCCGGCGCCGTATTGAGAACATCGTTGATGCGTTCCAGGTAGGTTTCGAGCATCTGAAACTGGACTCCGGCCGAAATCAAACTGGTCAGAGGACCAAAAAAGCCGGCTGCCAGGGCGCTGAAGGCCACCATCGTGCCCAGCGTGAAGCTGCCTCTAAGAACCAGGTAAGTCCCATAGAACATTATGGCCAAGGTAGACGCCGTGCTCAGCAGGTTCTGGAGAGCGGCAAAGATGGCATCCAGGCGCCCCCGCTGTACGGAGATGTTCAGGCTGTCAACAAACAAGTTGGACCAATTCTCCGCAGCCCGATGCTCCAGGCCCATAGCTTTCAACGTCTCCATGCCGCTCAGCATCTCGACCTGATAAGTCTGCGAACGGGCCGAGATCTCCAGAGTTTCAGCCAGGAGCTCACGCTGCTTGTGCCGCATGAGCACAACCAGCAGAACGCGCGCCGCCGCCACCGCGATGATCAGGAGTGTGAGCGGGACGTTCGCCAGCATAAGCAGAATCAGATAGAGACTCACCATGAAGCCATCCAGCAGCGTGGAAAGTGTGGTGGAAGTGAGAATCTCCTTGATGCTGGCGTTGCTGCCAAGGCGCATCATCAAGTCGCCGGCCGTGTGCTGCTGGAAAAACGAATAGGGAAGCTCGACCAGATGATCGAGGAAGCGAAGCGTGAAGCTCGCCTCGACCTGCGTTTGGAGATATAAGAGCAAATGGGTGCGGACGAAGCTGGATAGCGCGTTGAAAAGCTGAAACACAACATAGGCGAGAGCCAAAAGGAAAAGGAGCGAGTAGTTGCGCTGCGGAACGACGCGGTCAATCAGGATGCCGGTGAGGATCGGCATCACCGCGGACAGAATCTGAATGATCACCGAGGTGGAGACGATCCGGCCGAGCAGTCCCCAGCGTTCGAAGACCTGCTTTAATAATCCCCAGGTTCGGTCGTGTTTGGCCTTGCCTGGCTTGAATGCTTCACTGGGCTCAAAAATCAGCGCCACCCCCGTAAACGCGCGGCGCAGCGTTGCGATAGGGACTCGCCGCCGGCCTGCAGCGGGATCGACAATGCGCACGAAGTCCGCCTCTACGTGTTCGAGAACCACATAGTGGCGAAATTCCCAGTAGAGAATGCTACCGGGCGGCAGAGCCGAGAGGTCGTCAACCTCGGCGCGCACGCCCCGGCCGCGCAGTCCGTAGAGTCGGCCGGCGCGGAGGAGCGCAGAAGCTGTAGTGCCATTTCTCCCAATGCCTAGAGCTTGCCGAATCTCGGCCAGGGGCACTTCTTTGCCATGGTAAGCGAGCGCCATCGCCAGCGCCGCAGCGCCGCAGTCCGTCGCCGATAACTGTCGCACCAGGGGAATCCGCCCAAGCGCCGCGTCGCGAGCGAGCTTTCGCAGCGCTGGAAAGCGATCCAGCAGACGGGGCGCCCCTTCGGTTTTGGCGTTTTCGTTCTGCACGCTTCCGCTAATTCACCTTTCCCAAGATGTTTCTGAATCCGTGCAACAGGAAGCCCAGTCCCAACAAACTGGCCGAAAACAGCAGGAGCACAAGCCAAAACCCCCGCCGCAGCCACGTCGGCAGGACCTTGAGGACATCGCCCTGCTGGTCCCAGCTGCGGACGTGATAGTCCAAAGCCTCCTGACGAAAGATTCCGGAGTTCGCCTCGGAACCGGAAGCCCGCCTTGCGAGCACGGCCTGCACCCGATTCTGCAAGAGGATCTGATTGAACGTCGGCGCCGAACATTCCGCCAGCAGCTCGATCATCCGGATGTCATCGTCGGCAAAAGGCGCCTGTTCGGTACTGCGCACAGCTGTCAGGACGCCCGCCGGCAACCCGGCCGGGCCAAGAATAGGTTCTGCCAGGAAGCGCGCGCTACGCATCTCCAGGGGGGCATCGATATCGAAATCATAGCGGGGGTCCATGCCAACGCGGTCCAGGCAAACACGTTCGCCGGTGCGAGCCACAAACGCAACCAGGCCTGAAGCGGCGCTGTAAGTCCACTTCTCGCTTTCGGAAGCGTCGGCAGGTGTGATAGTTTCCGCGTCCGAGTCATACACAAAACACTGAACCATCTTCGCTTGCAGTACGTCGCGTCCGATTTCGATTATGAGTCGGCCGGCACTGGCGAGATCGGTCTGCATCGGCAATCGAGCGCACAGATCGAGGAGACGCTCAGCGCTTTCGGCATCGGCCGCTAGAGGGTCGCGACTCCGCTTCGCCATCAGAGCGAAGTGTCGGGTGCCATACGCCACTAACTTCTGGAGCTGCTCCGCACTAACTTCTCCGTGGGCCAAGTAGAAGATCTTGGCGGCGTCAACGAACTTCTGCAAAGCATCCGGCTCGGAGCCGGAGTAAAGAACGATTGTTGCCGGCGGTGGATTCCCGGAGGGATCTGTAGTGCCGTGCGCAACAAGGTCTAGCACCTGTGGCAAAGGGGCGTGTGGGCCGAGCAGCAACGCTGCCACACCGCCTTCCGCCAGGATCCGCAAGGCATCCCCGGCGTCTTTCGCGTGTACAAGCCGGAAGGGCGCAAGTTTGTCGTCTTCGATTGGCTTGCTCAATCCGAGCGTGAGCACGACTAGGCGTGATGGCTGCTCGCAACTCTCCGTCGCCGACGACTGTGAATTCCTCAAGTGCATACGTTCGCGCCCAGTGGGAGCAGGCTCCAAGCTAGGTTACGACGACTCTGTCCGGCCTGGACGTTCAATTACGCGAGGTTAGCATGAAACGGTTGAAAATGCTTCGGCACTAGCGAGGACGGTTACTATGCTTTTCTCGCAAGTCTTAAAGCGAAGCCGCATGGAGATGCAAAACGCTAAGCGTTTCCACATCCCCACACCTCCGACGACGGCGCATAAATCTCGTAATAGACGTTACACTAGCTTTCCGTGGCACAAAAAGTCGGCCACCTCATTTTGATATCAGACCTATGGCTGAAGCAGCAAGTTGGATACCGACTACGGCGTGTTTTCAGAAATGGGTTTGGGAAGGGCACGGCTTCAGCCGTGCCGTATCCGTCGCCCATTGATTCGCGGCTTCAGCCGCTGAGGTATTCTTTTCCGGACATCGCAATGAACATTTTCGAAACAGGCTCTAGTAACTTAGCAGCCGGAGCAAGTATAGCCAGCACAGGTGCTCGCAGTGACGCACACAGCCGGACAAGTCATTGCCTTCGTGTTAATACAAACAGTACCAGTACCGCCGCCGCCGCAACCTACCGTTGGATACGGCCGCACGCCGCCATTCATTCCGCCAAGTGAGCTTTCTTCCAAGTTACGCAAGGTGATTTTCTTGATGCCCAGTTTTTTCATGAGAGATTTTCCTC
>Ga0187771_10001274_pt1 | contig 16693 bp, 14 predicted proteins | sample 0116_SJ02_MP15_1_FD_133139 | JGI IMG/M metagenome (GOLD analysis project Ga0187771, IMG submission 133139) | Tropical peat soil microbial communities from peatlands in Department of Meta, Colombia - 0116_SJ02_MP15_10_MG | ecosystem: Environmental > Terrestrial > Soil > Wetlands > Peat | place...
AGGGGTTCTCTGTTTTTGGAAGGGCGGGTGATGCGTGGCACAAAGAAACCGATATGACGGTATACGGATTTCTTCCTCGTATAGATTTGGCTCTTCACAGGAATTGGGATTTAGAATTCGAAATGAGCTTTTCTTATTTGAACATTGTGAAGGAACATGACCCTATTTCTTGGGCGTCGATGCGAATATTCTTTTTAAGCCGATCCAACGAAACTGGGGCTCCTTGTTTCTCCTCGCAGGAGGAGGGCTTGGTTATAACAACGCTGGCAACCGAGTGAGGGGAATTGGAGATTCGCATTGCGGAGGAATTGCGGAGAAAGGAACAGGCATTTATTATAAATTTGGGAAAAGATGGGCTTTAAGGGGAGAATATCTTCTGTACCATATCTCGGATCCGTTTAGCAAAGATACAGGATTAAATACACAATTTTCTTTTAGGGATCTCATTTTGATCAGTAAAAGTATTGAGAGATGTTTTTATCCGTCTACGGAGAGGCTGTCGGCGGCTCCGGAGCCATCGGACCATTGATCCGCGGACCATAGAGATAAACAAAAAATGCCTTCAAAGGATGTGCCAGCGTGTCGTTTACCGCCGTTGGTTCGAAACCGCTATGCATCATGCAATTGGCACATTTTGGATTGCGACCCCTACCATATCTGTCCCAGTCCGTCTCTTCTATAAGAGCTTTGAAACTCGAAGCATAACCCTCGCCTGTCAAAAGATAACAGGGTTTCTGCCAGCCAAGAGGGTTACGCGTTGGATTCCCCCAAGGGGTACACTGGTAAGCTTGATTGCCAGCAAGAAAATCGAGGAAAAGGATTGACTGATTAAACCTCCATTTACGCCTCCTACCGATTTTAAAAATGTCGCGAAAGAGTTGTTTACTCTGTGTGCATTTCAAGAAGAGCTCTTTTTGCGGAGCCTCCGCGTAGCAGAAACCCGGAGATACGGTGATCCCCTCTATTCCCAAGCTCATGGCGAAATCGAAGTGTTCGGCAGCCTCTTTTGCTGTTACCCCCTCATAAAGAGTGCAATTAAGAGTCACACGAAAACCCTTTGCACTGGCAAATTGGATGGCTTCCACGGCGCGGTCGTATACTCCTGGCTGGCAAGCTAATGCATCATGCCGTTCCCGATTGCCGTCAAGATGGACCGAGATGGTTAGATAAGGTGATGGGGGATAATCTTTGAGATGTGTTTTGAGAAGCAGGCCGTTGGTGCAAAGGTAGACAAACCTTCTACGTTCTACAATCCCAGTAACAATCTGTGGCATCTTCTTGTGCAGCAGGGGCTCCCCTCCGGCGATTGAGACGATGGGTGAACCGCATTCATCTAATGCCGATAGACACTCATCCAAACTGAGACATCGATTAAGGATCTCTTCGGGATATTCAATCTTTCCGCAACCCGCGCAGGCAAGGTTGCATCGGAAGATCGGCTCCAGCATCAATACAAGCGGATAACGATGCCTTTTGCGAAGCTTCTGGCCGATCACATATCGGGCCACCCGGTATCGCTGAATCAGAGGAATGCCCATGAGAGATTCCTGAATTTAAATATTTTTAATGGGACGGAGGTGGGGATTAAAGAGAATCCGGAAGGCGGAATTGTATGCCTTCAGGTTCTCCCTCCATCTCCATGATCGTGTTTACACCAAAGGTTCGAAGCCTATCTAAAACCTTCTGTACCATAGCCTCCGGAGCTGAGGTTCCTGCAGTGATCCCCACCCTTGTGTCTTCTGAAAACCATTTAGAATCGATGTCGTCTTCACTTTCTATCAAGTAAGAACGGATACCACTTTGCTCGCTCACCTCGCGCAAACGATTGGAGTTGGAACTATTGCGGGCTCCTACCACCAACAACAAATCCATATCCTTGGACAATTGTCTGACAGCCATCTGGCGACTCTGTGTCGCATAACAGATGTCACTTAAGTCCGGTCCTTGAATGGTAGGGAAACTTTTTTCCAAAGCATCGATGACCTCGCGGGTATCGTCGAGGCTCAAAGTAGTCTGTGTCACGTAGGCAAGCCGATCTGGATTTTTGACCCATAAGGTTTTCACTTCAGAACTCTTTGATATCACATACACGGGTCCTTCAACACGGCCACGGGTCCCCTCCACCTCAGGATGTCCAGGGTGACCTATGATAATCACCTCAAAGCCGCTACGGCTATATCGCTGGGCCTGGAGATGAACCCGAGTGACCAAGGGACAGGTTGCATCAATAATCTTAAGGTGTCTTTTTTCTGCCTCTTTGACCACCGCAGTAGACACTCCATGGGCGCTGAAGATGATCACCGCCCCTATGGGTATTTCATCAAGGGCTTCGACAAATCGCGCTCCCTTCTTTTTCAAATCTTCAACCACATGGGGATTATGGACAATCTCGTGGAGAACATAGATGGGAACGTCATAAAGCTCGAGAGCACGTTCGACCGTCTTTATGGCTCGGACCACTCCAGCACAAAATCCACGGGGTTTGGCAAGGATGATCTCCATTCTCAAAGATCCTATTTCTTATTTGCCCCATTTTTGGCGGAACCATTCTACCGTAAGCCGCAAACCTTGCTCAAACTCCACTTTAGGCTTCCAACCCAGTTCCTGCCAGGCCTTTTTTCCTGTTACCTCTTTTCCGCCAAAGTCGCCAGGACGCTCCGGGACAAATTCGATCCTCACATGCTCTCCGATGATCTCCTTGATCCCTTGGGCCACTTCAAGAACAGTAATTTTTTGGGAGCCCTCAAGATTATAAGTTTGATTCATTGCGATCTCTTCCATGGCAAGGACATGGGCTTCTGCCATATCTTGGACATAGATGAAATTCCGATACTGATGACCAGCCCCTGCTATGGTGAGGGGTTGACCGGCGAGCGCCTTTTTGATGAAGGTGGGGATGAGTAATTCTTCCCTCATGCGAGGTCCGTAAGGGATTCCCAAACGTAAAATAGTGAAAGGGACTTTGTAGAGTTGATAGTAGTTATGGCAGATCATCTCGCTTGCCATCTTGGAGGAGGTATAGATATGACCTGCTCCATTTAGGTAGAAGGGTACAGTTTCGTCAAGGGGAACGCCATTGGGTGTCCCATTATAGACCCAAACGGTAGAAGCAAAATAGACCCGTTGAACGCCATTGATCCTCGCCGCCTCAAGGACGTGCGCCGTACCTAACATATTGAGTGCAACAGTATAAACAGGGTATTTGTAGGCGTAATTCACATTCGAAACCGCAGCCAGGTGGAAAATATGTTCGGTCCCTCTCGTGGCACCCTGAACCGATGATGCATCCATCAAATCGACATCTTCAAAGTTGACATCTTTACGGTAGGGGTGCACGCGGTGATCGATGATAGTGACTTGGTGTCCCGCATCGATCAGAGCGTCCACCACATGAGAGCCGACGAACCCACTTCCTCCTGTCACAACGACTTTTGCCATATACGTATACTCCTTTATCCAATCAGTTCTTTTAAAGCCCTGAGCACCTGAAGAACCTCCTCCTCTTTCATCCCTGAGAATATGGGAAGGCAAATATGTCGAGCACAGTAATCTTCAGAGACTGGAAGGGAGCTTGAAGCATAGGGCTTAAATACGGGTTGCTTATGGAGAGGTTCTTCATAGACCTCTCCCGAAAGAGAGACTCCATATCGGTCGCGCAACAATGTTTTAAGTGTTTTACGATCTCTCTTTTCCTTCAGAATAACAATGTATTTGTAATAATTGCAAACCCCTCCTGATGGAATCTTAAGAGGAGTGAGATGATGAAACCCCTTTAAACCTTCGTCATAGGTCAGGGCCACTCTTTGTCGATCCGAGATCATGGCGGGTAATCGTTCAAGGTGCCTGAGACCGATGATCGCATGGGGTTCGGACATACGCCAGTTGTAACCCATGCGAATGTGGGCATTCTGTGTGAAACTGGCCTTTCCCTGGTCCCGATAGATCCTCGCCTCTTCAGCCATTTTTGGGTCATTCGTAACAATCATTCCACCTTCGCCCGAGGTCATGACTTTGGTGGGATAGAAACTGAAGGCACTGGCAATGCCAAAGGCTCCAGCACTTACCCCATCACAGGAAGATCCGTGGGCGTGAGCTGCATCTTCCACTAACCAGATCCCTTTTCGCTGTGAAAGGTCTTGTAGTGCTCCGATGCGGCGGGAGATAATCCCTCCGATGTGGACAATGATGATCCCGACGGTCTTTGGAGTGAGGCATCTCTCCACATCCTCCGGCCGTATCGCGAAGGATTCAGGATCCATCTCCACCAAGATGGGCCGGCCTCCAGCGTGTACAATGGCGGCAGCAGTGGCAAAAAAGGTATTCGTGGGGACCAGAATATCTTTCCCTTCTATTCCTAAGGTTCTGAGGATGATTTCGAGTGCACTTGTTCCGCTGTTCACAGATACTGCGTAGTGACAGCCGCATAACTGGGCAAATCTCTCCTCAAATTGGGCTCCGTATTTGCCCAAGGTTAGCTGTCCTGCTTCCAAGATTTCTTGCAGGCGGTCTGCAATCCATGCTCGATCTTCGGGGAGAAACTGGATCTTTGCAGCAGGAATGGGAAGTTTAAGGCCTTGCTTATCCATTTTGGAATCGGAGGTCGTCATTGAAACTTCACTTTCCTATATCAAGATATAGTAAAATATCTCTTGATAAAAATCACTGTCAAGAAAAAAATCTTATGGGATCCCATCCCAGATCATTTGAGATCATTTGAGGGTTGACAAATGGATAAAGAAATTTAATAGTAAAAAGTTAGCAATTCATGATTTGACGGAGGAGAAGAATGTCTTTCTACCTCGTGACGGGCGGCGCCGGTTTTATTGGTTCTCATATCGTGGAAGCATTGATCAAAAAGGGAGAGAGGGTGAGGATCCTCGATAATTTCTCAAGCGGAAAGATGGAGAATTTATCAGCGGCCATCCATCAGATGGAATTGGTTAGAGGTGATATTCGGAATCTAAAACTTTGTCATCAAGCTGTGGAGAGGGTAGAATATGTTATCCATCTGGCAGCACTCCATGAAGTTCCTCGCTCCGTGGAACAGCCCATGGAAACCCATGAAGTTAATGTCACGGGAACATTGAATCTTCTCCTTTCGGCCCGCGAGGCAGGAGTGAAGCGCTTTGTATATGCTTCTTCTTCCGCGGTCTATGGGGATAACCCGATTCTTCCGAGATCTGAGGACATGGTTCCTGTGCCCATCTCTTCGCCCTATGCCCTGAGTAAGCTGACCGGTGAGTATTACTGCAAGCTTTTTTCAAACCTCTATGACCTGGATACGATCTCTTTACGGTATTTCAATGTCTATGGTCCAAGACAGGATTCAGCCTCACAGTATGCCGGCGTTATTCCGAAATTTATCTCCGCTCTTCTTTCTGATATGGCTCCTGCGATCTATGGGGATGGAGAGCAGACTCGTGACTTCCTCTATGTTGCCGATTGTGTAGCAGCCACGCTTGCAGTATGTCAGGGACCTACACCGTCAGGGACTGTAATGAATGTCGGAACGGGACAGCCCACAACAGTGAATCAGCTATGCGCTCTTCTTCAAGGGATTCTTCACCGGAGGATTCCACCCCGCTTTGACTCTCCTCAGCCTGGTGATATTCGACACGATTATGCTGATATTGAGAAAGCGAAACGCCTCCTCTCCTATCAGCCCACATGGGATATTCACCGAGGATTGGCTGAGACGGTTGGATGGTACTCAACCCAAAACCGAGATCCCGGTCTTCACCATGAGAAATCACTGAAGTCTAATGCGTAGTCGTCGTTTTGCGTGGAGATTCATGGCCCATAAAATCCCCGCAAACAGGTAGGTTCCTACGGTTGTCGCTATGAGAAACCAATTGAGACGGCGAAATAACGCACAGGCGACGACAAGGTAGGCAAAATCGCTGTTGGTTAAGAGGGCCATGAACCGAGTGATTTTAGGTGACCGTTTCAACTCGTCCTGGCTTCGTCTTGAGATATTGTAATAAACGGAAATGGCACAAAGCCCAAAGCCTCCTATGAGAAGCAATAAAAGATTTAAGTATATTCTATCGGCGGTGTTGTGGTAAAGACCAAAGGCTATCCCTGCGAAAATCGAAACATTGACGATGTTATCCGTTATCATATCCAGATAGTAGCCGAACTGGCTGTTCTGTAGCCTTAAACGGGACACCTCACCGTCAACACCGTCGACCACGGCAAAGAAGAGAAACAGAAGAGAACCGATAAGCTGTGGCCAGTAGCCTGGCCGAGATAGAAAGAAGGCTCCCGCCAGTCCGATGGTGGTGCCAAACAGGGTGATTTGATTGGGCCTCACTCGAGTGTGCGCGAGCCTCTTGCTGATGAAACAGGAAACCCTCCGATCCAAATGACGAGCTAAGAACCCGTCTCGTTCCCTGGTTTGGAAAGCAAGAGCGGCCACCAGTTTGGCTTCTGAAATCTCTGTCTGGGCCCCTCCGTTGTCGATCGCATAAGGCAGCCCCGAAGCCCCTTGCACGTGATGCGCTGGCTCCAGAATTTTCAGGTTCGATGCGTCGGACGACCATAGGGCACGAAGGAGCGACACAAGATGGGCAGGACTTGCCACGTAGATATTGTCAGTATCCTCGGTTCCTTTTGTTCCGATGAAATAAAGATCAGACCCGGTGATGGTATCTTTCAATTGCCTGAGAGAAAACTGGTCAACCACATGATTAGCCTTCAGCGCCAATACAGATTCTGTCTTAGATAAGGCAAGCTTATTTACAACTTGGTCTAAAAGTTCTGGATCTCCTACCTGATGGAAAGCCTCTGGCGAAAGGAGATCGGAGAGAACCGGCCGGAGAGGATTCACCTGACCAAGGATATGTATCCTTTCAAACCCCATCTGTTGGGCAAGAAGAACAAGTCTGCGAACAGCAGGAATTCCGAACACCGGTAACCTCCCTTTTTCATCAGGAGCAACAATGACTGCACTTCTTATATTGATCATGATTAAATCATACAAAGAAGATAGGACTCCTGTCAATCCAGATGTCAATATCATAAAGGGATAAAGTGACCAAAAACTTGATTGCCTGGCCTCCTCCGTTTAAAATGAGAAAGAGGAGTGAATCACTTTGCCCGCAAAATTGTTCATTATTCAACCATCCCATTATCGTTCAAGATCAAATTTAACCCCTTATAAAGTGAAAAAGAGGACCGTGGTGGCCTTGACACTACCCTACCTTGCCGCTCTTACCCCAAAAGAGTGGGACGTGACAGTCATTGACGAACAATTGGCGGATATCGACTTCAAAGCTCCTGTGGATTTAGTTGCCATCACTGCCTGGACGATCAACTCTTTCCGGGCCTACGAAATTGCAGATCGATTCAGGGAACGGGGGATCCCTGTGATCATCGGCGGCCCCCATACCTACTTTTACTCAGATGAAGCGGCTGAACATGGCGACGCTGTCGGGATTGGGGCGGGGGAAACGATTTGGCCGTTGATGCTCGAAGATGCTGCAGGAGGGCGACTTAAGAAGATCTATCGCGCCGATCACCTTCAAAACCTGGAGAATCTTCCCCTACCACGCTACGATCTTCTCAATCTCCGGAAGTATAGCCTGATGAAGACATTTTCAATCCAATCCTCACGGGGGTGTCCTTTCAAATGCGATTTCTGCTCCGAACGTTTCTATCTCGGTCAGGGTTACCGTTCCCGTCCAGTTGAAGAAGTGATCGATGAAATTAAACGAAGCCGAGCCAAGAACATTCTCTTTGCAGATAGTAATTTTGCAGGCAAAATCTCTCATACGATGGAACTGATGGAAGCCCTTATCCCTCTCAAAATTCGTTGGTCAACCCTTTGGGCAGCGTATCTCTGTGACAACGATAAATTTATGGACCTCGCTAAGCGGAGTGGTCTCTTGCATGTCAATATTGGAATAGAGAGCATCGACCAAGATACACTTTTTGGGCTGAATAAGAGAATCAATAGGGTCAAAGAATATAAGAAGATTTTGAAGAACTTGAGGAAAAGGGGAATCAGTTATTCTCTCAATTTTATTTTCGGCTGGGATACGGAAAAAGAGGATGTGTTTGCGTCTACAATGGCTTTTCTGAAAGAAGAGAAGGTGCCTGTAGCCTACTTCAATATTTTAACCCCCCACAAGGGGACTCCGCTGTATGACCGCTTGAATGCTGAAAAGAGAATCATCGACCCCCATCAAATGGGTAGGTGGCCAGGTATCCATTGTTACATTAAGCCAACATATTGTTCCGCAGAAGAATTGGAGGAACACGTAAAAAAGATATATAGGGAATTCTACACTTACTCTTCGATCTTTGCACGTCTCCCTTTGCCAGTGACCCAGGCAAATATCGCCTCATGGGTCATCAATCTATCAGAGAGAAAGATGTCCCGTGCAGATGCGGGGGTCGAAGATTTTGATGCGTACTAAAATCCTGATGATCCCTTTCACACCTTCTGCCCTTTACTCCCCTTTGGCCTGGGTGGATACGCTTAAAGCTTCTTTCGCCAGCTCAACAAAGCGTTTCACTGTCCAAGGCTCTTGCGCCACTCCGCGGCAGGAATACCAGCAGCGGTCGCATCTGGTCGACGGGAAAAAGCCTTTTCGCCACTCACTAAAATGGACGGCAACGGGGTGGTCGGAGCAGCGTTTGATCATTCCGTCAGGAGTCACCTGAACCCAGTTTAGACCGGCCGTACACCCAGGCATTCCCCTTCTCTCAAAGAATTCAGGGATCTTATCCAGATAGTATTCACTGGTCGTCACCATTGCAGATTGGTTCTTCAGATGTTTCAGTTCCTTGATCATTCCTTTTAAAGCCGGAAGCTCGGCTTTTTGAATCATGTGGTTTTCATTGTAGATGCGCCAACAGTTATAAGTGCTCAGAGAAACCTTAACCCCCATCTTGGAGGCGTAACCTAAGATCTGAGGAATTTCCTGATAGTTTCCCTGTTTGATAACTACATTGAAGCATAAATTGATGCCGGCTGCCCTCAGGGGAGGCGCTACGGAAAGAATGTGGTCGGCAAGTCCTGGGAGACCACGATCCCGATCGTGTCTTTCATCAAGATAGTCGAGAGAGATAGACAACTCATCAAGACCCGCCTTCCACAACTTAATCCCTCGTTCAGGGGTCAGCAGCGATCCGTTCGTGATCAGAGAGATAAAGAGAAATCCAAAGTTTTTGCGCAAGGAGACAATCACATTGTCCAGGTCCTTCCTAAGAAGAGGCTCTCCTCCTGTAAGGCTTACTGAAAGGGGTTTAAGTTTTTTGACCACGACAGCATAGTCCTTTAATTCTGGAGGACTCTCTTCCTTCCAGTAATCACAGAAATTACACCGAGCATTGCATCTCTTTGTAACTTCCAGGTTAAGAGTGAGGAGACCACCTCTTACCAAATATCTAAAGAATTTATAGCCACCGATGGCCATTTCAAAGGGAGTCAATTTCCGAGACATATTCGAAGATCCTCCGTTTCCTGGGAAGCTCGATGATTTTTCCACCTCTCAATACTCTGAATCGCCGACCCCTCCAATGAACGGTGTTTGTGAGAAGGCTGGCAAACCAGAGAACTGTGTTCAGAAGGTCATTAAATGGAATGAGCCAAAGGTATGGGGTGACTTCGCCGTTGCCGAAAACGGTCTTGTTGAAGTAAATAAACGTGAGGAGTCGAAGGCCGCAGATGAAGAAGAAGAGCGTCACCGCCGCCAAAGAGAATCCTTCCAGAACGAGGAAAACCGCTGCTAAGAATACACTGTGAGTGATGATGGAGGCAAAATATCCGACCGGACGGCAGACTCTCTGAGTAATGGCCCACCGAAGATGATGGAGAAAATATTCTTTAAAATTCTTGGTGGAGAAAATATGATCGACCAGGTGAGGAGAAAGGCATATTCGATATCCCTTCTTGTGAACTTGGTTTCCTATCTCGTAATCATCTGCCAGGTATTCTTCAAGAGTTTCCAAGCCGCCGAAGCTCTTCAGGACTTCTTTGGTCGTGAGGATCGTGGCCCCGAACGCATAAGAAATACCTTCCAACCGATGATCAAGGAGCACATTCGGGATGAAATCTGTCTGAACAGTCAACGACAGAAGACCGCTGAAGATATTCTGGATATGCGTTCCACGGTAGAGGCAGGTCACAAGACCTACCTTCTCCTGGAGGAGAAGTCTGACGACCTGTTTCAGGTAGTTCCGGTCCACCCGCATATCCCCATCACTGACGGCCAGTATCTCATAATTGGCCTCCCGGACCGCACCGATGAGGTTTCCAACCTTATAGTTCGGTCCTTTATTTTGATTCGATATGATCCATCGAATATTCCTCTTTGGAAGAGATTTCTTCAGATCCTCAAGCAGGGAGATCATGAATTCCTCTTCTTCAGAGAGAGAAAAAATGACTTCATAATCTGGATAGTCCTGATCACAAAAGCTCATGAGATTTGCCAGAGTCCCTTCCTCTAAACCTGAAATAGGTTTGATGACGGAGACTGGAGGCAATGCCGTTGCTGAATCCTTCCTCCCCTGTCTATTCTTCTTGAAGAAGATCCAGGTACAAAAGGTAGAACAAAAAATGTAACCCAGGGAAAGGCCGATTAAGAAGAGAAGAAGGGTTGTTATTCTCATCGTGGGGTTTTCCTCAATTTAAGAGCTTCGATCAATGGCCTGCTGCTGCAGGCGCATCTTTTTCAGGAGGCCTTCAAAGGATTCCTGCTGGATCACTCTAAAGAAGGATTTTTGATAATTTTGGACAATGCTTACGCCGTCGATTGACACATCCTCTACCAGCCACTTCTGTTCCACTGCAGCCAATGAGTAGTCGACAGGAATCTCTGAATTCAGCCGGGTGATGGTCGTCTTTACCAGTGCGCGGCCGTGATCGATATCTTCTTTGTTGTAGAGAATCCTTTCTCGGCCCAGAAAGTCAAGAACGAGTCTCGTATAAGAATCCTGAAAAAGGTCTTGAAAAATAGCTTTGAATTCTGAGCGCTTCATCTCGTCCAAGGCCTGCCAGTGTTGGCCTAAAGCCTGCTTGGCCATGGCATCGAAATGGAAATTTTGGGCAATAATCTTCTTAATGGCAGCCCTCCTCTTATTCCTGAATTCTTGCCCTTTGAGCTGAGGGTCCGTCTGGATCGTCATCGCTTCCTCGAGAATCGCGCGAACACGTTCAGTCGGTACCCCTCCCTGGCAGAAAGTATCTTGAGAAACAAGTGCTATGGCAGAAAAGATCACAATGCCGAAAATTGCCAGCCTCATGGCGTCGACTCCTTCGTTAGAAAATTTTTTGGGTACTCCCAAGCTCACTCTTCTCTTTTTGATCAATCCCTTCTCCCCCGGCGGGAGAAGGTAAGGGGGAAGGATGGGTCAGCTTGAACCCCGCCAAAAGTTGCAAAAGAGCGGGCAAAAAGAGGATCGCTGCTGCCAAAATCGCAAGGCTACCAATTGTTGTCAGGACTCCCAGGCTGTAAAGGCCTTGATGGTCTGATATGGTGAGGCTACCAAAGCCCACCGTTGTCGTGAGCCCGGCGAGGATGACTCCCATCCCGGTGCTAAATGGCAGAACTGTCTCTTTTTTCTCTTCTCTCCGCTGTCTCCAGCGTTGAACAATAATGATACCATATTCTACACCCGCTCCAACCACGAGGGGTAAGAAGATGCTGTTCGCCAAATTCAGATCAACCCGGAAGGCATGCATCAATCCAAAGGTCAACACTGTTCCTGCAATCAGCGGCGTCATGGCCATCAGGGCAGAAATGACGTTTCGGAAGGTGACCAAAAGAAGGGCAAAAATGAAAACCGCGGCATAAATAGCAGCCTTGATACAGCCATCGCGAAAGGCCTTTGTAAAAGCATAAAGAGTCACAGGATCTCCAATGGCATCGGGATCCACGGTTCTGAGATCGTGAACGAATTTGCCAAGAAGCTCAGGTTCCCAGATATTCTGGGTGGGAAAAACCCGGATGAGGTAAAGATGATCCTTTCCGACAAATCGCTGAAGCAAAGATCTGGGAAGATCTTCGAGCCTCATGGACCGGGCAGTGACGTTGGTGCGAAGAATATCGAGCTTATCATTCAGGTCTCTTATGAAGGCGTTTCCAAAATTCCTGAGAGCGTCGAGGAGTTGGGATCTCTCCATAGAATGGAGTTGGTGCCGGAGTTGGTCGATGAGGTCCCGTACCTGGCTCATCTGTGTTTCGAGAGGCTTGTTCACACCCCATTGGGAATGATTGGAATCGAGCATCTTAAAACGAATCCGGCCGAAAACCTCATCTAATTCTGAAAGCTTAATGGGATCTGTGGAGGCTTGGAGGGGTCCGACTTCGACCAGAAGCGGTCTCATCTGTCTTAGCAAATTAATCTTTTTCTTCTGCTCAAGGGGAAGCAAACTTTTCACGCTCTGCACTTCCGAGACTGTGGGAAGAGCTTCGAGAGCGCTGGTCTTCCTTTGTACCTCTTCAAGAGACCGTGCGAGGACCGCCCCATACATGCTCGGACGTTTAGAATCTTCGACAAGCTTTTTCTCCCAGATGACTGATTCCGCTCTTTTCGATTGGAGACGCAGCATATTCAGATCAAATCTTAACTTTCCGGCTCCCCACAACGAGAATCCTAATCCCATGCAGGCCAGACCCAAGAGAAGAAGTACCCGTGCCTTCGTGAATGTTAAAAGGGGCCTTCCCTGCCTGGGAGGCGAAGAGAGCTGCTGTCCCTCTTTGGGCCGATCAAATATCAAGATGAGGGCAGGTAAAAGGCAGAGCGTGGTGATGATGGCCATGAGCAATCCAACGGAACAGATGATCCCCAGTTCGATTAGCCCGTTAAAACCGGTGAACACAAGAGGAAAGAAGGAGAGGGCTGCGGAGAGACCCGCCAAAAGAATCCCCGGACCCAGTTTGACCATGGTAGCCTGTAGAGCTTCCTTCTTCGAAGCCCCTCGTGCCTCTAGCTCTTCCTTGTAGCGGGAGATCCAGTGAACACCATAATCAATCCCCAGACCCAGGAGCATGGGTGCAAAGGAAACCGAGAGGATGTTAAGATGGCCGATGAAGAGGGTGGTCAGGCCAAAGGTTATACAGAGAGCGACAAGAAGAGAGATGATCTCAGCAAGGGGACGCCGCAACCCACGCCAGAAGGCAAGAAGTAGCGCCACAAGGCCGGCAAAAGAGAGAAGTGTGGCAAGGCTCATGTCATGAAGCGCCACTCCCATTTCATCCATGTCCAGGGCTTCCAGGCCTGTGACACCCGCTTTAATACGAGGAAAAGCTGCTTGGGTCTGGGCAATCGTCTTCCTGAGAGCCGTCAGGGAATAGCTGGCCTTGGAAAAGCCGCTTCCTTTCTTGGCAGGGGTGACAAAAAGAAGCAGATACCGCTTGTTCTCAGTCCAGAAGTACCCCTCAGAATCACCACTCCATGATCCCCTGGTAAAAAAAGAGCTCCATGGAGACGTAAAAGAGGTTTTCCCCTCAAGCCACTCTTTCATGTCCGTGAGGGTCCGAATCAAAAAATCGAGATCCATGGGCTGCTTATCACCCTGTGACTTCTCATCAAGAAAACCGGTAAAGAGTTCTCCCACCATCTTCGAAGCCATCTCGCTATTGATTTGCTTGAAAAAATTAGTCAAGCCGGGGGACCGGGCGAGATTCTCGATAAGACTGCGGTGTTCCTTCAAATTGTCTCTCAGGACTAAGAGATCTTTCTTTTCGAGATAGAGAAGAGCCCAGCGTTTGATGAGCTTGGGGTCGACGCGGGAGAAGACTTCTAAATAATTTTCGTGATCTGCCTCGAGGATGGGGACCAAGGCACGAAGGAAATCTAAAGAACGGGGGGTTTCCTGATTTTCAATGGCAACCACAAAGGTGTCGAAGTCTTCAAACTGATCCATTTGTTCCGACAACTTCATCAACCGATGGCTTGGAGAAATGAGCCCTTTTTGGCTGGTTAGGAATCCCAAATGGGTGACGGTATAGAAAATAGAAAACGCCGCCAATATTCCTGCAACGAATAAGGCAAGAAGGGAGTAGGAGGTTTGAGTGATCAAAACCTTTTGTAAAACCCGTTGAACAAGATTCATTCTCTACTGTTCACCAGTCTTTCATGCCTGCTGCATAGTTCAGCTCAGACAGGGAAAGATTGTAATTGAAAAGGGCCTCGAGATATTTCCCTTGGTTTTGGCCATACTTTTCTATGCCTCGAAGTATATCATCGGCTGTACCCACACCCATATCGAAGTTGACGAGGGCAGTAACCACCCATTTTCTGGAAGCGATGGCAGCCTTATTATAAGCATCCACAGCCACCTTCCACTCCTGCACTTCCTGATAGGACTTGGCGACCTGAATAGGGATGTTTAACCTCCCCGTAGCCCTGGTGTGAAGAAGTTTTTGATATTCCGCTTGCTCTTTATCTACCTTGGGGCTGAGACTGAAGTCAAAATTCCATTTGAGTCCGGCCACGACCCCGATATTGGCATGATTGAATTCGTCTGGAATATAGGCATTGTGCAGAGTTTCCCGGTTAGGAGCTCCGGCAAGGGAACCTTCCAAGGCAACAAAAAAGGAAGGATACAAATCACTGCGAACTGCTCGAGTCAGAGATTCCTGGGCGGCCAATGCCTCTTCAAGTTGTTTGAATTCCGGCCGTTCCTCCAAGGCCCTCTGAATATAACTTCTAAGGTCTGCCTGAACTTCTTCCATAGCGAGAGTTTTCTCCCTGACCTCAAATTCTGCACCGGGGGGTAGATTGATCAGAGACTTTAACGCAAAGTAGGTGACTTTCACTCCCTTCTCTGCCTCCGCCCGGGACCTGATCGTATCAGCGCGGTATGCATCGATCCTATACAGATCACTTTCCGTTACATTGGGCGAACCCAGTTCCAACAGACGGGTCATGCGGTTTCTTGCATCATCAAAAAAGGCGGTTGCTTCGCCCGCCGCATCAATCCCGGCACGGGCCAGAATCAAGGCATAGTAGAGCTGCTTCACCCTGAGGACAATCTCATATTTTTTCTCTAAGAGCTTATGTTCTTTGACCCTGACCCCCCGGATGGCCGCTTCTTTTCTGTTCGAAAGCTTACCAAATGTATAAAGGGATTGGGAGACGGTAAAGTCGAATCTCCCAAAAATCCCAATGCCTTCAGGGGATGGATCATAGATCCTCGTACCTGCAACAACCGGCCTCTTTGCATCTTCAGCCGGGCCAACCAGGGCAATACTTTCAACCCGGGGGTAATAACCTCCTTTCACTTGTTCCAGTTCACTTCTTGCCGCTACGATCTCGCTTTGCCCCTCCCCGATTTCCGGACTCTTTTCGATGGCCATATTCATCAATTGCTGCAGGGTCAGAACAAGCTTCTCCTCTTTTTGCTTCTCCCCCCTCGCTATCCCGATGAGAACCAGTACTAAACCAAAACCGATCACCACTCTTAAGATCGCTATCGAATAGGCTCTTAACGAAGATTCCATTTGTCCTCCCTCCTTTATTGCCGTATCCTTACCGATGTCTCATTGTGCCTCCGATGCCTCACTTTGAAGAAAAAGCCTCTGTCGTGCTTCTCAGCGAGAAGCGTCATATAAATCAAAAGCCCGACCCCGGTCCAGAAAATATGCCTCAATCGGATCGTAATCCCGTATGTCAGGCCCAATGCCGAGTGAAAGCCTAAAACCCTGAAGGCGATGACCCTCGTAGTTTCCAGAACACCAATATCGATAGGAATAGCAAAGCCCATGAGATCCAGCCAGGATCCCAGAATCCAGACTTCTGCGGCTGTCGTCAAGGAAGCCTGATCGGTCAGCAGGAAGAGAAAGTACCAGTTCTGAAGAGTCGCGAACGCCATGCCTACAACGTGCCAGAACACAGCGAGAGGCAAGTCCGCAGGGCGCTCTTTATAAAAGAGCTTAAGTTCTTCATCCACTGCGGTGATGTGGTGGGCTGCTTTTTCTAAAGTTTTGCCACCCACCCTATGAGTGACCAGCCAGCGTACGACGGCACCGAGTTTGCCATACTTCTGAACAGCCAGAAATGCCAGGATCCCTCCACCCAGAAGAATGGTAGCTGTGCGCATGGCTGCCAAAGCCGCGGCAGGAAGGTCAACTGTCCAAAGGATGGTTAGTGATCCTATAACGATAAGAAGGAGTTGTGCCAGGGAGAATGCAAGTTTACCGATAATGACACTGGTTGCAGCTTCAACCCCTTGATGATTCAAAGAAAGAAGGGCCCCCTTCGTCACCTCACCACCCAGCCCTGCCGTGGGAGTGATATAATTGATCGAGGTGCCGGCCATCCGGATACGAAATATCTGGTAGAAAGAGAGGTCTCGGTGGGGATCGGAAAGGCAATATCGCCATCCCAGCGTGTGGACAAGATCCACCACCGCTTCGCTCAGGATCAAGGGCACAAACCCCCAACCCAGCAGAATCATCTCCTGCCACAGCGCTCGGAGCCCGATCTTCCAAATCAATAGCGCCAGCAGAAGGAAACCGAGCAGAAGGCTGAACCTATGGAACTTCTTCATCGAATTCCCCCAGCCTGTAGGCGGAGCTTATTTTTCATCATTCTCCCATATTGAACCAAACGTACCGCATGGATGCTGGCAGTGAGACCCGCCCAGACTGCCACGAGGGCAAAGGTCTCGAATGGGTAACCGAGTGAAAAACCGATGATGAAGATAAAGGAATAGATGTTACGACGTCCTGCAATGCGC
>Ga0187771_10001275_pt1 | contig 16693 bp, 11 predicted proteins | sample 0116_SJ02_MP15_1_FD_133139 | JGI IMG/M metagenome (GOLD analysis project Ga0187771, IMG submission 133139) | Tropical peat soil microbial communities from peatlands in Department of Meta, Colombia - 0116_SJ02_MP15_10_MG | ecosystem: Environmental > Terrestrial > Soil > Wetlands > Peat | place...
CGATCTCGGTCCCTTCAAGACTGCCGGCCTCGCGGGTAGCCAGCCGGAAGCGGGAAACCGAGGCAATGGAGGGGAGCGCCTCGCCGCGGAACCCCAGGGTCAGGATGCCGTCGAGATCGTCGTCGGTCCTGATCTTGCTGGTGGCGTGGCGTTCGAGGGAAAGCAGCGCGTCCTCCCTCGACATGCCGTGGCCGTTGTCCGTGATGCGGATCAGCCGCCGCCCCCCTGCAGCAATCTCCACGGAGATGTCCGAGGCGCCGGCATCCAGCGAGTTTTCAAGCAACTCCTTGATGACCGAGGCGGGCCGCTCCACCACCTCGCCGGCGGCGATCTTGTTGGTGATGGTTTCCGGAAGAATGGCGATGCGCTGGGACACGTGTGGACTCCGTGGGGTATGTTCCGCTTGGAATTGCATTGACTGGACCAGGAATGCCAAGGCCCGTCCACCCTCGCCATGGGAAGGGAACGGGCCATCGTGTCCGATGTCCAACGGATGTTACTTCTTCGTACCGCCGAACAGGCTGCCGAAGTCATCCTCGCGAGGTTTGCCGGGCTGACCGCCCTCGGCGGACTCCAAGGTGTCGTCCCAGGAAAAACTCTCCAGGTCGAACTCGCCGTCCCCGGCAGCGGGGTCAACCGGCGGAGCTGCGGCACTTTCCCGCGAGGTCGCTTCCTGGAAGCCGGTAAAGGCATCCCCGGGTTCGTCGGCCCGGGACAATGAATCGTCCGGTCCGCCCCCAAAGTCGAAATGATCGTCGCCCCCCAGATCGTCTCCCCGTTCATTGACATTGAAATCGAACGAGAAAATATCGGAAGAGGTATCCCCATCCTCCGCAGGGTAGTCGTCCCCGTACGCTTCGGCCTCCATTGACCGGGCAATTTCCGTCCGGACCGCCTGGGGCAGCGCCATGGGCTTGAGCCCGTAAGCCGCCTTGTAGCCGGTCAGATCATTGAGGCACCTGGGGCACGCGTCGTTGCACTCGAAGCTGTTGTATCCACATTTGGGACATTTCATCGGCGACTCCCCGCACTCCTGCATTATTCCCAAATATACTGCAGAATTGCGCTAATGGCAATAGCCGCGGTTTCCGTCCGCAGAATCCTGCTGCCCAGGGAAACCGGCAGGTATCCCTGGGCAAGGAACTGTTGCACCTCAAGGGGGTCGAATCCCCCTTCCGGCCCGATGGCCACGATGGCGGATGCGGGACAGCCCCGGTCGGCAAGCGCCGCTTTCAGGTTCTGCTTCCGTTCGCCTTCCCACAGCAGCAAGCGGAGTTCCTGGGACGTGCCCCCCGCGGCTTCGGCAGCCGACGGAAACCACGATACCGCGGGAATGGAACACCTGTTGCACTGCCGGGCCGCTTCGGCAACTATCCGCTGCCACCGTTCCAGTTTGGCTGCAAGCTGGTCCCCGCGCACCCGGGCCACGGAACGGCAACCACCGAACAGGCGGAAATCATACACCCCCAGCTCCGTTCCCTTCTGAAGAATCAGATCGATCTTCTCCCCCTTGGGCAAGGCCTGGCAGATGGTGATCCGTGTCCCGTGCTCTTCAATTACCGGCGCCTGCCGGGGCGTTTCCATCCTGACGGCAACCCATTCGCGGGACACCTGGTCGATAACCCCTGAATGTTCCACGCCCGCTTCATCCACCAGGGTCACGCCATCGCCGGTGCCGAGCCGCAGCACCCGCACCATGTGGTTGAAGATGTCGCCATTGAAGGATGCATAGCCGTCGCAGATGCTCCTCGACGATATCATGAAACGCCGTCTGCTCATGCCGCCGTCGCGTCCTTGCGGTAGAGCATGGCCACCCACTCGCCCTGGCGCGCTGTTTCCTGGTAGGCCAGGGGTTGGCCGGCAAATCCGTTGCGCACGAAAGCCTCTTTCTCGGCCAGGATGCCGGACAGGATCAGCACGCCGCCGTTGGCCAGCTTCGCCGTAAGTTGCGGGGCCAGCCGGACAAGCTCCTCGGCCAGGATATTGGCCAGTATGACGTCGAAAGGGACGTCCAGGGCTTCCAGGGGGGCCGTGCTGCACTCGATCCGCTCCGCCAGGCCGTTGATTGCCAAGTTCTTGCGCGCCACCTCCACCGCCTCCGGATCGATATCCACAGCGCAGATGCGGCCTGCCCCCAGACGCGCCGCCGCCATGGCCAGGATGCCGGAACCGGTCCCCAGGTCCAGCACCGAGACAGGGGGCGCTGCCGGGCGGTTGAGCAGGACGTTTTCCAGCTGTTCCAGGCAGAGCCGTGTCGTTTCGTGGCCGCCGGTGCCAAAGGCCATGCCCGGGTCCAGGCTCAGGACCACATCCTCGGGGCCGGCCTCGGCCTGTTCCCAGGACGGCACGATCAGCAGCCGCCGGCCGATGCGAAGCGGCTTGAAATTGGCTTTCCAACTCGTGCTCCAATCCTCGCTGTTCACCGTCGCAACGGACGGTTGCGTGATGGACAGGCCCGGATTGGCGGCAGCCAGATCGTCCAGAAAGGCAGAGATCTCCGCAAGGCGGGCATCCATATCGTCGGCAGAGCAGAAGTAGGCCTTGACGGTCGTCAGCGGACCGTGGGCGATCTCGGACGGAGAAAAGGCATCCACGTTCAGATTTTCGACGCAAACTCCGGCACCCGAGACGCCGGCCAGATACTCCGCCAGGATATCGGCTAATTCGTTGGGCAGCTCACAGGCCACCTCCAGCCAGGTATCATCCATAGGGGAAAAGACTCCCTCACAATCAAGGTTATTCCAACGTTATTACAGAAGGTTAGCAGAACACCTCCCCGTTGGCAATAAAAAAACCGGCAATTTTCCGGATACATGTCCGCAGCCGGTGTGCCGAGAGAATACTTGACGGCGTTTCCGGCATCACCTAAAGTATCAGGTTAAGCATCACTGAACCTATGCAACCGGAGCATTTCCCCATGGAAAACGTTGCCGCAATACTCCTTGCCGCCGGCAAGGGAACCCGCATGAAATCGGGCCTGGTAAAAGTCCTGCACCCGGCGGCGGGCCGGCCGATGATCGATTACCCCGTAACGGCGGCCCGGACTGTCGGGGCCAAACCGGTGGTTCTGGTGGTCGGCCACCAGGCCGAGGCGGTGCAGGAACGTTTCCGCACCGCCGAAGATATCTGCTGCGTGCTCCAGGAGGAGCAGCTCGGCACCGGTCATGCCGTGGCCTGCGCCCGTGAGGCGCTGGCCGGTTTCAGCGGCACTGTGCTGATCCTGTGCGGGGACACCCCACTGTTGCGGGCGGAGACCCTGAAAAGGCTGATCGACTTCCACCAGGCCCGGACGGCAGCGGTAACCGTTCTGACCGCCATGATGGATGATCCCTACGGCTATGGCCGGGTCGTGCGCGATGAAAGCGGAAAGGTGTTGAGGATCGTCGAGCAGAAGGACGCAAATCCTGCGGAGCAGGCTATTCGCGAGATCAACAGCGGCATCTACTGCATGGACGCAGCCTTCCTGTTCAACAACATCGACGGCATAGGAAGCGACAATGCGCAGCAGGAGTTCTACCTGACCGACCTGGTGGCCGTGGCTGCCGGGAAAGGTCTTCCCTGCCTGGCCCTGTGCAGCGGCGACGCCGAAGAGATCATGGGCGTCAACGACTTGAGCCAGCTGGCCGAGGCGTCCCGCTGCCTGCGCCGGCGCATCAACCGTGAATTGATGCTGTCCGGCGTGACCATTGTGGATCCCGACATCACCTACATCGACCAGGGCGTCGCCATCGGCGCCGACTCGACCGTTCACCCCAATTGCCGCATCAGCGGCGCAACAGTCATCGGCAGCAACTGCGTGATTGACGGCAACGTCAGCATCGCCGATTGCCGCATCGCCGACAACTGCCATATCAAGGCCGGGTCGGTCCTGGAAGGGTCCGAACTGCGGGAAGAGGTCTCCGTCGGTCCTATGGCGCACCTGCGCCCCGGCACGGTGCTGCGCGCCCACGTCAAGATCGGCAATTTCGTGGAAACCAAGAAGATCGTCATGGGGGAAGGCTCCAAGGCCTCCCACCTGACCTACCTGGGCGACGCCGAGATCGGCCGGGACGTCAATATCGGCTGCGGCACCATCACCTGCAATTACGACGGGGTGAACAAACACCGTACCGTCATCGGTGACCGGGTATTCATCGGCAGCGACGTCCAGCTTGTCGCGCCGGTAACCGTGGGAGACAACTCCCTGGTGGCGGCCGGCACGACCGTCACCATCGACGTGCCGCCCGACTCCCTGGCAATCTCCCGCGTACCGCAAGTGAACAAGGAAGGCTGGCGGCTGAAGAAAAAATAGGTCCCCACCGGTTCTACGGGACATCAAGAGAAGGTATATGACGGAATCGCTGCACCATGAAAAGTACGGCAGCGCCATCCTCATCATAGAGGATGACATGGCCTTTGCCGAGTTGACGGCGGCCACCCTCGAAGAGCACGGCTTCAAAGCCGTCAAGGCGAAAAGCGGCCAGGAGGCCATGAACCTTCTCTCCGCCATGGTCCCCTCGCTGGTCATCCTCGACTACTCACTGCCGGACATGACCGGTGCCGCCATCCTGGAGCAGATCGCCGGCCGCGGTCTTTCCATCCCGTTCATCATAATGACCGGCCGGGATGACGCCCTTCTGGCAGTTCAGATGATGAAGACCGGGGCCTGCGACTATCTGCTGAAAGACACCGGCTTCCTGGATCGCCTGCCGGCGACGGTCGTGCGTACCCTCCTGGACGCGGAAACCCGTGAGCGGCTGCGTCGCGCGGAAGAATCCCTCCGCCAGAGCGAGACCCGCCTGGCACGGGCCCAGAAAATCGCCCGCATGGGGAGCTGGGAGTGGAACCCCCGGACCGGGGACGTGTACTGGTCCGACGAATTGTACCGCATTTTCGGATTCACCCCCGGAGACCCTCCGCAGGTTGAGATGGACTGGTTCGCGGACCTTATCAACGAAGCGGACCGCCCTGCCTTCAAAAAGGCCATCAGCAGTGCGGCGCGCCAGTGCCAGCCCTTCGACCTGATCTACCGCATTAAGTCCCGTAACGGGGACGAACTGGTCGTTAACAGCCAGGCCGAGGTGGAATGCAGCAGTGAAGGACAGGCGCAGCTCGTCTCCGGCACGACCCTCGACATCACGGCCCGCATCAGGGCCGAGAACGAGATCCATCAACTGATCAACTACGACACCCTGACCGACCTTCCCAATCGTACCCTGCTCCATGACCGTCTCAGGCACGCAGTCGCCCAGGCTGCACGGGACCGCCAGATAATCGGCGTCCTGTTCCTGGACCTGGACCGGTTCAAGGGTATCAACGAGACCCTCGGGCACAGCGCCGGAGACAAGCTCCTCAAAACCATCGCCAAGCGCCTCAGGGCCTGCGTCCGCGAAACCGATACCCTGGCCCGCATCGGCGGCGACGAATTTTCCATTGTGCTGATGGGCGTTGCCAACGAAGAGACCATCGCCGCAATAACCAAGAAGATTCTGGCGCTGATATCCGAACCCATCTCTATCGACGGCCACGAGATCTACACCTCCGGCAGCGTCGGCATTGCCGTCTACCCCATGGACGGGGAGGACTGCCATACCCTGCTCAAACACGCCGATCAGGCCATGTACCAGGCCAAGGAACGGGACGGCAACAACTTCCAGTTTTTCTCCAGCGAGATGAACATCAAGGTCCTGGAGCGGATGATGCTGGAGAACTCCATGCGCAAGGCCCTGGAGCGCGAGGACTTTTTCCTGATGTACCAGCCCCAGGTCAATACCCGCACCGGCGAGATCATCGGCATGGAAGCGCTTGTGCGCTGGCGGCACCCGGACATGGGGGTGATCGTCCCGGACAAGTTCATCTATCTGGCGGAAGAAACCGGACTCATCATCCCGCTCGGGGAATGGGTCCTGCGGACCGCCTGTTACCAGGCCAAGGCCTGGCAGCAGCAGGGATTTCCGCCGATGCGCATGGCGGTGAACCTGTCGGCCAAGCAGTTCGGCCAGAAGAACCTGGACGAGACCATCGCCGCCATCCTGCTGGAAAGCGGACTCGACGCCGACCGGCTGGAACTGGAAATCACCGAAAGCACCATCATGAAAAATCCGGACAGCAACACCCGCATGCTGCACAAACTTAAGGGCATGGGCATCAGCCTGGCCATCGACGATTTCGGGACCGGCTATTCCTCCCTCTCCTACCTGAAGCATTTTCCCATCAACCGGCTCAAGATCGACCGCATGTTCGTGCGGGACATCATCAACAACCCGGACGACGCCGCCATCGTAGAGATCATCATCTCCATGGCCCACACCCTCAAGCTCAGCGTTACCGCCGAAGGAGTCGAAACACGCCCCTTGATGGAATTCCTCTCCGCACGCAACTGCACCGACATGCAGGGCTATCTGTTTTCCCGGCCGGCCGGTGCCGAAGAGATCACCACCATCCTCCAGAACGGACTGGCTTACTGACCCATGGCCCATTCAAACATACTCGTCAAAGGCGCCTGCGAGCACAACCTCAAATGCATCGATGTTGAAATTCCGCGAGACCGGCTGGTCGTCATCACCGGCATCTCCGGTTCGGGAAAATCCACCCTTGCCTTCGACACCATTTACGCCGAAGGGCAGCGCCGCTACGTGGAATCGCTCTCGGCCTATGCCCGCCAGTTCCTGGAACAGATGGAAAAGCCGGACGTGGAGTCCATCGAAGGGCTGTCCCCGGCCATCTCCATCGAGCAGAAGACCACCAGCAAGAATCCCCGCTCCACGGTCGGCACGGTCACGGAGATCTACGATTACCTGCGCCTTCTGTTCGCCCGCGTCGGCCATCCCCACTGCACCTCGTGCGGCAAGGAGATCACCTCCCAGACCGTCTCCCAGATGGTGGACCAGATAATGGCCCTGCCCGCCGCCACCAGGCTGACCCTGCTGGCGCCCATGATACGCGGCCGCAAAGGGGAGTATAAAAAGGAACTCAACCAGTTGCGCAAGGAGGGATTTACCCGCGTCGTCATCGACGGGACCTTGCGGGATCTGGCTGAAGAGATCGAACTGGACAAAAAGAAAAAGCATGATATTGACATCGTCATCGACCGCATCGTGGTCAAGGAGGGGATTCAACGCCGTCTGGCCGACTCTCTGGAGACCGCCCTGCACCATGCCGAAGGGGTAGTGAGGGTATCCCTCACCATGCCGGCAGCCTCTCCCTTCCAAGAGGAAAAGGGAAACATGCCCCCCCTTCCCGAAGGAGAGGGGCACAGCGGAGAAAAGACACCGCAGACCCTTATTTTTTCCGAAAAGCTGGCCTGCGTGGAGTGCGGCATCTCTTACCAGGAGATCACGCCGCGGCTGTTCTCCTTCAACAATCCCCACGGCGCCTGCCCCGACTGCACAGGCTTGGGCACCCGCATGTATTTCGACGCCGAACTGGTCATTCCCAACCCGGAGCTCTCCCTGCGGGAAGGGGCCATCGCCCCTTGGGAAAAGCGGCTTTCAGGCTGGTTCCACCTGATCCTGGAGGCCTTGGCCAAGGCATACAAATTCGACATCCGCACCCCCTTCAAAGAGCTGCCCGAACATGTGCAGAACGTGATCCTGAACGGTTCCGGGGGCAAAATGATCGAATTCTGGTGGGAAGAGGACGGGGGGCGGCGCCATACCTACCAGAAGGAGTTTGAAGGGGTACTGAACAACCTGGAGCGGCGTTGGCGCGAGACCGAATCGGAGGCTTCGCGGGAAGAGCTGGAAAAGTATATGAACGTCATGCCCTGCCCCACCTGCCATGGCGCGCGCCTCCGTCCCGAAGCGCTGCACGTTCTGGTCGACGGCAGCAGCATCCGCGACGTCACCGCCCTCTCCATCCGCGACTGCCTGGCTTTTTTCCAAGGCCTGGCACTCTCCGACAAGGAGAGGGAGATCGCCCGGCGCATCCTCAAGGAGATTCACGAACGCCTTTCGTTTCTCGTCAACGTGGGACTGGACTACCTTTCCCTGGACCGTACCTCCGGCACCCTCTCCGGCGGCGAGGGGCAGCGCATCCGCCTGGCTACCCAGATCGGATCGTCGCTGGTGGGCGTGCTCTATATCCTGGACGAGCCATCCATCGGCCTGCACCAAAAGGACAATGCGCGCCTGCTGGACACCCTCAAGCGGTTGCGGGACCTGGGCAACACCGTACTGGTGGTGGAACACGACGAAGAGACCATCCTGGAGGCCGACCACCTGATCGACATGGGGCCGGGGGCCGGCGTGCACGGCGGCGAGGTGGTTGCCCAGGGCACGCCTGCCGAAGTCATGAAAAACCGTGCATCCCTGACCGGCCGTTACCTGTCGGGGGAGTTGTCCATCCCGGTGCCCGGCAAGCGCCGCAAAGGTTCCAGGCACCTCAGGATCATCGGCGCTTCCGAGAACAACCTGAAGAACGTGGACGTGGATATTCCGCTGGGCATAATGACCTGCGTGACCGGCGTCTCGGGATCGGGGAAATCGACCCTGGTGATCGATACCCTGCACAAGGTGCTCAGCCAGCGGCTGTACCGCAGCCGTGAGAAAGCCGGCGCCGTGAAGGACATTCGCGGCCTGGAACACCTGGACAAGGTCATCAACATCGACCAGTCGCCCATCGGCCGAACTCCGCGGAGCAACCCGGCCACGTACACCGGCGTGTTCGGCGATATCCGCGACCTGTTCTCCAACCTGCCGGAATCAAAACTGCGCGGCTACAAACCGGGCCGCTACTCCTTCAATGTCAAGGGGGGGCGCTGCGAAGCCTGCTCAGGGGACGGCATCATCAAAATCGAGATGCATTTCCTGCCGGACGTGTACGTGGAGTGCGAGGTATGCAAGGGGGCGCGCTACAACCGCGAGACCCTTGAGGTGCTCTACAAGGGCAAGTCCATCGCCGAGGTGCTGGACATGACCGTTTCCCAGGCCTTGGAGTTCATGGGCGCCATCCCGCGCATCAAGAACAAGCTCAAGACCCTGGAAGAGGTCGGCCTGGGCTACATCAAGCTGGGACAATCGGCCACGACCCTCTCGGGTGGGGAGGCCCAGCGGGTCAAACTGGCCAAGGAACTGGCCCGCCGCGCCACCGGCCGCACCATTTACATTCTGGACGAACCGACCACCGGCCTGCATTTCGAGGATATCCGCAAGCTTCTGGAGGTGATCCAGCGCCTTGCGGATGCCGGCAACACCATCGTCATCATCGAGCATAACCTGGACGTGATCAAGACTGCCGATTACATCATCGATCTGGGCCCCGAAGGGGGCGACCGGGGGGGAGAGATCATCGCCACGGGCACCCCGGAACAGGTGGCCAAGTCCACCAGGTCCTACACCGGCCAGTACCTGCGGAAGATGCTCTAGTACCTTGTAACACATAAATCGACGCAGAAAACCTTGCAGGTTATCAACGAGGGGAAGTGTGCATTTTGCTCCCCTCCTAATTTAGGAGGGGCCGGGGGTGGTAGTCTTTAACCGAATTCTCAACCACCCCCTGACCCCCTCCTTATCAAGGAGGGGGAACAACTACGCAACTTTAAATGTTACTTGATACTAGCAGGTTGTTCAACACCCTGCTAGACGGTCCTAAAGGAGTCTGTCACTTCCCGGCGCCATCCTCCACAACCACGTCCGAGAACCCCTCAAGGGGCAGCAGGGGGTTTTCCAGAGAGACCCTGACCGGCTCCCTGGCGGAGTTCTGCTGCCAACCGGGAACAACGGAGGTCGCCTTTACGGGAACGGTGAACTCCTGGCTGTAGGTGCGAACACCCGAAGCGTCGACCACAATAAAGCGGTAATGCAGCGCCGCCGCCCCCGGCTCCAGCGCCGGCAGGGTGGCGACATAGGTAAACTGGCTTCCCGGCGCCTTATCCATCTCTACGGAGGCATACCCCCCCTTGTCCAGCGAACGGAAGCGGCACCTGACGGAGTGCACTGCTTCCCGGCCGATGATGGCCTTGACGACGGTGAGTTTGCCGGACACCACGTAACTGCGGGTCTCATGGCTGATATTGGCGCTGTCGGGCGTATCCATGACCTCGGCGCTACGTTGGACCGTGGCGGGCGCCAAGGGTGCAGGCTGGCCGGGCGCAGCAGCAGCCGACTCCCCATGGGGGGTCTCCCGGCTGGTTGCATTCGCCTTTTTCTTCTCCTTGTGCTTCCTGGTTTCCGCTTTTTTCGGCTTTTTCTTCTCTATCTTCTTCAGTTCGCCCAAGGGTATCTCGTAATCATTCCCCTCCGCAGCGGAAACCGGTTGAACCGGCACGGCCGCCACCAGCAGGACAATGGCAATCAGCCACCTAGAGACCATACTCATACGCCACCTCATATTGCATGTGCTGCACAACCTTTCCGGAATAGCCCCGCTGTCCCGTGCAGCCGGTCCGTTCCCGCCATGGCGGTTCTTTTGCCCGAATTGCTTGCCATGACGACATGGGGCGGGCGATCTAATCGAATTCCTCCAGAAGGCCGCGCAACTGGCCCTGCTGGTGGGGGTCATAGACATGCATTCCCATGAACATGCTGCCGTCCGGGTTATAGGCGGAATAGATGCACCTGCACGTAAAGCGCAGATGGGGGTCAGGGAAAATGACCTCCGCCGTCTCGGCCTTTCTGGGAATTGCCAGGGGAAAAGGCATAGGGGGAATGGAGAGTTTCAGTCCTTGGCTGCTGATATCCACAACTTGAGACTCGATCTCGAACTTGTCGGGCAATACGAGCAGCACCGTCAATATGGTCTCGGGCAATTGCTCGGCGCTATAGCGAATGGAGAATCTGTTTCCCATGGTAAAACCGCTGCATGTTCTTTAAGGTGACGGAGGCTGCCGTTTCCCGCCGGCAGGCAACAACGCCGGCGCCGATGCCGGCTCAACTGGATTTCAGCAGGTTATCGCACAGCCGGCACCATTCGGCAATATATTTTTTGCGCCCTGTTCGTGCCTTTCATGACGCCCGTCCCTTTTCGACGACCGTCAGGTCTCTTCAGGGGCATCACTGTACCGGTCACGCACAAGTCGCGGAGTATGTAGAACTGTTCGGCGTAAGCCAGGGGGATCTTCATCTTTTTGACATTCGCCCCAGTGCCTTCCAACTTTTCAGAGAAAGACGGGAAGGCCGCTCCGCTCAAACCCGGCGCCTTGCCCTCCCGTCAGACCTTGAACGTTAAAAGCACTCCCCGCAGATTCTCGGACTTTTCGGCAAGACTTGCGGCAACGCTTCCGACTTCACTGGCAACATTGCTGTTCTGATCGGTAAGGTGTATGATCTGATGCATCAATTCGATCAGGTGCTTCGTGCGTGTGGCAATGTACGTGCTCTTGCTGACAAGATCCGAAGAGATATCAACCGCGCCCTTGAGTCTTTCGTCGGTCTCTCCGACGTTCGCAATCAATCGGCGGGTCTCCTCTGCGATCTCACGCATTCGGGAAGCGCTTTTCTCATTGGCGACGCACACGCTCTCAACACCGCTCACCACCGACTGCACCCCGGAGTTGATCTGGGCAAGCGAATTCTGCGTCTTGGCGGCAAGGGCCCGCACCTCGTCGGCGACCACCGCAAACCCGCGCCCTGCCTCTCCGGCCCTGGCCGCTTCAATGGAAGCGTTCAACGCCAGCAGATTGGTCTGGTCCGCAATGTCGGCAATGATCTCCAGCACCATCCGGATATCGGCGGCTTTGGCGGCCAATTCCCTGGTCTGGGCCGTCATGGTGGTCTGGCTGTCGGACTCGCTGATAATTATGTTGCCTGCCCGGTTCAGGTCATCCACAAAACAGGAAAGAGTTGCCCGGGTCGCTTCGATCGTCTCGGTCGTGGAAACCGCCATTTCTTCCGTTACATCCAGGTTACCCGCCACGTCGCGGGTCAAATGATCGCATTCAATGATGGCCGCCGCCTGCCGTTGAATATTATCCGACAGGTTGGAAACGATATGGGACAGCTCCTGGCTGGCAACCGCCGTCTCGTTCGAGTTTTCGGCCGATTGGGCCACGCTGTGCTGCACCTTGGCAATAAACTGGTCGATCAAACCGGCGGCAGTGCCGATTTCGTCACTGTGGGTGAGCCCCAGACGCTTGGTCAAATCGCCCTCGCCATGGGCCAGATCGTCCGCCATGCCGACCATCTGGTTGACCGGGTTTGTCACCTGCCGGCTTATCACTATGGAAATGGTCATGATAAAAGCGGCAAAAGCAATGTCTCCGCCCAATAAAATCAATCTTATCAATGACATCTGTTTATACAGGTCATCCACGTAGATCCCGCTGCCCACAATCCATCCCCAGGGCTCATAGAGCTTGACATACGAAATCTTGGGAACCGGCTCGCTCTCTCCGGGTTTGGGCCAGAGATAATCCACAAACCCTCCCCCTTTCTCTTTGCATATCCTGGCAAATTCCCGGAAAAAGAATTTTCCGGCAGGGTCCTTCATTTCGGACAGATCCTTGCCGTTGAGGTCCGGTTTAATGGGATGCATCACCATTCGGGATTGCAGGTCGCAAATAAAGAAGTACTCCTTATCTTCGTAGCGAAGATTTCCCAACCTTTGGGCAGCGAGCTTCTTCCCCTCCTCGGGCGTCATGGTCCCGTTTTTCACCTGGCCGTCAATCTCTGCCAGCAGCCCCCACGTTGCTTCGACAACATGCCGTGTCGCAGTCTGTTTTTCCTTGAGCATGTTCTTTTCGAAAAGCGGCAGCAGATAGACGATAACCCACACGGTCATGATCAGCGTCATTAGTGCGGGAGCAACGAGAATCTTGTTCCTTATTTTCCAGTTTTGCAGAAAAGTCATGGCTTCTCCGATCCAAAGTCAATTGTAACCCGCCTACTGCTCGCTTCCGACATGACGGACATTAAAAAGATGTATCAGGCTTAATTCCTCAAGAAGCTCATAGAGGCGATAGTCCCCGACAACTATCGATATGGTGATTTTGTCGATATTCGCAAGCTTCATCAGGTGGCCGATAACGGTCGAAGTCATGGCAAAGGAGTCCTTTATCTTTAGCAGAACGTTTCTTGTACCCGCCTGCTGAAGGGCTTGAAGGGCCTTTTTAATCTCCGAGCTGTCTTCTATGGACTTGATATTGCCGGTAATAGTCAACTCATTTCTTCCGTTACTTTGAATCTGCATTGGTATTTCCCCCTTCCAGAGTTTTCAAGATAATCAGGCAACTGTGTGGCCCGCCGCTAAAAAGGGCGTCGCAGAAGCGGCTCATTATGCGCAAACCATGCCCTCTGACCGAATTATTGTCTGCTGCGCCGCACGGCAGTCCAGTGCCATTGTCCCGCACTTCCATAATCAGCAGAGGATTCCCTGCACCGCGCTGGAGAAACGCGGAAAGGGATATTCCGGCGCCCGGCACGACATTCCGCTGTGCCGGGGCGTCTTCACAGGCAGCATCCAGCAACTCTCCCGCTTTATCGTCCCGGCCGATTCCGTAGCAGCCATGCTCCAGCGCATCGGTAAGCGCTTCGGTCAAAACCAGCTCAACTTCATCACGCTCGAGCGGTCCCAAATCACTCTCCGAAGCAAGAGCGGCGAGGAACTCATTGATTGTCCGGCTCAATCCCGCCGGCGTCAGATCCGGTTCGTCGCACCATTTCCACTCCGTATGGAAAGTCAGCCGCTGCAGGTGTATCAAGGTCAGATCATCCAACTCACCATGGTCGATCCTTGCCCGAAAACGGCGCTGGAAAGATGCCAGGGTCGGCGATACCCGAAAATCGCTCTCAATCACTTCACGATACGAACCGCCTTGCGTGAGCGGCGCATCCGTCACGCCGTCGGTCATGACAAGCAATTCAGCCACATCCCTAAGGGAAACACTATCGGTCCTTACTTCTGCAGCATAAATGCCAAGTGGCGGATTTTTCCCGGGAACCCGCCGGACAGAACCGTCGGTTATTCTCAACAGCAGCGGAGGCAACGCAAAGAGCGCGCATTCCGCTTCCTCTTTGATCAAATCCACCAGCAGAAAACCGCAGGAAAGAACCTCCTCTTCGAGAAGCATGCTGGAAAGGTACTCTTGAAAGCGTTTAAGAAAAATCCGGAGCGTGAACGTTTCCCACAGGTGCAGGTTTTCAACCTGATAATTGAAAAATGATGTGACCAACATTGCGCTCAAGGAAGCGGACATGCCCGAGCCCATGGCATCCGCAACAAAGATGAGCTGCCGGCCATCAAACAGGTTACGCACGGAGTAGCCATCGCCGCACATGATATCGCGGGGCGAATAGGCCACATTGATGCCCCAGCAGCTCCCCCCGGCGCCTTTGAGCACCTGGTTGCGCAGGTCATGGCGCACGACATGCCGTTCCTTGCGCCGGGCCAACCCCTGCTGCATCGAATTGTAGGCATCCTGATGGCGGAGTTGTTCAACTTCCTGCCTGCGATGCTGTTCCAGCAACCGTTCATTGCATATCTCACCGGCCATTCTGGAAAGCGTTCGCGTCAGCACATCAAAATCGAACGGCTTGGGCACGAACCTCTCAACCCCGGCGTTGATCGCATCAAGGAGGATCTGATTGTCGATGGAACTGGTCATGAGTATCAGAGGTGTCTTTGCCCCGGTCGAGCGGATTTTATGCATCAACTCAAGACCTGAAATCCCCGGCATCAACTGGTCTGAAATAATGATATCCGGACGATGCTCGCAAAAGAGGCGGAATCCCTCTTCACCGTCGGCCGCCGAATACACATCCCTGAACATCCCGTCAAACCGCACAAGAAGGATTTCCCTGCTCAATTGGTCATCTTCGACAACCAAAAGCGAAAGTTCCTTTTCATCACATTCCGGCTCGATGACTTGTTGCTCAACGGCTATTTCAAGTAACGGTTTCTTCAAATTACCTGCCTTGTCACACTAAAACTAAAGACTCTGCTTTCAGGTACATGGGATTTAACTTATTAAAATATCAGATTTGTGACAATCTGCAAGACCGAAAACAGCGCCAGGCAGGATATTTGTCCCTTCGTTATCCCTTCACCACCGACAAAATCACGCCGATGACTATCGCTCTCTGCCGATTAAAGACAACCGGACGACAACCGGCGCCTCGCAACACCCTCCGGCAGGAAGTTCCTTTCCCTCCCATGGGGAATCGGCATGGTCAGGCTCCGGTGGCCCGTACGAAGACAGCGGCAGGATATATACAACAGTGCGGAAATGTACTATGATTCGGCATTGTGTCACTACCGCGTCAATGACCTGTGACCACATGGGACTTCAGGAGCGATCCAGACCCAAAAAGTTTCAAATCAATGTGTTCGTGGAGGCCTTGTGAAACTTTTCCGGCAACTGCTAATGGCATTGGCCTTGTCGACAGTCATGGGCGCCCTGACATACACTGCCGTATCGAAGTATGTGGTTCACAAGGCTGAAGAAAACCTTTACAGCATCATGCTGTCCAACCGGGCCTTCCATCATTACATCCAGAGGATAATGCATCCAGCCTACTTCAAAGCCCGTGAGGAAGGTAAAATTGCGCCAGATTTTTACGCTCCGGAACTCCTTTCCTCCTCCTATATCGTCCGCGTCACCCATGGCTTCTTTAACGAAGAACGCAAAAAAGAAGGGCTGCCGCTCGTCTATTACAAGCTGGCCACCGACAATCCCCGCAACCCCGTCAATAAGGCTGACGAAAAGGAGCTTAAGCTTATCAAGCTGTTCAACGCCGACAGGAACCTGAAAGATCATACTGAAATCGCCTCGATCGGCGGCCGGAAATATCTGGTCTATGCCAAACCGTTCCTGGAAACCGACCAGGCATGTATCCGCTGTCACGGCAAACGGAAAGACGCCCCGCTTGGCCTGCAGCTTATATATTCCGGGCAGGGCGGTTTCAATGAAAGAACCGGCGTCATCCGCGCGATCGAGTCGATTCGTATTCCAATCACCGACGACATATCCGTCGCTTTCGTTGCCGCAACCTTCTCAATTTCCGCCGGCCTGATACTGGCGGTACTTTTCCTGTTCAACAGAAAACTCCGCCGAACGGTGCAACAAAGCACCGAGGCGCTGGCCGCCAGCGAGGAAAATTACCGGCAGTTCGCCACATTGACTTCAGACTATGTGCACAAGTGTTCCCGTACCGGCAGCGCCCCGTTCCGTATCCAGTGGATCGGCGGCGCACTGAACGCCATCTCCGGCTTCAGCCCCGAGGAAATGTTCAAACGGGGGTGCTGGCTGTCAATCGTTCATCCCGACGATAAGGAGGCGACTGCGGCAGTTCTGATCGGCATGCAACCGGGTGATGTCAGGGAAATCAAATTCCGGATCACAACCCAGGATCAGAGCGTGCGCTGGATCGCCGACAAATGCCGATGCGAGCGAGGGGCTGCGGACGATGAATTGATCCTGTATGGTGCGGCGACCGACATTACGGAAAAAAAACATGCCGAAGAGCTCCTGGAATTTACCCGCGTGACGGTCAATGCCGTTTCCGACGCAATCTACTGGGTTACCCCCGACGGCAGAATTGTCGATGTCAACGAGGCCGCCTGCAAGAATCTGGGGTATTCACGGGAAGAGTTTTTGGGGATGGAAGTGGCCGACGTCGACCCTGGCGGTTCTCGCGAGGTCATGCAGAAGCAGTTCCCCGAATTGCGGCAACAAAAGACGCTCCACTTTGAATCCACCCATCGAACCAAGGATGGCCGCCTATTCCCTGTTGACATTGTGGCAAACTATGTCCGGTTCGGAGATACCGAACTCAACTGC
>Ga0187771_10001276_pt1 | contig 16688 bp, 28 predicted proteins | sample 0116_SJ02_MP15_1_FD_133139 | JGI IMG/M metagenome (GOLD analysis project Ga0187771, IMG submission 133139) | Tropical peat soil microbial communities from peatlands in Department of Meta, Colombia - 0116_SJ02_MP15_10_MG | ecosystem: Environmental > Terrestrial > Soil > Wetlands > Peat | place...
CAGCTGTTCTACCTGATGGCGAGGGGGCTCTCCAATGACGAGGCCAGGAAGATGGTCGTTCTCGGGTTCTTCGAGCCTGTCCTATCGAGGGTGCCCATTGAGCAGACCAGGGAAGGAGCCAGGTTCATGATAGACGGCAAGTGGCAGGGGGAGAAGCGAAGGCTCATCGACAGGGAGGCCCTCCTCGCAGCCACTGGCGAACTCACTCCCGAGGTTAAGGAATCCGAAGACATATTCGAGCGCCACTACAAATACCGTTGATGGGAAGATTGGGGGAGTTCGTCCAGGCCGCGAAGGTCACCGACCTCGCCGAAGGCACAATGTCCGCCGTCGACCTGAAAGGCGTCCACATCCTGCTTTCGAAGATAGGTGGAGAGGTCTATGCCGTAAGCGGCGTCTGTACCCATGAGGAGACAGACTTGGCCCGGGGTTTCGTTCTCGAGGACAGGGTGGTCTGTCCGCTACACCTTTCGCAGTTCGACCTGAAGACCGGCCAGGTCTTGAACCCACCCGCGGAGATTCCACTTCAACGCTTCAATGTTAAAATAGAGGGTGAGACGATTTTTGTCGAAGTCTGAGGGGGATTTGTGAGGATTGCTCAAGACAGAAGTACTCGATATCGAGAAGGTCAGGGCCGACTTCCCGATCCTCAAGCGCACGGTCCACGGGAAGAGGCTTGTCTATCTCGACAATTCCAACACGACTCAGAAGCCGAAGACGGTCATACACGCCCTGGTCGACTACTACTATAGGCATAACTCGAACGTCCACCGGGCCGTCTATGTCCTAGCCGAGGAGGCCACCGAATCATACGAGGGGGCAAGGCGGAAAGTCGCGGGGTTCGTTGGCGCCGCGGCAAAAGAACTCGTCTTCGTGAGGGGGACGACTGAAGCGACCAACCTGGTGCGCTTTGCCTGGGGCGAAACGAACGTGAAGAAGGGGGACCTGCTCGTCTCCACGCTGATGGAGCATCACAGCAACATAGTTCCTTGGCAGCTGCTTGCGAGGAGCAAGGGGGCGACGCTGAAGTTCGTCGGCCTAAATTCGGACGGCACCCTCGACATGGAGAGCTTCGAGAGCCTTCTAAGAGAATCTCCGAAACTGGTCGCCGTCACCCACTGTTCTAACGTGCTCGGCACCATCAACGACGTCGCGAAGATCTGCGCCAAGGCGCGCGCCGCGGGGGCCACCACCCTTGTAGACGGGGCGCAGGCGGTCCCGCACATGCCCGTTGACATCAAATCGTTTAGACCAGACTTCTACGCCTTCTCAGGGCACAAGATGCTTGGCCCCACGGGAATCGGCGCACTGTTAGCGAAGAAGGAACTCCTTGAGGAGATGGAACCATTCCAGGGCGGAGGGGAGATGATAAGGGAGGTCTTTTTGGACCACTCGACTTGGAACGACGTCCCCTACAAGTTCGAAGCGGGCACCGTCAACATTGCGGACGCCATCGGCCTAGGCGCCGCAGTTGACTACCTCGCGGACCTTGGTATGGATAAGGTCAGGGAGCACGAGGTCCGGCTCCTTGATTACGCCCTCAGGGCCTTGGCAGAAGTAAAGGGGTTCCACCAGTACGGGCCCCTCGACCTCAGGAAGAGGGCCGGAGTGATCTCGTTCAACTTCGCGGATGTTCACCCTCACGACCTAGCTACGGTCCTCGACGAGGAAGGGATTGCCATCCGCTCAGGGCATCACTGCGCCCAGCCCCTAATGCGCTGGCTCGACGTGACGGCGACCAGCAGGGCGAGCTTCCACGTTTACAACTCCTACGACGACATCGACGCACTAAAGACGGGCCTCAAGAAGGCGGGCGGCATCTTCAAGGTATGAGCAGTGCTGACATTTACCGCGAGCTAATCCTCGACTATTACAGGAACCCGAGGAACTTCGGGAAGCTAGAGAAATTCGACATAGACGCAAGGGACACCAACCCCCTTTGCGGAGACGAGGTCGAGATTCAGATAAGGGTGGGAGAAGGGCAGAAGATTGAAGACATCAAGTTCGTGGGAAAGGGGTGCGCCATAAGCCAGGCCTCGGCTTCCATGCTCACTGAACTGGCGAAGGGGAAGAAGCTGGACTGGGTGAAGGAGGTTGCCAAGGAGGACATTTTCAAGATGCTTGGCAATCCGGACCTCGGCCCTTCAAGAGTGAAGTGTGCTCTGCTCGGAATGAAGGTCCTGAAGACCGGGGTTTACGGTTACCTTGGTGCTCACTACGAAGATTCGGACGATTCGGGGGACACAGCCTAACCGGGCAGGTGGATTCCAGGCGCGAGCCCGAAGGCAACCAGCAGATAGTAGGCCGGCACAATGATGACAGGGGCGAGGAGGGCAGCCCAGAACACCAGCTTCAGCGCTCCCCTGAACTCGGTCTCCAGCTGGGCCTGGCTCCTGGGCAAGTGGCTGTTGACCCACTGAAGTGGATTCAACTTCTTCAACACGATGTTGAGCAATAGTAAATTACCTCCGCGACCGGATATAAATCATATCCGGAACCAACCAGTCATTTCTGAGGAGCCGCGGAGGCAGGAGCGGTCCAGACCTTCGCCCCCTCCCCTTCCCTGCGCGGCGCTTTGCCGTACAGTACGTGGCGCCTAAGCAGCTGGATCCCGAGAGCCGGGTCGACGCCCTTCGGGCACACGAAGGAGCAGGAGCCGGCGAAGTGGCACCGCCACACGCCGTGCGCATCGTCGAGCAGTCCCAGCCTCTTCTCTCCGCCTTCGTCCCTCGGGTCCTCGATGTACCTGTAGGCCTGGGCAAGGGCCTGTGGACCAGGGAACTTCGAGTCCGTGGCTATGGTCGGGCAGGAGGAAGTGCAGAGGCCGCACTTTATACAGTAGGTGAACTGGAGTACCTTCTCTAGCTGTTCGGGCTTCATCATGTACTCGGCCGATGGCTTCTCCATCTCCTGTGTGTCGGCGCGGATTAGGTAAGGCATCATCTCCCTGTGCTTTTCGAAGAAAGACTCCAGGTCCGTCACAAGGTCCTTGATTATGGCGAAGTTGTCCATGGGTTGCGCCAACACTTTTTCTCCTCCGAGCTCTGCCACCTGTGTGTAGCAAGCGAGCCTAGGCCTCCCGTTGATCTTCATTCCGCAGGAGCCGCAAGACGCCTGCCTGCAGGAGAAACGCAAGGCTATGGAGTGGTCAAGGTAATCTCGCGCGTACAAAAGCGCGTCGAGGACTGTCATCCCTTCTCGCCTCGGAACGGTATACTCCATCATCGTCGGCTTGACGTCCTTGAACGGGTCGAACCGCTGGACAACCAGCTTCACTTCTGTCACGCCGGGGCACCCCCGAACACCGCCAGGATTACAGTCCTGGTCCCGTAGGCCACGGTGACGATTATTGCAAGGACGGTGCCTGCGTCAACCCACGTGGTCCAGGGCTTCGTCTGTCTGAGCTCGTTCAAGATTATTCTGACGCCATTGAACCCGTGGACCAGTACCACTACAAGCAGCACCTCCAGGAATATGGCATAGAAGCCGTTCCTATAGACAGACAGGATATTGTTGAAAGAGATGGCCACGGCATAGGGATAGATTACGCCCTGCATGATCAGGTGCACAGATACCAGCACCACCGCAGCCACTGCGGTCGCGTACTGGACAAGCATCAGCCTAGACTCCTTCATCCCATCCCCTCGAAGAGCACCAGGAAGGCCCAGACTGCGGCTGCCGCCGCTGTCGCTATGGCTACGTAGATCAGGACCTTCTGGCCGTAGCCGAGGCCCTTGGGTTTGTAGGGGTACTCTATGGCCGAAGGCTTCCGAAGTATCAGTCCGAACTCGGCGAGTATGAGTCTAACACCGTTGACGCCATGGAAGAAGAGCACCAGCACGACTAGTATCAGAATGAGATGGCCGAAGGAGTTCTCGAAGATGCTTCCAATGAATTTCCAAGCAGAAGGGCTCGGGCCCGTTCCCGTGGGCCCCCCGACGAAGAAACTCGTATCCCCCAGGTGGCCCAGGACGTAGAGCAGTATGGCGACGCCCGTGACCCGTTGGAAGAAGTAGGCCCACCTTTCGGCGTTGTAGTGGTAGGGGTTAAGCCACCCCCGAATTCCTCGCTTGTTCTTCGCCTTCTCTTCCCCGACCGCCATATTGTCTAGCCTCGGCTACCCCTATTTGCGGTTTGTTAGTAGTGCCTCTCCGCAGGCTGATACTTCGTTATGGTAACGGACGAGTACTCCAACCTTGGCCCGTCCTGCCCCCTGTATGCTAGGGTGTGTTTCAACCAGTTCTTGTCGTCCCTATCGGGGTAGTCCCTCCTCGAGTGGGCGCCCCTTGACTCTGTCCTAGCCAGCGCCCCGGCCACCACGACCTCGGCGACGTCGAGCATGCTCTCCACTTCTAGGACATCGCTCAGGTTCGTGTTGTACACCCTGCTCTTGTCCTCGCAATGAAGGAAGTCCTTGCTCTTGAGCTCCCTAATAGTTGTGAGCGCCTCTAATAGCCCATCTTTGGTCCTATAGACAAACACGTCCTTGGCCATGAGCCTCTGAAGTGTGTCCCTCACCTCGTAGGGGTTTGTCCCCCCCTTGCCGCGGAATATACCATCGAAGATCCTCTTCTCCTCTATCGCGGCGAGCTCCGCTGGAGTTGTGGGGGCCCGCCGCCCCTCGACATACTTCGCTGCTTCCGCGCCTGTGATCTTTCCCCACACAAGGCACTCGGCCGTGGAGTTTGCTCCAAGCCTGTTCGCGCCGTTGATACTGACACAGGCCGCCTCCCCCGCCGCCCACAGTCCACTCATCCTTGTAGCACCGTCGATGTCGGTGTCTATCCCCCCCATGACGTAGTGGCACACCGGCCGCACAGGGAGGGGTTTCTCTACTGGGTCGATCCCTCTGAACTTGATTGCTAATTCTCTGATTTGAGAGAGCCTGGATTTGATCTTCTCGGCGCCCACGGGAGACAGGTCCAGGTGGAGGTAGTCGAGACCCGACGCCTCGTCCATGAACCCTCTCCCCTGCTCGATTTCGGTCATCATCGCCCTGGAGACCACATCTCTAGAAGCAAGTTCCAGCTTGTTCGGCGCGTAATCCTTCATGAATCTCTGGCCGTCCCTGTTCAGCAGTACTCCTCCTTCTCCCCTTGCCGCCTCTGTGATGAGTATACCCGATGGGATCAGGCCCGAGGGGTGGAACTGAATGAACTCCATGTCCTTCAAGGGTATCTCTGCCCTGTAGGCGGCTGCCAGGCCATCGGGAGTTGAGCTGTATGCGTAAGTGGCGAAGCTGTAAAGGCGCCCCGCGCCTCCGGTGGCCATGATTCCCGCCTTCCCGAGAATCTGGGCAAAGTCCCCGGACTTCATTTCGATGGCAGTAATACCTCTGAACTCTCCTCCCTCCGAGAGGATTGAGGTGGCGAACCACTCCTGGTAGAAGCGAATGTTGGGATACTTGGTAGCGGTGTCGTAGAGGGTCTGCATCTCGAAGAACCCCACTTTGTCTTCGGCGTAGGTAGCCCGAGGGTAACTGTACCCCCCGAACCATCTCTGTGCTATCCTGCCGTCTTCCCTGCGCGACCAGGGGAGCCCCCAGTGCTCAAGTTGGTAAATCTCCCCTGGCATCATGTTCACGAACCTCTCCACCGCGTCCTGGTCGGCCAGGTAGTCAGAGCCCTTCACCGTATCGAAGAGGTGCGACTCGAGCGAATCGCCCAGCTCGGGGTAGAGCACCGCGGCAGTTCCCCCTTCAGCGCTGACGGAGTGCGCTCTCATCGCTTGGACTTTCGTGACGACGGCGATGTCAGCCTTTCCCGCGCTGACACGCGCTGCCTCTATTGCGGCCCTGAGGCCCGCTATTCCTGACCCAATTATGACAAGGTCGTGCCTGAGGGTCTCAACCAAGCGGATGCTCGCTAACCGGGCGCTCCTCGACGATTCTTAGGTTTTCCTTCGGGAGTGTCTCCTTGAATCGAATCGGAGGTTTCGTGCATCGGCTAGACGAGCCGTCAAATCAATCCTTACGAGTTAGGCTCTCCGCGTATAACCCCCCTCTCGTCCGCTGCATGCTATGGTAGAGACCATTGACCACGACGTTGTCATCGTCGGGAGTGGTCTCGCTGGAATGCGGGCCGCTGTCGAGGTCCTTTCCCGCTGGGGGGACTCGGGAAAGACCCTCGGTGTGCTCTCGAAGCTCGCCCTGATGCGCAGCCATTCTGTCGCCGCCGAAGGCGGGACCGCGGCGGTCCTGTACCCCGAGGACGGGGACAGCCTCGAGCTGCACGCATGGGACACCATCAAGGGGAGCGACTTCCTGGCAGACCAAGACTCTGTCTGGAAGTTCGTCTCTCTCTGTCCCGTCGAGATCAGGCAGATGGAGAGGTGGGGGACTCCATGGAGCAGGAGGGAGGACGGAAGGATAGCACAGAGGCCCTTTGGCGGCCACAGCTTCAACCGGGCCACCTTCGCCCAAGACAAGGTGGGCTTTTTCGAGATGAGGTCCCTCTACGACAAGCTACAGGAGTTCAGGAACTGGACTAGATACGACGAGACGTTCGTCACCTCCCTACTCGTCCAGGACGGGATCTTCAGGGGATTCATCGGCATCAAGCTGAAGACGGGCGCCCTCGCCTATTTCCGGGCAAGAGCGGGCATAATCGCCACGGGGGGCGCGGGCCAGCTCTGGAAGTTCACGGCCACATCAGGGAGCACCACCGGGGACGGCATCGGTCTGGCCTACCGGGCGGGCCTCCCCATAGAGGACATGGAGTTCATGCAGTTCCACCCTACGGGCCTTATTCCGACCGGGATACTGATCACCGAGGGAGCGAGGGGCGAAGGGGGCTACCTTGTGAACTCGAAGGGGGAGAGGTTCATGCAAAAGTATGCGCCCTCGAAGATGGAGCTCGCCCCCAGGGACGTCGTCTCTCGTTCAATGATGAAGGAAATCAATGAAGGGAGGGGATTCATTGACGAAGACTCGGGGCTCTCCTACCTCCAGCTGGACCTTAGGCACCTGGGGAAGGAGAAGATAGACACCAAGCTTCCATTCATCAAGGAGCTGTCAATGAAGTTCATCGGGGTCGACCCCGCTGAAGAGCCAATCCGCATCAAGCCCACAGCCCACTACACCATGGGAGGAATCAGGGTGGACGGAAATGGGAGGGTGCTCGATGGGGACGGTCGTTTCGTAGCGGGCCTCTGGTCCGCGGGCGAATCTGCCTGCGTCAGCATACACGGGGCCAATAGACTAGGGGCCAACTCCACCGCTGAGTGCCTGGTCTACGGGAGGATTGTCGGCGAGGACGTCGCCGCTTACCTGAGCTCCCAACCCAAGACATCTTCACCGTCCGACAGCTCCGCTGTTTCTGCCGAGGAAGACAGGATCTTCAGGGAACTGTTCAAGCGAGAGGAGTCGTCGGCCGACGTCTACTCTGTAAAAGCGAAACTAAGGGACGTCATGGACAAGTCGGTCTACGTGTTCAGGGACGAAACGGGGCTCAGCGACGCTGTCATACAGGTCAGGGCCCTGAAGGACGAATTCAGGGGGGTGAAGGTCACGGACGGCGGTCATGTGTTCAACTACAACCTTCAGGACGTGCTCGAAGTCGGCATCATGCTGGAGCTGGCGGAGGCAGTGGCCCAGGGTGCCCTCAACAGGCGGGAGTCAAGAGGAGGGCACGCCCGCACCGACTACCCCAACAGGGACGACGCCGGTTGGCTGAAGCATACCCTTGCCCTGAGGACAGCCGACGGCCCGTCGTTCAGCTACTCCCCTGTGACGATTACTATGTGGAAGCCCGTGGAGAGGAAGTACTGAGAATGGACAAGATCATTCTGAAAATTACCCGGTCCGGAGGCAAGCTCGTCAACTACGAAGTCAAGTATAGAAAGGGGATGACTGTTCTTGACGCCCTGACAGAGGTAAGGGAGAGGCAGGACAGCTCCCTCAGTTACAGGCACAGTTGCAGAATGGGGATTTGCGGATCCTGCGGCATGACCATCGAGGGGCGCCCGATGCTCGCATGTCATACCCAGGTCTCTTCCCTTAACAAAGAAACGATTAGCATCGAGCCGCTGCACAACATGGCCGTCATTAGGGACCTAGTGGTCGACATCATCCCGTTCCTCGACCTCCACCGTTCGGTCAGGCCCTATCTCATTAGAAACAACGTCAACGAGCGGGACCACTCCGACAGGGAGTACAGGGTGCTCGCCGAAGAGGTGGAGAAGTTCCTCCAGTTCGACTACTGCATCATGTGCGGCCTCTGCTACGCCGCCTGCCCGACCGTCGCGCTTGATCCGTTCTACACCGGACCACAGGCCGTCGCCCAGGCCTACAGGTACATGGCCGACCCGAGAGACGAGGGATGGGAGGAGCGCATCGATTTGCTAGACACCTCTCACGGGGTCTGGAGATGCCACATGGCCGGAGCCTGCAGCTTTGTCTGCCCCAAGGACGTCGACCCTGCCAAGGCAGTGCAGTTGGCAAGGATGGAGGTATTGAAGAAGCGTGTACTCAGGAAGCGCGGAAAGGAGGGCTCCGGGCTCGTCCCTCCGCCTGTCGCGGGCGCGGCCAAGGAGGGCGTGAAGGCCCCGCCGTTTGACTTCGGGGGCTCCAACAAATGAAACGGGACCAGAGGTTCAAGTCTGGGATAATCTCCAGCCTCATCCCCGTCGGTTTCAATCTCGAGAGGTGGAGCTACACGGTTCACCGCATAACAGGAGTCGTCCTCGTTGGCTACCTAATGGCGCACATCTTCGAGACCTTCCAGCTGGGAGCAGGCTCGACCGCCTGGGCAAACACAATGGCGGCACTGCACTCTCTCGGTCCCCTGGAGTTGGTGGGCCTTTGGATTGTTGCGGGCTCCGCTCTCTACCATGGTGGGAACGGGATTCGGCTCATCCTCAACGAGGCCTTCGGGAGGTTCATGGGGAAGCCGATTCTGCCCGTTTACCCCTACTCCCCCACTTCCTTGGGGAAGAACCAGAAGATTGCTGTCTGGACGATAACGGCGGTGGTCCTGGCCCTCTGGGTGTGGGCAGGGGTGTACCTTCTCGCTGGGGTCGGAGTGATCTGAGAATGGCAGGGCCTACTAGCGCAAAGGGCGGGAGCCTGATGAAAGAATCCTGGAACATGGTCGTGACGTACGTCACAGCCGCGATCCTCGTTTTCGTGCTCACATTCCACCTACTGCTGCACAGCCCCCTAGCGGGCAAAGCTTTCGATGCCACCTTGTCGTTTGGCTACGCGACTGGGGACCTGACCTACTACCAGGTGATTTTCGGTTTCCTGCTCTTCGCAGCCGTCATACACGGCTTCAACGGAATCAGAGCGATGGCAATCGAGTGGCTGCACCCCACTAAACGGGCGTGGCTGCTCAACGGGATTGTCTTCGTTTTGATGGCATTCTTCCTCGCCGTCGGGACCGTGACTCTCATAGTAGTGGGCTGAAGGCGTCGGCCGGGCGTTCGCCCTTGCTGTGGCGCGCGGCTGAAAACCGAAGGAGACGAAGAGCAAACGGCCGTTTTCCAGTTGTCTTCGCCCCGTTTCATGAAAGACACGTTTATAACCGCACTCACAATCGGCCGGGTTCACGAGAGGGGTAAAGTGCCTCACTACGGTTACAGTTTCGAGGGTTTCGACCCGGCGGTACACGTTAGGGCTAGCGGGAGGGAGGTCAACATATCCCCCAAAGCTGCCCGAGAGATTGCTGTTACAATCAAGGGGATGACGCTTTCAAAGGCGATCGAACTTCTTGAGCTCGTGGAGATCAAGAAAATGCCCATCGCTTTCAGGAGGCACAAACTAAAGGTCGGCCACAGGAGCGAGCTCCAGGGATTCCCCACTGGCTCCTACCCCGTAAAGGCCGCCAAGGCTTATCTGGACGTTCTTCACAATTTGGAAGGTAACTCGGAGTTCAAGGGGCTCGACACCGACAGGATCCGTATCATCCACGCGGCGGGTTACGCTGGGAGGACGACGAAGGACTACACGCCGAGGGCCTTTGGTAGGAGTTCGCCCAACTTCCACCAGCTGGTCCACATCGAAGTTGTAGGCAAGGAAGTATAGGGATGTCCGTCCAGCAGCGAACCACCGTCAAGTCAATTCTGACAACGAGCAGGTCCTACGCCGAGCTGGACGAGTTCTTCGAGAAGGAGCTCAAAGACGCTGGCTACGGAGGGCTCGAGGTGCAGAAGTCCCCCGTGGGCACAACGCTGAAGGTCTACGTTGCAAGGCCGGGCCTAGCAATCGGCAGACGGGGCACTGGCATCAAGGACCTAACCGACAAGGTCACCGCGAAGTTCAGCTTCCCGAACGCCCAGATCGCGGTCACCGAGGTGGAGAACCCAGAGTTGAACGCGAGGATCATGGCAGCCCGCATCGCCCAGATTGTCTCGCGCGGCACTGCCTTTAGGAGGGCCGCCCAGTGGTCGGTGAACAACATAATGAACGCGGGAGCTGCCGGAGTCGAAATCTCAGTCGCGGGCAAGCTCAGGAGCGATAGGTCCCACGGGGAGAAGTACAGAGCCGGGATTGTGCCGAAGAGCGGGGACACAGCCGCAAGGTCGGTGAGCGAGGCCACCACAGACGTTTTGATGAAACTTGGCCTCTACGGCATCAAGGTCAAGATAGCGCTGAAGGACGCCCTCCCGCCGGACTTCCAGCTGAAGGAAGACGTCAAAGCAGAGGAGAAGAAAGATGGCACAGCTCAAGCCGAAGGAACTGAGGAAGCAAGACGCTGACAAGCTCAGGCAGACGCTCTTTGACCTTAGGTCGGAGCTCTCCAAGCTTGCCGGGGGTGCACAGAGGGGCGTCGTCAAGAAGGATGTTGGCAACATCAGGCGACTCCGTAGGGACATCGCTAGGGTGGTCACCGTAATGCATGAAAAGGGGGTCTCGGAGTGAACGTCATAGGCGAGAAGGTAACAGTCCTCACTTCAAGTGACCCGACGAAGTCAGGGAGGTCGGGGATGGTCCTCCTCGACACTGCCAACACACTCCTGCTCGACGAGGAAGGGCGCCCATTCCGGGTGGAGAAGGCAGGGACCGCTTTCTTGATCATCGGTTCCGGGAAGGTCGTGACCGGCTCCGAAATAGCCGGCAGGCTGCAGGACAGGGTCGGGAGGCGGAGCGCATGACGGCCGCAGGTCTCGAGGTGACAGCACCACGGAAGAGATGTCAGGACGAGAGGTGCCCTTTCCACGGAAATGTCAAGGTCAGAGGTCGCCTCCTGTCTGGGAAGGCCGTCTCCACCGCTGGCAAGAGCTTCGTGGTGGTGGAGATGCAGTACCTCCACATGGTTCCCAAGTTCAACAGGGGGGAGAGGCGGAGGAGCAGGGTAAGTGCCCACATCCCGCCCTGCATCGATGTCCGTGACGGAGACGATGTCACTCTCGGGGAATGCAGGCCGCTATCGAAAACGATTTCCTTCGTCGTCGTCGAATCTAGGAGGGGAACCTAGTGTCGACGAAGTCGCGTGCGGTCTCGGCAAAGGGGGTCGAGGAGTTCAAGAACTACATCACACGCGCGATACCTCTCTATGCGGTCATAACATGCGCGGACAACACGGGGGCGAAGACCCTGAGGGTCGTGCAGGTGACCAAGGCGAAAGGGAGGCACAGCCGCATTCCTGCCGCTTCGGTTGGGGATTCCATCGTGTGCGTGGTGAAAAAGGGACCGCCGGAGTTGAAGAAGTCGGTCTTCGGCGCAGTGATTGTCAGGCAGAAGTACCCGGTGAGGAGGGTGAGCGGTCAACGTATCGTCTTCGAGGATAACGCAGCGGTCATAATCACTCCAGAAGGGGATCTCAAGGGGACGGACATCAAGGGGCCGGTGGCAAGCGAGGCCGCGGAAAAATGGCCCAGGATCGCCAACTTGGCGTCCATCATAGTCTAGGTGGATTCGATGAAGTTCGGGTCGCAGCTCTCTGCTGAGCTCAGGGAAAGGCACGGGAAGCGGAGCGTCAGGCCCCGCGTGGGGGACACCGTAAGGATAGTAAGAGGAGAGTTCAAGGACATCGAAGGAAAAATCACTCGTGTTGACTCGCGAGCAGGCGCCGTGATGGTCGAAGGCGTCACACGAGAGAAGATCAAGGGAGGGACGTCACCGGTACCGATCAACTCCTCCAACGTTGTTATCACCAACCTTGCGCTGGAAGACAAGATCCGAAAGAAGAAGCTGGAGGGAACGGCATAGATGGCCAGGAAGGGCGGACGGAACAAGATGAAGCGCCTGGCCGCTCCTCGCAGCTGGGACATAGCGAGGAAGTCCAACAGGTTCGTGTTCAAGCCCCTGCCAGGACCGCACCCCATCGCTGCAGCCTACCCTCTTGGGGTGGTCGTTCGGGACATGGCCTCCATGGCGAGTCTCTCAAAAGAGCTCAAGCTCATGATGAAGGCGGGGAGGGTGAAGGTGGACGGTAAGGAAAGGCGGACCCCCCGGTTCCCAGTTGGACTCTTCAATGTCATCAGTGTCCCGCTGGAAGGAGCTGACTTCAGGATGGTCCCGACGCCGAAGGGCCTATCGCTTGCGAAGGTGAACGCCGACGAGGCTACCAAGAAGCTCTGCAGCGTCAACACTAAGACCAAGGTCAAGGGAGGCCACATACAGTATGGTCTTCACGACGGCCGTTCAATGCTGGACGACAAGATCAACCTCTCGCCGGGGGATGCAGTGCTCATCGAGGTCCCCTCACAGAGGGTGCTCGGACAGGCGAAGCTCGCCAAGGGATCACTCGGCCTGGTGCTCACGGGTGACAGGGCGGGCCAGATGGGCAAGATTGCGGACGTAAAAAAGGGGACGATCTCGCGCGAGAAGATGGTCAGGATTTCCCTCCCGAGCGGCGAGGCGGAGATCCCATCCAGGCTCGTCTTCCCGGTGGGGTCAGACGCCCCGATGATAACGGTAGGAGTTACAAGGTCATGAGTCAGGCCGCAGTTCAGGAGAACCCGATGAGGAAGATACGCGTAGGCAAGGTAGTGGTAAACATAGGCCTTGGGAAGTCCGGGGAGGCCATCGAAAGGGGGAAGAAGGTCCTTGAGCAGGTTACAGGTCAGACTCCGACACAGACACGGGCGAAGCGCTCCGTCAGGGACTTCGGCATCCACAAGGGGGAGCCCATAGGAGTGGTGGTGACGGTCAGGGGGGACGCGACGTCTGCCCTGATAGAGAAGCTCCTTACGGCCAGGGACAAGAAGTTGAACGAATCTTGCTTCGATTCACGCGGATCTGTCTCCTTCGGAATCAAGGAGCACATAGAGATCGCCGGCATACGCTATGACCCCGACATTGGCATACTGGGCATGAACATCTCCATCCTTCTCGAAAGGCCAGGGTTCAGTGTGGCACGCAGGGCACGCAGGACGTCCCGAATCGGGAGGGGCCACCTAGTCTCCAGGGAGGAGGCGATGCAGTACTTCAAAGAGAAGTTCGGAGTGACGATACAATGAAAGAGAGGCACCCGAAGGAGAGAAAGTACGGGAAGTCGACGCACTACTGCAAGCGGTGCGGCCAGTATGGAGCGGTGATAAGATCCTACGACCTTGTCCTCTGCAGGCAGTGCTTCAGGGAAGTCGCTGAGAAGCTCGGCTTCAGGAAGTACGACTAGGAGAATAGTGGAAGTGCCCGCAACAAACATCCTGGCAAACCTGTTCTCGAGCCTTCAGAACGCAGAGATGAGGAACAAGAAGGAGTGCGTTATCATACCAGCTTCGACCCTGGCGAGCGAGGTCCTGCGGGTCCTTCAGAAGAGGAGGTACATCGGGGAGTTCGAGTTCATCGATGATGGCGTCGGAGGGAAGCTCAGGGTGCAGCTGCTCGGGAGGATAAACAAATGTGGTGCCATATCCCCCAGGTTCCCTGTCCGCTCACTGAAGCTGGTGGACTGGGAACACAGGTACCTCCCAGCCGTCGGTGTGGGGACCTTGATCGTCTCTACTTCTCAGGGAGTGATGTCCCACGTCGAAGCGCAGGAGAAGAAGATAGGAGGGAGGCTAGTTGGTTACGTCTACTGAGCCCGTTCTACAGAGGGCCGTCCAGATGCCGGAGGGGGTCAGCGCGACCCTCGCAGGAAGGATGCTCTCGGTCAAGGGGAAGCTCGGGGAGGCCAAGAAGAACTTTGACAAAATCAACGTTAACGTCTCTGTCGAAGGGAACAGGGTTGTCTTCACCCCCTTCTCGGCCAAGAAGAAGGACAACGTGATCATCAACACCGTATCAAGCATCGTCAACAACATGGTCACCGGAGTCACCAAAGGGTACACCTACAAGGTGAAGGTGGTCTATGCCCACTTCCCTATTACCGTCAAGACCAAGGGAAAGCAGGTTCTGGTGGAGAACTTCGTCGGTGAGAGGTCCCCGAGAGTCGCGGATATTGTGGGAGACTGCAAGGTCTCCGTAGAGGGGGAAGATGTCATAGTGAAGGGGGTCTCGCTCGAAGACGTGGGTCAGACCGCCGCAAACATAGAGCTGGCAACCAAGATCAAGAGGAAGGACCAGAGGATTTTCCTTGACGGGCTGTACATATACCATAAGGAGGCGGGGTCGTAGAACAATGCCCAAGGCGAAGGAGTCGGAGGAGGACAGGCTGAAGGCGCTGGTCGCCAAGCGGAAGGAGGTGGCGAAGACTAGGCCCGCCTTCGTCAGGCAGGAGAGCTGGCGCTATGTCAGAATACACCCCGAGTGGCGCAAGCCAAAGGGCGTGGACAGCAAGATGCGCCGCCAGGACAAGGGGTGGCCCGCCCTCGTCAGGATAGGGTACCGGGGGCCCCCGGAAGCCCGCGGGCTCCACCCGAGTGGGCATCGAGAGGTTATTGTGCACCGGCCGAAGGACCTGGACTCGCTGGTCCCGGGGAGCGACGTAGCCAGAATCGGCCGCACCGTAGGCGCCAAGAAGAGGGAAGGCATACTCGAAAGGGCGAACGAGCTCGGCATCAGGGTCGTGAATCCGACAGGGTTGAGGATAGTTGAATCTGAAAAGTAAGCGCAGGCTGGCGGCGTCGGTTTTGGGCGTGGGGGTCGACAGGGTAGTGTTCAACGATGAGTACACCGACCTCATACAGGACGCCATCACGAGGAGCACCATCAGGGGGCTCGTCGGCTTCGGTGCCATCACCATAACACCAGAGAAGGGGGTTTCTAGGGGGAGGTTCAGGACGAAATCCCAGAAACTCAAACGGGGTCGCAGCGCAGGTTCCACCGAAGGCACGGCGTTCGCCAGAAACCCGAGGAAGGACATGTGGATCTCGAAGGTGAGGGCCCTTAGGTGGAGGCTCAAGGTGGCCAAAGATAGGAAGCAGATCAGCCCCGACGCCTACAGGAGGCTCTACAAGCAGGTCAAAGGAGGACAGGTCAGAGGGGTCAAACACCTCCTGGACCTCATGAAGGAGGCAAAGAAGTGATGTCGCCGTACGTGCCCTTGCTAAGGCGCAGGCGCGAGGGAGTGACAGACTACAGGTCCAGGAAGCGGGCCATAACCTCACAGAAGCCTCTGCTGGTTGTCAGGGTGTCCAACAAGAACGTCTCGTCTCAGTTCGTGAAGCCCTCGGTCAAAGGGGACAAGGTTCTCTCTTCCACCCACTCGAAGGAACTGGCAAAGTTGGGATGGCACGGTTCCGCGAAGTCCACGCCCGCGTGCTACCTCCTTGGCCTGCTCGCCGGAAAGAAGGCCCTGGCGGCGGGCGTGAAGGAGGCTGTTGCCTACAATGGCCTAGTCCCCTTCATCCGAGGCTCGAGGGTCGCCGCCCTCCTCAAGGGGGTCGTCGACTCAGGGGTCAAGGTCCCCGTCGGTGAGGAGGCGTTCCCTGACGCTAACAGGCTTACTGGGAAGTCCATTGCAGACTACGCGGCGAAGCTCGCACAGGAGGACCGGGAGGCATACTCCAGAAGCTTCTCTGCACTTCTGAAGGACGGATTCAAGCCCGAAGCCTATCCGGCCGAGTTCGAGAAGATGAAGGCAGCGATCTCTGGGGCGACCAAGTGATGTCGTCCTACGGCAGGCGTGACCGCCAGGAGGAGGAGCAGGTATGGGTGCCAAGGACCAAGCTGGGCATGCTTGTGAACGAGGGGAAGATCACCTCACTCGACGAGATATTCAGGAGTGGGCAGAGGATCCGCGAAGCAGAGATTGTCAAGAAACTCCTCCCCGACCTGAGGAACGAGATTGTAGGGGTGAGCGTCGTCCAAAAACAGACAGACGCAGGGGAGCTGACGCGTTTCCTGGCCGTCGTAGCGGTCGGCAACGGCGCCGGCTGGTTCGGAGTGGGGAAGGGCAAAGCCATGCAGACGAGGGAGGCCATCGAGAAGGCGACCACTGCCGCTCTCCTCAACATAATCCCCGTCAAGCTGGGGTGTGGTTCTTGGGAGTGCAGGGACGGCAGGCCCCACTCGGTCCCCTACAAGATCAGAGGGAAGGCGGGGAGCGTTACAGTCGAGATAATACCCGCGCCGCGCGCCCTCGGCCTGGTGGCCGGGCCGGCGCTCAAGAACCTCCTTCAGCTCGCAGGGGTGAAGGATGCCTGGGTCAGGACATTTGGCTCCACAAACACCATGTCCTCCCTGGCCAACGCAGTGTACGACGCATTCCGCATGTCGCACGGGCTCAACGTATAGGTGAATTGAAAATGGGTCTCCTTCTCGTAGTCAACTTGCACGGGCAGATAAACAGCTCCGCGCCCGTGCGCAAGGCGCTCAACGAGCTCTGGGTCGCCAAGAAGTTTTCGGCGTCAGTGGTGACTGA
>Ga0187771_10001277_pt1 | contig 16681 bp, 13 predicted proteins | sample 0116_SJ02_MP15_1_FD_133139 | JGI IMG/M metagenome (GOLD analysis project Ga0187771, IMG submission 133139) | Tropical peat soil microbial communities from peatlands in Department of Meta, Colombia - 0116_SJ02_MP15_10_MG | ecosystem: Environmental > Terrestrial > Soil > Wetlands > Peat | place...
CGTATTCCCGTCTTGGCTGACAGTGCTTCCACCATTATTGCAACTCCTTCCTAAGATGGTGCATTCTGGCCGCCACCCCATGCCATAGGCATGACTTGTCAGAGCGAATACCAAGATAAGAGCAATGACAAATCTATTCATGTTTTCTCTCCATCCCGAATTCTTGATTCACGTCTTGTGATATAAAATAAGAGCAATATCTGTGCCCGGCCGAGAACATGCGTATATTCTTTGAAATTCGTAATAATTCTAAGTGGATGGAAATATTTTGGAAGATAGTTGGGTTTAGAAATCAAAAAATGAGGAATCGGTGCTATGGAGTATAATCCATAATATTATGGAAGGCATACCATAATTCAATGTTACCGTCCCATCAGATCCAAATTTCGGGCATCTTGGATGCTTTCTTCTATCGTTTAAAAAAGCCGTTGGACTCAAGAATTAGGAATATGATGCTTATACCATGCATGGTAACCTCTTCTCAACAGATTACCTATTCCCAGTAATTGGCACTTAGAGTAATTACCGCTTCATGGGAGCAGGTTTGGGGGTTTCGACGGCCGGAGCTTTTTCTTCCTGCGGCATCTCCTCCTTGACCTCGCCCAAAGTCAGCTTTAACTCCTGCCCTTCCCGGCCCAGTTGGTAAGGGGGAAGCTTGGATTCGCGGACGGTAAAGACGAAACGTACTTTATCCGGGTGTTGACCGATCCGAATATCCTTCAGTAACCGGCTTCCCACATCGATATTCTTCTGGCCTGAAGCGTTACTCAACTGGGGCAGGTCCACAACCAATCGAGTGGGCGAGTCAAGCTGGAAACTCTTGTAATCCGGCATCAGGCCGTCCCCTTTGATATTCACTTTCACCCAATCGACTTTGACCGAAATCTTGACTTCCTTCAGAGATCTTGCCTTTCTTAACGGCGCTGCTGGGGCAGTCTCTTTCTTCTTCGGCTTCTTTTTCGCCTCTTTCACTTTTTTCGGCGCGGGAATCGCCTGGCCGGCCTGAGTTATTTTAAACCTCAAGCCGGCCACGGTGAGCGTTCCTTGGCGGGAAGAAGCGCTGGGATTGGCTTTCACCAGATAATATACCACCTGGTGTCCGGTCCCGTTGTCGTTGGAGGTTATGATAACCCAGGGGACATTGGCCACCGCGGTCCATAGACAATTCAATTTTGTTGAAATCTCCACCGCTCCCGCTCCGCCCGCGGAACCTATGGACTGGGAGGTGGGCAAAATGGTGAACTCACATTCAGGCGTGACATCGGAAAAAGGTCTTTCTTGAACGATAGGGCTGGGAATGCTCGGAGAATTTGGAGGGCTGGGAGAGATAATGGTAAGAAAACGGGTATCTTTATCCCTGATGTTGGCCACGATGTTTTTAATGGAATACGGGCTTTCCCGGCCATCCTTATCATAAGTGTTGACAACGAAGGAATAGGAAGCCCCTTCCTGGATGTTTCTAAGGGTGATTCTGGTTTCTTTTGCCGCGTCGGCCTGGAAATCGCTGTCCTGCCCTAGAGGGCCATAATAAATCCTGTACCCGGCCACATTGGCATCCGTCGCAGGGCTCCAGACAATGGTTATTTCGGCGGGGTATGAGACTGCGGGAAAGAGAAAGAGAAGAAGGAGGCTCGCGGAAATGAGCCAAAATGCCCGCGGCGAAGGCCGAATCAGACGGATTACTATCTCGCCAAAGATATGGATGTTTTCTTCAGGGCTAGTTCCCGGCGCAAGACCCAGATTCGCCCTTTGTTGGCACATAAACCCCCCTTGCAAATCTCGAAACCAAAGAACCCAAGCCGACAATTAAGCTTATCATTAGCTTAAGAGTGCGACCGTGTCAAGAACTCACGAAAGAGTGAGGGCTGTCACAGATGGGCTAGCAGCCCTCGGATCGTTTTAGATTTTCCTGATTCACGTTAGAAGATCAAGATTTCCAGGTTTGAGAATTTCGTTATTCGCCAAAAGCGGCCGAGAAAGGGATAGAACCCCGGACGAGAGAGGAGATGGCGATTTCTGGAAGAAGGGTAGGACCTTTAGGCCAAGTAATATGCGGCTAAGAAACGCCAGGCCATATGCGGAACAGAGGCTCAAGGTCGAAACGGGTGCGGAACAAAATCGTTCACTCTGGAGATATTGGCGGATCAGGTTCTAGGAGCAGGTGGAAAGTGGGGCTGAAATAATGAAAGGAGAGGGATTCTTGACTGACTCTCGTAAGGAGGAGGTAACGATCAGGAATCTCAGGAATCGGTGCATCCCTACTTCATCCTTGGTTACGATCGCTTCCCTAGCCACCTTAGCTACCCGCATCTTCACCACGGGAGCTGAAACAGATAACTTCCCCGAGAAGCGGTAAAAAAGATTAATAAGCGAATCCTTATCTTAGGAAAAGATTCTAAATGAAAAAAGAGTTCATAAGGGGAGGCAGAGAAAAGGAATCTGGGGAACCTAGTAAAATGTCGAAAAGGGAGGCTGACTTCCCACCGCAGTAACGGAAAGAAGGTCTTTTATAAATGAGAAAGGCATGCGGGCTTTTTTCCAAATCCAATTTCTGAGACCTGGGAAAATCTAAGCTGGTTTGGTGATTTTGTCAAGAATAATGAAAGCGAAAAGGGGGGTAAAGCAATGGCCTTCGTATATAATGCCTGTGAGCAAGAGTTCATGGATAGAGGATACGGGTCGGATCGGGCTTATGAGATATGCCTTGATCAAGTAGGTAGAGACCGATTTGACGAAGAACAGAAGAATGAGGGCTCGCAAGAGAGTGAAGAGGAAAATTAGCCGAACAAGAGATTTCTTCGTCCATTATTTGGCCATTTTGCGAAAGACTTGAACTCTGAAGAAGGGACGAGGGCCCGTTTTGAGGTTCTGGGGGTACCGAGAAATCTCGAAGCTAAGAATATTCAGATTTTTAAATATTTTGAGAACATTCCGAAAAGAAGGGAAGGTCGTTTGCTAAACGAGCAGGCGTCTCGCCAAAAAGCGACTGGTAAACCAAGAGGAGGGGGCCATGGATGCAAGAGATTATTGCGGTAGTTTGGTCACTGAGCTTAGCGGATGGAAGGCGAAAATGTATGATGTGACCAGGAAATTGGATAAGGTTTCGTCAGGGGACAAGGAAAAAGTCGTTCCCATGGTTAATGAACTTCACATGATTCTTGAAGAGCTGGACGATAGGGTGGAAAGGCTCAAAACCGATTGCCCGACTCAGTGGGAACCCGAAAAAATTGGCATAGAAGGTAAATTCCATGCCCTGGAAACAAAATGGGAAGAGACTTGGAAAAACATCTCTCCTGGCGATATCGGTGGATGATTTTTGTGGTCAACAGAATAAAAGAGGAGAGGGGAGGAAGAATCCACCCTTTGAACCTTCTCCTCAATTCAGGGGGTAGATTGCTAGGCTGCTGTGGCCGGACCTGAAGAAGGAAGGAGAAGAGTGCCTGAAGGGACCGAGATTGGGTTTTATTCGAGGGAATTGAATTCGCGCCTGATAGGAATTATTTATTAGAGGAGGGGGAGAACTCATGGAGGAGGAAGTTTATGAGGAGTGCACGCTAATTCGGGATTATCTTACCGCTGGAGAAGAAGATGCTCTCTCTACGCTTCGCAAGCTAAAGGAAGAATCTCACAAAATCAGGGATAAGATCAGGAAAATTGAGGAAGCTCTTGCGTTGGCCCCTCAGCATCAATCCCCAAGTGCCTTTCATAAGACTCGAGAAGGTCTTCACCGGGAGTTAGGGGGTTGCTTTCAACAATTGGAGAAGCTAAGAGGCGTCTGGAAGGAATGGGAAACCCGCCGGGAAGTGGCCAATAAACGCAAGACGGTCCTTCTCGGATACAGTCCTTGAAGATAATTTTCCATTTGGGAAAATCCCAGCCGACCTGATAGAAGGGTAGTTTAGATATATTCCCGGTTGGGCATCTCGCCTTTTATGCCGATTTTTTACTTGACTTAGCTCGCCGTTAATAATAGATTTATCCTCACTTAGGTTCGTAGCCCTTCTTGCTGAACTACCATCTGAAAATATAAGAAGGCCTTGATTCGCGGGTAGGGGAGAGGTTTGTCGAATCTCCCTCCCCTTTGGCCGATTCATTTTTCCTTTTCTTGGGAAATAGGCTTCGCGGGATTTTGAGTCATGCCCATCCCCGGTGAAATTCAGTTGCAGATCCAAGATATTTATGTCTCCTTCGGCCGAGTGGAGGCTCTTCGAGGAGTGAGCCTGGAGATTCGGAAGGGGGAGATCTTCTCTCTCATCGGGCCCAATGGTGCGGGGAAGACCGTCTGTCTGAATTGCATAAACGGCCTTTATCAGCCTCAGGAGGGGAAGATCTTCTTCGAGGGGCAGGAGATCACTTGCTTGAAGCCTTATCAGCGGGCCAAGCTGGGAATCGCCCGTTCCTTCCAGAAGATCGAGCTTTTTAAGGGGATGACCGTCTTGGACAATATCCGCCTGGGCCGTCATATCCATATGAAGGCCAATCTTGTGGAAGGGGCCCTCTATTGGGGCCGGACTTCACGGCAGGAGATCGAACACCGGGAGTTCATCGAAAGGGAGATCATCGACCTTTTGGAGATCGAGCCTATTCGTGACAAAATTGTGGGGATGTTGCCTTACGGACTACAGAAGCGAGTGGAATTAGCCCGGGCCCTAGCTTTGAACCCCAAGCTGCTGATCCTGGATGAACCAATGGCTGGCTTGAACCTGGAGGAAGTCGAGGATATGGCCAGATTTATCCTGGATGTCAACGAAGAAGAGCACTGGAACGTAACCTGCCTCCTCGTCGAGCATGACATGGGTGTGGTCATGGATATTTCCCACCGGGTGGCAGTCCTGAACTTTGGGGAGAAAATCGCCGATGGTACCCCTCTGAAAATACAGGAGGATCCTTTGGTGGTCAAAGCCTATCTTGGAGAGGTGGGGGACCTCTATGCCACGCGAAGATGAGCTGAAATATTTAGACCGGAAGATAGACAAACAGCTCACCCTCCCCAAGCTCTTTCTGGAAACGTGCCGGAAGGGCGGGGACAAGAAAGTGGCCATGCGGGAGAAAGAATTCGGCATCTGGCGGCCGATCACCTGGAAGGATTATTTCGAGAAGGTGAAGTACATAACCCTCGGTTTATTTTCCCTTGGGCTGCAGCGGGGTGACAAGGTGGCCATGATCGGGGATAACCGGCCGGAAGGATTGATGGTGGAGATGGCCACATTGTGCGCTGGAGGAATCGGCATATGGCTCTTCCAGGATTCCTTGATCGATGAGGTCGCCTACATCATCGACCACTCCGATGCTAAGTTCCTGATGGGAGAAGGACAGGAGGAGGTGGACAAGGCCCTTTCTATCCGCGACCGGTGTCCCAAGCTGGGAATCGTGATATGGGATGACCCCAAGGGATTACGGGGATATGACGATTCCATTCTGGTCAGCTTGAAACAGGTGCAAGACCGGGGACAACGATTGGACGAGAAAGAGCCCAATCTGTTCGAGGCTCTGATCCGGACGGGAAAGGGAGATGATGTGGCCCTCCTCTTCTATACTTCGGGAACCACAGCCCTGCCCAAAGGAGCCCTTCTCACCCACTACAATATGTTGACCATGGGACAGAACCTCATGCGGGTTGACCCGTGTTTCGAGAGTGATGACTTCGTCTCTTTTCTCCCTTTTGCCTGGATCGGGGAACAGATGATGTCCCTTTCTTGCGGGCTACAAGCCGGTTTCACCATCAATTTTCCGGAGGAGCCGGAGACCGCTCAGGAGAATATCCGGGAGATCGGACCCCAAGTCATGTTTTCTCCCCCGCGGATCTATGAACAGATGGTACGTGCAGTCCAGGTGAAGTACCTGGATGCCTCCTGGATCAAGCGCAAAATGTACGAGTGGGCGATGAGCGTGGGTTATCGGGTGGCGGACCTAAAATTTGCTAAGAAGCCCGTTCCCCGGGTGCTGCAAATTTTGGAATCCTTGGCCCATGTCACGGTAAAGAAAAAAGTGCGGGATCATCTGGGACTCTCCCGTATCCGGCACACCTACACTGGGGGCGCAGCCATGGGGCCGGACCACTTCCGCTTCTTCCATGCTATTGGCGTAAATTTGAAACAGATCTATGGACAGACCGAGATTGCGGGCATCTCCGTTCTACACCGAGATGGAGATATCAAGTTTGACACCGTGGGCAAGCCTATCCCGGAAACGGAAGTAAGAGTCACCCCAGACGGGGAGATCATCTCCAAAAGTCCCTCAGTTTTCCTGGGGTATTACAAAATGCCCCAGGAGACGGCCAAAGCCCTGCGGAATGGATGGCTCTATTCCGGCGATACGGGGTTCATCGATGGCGATGGGCATTTGGTAGTCTTTGACCGTAGTAAGGATGTGATGACCCTCTCCGATAACACCAAATTCTCTCCCCAGTACCTGGAAACGCGGCTGAAGTTCAGCCCTTTCATCAAAGATGTCTGGGTGATTGGGGACCGGAGACCTTTTGTCTCGGCGGTGGTCTGCATTGATTACAGCGTGGCGGGCAAATGGGCCGAGGACCGGAATATTCCCTATACCAGCTACCCTGAACTGTCTCAAAAGCCAGAGATCTATGATCTGGTGCTGAAGGAAATCCTCAAGATGAATAAGGCCCTGCCAGATGCGGCCAGGATCCGTCGTTTCGTGAACCTCTACAAAGAATTCGACGCCGACGACGACGAACTCACCCGAACCCGTAAGATTCGCCGGGCCTTTGTGGAGCAGCGGTACAAAGATATTATCGAGGCCCTCTATGATGGAAAAGGAATTGTTCACATGGATACGACGATTACCTATGAAGACGGGAGGGAATTCAAGATCAAGACCGAAATGCGCGTGGCCGGGGTTCCCGGGGAGGTGGTCTGATGGAAGTGTTCCTTCAACTTCTCATCACCGGGGTGACGGTGGGCTCCATTTATGCTCTGGTCGCCCTGGGCTGGACCCTGATCTACAAATGCTCCGGGGTGCTGAACCTGGCCATGGGGGAACTGACCCTTATCGGGGCGTATGTCTGTCTGTCCTTCTATAACTGGGGGTTTCCCTTTTTACTCGCCCTTCTCGCAACGCTGGTCGTCGGCTTCGTTCTGGGACTCCTGACGGAAAGGATTTTTCTGCAGCGATTGATCGGCGAGCCTCTACTCACCGTAATCATGGTCACAGTGGGCCTCTCTTTTTTCTTCAGGGGAATTGTGGCTTTTCTCTGGGGCGCAGACACTCAGGTTTTCAAACCCCCCGTCTTTCCCATATCTCCGATCAAGCTGGGAAATATTGTCATCGGCCAGGTTTACCTCTGGTCTTTCATTGCCGCCATCATCCTACTGGTGGTCTTTGTTTCCTTCTTCAAGTATACCCGGTGGGGCCTTTCCATGCAGGCGACGGCCGATGACGAAATGGCCGCCCTCTCCCTGGGAATTAGCGCCAAGTTCGTCTACGCCCTGGCCTGGGCCATCGCCTTCATGGCCGCCGGCGTTGGGGGAACCCTTCTGGGAAACATAAACGGGCTGAATATTTCCATCGGATATTTGGGGCTGCTCGTTTTGCCCGCCGTTGTCTTTGGCGGCCTCAACTCGGTGCCGGGGGCTATTTTCGGAGGGATCCTCATCGGGATATTGCAGAATCTGGCCGATGGCTACCTGAGCCGTTTCACCCCCGGAGGAATTAAAGAGGTCGCCCCTTTCGCCATAATGGTCATTGTCCTTTTATTCAAGCCTTACGGCTTGTGGGGGTGGGTGAGGATCGAGCGCGTTTGAATTGATTTCACCCGCAGAGAGCGCAAAATATTTTCTCCACGGTCCCCGCGTACTCGGTGGTGAAGTTTTGGGAGGCTTATGGATTTTCTTCCCTGCGGCGTTTATCATGAGCGATACAGCCAGCAGCATTCCTGGTGGCAAGCCAATTTTGTTCGGGGAAAGATGATCTTTCTCTTGATTCTCCTGTTGTTCATTATTCCCCACTTTGTCGGGAATTACTGGCTTTCTGTGGCCACATTGGTAGGTTACACCATTCTTTCGGCGATGGGAGTGCAACTGCTGATTGGTTATTGCGGACAGGTCACTCTGGGGCATGCCGCCTTCATCGCGATCGGGGCTTATATCAGCGCTATTCTCATGCTCCAGTACCAGGTCCCCTACCTCCTCAGTTTGGTGGCCGCCGGCCTGGGGGCGGGGCTGTGGAGTACCCTCTTCGGCTTGCCTTCGGCCAGAGTGAAAGGTTTCTATCTGATCATGACCACTATGGCCGCTCAGTTTATTACGGTAGATTTTATTATCACCCAGTACGTGAGCCAGATCGGCGGCCGGGGAGTGGCCCTTTCCATTCCCCCCGGAACAATCACGGTGGGCCCGTGGGCCATCGATAATGACCTGAAGGTCTACTATCTGATGGTGGCCCTGGTTATTCTCTGCAACCTGGGGCTCTCTAACCTCATGCGTACGAAGATCGGCCGGGCCTGGATTGCCATCCGGGATAACGACATTGCCGCGGAGACCATGGGGGTAAACATCGTAGGGTATAAGCTTCTGGCTTTCTTTGTAGCCGGGGTGCTGGGCGGAATTGCCGGAGCTTTCTGGGTCAGCTCTCTGTCGGCTTTGAGCCCGGAACACTTTCAGTGGAGTTGGTCTCTCTGGATTGTGGGGGTCATTCTGATCGGGGGGGTAGGCAGCACCCACGGAACGATCTTTGGTTCCCTGTTTATGACCCTCATACTGGAGGGTCTGAAGTTTGTAATCATTGCCTTGAGTGATGATTTCCCCCAGCTACAGGAAAAGTTTCTCTTCATCAAGGAATCGGCCTTCGGGCTATCGATCTGCCTGTTTCTACTTTTTGAGCCCAAGGGCCTGGCCTACCGGTGGCGGCAGATCAAAAACTATTTCAACCTATGGCCGTTTTCGTATTAACAGGCACGAGGCACGAGGATCCTCCTTGTTCCCCGCTCCTGATTTTGAAAGGAGGGAGAGATGCAAAAAGGGAAATACTGGTTTTTCGGAATCTTTTTAGTCTTTACCCTGCTTATCCTGGCCAGCACAGAGACTTTTGCCCAGCAGGTGGTCAACCTGGGAGCGCTCCAGGATATGACCGGGGCCACGTCGGACGTTGGGAAGGATGAAGCCTTGGGGGTGCGCGAAGCGGTGCAGTATTACAATGATCACGGGGGAATTAACGGCAAGCGCATCAAGCTTTTTCAGTATGATTATGGCTACCGCGTCCCCGAGGCGATAACCACTTACAAACGTTTCCGGGATTACGACAAGGTAGTCATGGTGCTGGGGTGGGGTACAGGGGATACGGAGGCTCTTTCCCCAACCATCAACGCGGACAAGATGCCTTATCTCTCCAGTTCCTTTTCCGGAGCTCTCTGTGACCCCAAAAAGACTCCCTACAATTTTGTCTACGGGACGGATTATTCGACCGCCGCCCGTGGTGCCATCACGTACTGGTTCGAGGAAGTCTGGAAGAAAGACGCAAAATGGAAAGCGGAAAGAGAAAAAGGAACCAAGCCGCGCTTCGTCTGCTTCTACATGTGGGCTTCCCCCTATTGCAGCGCTCCCATCAAAGCCATCAAAGATCAGGCCAAGATTTTGGGGTTTGAAGTGGGTCCGGATCAGGACGTTTCGCTGATGGCTCTGGACGCCAAGAGCCAAGTCCTGTCCGCGAAGAATTTTGGTCCTCACCTGGTCTGGCATGGAAACACGACCATGTCGGTCTCTACTGCTCTTAAAGATTCGATGGCCCTGGGCCTGGGAGCCGATCACATCATCGACATCTGGGGCTTCGATGAAAACCTTCCCAAACTTGCCGGCCAGGCAGCCGAAGGAGCCATCGGTATGCCCGCCTGTGCCTTTTTTAACGAGAATTATCCTTCCCGGGAAGATAAGGTTATCCCTTATGCGAAAAAGGTGGATCCCAAAGTCGCCTTGGATAATCGGCTCATTCGTACCGTCCAGGGCTGGTGCAAGGTTACCCTGGCGGTAGATGCCATGAAGATCGCGGACAAGGCTGGAAAGCTGAATGGCCCAGGGATCCGGGAGGCGTTTGAAAATAACCAGATCAGCTTGAAGGAATTCGGTGGGCAGATCATGAACTACACTCCTGCGGACCACCGCGCCACCTCGGTTGCCCGGGTGGCCCGGATCAAGGATGGAAAACCCGTCGGCGTGGGAGAAATCGATATGAAAGCCAAATATCCCAACCTATGGGCGTCGTGGCTGGGGTGGTGACTCGATTGTGGAATACGGATTTCAGATCGCGGAATTTAGAGTCGGAGTTCGGAGTTGGTAGGGATGACCGGCCGGGTAGCCCATCCATCGTTCTTCGAACTCTGCACTAAATTACTCCGAACATCCTGGAGATCCCGTTGGAGACCCAAGCCAGCATCCTTAAATTGAACAACATCGAAGTCATGTACCAGGAGGTCATTCTGGTGATCAAAGGGGTCTCCATGGCGGTACCGCAGGGAGGGATCGTTGCCCTCCTGGGCGCCAACGGGGCAGGAAAGAGCACGACTTTAAAGGCCATATCGGGCCTGCTCAAGCATGAAGATGGAGAGGTCACGGACGGTTCGATTGAATTCATGGGGGTGCGGATTGACCGGAAAAACCCCGAAGAGATTTCTAAAATGGGGATCATTCAGGTCATCGAAGGGCGCAGGGTCTTTGAACATTTGACTGTGGAGGAAAACCTTCGAGTAGGGGTTCACCTTCGAAGGGATGGGGTGGCGGTGAGAGAAGCATTGGAGCCGGTCTATAATTTCTTCCCTCGACTGAAGCAGCTGAGCAGCGTGGTTGCAGGGTTTGTCAGCGGGGGCGAGCAACAGATGATCGTGATGGGGCGGGCCATGATGGCCAAGCCCAAGTTGGTCCTTCTGGATGAACCTTCTATGGGGTTGGCCCCCATGCTGATCAAGGAGATTTTCGAGATCACTACCCGGTTGAACCGGGAAGAGCGAGTCTCAATCCTGCTCGTGGAGCAGAACGTAAAACTGGCCTTGACCGTTGCTCCCTATGCGTATGTCCTGGAGAACGGCCGCCTGGTCATGGACGGTACCTCTGACCGGCTGATCCAGAACCCGGATATCCGGGATTTTTACCTTGGACTGACCGACCTGGGGGCACGCAAGAGCTTCCGGCAGGTAAAGCACTACAAGCGCCGAAAGCGATGGTTGACCTAATCTAAAGGTGAAAAGGGCAAGAATGATATAAAAGAAGGGGGGATTTAAAATGAGGAGGATTTGGTTCTTCATATTGATTGGTATGTTCGCGGCCTGGGCCTTTATGGCTGCTTGCGCCACAACACCCAAAGGAGCGGCTGAAGGAAAGGTGATCCCACCCAATATTGAGCTGGAGCGGGCAGAACTAGCCAGCTATTTTCCTTATGACCCCAAGATCCGTGTTCCTCTGGTCCTGGCCTTCATTTTCAAAATTGACAACCCCAATGATTTCAAGGTAGGGCTGGAGTCCATAAAATTCACAATAGGGTTTGAGGCCGAAGGCAAAAAAGGTGAGTTCTTCAATCTGGCGACACCCATGGCCTATGATAGCCAGTATATTCCAGCGAAGACGGCCAACGAGTTGCGGGTGGTGACTGTCCTCGATTCTCAAGTAGTTCCAGGAAATTTGGCAGTCACGAGTGGGTCGCGCCTGGCGGCTCTGGGAATAAATGCCTCTGATTTGGTTAGATACTGGTATGAGAAGATCGGCGACTTTCCCTTTGCCATTAAGGTCTCGGAAGGGAGCGGGAACTTCACCACCATTCAGGGGGATATGATCGTTGGATTCGAGGGAGTATTTCCCAAAAAATAGATGGGAGAAAATTCTGACATCTAGCTAAGCCATCATATTTGTGGGAGTTACTCAGCATTTTACCGCCACGAGCACGATTTTTGATGAGGCATCACGGTTAGGACGGAAAGGTCCTCATGGAGAAGGTCTATAATCCTTCCATGAGATCGAGTCAAGAGGCGGGCCTTCGCCTCCAGCATTTTGAAAAAGTACAACAAAATTAAGACGGGGAGTCAGGCCATTTTCCTAACTACCCGTAATGAAATAGAATTTTAAGATTCAACTGATCCCGAAGACAGGATTCATCCATTTGAAAAAAGGGCAATGATTTCAAATGGTAAATTCAGGGGGGTTGCGGTTTTTTGCCTTAAACGCAACCTTCTGCAACCAAATTCCCCCTTTTGCAAGGGGTATTTTTTCGAGAAGGGACAAGCCTGTCACTTTGGCCTTTTCTCCCCTCTTTCATCCTTTCTGGTTTATCCCCAAGAGAAAAGAGTCTCTTAGACATAAATTTTCCTGGACAAGGGTTTAGGATTAATTTACACTAAACAGTGGAAAGTGTAAATGAGGAAGGTCCGATGCTTGAAGAGAAATTTTTGAAAAAAGAGGTGGTCAAAAAATTAGGAATTCCCCAGCGAACGCTCCATTTTTGGATACAACGGGGGTTGATTACTCCCGATTTCCCTACAGCTAGGGGAAGGGGAATCCCCATGATATTTTCGAAGCGGAACTTGATCGAAATTCGCATGCTCCAAATTCTGCAAGAAAAATGTCTGCTCCCGCTGGAAACGATTGCTGTGATCCTCCAGGGCCTTAGACAACATAGCAATATCCCTGAAGATTTCTTCAGCAACCCCGAGTGGGGGGAGGAGAGGGAATACCTCTTTTATCAAGAAACCCCTCCCCATGGGCCCCGGACCTTTTCTCCGGCATATAAGAATAAATATGGGCAATTTGATTTTTCATTCGATGCTGCGATTAAACAAGGAAGGGTTTTTATCTTCGTTACATTAGGGAAGGTAAAAAATCAGGCTCTATCGAGTCTTGGATTTTAGGGTGTAATTTTTTTTTAAAGTTTACACCGACAAGTGTTCAATTAGCGGGATGAGAAGAGCAGATGGACAGGCCCCCGGGGGTCCAGCCAAAAACGAATGCCGGAGATTGGATCCCCTCTCCCCCGGCATTCAATTCGTGACTCCCGTCGGAATTTTGTCGATTTTAGGAAAGGGGGATTCTGGCTAAAAATTTTGTTTGCGCCACACCCGAAGCCTGGTAGATGAATTTGGGGCTTTGCCTAAAGAAGAACCAAACCACAAGCGGGGACCTCCGGAATTCTGTCAAGCTAATTTTTTTTCAGGAAACGTAGACATCTACGGGCATTGGATTCCTAGCAGCAACCGAACAGCCTTAAATTGTCTGGATATGGTTTCAGACTCCCTCAAAATCCCCCAATCAGACGTAACCCAGACACACCCTGCAGAAATGAAAAAACCGCAACCTATTAGAATTGCGGACCTTTCTTAATGGTGGTGCCCAAGGCGGGAGTAGTCGGGGTCAACAAATAATAATGATTTCAATGGGTAAATCGCAAAGAGGGCGTAATTTTTCTCATCGAAACGCACCCCTGCACCCTTTTTCCGTACTTTGCAAAGAGCATAAGGAATCGAGGGAAGCGGAAACAGCTGCTTTCTATTTCCCTCATTTTAGAGCAATCCGCGTTAAAATTCCGCTCCCATCCTCTCCTTCGTGTAATTCTTTACCCTAATCCCCTGCCTCTACGCCTCCCCTTTGCCAGCTTCAGCGGAAGATCGATCAAAATTGAAAAGCCGAGGAAGGCTCACGGGCACAGTATGCCAGGCATATGCCCAATAGGTTTGGCCAGGAAAAGCAGGATGACCTTACGGACATTGGCAACCTAGGTCGATACTTCCTTCTTGGAAGTGAGATGAACACTATCACGTTGATTTCTCCGTGCCCTACAAATCGCTTGCCGGCTAACCCTGCGGGCGAGGGGACGGCCGAGAAGCTTCGCTTCTCGGTTCCATCGCTTCGCTCGGCCGCCCCTCACCTACGACGTTATCGCTTTCAATCCGTAATTCTGAACCTTCGCCATGATCTTTCTTCTTTACTTGTAGCAGGTGGAAAAGGTAAATTGGGACGGAAGGATTGTCTTTGGAAAACGGATCAGTTCCTCCTTGTACTAATTTTTTCGGAGTTTCCACGCGAATGCAATATTCCAAACCCAAATCCTAGCAGGGGGCTTACAAAATTGAGGTAATGCGATGAAAGAGTCAGAGAATCAGTTGGTTGGAATCTGCGGTCTTTACTGCCGGACCTGCCCCAGATACTTGGCCTATCAGGATCAAGATTTGAATGAATTGCAGAAGATGGCTGTAGCCGATAAGGTACTTGTCGGAGACATCCGTTGCGGCGGATGCCTTTCTGACAATGTCTACCCTACTTGTCGTGACTGCCGCCACGGTTTCCGTCGTTGCGCCGGGGAGAAGAAAGTAACTTGGTGCTTCCAGTGCCGCGATTTCCCTTGTCAACGATTGGAGGATTTTTCCAAACTTCATGTGGTGAACGGAATCTGGCACCACAAAAAGGTGGTTGAAAATCTCCAATTCATGAAAGACCATGGAACCGAGGAATGGATAAAACAGCAGGATAAAGAAGCGGCCTGCCCGAACTGCGGAAAAATACTCTACTGGCACTCCCTCATGTGCCCTCAATGCGGCACGCCGGTTCATCAAAAATAATTTATGTCTCCCTTTCCCTCCTTTTCCTAGTTGCAGTGGTACAATACTTCTTGATCTTTCTGAATCCTATCATTCCAGATAAATAGAAGCGGGGCCGGATCACCCTGGTCCCTTAGCGCCCTCCCGCCCCAAAGCAAAAGTCTTACTCTACACTCCAAAACGATTATCCTTTTGCTGTTTATAGCAAGCGAGTTGACTTCTTAACCCATAGGAGTATAATTTTTAAGAATTCTGGCTTTCCCTCCGTCTCTTCTAACCCCTAACCCTAAAGGGTGAGGATATGGTTTGGAGATCACCTAGACCCCATTTCTGAAAAGAGGTGGGGTTTTGTTTTTCAAAAAATAGTGCGCGCTTGGATGTTATACGGACGGGAAATCAATTTTCCGCATATTATGCAGATCCAATAGAGCAGAGCCCTTCGGGGCGGCTCACCGGCCCATTAGGCCACCAGGGGCTAGAGTAGGAAAAAGCGGTGAGTTGGCGCAGGTAATGGAAATGGGAAATTTCATGCGTGAGCGAGTATGTGACGAAGCATGCACCTGCGTTTTGCTGAAGGAGGCGGCACCATGATATTTCGCAGCTCTTTCCCCGATGTTACAATTCCAGAAGTACCTTACTCCTCATTTATCTTGCAGCGCGCGCAGGAATGGAAAGACAGACCCGCGTTTATTGACGGAGCAAGTGGCCGAACACTGACCTATGCACAAATCGCAGGCGGCGCGCGTCGCGTCGCCTCGTCCCTCGCGAAACGCGGATTCAAAAAAGGCGATGTGTTCGCCATTTACAGCCCGAATATCCCAGAGTATGCCGTCGCATTTCACGGCACCACAATGCTTGGGGGTATTGTGACGACTGTGAATCCGCTCTACACCGTGGATGAGTTGGTCTTTCCATTGAATGACGCGAACGCCAAGTATTTGGTCACGGTTCCACTCTTCGTAGACAAGGCGAAGGAAGCCGCGAAGCAATCCCAAGTCGAAGAAGTGTTCGTCTTCGGCGAGGCGGAAGGCGCGACCTCATTTGCCTCGCTACTCAAGGGCGATGGGCAATTGCCCGATGTCAAGATCAATCCGCGGCAAGATATTTGCGTGATGCCCTATTCGAGCGGCACCGCGGGGCGACCCAAAGGTGTGCAGCTCTCCCACTATAACCTGGTCGCGATCACACGTCAGGTGGACGGCTTCTCTTCACTGACCTTTAACGAAAATTCGCGCGCGCTAGCGGTCCTCCCGTTCTATCACATTTATGGCATGGTCGCGCTAATGAATCGCCCTCTTTTCAAGGGTGCGCTTGCCGTGACGATGCCGCGGTTCGATCTCGAACAATTTCTTCAAATCGTCCAGAATAATTCCATCACGCATCTCTATCTGGTGCCGCCGATCGTCCTTGTGCTTGCCAAGCATCCGCTGGTGGACAAATACAATCTTTCATCCGTCAAGTTGATTCTCTCGGGGGCCGCGCCGCTTGATGAAGCAATTGAGAAACTGTGCTCCCAGCGAATTGGATGCATGGTGTCGCAGGGTTATGGCATGACTGAAACGAGTGTCGCGATCAGCACGACGCCGGATGATCCATTAAAAATCAGAGTCGGATCATCGGGCTTGCTTTTGCCAAACATGGAAGCAAAAATCCTCGATGTGGCATCGGGCGAGGAACTCGGCCCGAATGATCGCGGCGAAATCGTCGTACGCGGTCCGAACATCATGCAAGGATATCTCAACGATACCAAGGCGACCGCGCAGACACTCGACCCAGAGGGCTGGCTACACACCGGCGATATTGGCTACATTGACGATGACGGCTATTTTTTCGTCGTAGACCGCGTGAAGGAACTGATCAAGTACAAAGGGTTCCAGGTTGCGCCGGCGGAATTGGAAGCCGTTCTATTATCGAATCCCGCCATAGCCGACGCTGCCGTCATCGGCAGTCCGGACGAAGAAGCCGGCGAAGTGCCGAAAGCTTTCGTTGTGACCAAGTCGCCAATCACGGCGGACGAGATCATAACATATGTCGCGGAGCGCGTCGCGCCGCACAAGAAGATCCGTAGACTCGAAATGGTGGCTCAAATTCCAAAATCGGCATCGGGAAAAATTTTGCGCCGCGAACTGGTGGAACGCGAGCGGGCGGCGATGA
>Ga0187771_10001278_pt1 | contig 16677 bp, 12 predicted proteins | sample 0116_SJ02_MP15_1_FD_133139 | JGI IMG/M metagenome (GOLD analysis project Ga0187771, IMG submission 133139) | Tropical peat soil microbial communities from peatlands in Department of Meta, Colombia - 0116_SJ02_MP15_10_MG | ecosystem: Environmental > Terrestrial > Soil > Wetlands > Peat | place...
CCGAGGAGCCCGCAGGCATTGATAATCCCGGCAACTGCCAACTTGGTATTGTCACTCGGGCCTTGCGCACGATGTCCCTCGCGAAGAAGCGCAAAACTGATTGCTCCGGCCGCCAGAAGCGCGGCAACTTCAGGAATGGCCGCCTTACCGCCGGCGCACAGTCCAAGTACGAGGCCCATAGCCAGCAGCGTCCGCCGGCGCATATTCGGATCGGATTGGTCGATGAACCGGAACGCGAGGAGAAATGCCCACGCCGCCAGAGTCACAAACGTGATATTGATCAGTGCCACTCTGGATGCGACCAGAAACAGCCCATCGCAAAGAATAAATGCAGCAGCTATCGCCGCCGGCGGCCTCGCGCGGAACATCCGCCGCCCGAGAAGGTATGTGATTGCAACCAGCGCGGTTCCCAGCGATGCGTTCAGAGCGCGCCAGCCCCATGGATAATCGCCGAAGAGCCAGATGCTAAGCGCTACCACCTCCTTACCCAGCGGCGGGTGGGAAGAGTAGGACGGCGGCCAGCCCAGCACCAGCGGCCTTGCCTGGCCGAGTGTGAGCTTCTCGTCGTAAATGACTTCCGCCGGAATGCCGAGCCGCCAGAACCGCAAAGCCGCCGCAAAAACGACCAATAGCGACAACGCTACGCTGTCAGCCAACGACCACGGCAGTGGTCCACGGTCTTCGCGGTGAAGGTCAGAGGTCATCGTCCGACGCCGTAGCAGGATGTTGAGAAACGGCAGAGCATCGCACTTCGACCGCCCTGCGGTCTCAACATCCTGCGTAAAAGATGGCTGCTTTCCTCTATCTTCTCCCCCGGTTTTTTCCGGGGGAGATAAGAGAGGGGGAGCAGGCTGTGATTTATCACCAGCCTGCTATTTGTGAAAGCTGAGGCTCGACCCGGCAAGTGGCCGAGTCCCCGAATTGAGTCCACTATCAGACGCGGATGCAGGGATAGTCTCCGGACCATCCGCCGTCAAGGGGCCGTCGCGCGCGCGAAAGCATCGACAGCTCCTCGGACAGCGTGAATGCGGGAGGGCGGCAGGTCAAAGCGGGGCGCGGTCGAGCGAGCGGTACTGAATCGCCTCGCTCACGTGATGCGCATGAATCGGGCCGCCGCCATCGAGGTCCGCAATCGTGCGCGAGACCTTGAGGATTCGCGTGTAGGCGCGCGCGCTCAATCCGAGCCGGTTGATGGCGAGTTCGAGCAGCCGTTCGCCGGCGCTTTCGACCTGGCAATGCGTGCGCAACTCGCGCGCGCCCATCTTTGCGTTGCAATAGAAGGGCATCCCGGCAAACCGGCGCAGTTGGATCTCCCGGGCGCGGTCCACGCGCTCGCGAATCGCGGCGGAGGGCTCTCCGGCGTTCTTCTCGGTTAGTTCCTTGTATTTGACCGCCGGCACTTCGATATGGATATCGATCCGATCGAGCAGCGGCCCGGAGATTCGCGACCGATAGCGCTGAATCGCGAGCGGCGAGCAGGTGCATTCGCGCTGCGCGTCGGTGAAAAACCCGCACGGGCACGGGTTCATCGCCGCCACCAGCATCACGCTGGCCGGAAACGTGAGCGTGCCCATCACGCGCGAAATCGTGATCCGCGCATCCTCCAGCGGCTGCCGCAGCACCTCCAGGACGTTCTTTCGAAACTCGGGAAGCTCATCGAGGAAGAGCACGCCGTGATGCGCAAGGCTGACCTCGCCGGGGCGGGGCACCGGCCCGCCGCCGATCAGTCCCGCATCCGAGATCGTATGATGCGGCGAGCGGAACGGGCGGGTGGCGATCAGCGCCCGCCCGTCCATCAGGCCCATCACGCTGTGCACCTTGGTCGTCTCGATCGCCTCCTCGAAGGTCATCGCGGGCAGAATCGTGGGCAGGCGCTTGGCAAGCATGGTCTTGCCCGATCCGGGCGGTCCGATCATCAGGACGTTATGGCCGCCGGCTGCGGCGACCTCGAGCGCGCGCTTGGCCTGCTCCTGGCCTTTGACCTCGGCGTAATCGACGTCGTAGCGGCTCTCGCGGTCGAACATCTCGGCAACGTTCGCAACCGTCGGCGGGAGATCGCGCAAGCCCTCGAAGAAGTCGAGCGTCTCGCGCAGCGTTTCGACCCCGAGCACCGACACGCCCTCACCGACGACGCCCGCTTCAGCCGCATTCTCGCGCGGCAGCACTACGCCGGCGAACTTGCGCGCGCGCGCCAGCAGCGCAGTCGGGAGCGCACCCTTGATTCCTTTGATTCGCCCGTCGAGCGCGAGTTCCCCCAGCACGAGGTAATTGCGCAGGCGCTCGCGGTTTCGCAGCGCGCCATTGGCGCCGAGCAGTCCCAGCGCAATCGGGAGATCGAACGCAGAGCCCTCCTTGCGCGTGTCGGCGGGCGCCAGGTTGATCGTGATCCTGCGATTGGGGAATTCGTAGCCCGAGTTCTTGATCGCTGACTTGACCCGATCGAAGGACTCGCGCACCGCGCCCTCGGCAAGGCCGACCATCCTGAGGTGCGGCACTCCGCCGCTCAGGTCGATTTCAACCTCGACCGGGTACGCCTCGACGCCGCTTAAAGCGCTCGATAGGACGCTGGCTAACAACGACCCCCCTTGATGCCGCGACGGCGCGGCTTAGCAGGCTAGTGATAAATCACAGCCTGCTCCCCCTCTCTTATCTCCCCCGGAAAAGACCGGGGGAGAAGATAGAGGAAAGAAGCCATCTTTCATGCAGGATGTTGAGTCCGCGGCGCAGTCGAAGTGCGATGAGCGCGCTTTTCTCAACATCCTGCCAAGCGACTTTAGCGCATTCGCGGCCCGCTGGTGAATCGGCGCGCGAATGATTTCGCGGGCGGTCCGCGCAAGCGCCTCACGCTTACGGTCTCTTCAACTCTCAGTTACGGCCAAACGGCGCCCGCCGCGATCAGGTCGTCGCGTTCGGCGCGGCTAAGCCCGAGGATATCGGCGAGCACGTAGTCGTTATTCTCGCCGATTCCGGGCGCGATCGTCCGCACGGCGCCGGAGCCTGCCGAGAGCTTGAACGGAATCCCGGTGACGTGAGTTGTGCCGCCGTCCTCGGTGGTTACGGGCGGCCAGAAGCCGCGATACTTGAATTGCGGATCGCGCTCGCAGATGTCGATGCCGTTTGCGACCACGCCCGCCGCGATTTTCGCCCCCTGGAGGATCATCATCGCACCCTCGGCGCTTCGCTCGATCGTCCATCGCGCGATGTTGGCATCCAGCGCGCCGCGGTTGCGCATCCGCAAGTAGAGCGTGCGGAATTTCGGATCCCCCGCCCATCCGGGCGACCCGATCGCCGCGACGAACCGCTCCCATTCGGCCTGCGAGCGCACCGAGATCGCCACCCACCGGTCGTCATCGTCACCGAGCGGCTTGCATCGGTATACGCCATGAGGCGCGGCCGGCGCTTCCTGGGAATTGTAGCCGGGCAGCGCCTGCTCGCGGCCGTTGACCGCGATATCCAGCAGCATCGGACCGACGACCGCCGTCAGCGCCTCGAACTGCGAGAGGTCGATGAACTGTCCGCGGCCCGTGCGGCGGTGATTCCACAATGCGATCAGCGCCGCGAGCGCGCCCGTATATCCCCCGCCCATGTCGGCGTACGAATACCCGTAGCCGGCGGGAGTGCCGTCGGGCTCCGCCATCAAGAGCGTGTATCCGGCGAGCGCCTGAAGCGTCGGGCCGTAGCTCACATAGTTCGATCGCGGACCGGTATGGCCCAGGCCGGACATGCTGATGCAGATGATGTCGGGCTTGACCTGGCGGAGGCTTTCATAATCCATCGACCAGCTCCGCATCACGCGCGCGGAGAAGTTGTCGATCACGAGGTCGCATTTCGCGGCGAGCCGGCGCGCCAGCTCGATGCCGCGCGGATGGCTCATGTTGATCGCGGCGGAGAGCTTGTCGCGATGGAGGTCGCCTTGCAGGCCGGCCTTGCGATTGCCGAGCGGGGGCGGCACCTTGCGCTCGATTTTCACGACTTCGGCGCCGTGGTCGGCGAGAATCCGGGTCGCCACCGGTCCCGCGACGACCCAGGTGAAGTCGAGAACGCGGACCCCCTCCAGCGGCATCGCGCCCATGGTCAGATCACGCGCTCGGCCGCGAGCGCCGCCATTTCGTCCGCCTGCATCCCGAGTTCATCGCGGAGGATTTCGCCGGTATGCTCGCCGACCAGCGGAGGGCGGCGGTAGACGCGCCACGGCGTGCCGCTGAATACGTAGGGGGCGCCCGGATAGCGGAATTTGCGGCCGAGTTCGGGATGCTCGACCTCGACGAAAAATCCCCGCGCGCTCAATTGCTCGTCGGTGAAGAGCTCCTCGGGCCTGCGCACGCTCGCGAATGGAAGCCTGAGCGTCTGTGCCCGCTCGATAAGTTCATCGCGCGGATAATCCTTGACCCACTCTTCGAGAACGCTGAACAGATGCTCGGCGTTCTGCGCGCGATAGCCCGCCTTCTCGTATTCCGGGTTGTCGAGGTCCTGCGCCTTTCCGTCCGACTTCATCCATTCGAGCAGCGACGTCCAATCGCCGAGCGGGCAGTGCATCACGTACCCATCGCGGCATTTCCCGACGCTGAACACGCGGCTCCAATGGAGCGTTCCGCGCCGGCGCTCCGCCACGTGATTCTCGAAGTAACTCCCGGCCACGTGCTCGACCGCGCATGCCGTCGCCTCCTGCATGCTGACATCGATCCACTGGCCCTCGGATGTGCGGTCGCGCGCGATCAACGCGCACATCGTCGCGATCGCGCCGTAGTAAGCGGCTGAGTGATACGCCTGGAGACCAAGCGGGCGCACCGGCGCGCGGCCCGGATAGCCGTTCACGTAGAGCATCCCGCCAAGCGCCGCGAGCACCGTGTCGTCGGCCTCGAAGTCCCGCCATGGGCCGGTCTGTCCGAATGGCGCGATCGAACAAAGAATCAGCGCGGGATTCTCTCGATGAAGCTCATCCCAGCCAAGTCCGAGTCTCTTGAGAACCCCAGGCGCGAAGCTCTCGACCACCACGTCGGCCGACCGGGCGAGCGCGAGCAGGATGCCGGCGCCGCGTGGATCGGCCAGTTCGAGCGCGATTGCCCGCTTGTTCAGATTGTAGAACCAGAAGAACAGGCTTCGATCCGGATGCGGCAGATCGTCCAGGAACGGGCCGATCCTGCGCGCCGGATCGCCGCCCGGCCGCTCGACTTTGATTACGTCGGCGCCCATGTCTGCAAGCAGCCGCGCACACAGTTGCGCGCGGTGATCGGTCAGGTCGAGTACTCTAAGGCCGGACAGAGCGCCGCGATCGCTCACGGCCGGGCCTTTCGCTCCGCCTTGACGAGGCGGTCGTTCACGAATGGGCTCAAGTCGAGCGTGGGCGGCACCTCAGTCAGTACTTCGTTTTTCCGTCCGGTCCGGCGGCCCCCGCGGATGCGGATGGTCTCGAAGGTGTCGGGATTGACCCAGCGAACGCCGAGCGCGCAGGGCTTTGCCTGGCCTTCCTCGTCGGTCGGTTCGACCGCCAAGCCCGGTTTGTCGAAGACGGTGACCTTTCTTAGTGCCATGGTCCGATAAACTGCGTGATCGCAGGCGCCGGACGCAAGAGGCGCGATCTTCGCTCCCGCACTCGCGCGCGCGGTCAGCGTAAGTTAATCTTGTCCGAAGCATCGAAACGCCGGTAATTCCAAGGGAGTTCATCCGGCGCCGATGCATCGCAACGGTTATCGCCTGTGGCTGAAACAGACTACAAATCCACGCTTGCGCTTCCCAGGACCGACTTCCCGATGAAGGCGAATCTGCCCAGGCGGGAACCCGAGATGCTGAAGCATTGGGATGAGATCGGCCTCTACGAGCGTCTGATGGAGGCGCGCAAGGATGCCCGCCCGTGGGTGCTCCACGACGGGCCGCCCTACGCCAATGGGCGCGTCCATCTTGGGACCGCGCTCAACAAGATTCTCAAGGACTTCGTCGTGCGCTCGCGCTCGATGATGGGGTTTCGCACGCCGTTCGTTCCCGGATGGGACTGCCACGGGATGCCGATCGAGCATCGGGTGGCGCGCGATCTGGGCCCGCGCGCGCGCACGATCTCAAAGCCGGAGTTGCGCAAGCTGTGCCGCGCCGAGGCGGAAAAGTGGATCGACCTCCAGCGCAGCGACTTTCGCCGCCTCGGATGCATCGGCGATTGGCAGAGTCCGTACCTCACGATGGCGCCCGGGTACGACGCCACCGAAATCGGAGTGCTCCGCCAACTGGTCGAGATGGGCTATGTCTATCGCGGCCTTCGCCCGGTGCATTGGTGCTTCGAGTGCCGCACTGCGCTCGCCGAGGCCGAGGTCGAATATTCCGAGCACACCTCGCCGTCGATTTACGTAGCCTTCCCGCTGAACCCGAATCTTCGCGACGCCGGCGCGCTCGCCGCCAGCGCATCCGACCGCGGGGAACTCAGTGCGGCGCATGCGCAAGGCAAGCTTGCCGCGGTCATCTGGACCACGACGCCGTGGACGCTCCCGGCGAACCTCGGGATATCGCTGAATGAATCGTTCGAATACGTCGCGCTGAAAGCCGGCGGCCGATATTTAATGGTCGCTGCGCGCCTTGCCGATGCGGTCGCGGGGGAAGCCGGGCTCAAGGTCGAAAAGCAAATCCCGCTCAGCCGCGCTGCGATCAAGGCGCTCGATGGGCAGGACATCTTCCGCCACCCGTTTATCGCGCGGGACGTGAAGCTGATGTTCGCCGAGCACGTCACCGGCGACACCGGCACCGGGCTGGTCCATACCGCGCCCGGCCACGGCTACGAAGACTTCGTCGTCGGCAGGGCGTACGGCCTCAAGCCGTTCACGCCCGTCGATGACTCGGGAAACTTCACGGCGGAGGCGGGCGAGTATGCGGGCCGCAACGTGTTCGAGGCCAACGACGCGATCCTCGCCGAGCTCCGCCGCACCGGTGCGCTGGTGCACGCGCACAGCCTCGCGCATAGCTACCCGCATTGCTGGCGATGCCACAATCCGCTGATTTTCCGGGCGACCGAGCAGTGGTTTCTCAGGCTCGATCACCAGGATTTGCGCCGCCGCGTAATCGCGGAGATCGATCGCGTCGCGTGGGTGCCGGCCTGGTCGCGCGACCGCATCCGGAACATGACCGAGACCCGGCAGGATTGGTGTCTATCGCGCCAGAAGGCGTGGGGCGTACCGATCCCGGCGCTCAAGTGCAATGAGTGCGGGGGCGTTGCAATGGATCCGGCCTCGATGAAACGCGTCGAGGAGATTTTCGCGCGCGACGGCTCCGATTCGTGGTACGTCCGGCCGGCGTCCGATTTCGTCGCGCCGTCCTATCGATGCGTCAAATGCGGATGCGGCTCTTTCACGCGCGAAGAGAACGTGCTCGACGTGTGGTTCGATTCGGGATGTTCCCAGGCGGCGGTGCTCGCGATGCGCCCGGAACTGACCTGGCCCGCCGACGCATACCTCGAGGCGGTCGAGCAGGCGCGCGGCTGGTTCAGCTCGTCGCTCACCTGCGCGATCGCGCTGCGTGGCGCCGCGCCGTTCCGCAACGTCATCAGCCACGGCCTCACCGTGGACGAGCAGGGGCGCAAGATGTCGAAGTCGCTCGGCAATGCCGAGGATGCGGTCGTGGTTGCGGACCGCGCCGGCGCCGACGTGATCCGGCTCGTCTATGCGTCGGTGGACCCGTCATCGGAAATCGCCCTGGGACCGACCATCTTCGGCGCGGTCGCGGAGTCATATCGCAAGATCCGCAACACCTGCCGCTACCTGCTCGGCAATCTTGCGGACTTTGACCCGGCGCGCGACGGCGTCGATACGGCGGCGATGCTCGAGTTCGACCGGTTCATCCTCGGGCGCCTCGAGAACGTCAAGAGCGAGGTTCGCCGCGATTTCGAAAGGTTCGATTTTCAGGCCGCCTACCAGACGCTCCTCAACTTCATCGTGATCGACTTGAGTTCGCTGTACATCGATGTGGTCCGAGACCGGCTCTACTGCTCGGGGCATCAGGCGCGCGAGCGCCGCTCCGCGCAAACGGCGCTGTATCAGGTGCTCGATGCGCTCGTGCGGATGCTCGCGCCGCTCATCCCGTACACTGCCGATGAAGTCTATTCGTATCTTTCCACGCGAAGCGCCGAGAGCGTGCATCTGCTCGAGCTTCAGCCGGCTCACCCCGAATGGGCCGATGCGGAGCTTGCCGCGCGATGGGACCGGCTGCTCAGGGTCCGCGATGAAGCGTTGAGGCTGCTCGAGTCGATGCGCCGGTCGGGCACGATCGGGGCGCCGCTCGACGCCGCAGTCAGCATCGGCGTGGACGGTGGCGCCGAGCAGGAGCTTGCCCGGATGCTCGCGCAATCGCGCGACAATCTAAAGGAACTTTTCATCGTGTCCGATGTCGCGATTCTCGGACCCGGCGAAGTCGCGGCGCTTAGGCGTGAGGCGGCGGGCCGCGAGGAATTTGTACTCGATGGCGCTTTCTCGCGCGTCTCGGGCGCGCTCGCGATTGCCGGCAGGCGGGCGCCCGGGGTCAAGTGCCAGCGATGCTGGTGTTACTTCGACGATGGGGCGCACCCGGATCTCTGCCCCCGATGCCGCCGGGTGGTAAGGGGCGGGGCCGATGGCATCTGAACCCGCCGTGCTTCGGATCGAGCCTGCGCGTCCCCCGTCGCGCCATCGCCCGCTTGTTTTTCTGCTGGCATTGGTCGCGCTGCCGATCCTGATCGTCGACCAGTGGACCAAGCACCTGGTGTGCACCCGGATGGCGCTCTACGAGGACATCCCCGTCATCCCGAACTTTCTCGATATCACCTATACGCAAAACCCGGGCGCCGCATTCAGCATCTTCACCGGCTTGCCGGCCTGGTTTCGGCTGGGGTTCCTGGTCTCGCTCGCGATCGTGGCGATAATCGTGCTGCTGGTTCTGATGTATCACGCCGAGCACATCAGCCTGTCCTCGGTCGCGTTTGCGCTCATCTTCGCCGGCGCGCTGGGAAACCTGATCGATCGAGCATTCAACTCCGGGCGCGTGATCGACTTCGTCCGCGCGCACTACTACGACCTGAACTATCCGATTTTCAATACCGCCGACAGCGCAATTTCGATCGGCGTCACGCTGATAATTCTTGCGACGCTGTTCGGTCCCGGGAAGGCCGAGCCGTAGCGGGCCGGAAAAAGCCGCGCGCGGCTCTGACCGAAGCCGTGGGAGGTGATTCCGAGACTACGCGTTCTCTTCTCGCGCAGGGGCAGGCGCAGCTACGGCTGGGGCGCCCGCTTCGGCGCGCGCGCGCCACTGATCGATCGCTTCCACCGTGAAGCGCCAATCGCTGCCGACTCTGAAAGCCGGCAACTGGTTCTTCTTGAGCATCCTATAGATGGTCGAAGGATGGACGCGGAGGTAGTTGGACACCTCCTGAACCGTCAGGACCCTGCTCTTCATAATCTCTACTCTATCCATAGGTCGACCCGACTCCGTGTGACCCTCAAATTTGTGCTAGAGCGGACCGTGCCAAGCTTACGATTCGCGCGACGCATCCTTCCGCCCGCAAGCCCTGTCCACGGTCGCTTTTCTGCAATTACGCCGATTCAATCCAAAACGCCAGCACTTCGAGCGTTTTTTACTCATCTTTATCCACCGTCCCCCAAATCTGCTTTAAACCGCCGTTCCTGGATGGATTACGGTCTCGCTGACCTAATTCCCTCAGGGGCCGCCCGAATGCCAGCGGGTGCTAAATCGGCCTCCGTTGGTTCCTTAGACGATAACTCGCTGGAGAATATTCGTACAGCAGGTAATTTGACGGGTTACGCCTTGCGCGCGCGCAACTGGCGCTCGGCTCAGCCCTGGCTCGCATCGATCGCTTCGAAGCCGAGCTTGCGCGTGAGCGCGTGACCGAGGCGATCGAGCAGCACGAATTCGACCGCATCGTCTGCGCGCTTCTTGTCGAGCCTGAGTGCGCGCGCGAACTCCCTTCCTCGCGCGCCGGGCGGCAATTGCGTCGGCAGCCCCGCTCGTTCGAGCAGTTTTTCGAGCCGCGATGCTTCATCGGCGCTCAGGCCAGCGTACGACTGCGACAGCGCTGCCGCCGCCACCATTCCGATCGCAACCGCCTCGCCGTGGAGCAAATTTCCGTACCCGGCGGTTGCCTCCAGGGCGTGGCCGACGGTGTGCCCGAAATTCAGGATTCGGCGCACGCCACCCTCGCGCTCATCCGCCGCGACGATCGCCGCCTTGTGCCTGAGCGAGCGAGCGACGACCGCTTCCAGCGCGGCGCCGTCGCGCGCCAGGATGCGCGCAAGGTCGCGTTCGAGATCGGCGATCATCGCCGCGTCCACGATCGCGCCGTACTTGATCACTTCGGCCAGCCCCTCGCGGAACTCGCGCTCGCCGAGCGTCGCCAGCGTCGCCACATCCGCGACGACCAGGCGCGGCTGGTGAAACGCGCCGATAAGATTCTTGGCGAGCCGGTGATTCACGCCGGTCTTGCCGCCGAGCGATGAGTCCACCTGCGCGAGCAAGGTGGTCGGCACCTGCACGACCGCGATTCCGCGCAGCCAGGTCGCCGCGGCGAATCCCGCCAGATCGCCGACCACGCCGCCGCCCAGCGCGAAAACGGCGCTCTGGCGGTCGAGTTCCGCCTCGCTCATCCGGTCGTAAACGTCGCCGACGGTCGCGAGCGATTTGCTCGCCTCGCCGGCTGCGATTTCGATTAACGTCGGTGAGAATCCCGCCTCGCCGAGCGACCGCGACGCGCGTTCGGCGTACAGGCGCGCGACGTTTGAGTCCGTCACGATGGCCGCACGGCCGGGCTTGAGTCCTGCCTCGCGCGCAAGCCGCCCCAGTTCGTCGAGCAGCCCCGCGCCGACGTGCACCGGATGCGAGGCGGGGCCGAGCTCTACGCGGAAGGTCTGCATCGCGATGCCCCTTTCTCGGCGAAGGTCTCGATCACTCGATCGACGACCTGATCGACGGTGAGGTCCGAGGTATCAACCAGCGCATCCGCGCGGGCGTATGCGCCTGCGCGCTCGGTCATCAGCTCGCGGATTCGCTCCCGAAGCGGCTTTGCGCTTTCGGCGAGCTTGGGGCGGCTGACGGCAGACGCGCCTACGCGGGCGGCTATGACTTCGGGGCTCGCGCTCAGGCAGATGATCACGCCGATTCGCGAAAGCGCCGCGCAGTTGGACTCATCGACGAGCGCGCCGCCGCCGGTCGAAATCACCGCGGGGCGCGGCGCGTGGCACTGGGCGCATCGGCGCCGATCCGCGGCGATGCCCGCAATCGCCTCGCGCTCGAGGGCTCGAAAGGCGGCCTCGCCTCGTTCGGAGAAAATCGCGGAGATCGGTTTTCCTGCGCGCGCTACGATTTCCGCGTCGCTATCCACGAACTGCCATCCAAGCCGCCGGGCGACCAGCGGCCCCACGGCGCTTTTGCCCGTCGCCATGAAACCGGTCAGAATCAGTTTGGGCGCCATCGAACCCGCCCCGCGGCTCAAAAATCCTTTAGTTGCTGGAGGTAGCCCCGGTAATTGCGGGTGATCTCGGCAAGCGAATCGCCGCCGAATTTCTCTAGGAACGCTCCGGCGAGTTCGAATGCGACCACCGCCTCGGCGATCACCGCGGCGGCCGGAACCGCGCATACATCCGAGCGCTCGATCGCTCCGACCGCCTCCGCCTTGGTCCGGATGTCCACCGACCGCAGGGGCTGCATCAGGGTCGATAGCGGCTTGAATGCGGCCCGCACCCGAAGCGCCTCGCCGGTGCTCATCCCGCCTTCGGTCCCGCCCGAGTTGTTCGAGTGCCGGGTGAAGCGCCGCGCGGAAGCGTCGTATCCGATCTCATCGTGAAGCGCCGAGCCGCGAAGCCGCGCCGCCAGAAAGCCGAGCCCCACCTCCACTCCCTTTACCGCCTGGATGCTCATCAGCGCCTGCGCGAGCCGCCCATCGAGCTTGCGATCCCACTGCACGTGACTTCCGATCCCGACCGGGAGGCCCTGCGCGATCACCTCGACGACGCCGCCGAGCGTATCGCCCGTCTTTTTGCACTCATCGATCTCGGCGATGATCGCGGCCTCAGCCTGCGGGTCGGCGACGCGGACCTGGGATTGCTCGGTGATGCGGCGAAGCTCGCCGATTTCGGCGTTGGCGGGGGTGCGCGCCTCGGTCGAACCGATGCTCACCACGTACCCGAGCACATCGATTCCGAATGGCTCCAGGAGCTGCTTTGCCAGTGCGCCGATCGCGACGCGCGCCGTGGTCTCGCGCGCGGAGGCGCGCTCGAGCACATCGCGGATATCCTCCAGGTTGTACTTGAGGACGCCCGCCAGATCGGCATGGCCGGGGCGCGGGCGCGTGACCGGGACCGCCTCGGCGCGATCGGCGGGATCGGCCGACATCCGCTTGACCCAGTTCTTGAAGTCGCGATTCTCGATTATGAACGTGACCGGGCTGCCCATCGTGCGGCCAAACCGGATGCCCGAGACCGGGCGCACCTCATCCTTTTCGATCAGCATCCGGCCGCCGCGCCCGTAACCCTTCTGACGGCGCGCGAGCTCCTCGTTAATCCTGCCGATGTCGATGTCGAACCCGGCGGGAACGCCCTCGACGACCGCGACCAGTTGCGGGCCGTGCGATTCGCCAGCGGTAAGAAAGCGCAGCATCGAGATCTCTCATTCCGGCGCGACAGGCGGACCGCCGCACCGCATCACGATTCAACCAGACGCCGCTGCCGGGTGGAAGCGGGGTCATCCAGGTTGCCCGCGCTGGCGGCGGGAGTAAATTGCTCACGCTGGGGTCTCGCTCGCGACGGCCCGCAAATCTCCGGATGCACGCCAAGGTCATTATCATCGGGGCGACGCGCGGCGTCGATCAATTGACCTATGAGGTCCCGCCTGCGCTCGAAGGAAGCATCGAGCCCGGCCATCGCGTCCTCGTCCCGCTGCGTTCGCGCAAGGTCACCGCGATCGTGGTCGAGACCGGCCAGAGTCTCGCCGCAGGCCTGCTCAAGCCGATTCTCGAATTGATGGAGGAGCGGCCGCTCTTCGACCGCGCACATCTGCGCCTGGTCGACTTCATGGCCTCGTACTACATGACCGGCCTGGGCGATGCGTACCGCAACGTGATTCCCGCGGTCGCGAGGGTCGAGTCGCGGATGGCATGGCGGCTGGCCGCGCCGCCCGATCCGCTCCGGCAAGCCGCGATGAGCGCAGTCGAGCGCAAGCTCATCGAGGCCATCGCGCGAAGTCCGGCAAGCCTGCGGCGGCTCGAAAAGATCGCGGCGCCGGGCGAGGTGCGCTCGGCGATCGCGCGCTTGGCCGGCGATGGAATAATCGAACGCTACGATGCGACCCGCGGACGCCATCGCGAGCCGCAGGACCTCATCGCGCGCCTTAAGCCCGGCGCAAGCGGCGGCGCCCGCACCGCCGGCGGTCCAAAGCAGCGCGAGGTGCTGAGCGCGCTGGAGCTGGCGGGCGTCGCGGGAATTCCACTCGACCAGATCCGAGAGCGGATTAAAGGCGCGCGCGCGGTTCTGAAATCGCTCGAGCGGCGCGGGATGGTCGAGATCGTGGCTCCTGGAGCCATTGCGACTGCTATCGGTGAGCAGCAACCGTCTCCGCCATCGTTCGAACTCAATGCCGAGCAGCAGCTCGCTAGCGCCGCGATCGTCCCCGCGATCGAGAATCGGCGCTTCGAGACTTTCCTGCTCTGGGGCGTGACCGCGAGCGGAAAGACCGAGGTCTATCTCACGCTTGCCGCGCGCGCGCTTGCGTCAGGCCGCCGCGTGCTCGTGCTGGTCCCCGAAATCGCGCTCGCCGATGAGCTGGTGCGGTCGTTCCGCGCGCGGTTCGGCGCGATGGTCGGCGTCGCCCACAGCGCGCAGACGGTCACCGAGCGATGGGCGAGCTGGATGGCGGCGCTGGGCGGCCAGGCGCAAATCATGATCGGTCCGCGCTCCGCGATTTTTGCGCCGATCCGCGACGTCGGTCTCATCGTCGTCGACGAGGAACACGATCCCGCCTACAAGAGCGAAGAGGGGATCCGTTATCACGCGCGCGATCTCGCGGTCGCGTTCGGAGGATTTTGCAACGCACCCGTGGTGCTGGGCTCCGCGACGCCATCGGCGGAATCGTTCGCGAATGCGCGGCGGGGACGGTACCGGCTCCTGCGGCTGGCGCGGCGCGTCAACGATCTGCCGATGGCCGAGGTCGAAGTCGTGGACCTGCGCCGTGAGATGGCGGCGGCGCGAAACGGGGCGCCCGCCGCACAGGAGGAAGGTCGAGCGGCGGCGGCCGGCGCGGTGCCGCTCTCAGAGCCGCTCAAGGATGCGCTGCGCGCAAATCTCGCCGCCGGCGGACAAAGCATCGTGTTCCTGAACCGGCGCGGCTTCCACAATTTTCTTCAGTGCTCGCTGTGCGGCAACGTGATCGCGTGCGCGAATTGCAGCGTCAGCATGACGTTTCACATGCGTGATCGGTCGCTCAGATGTCACTACTGCGCAAGCCGCATCCCCGCGCCCGACAATTGTCCCGAGTGCCGCGGCTTCGGCCTGATGGGGCAGGGCTTCGGCACCGAGCGTCTGGCCCACGCGATCGGCGGGCTCTTTTCCGGCGCGCGAATCGAGCGGATGGACAGCGACACCGCCGGCCGGCGCGGCGCACGCGCGCGAATCCTCGCGGGACTTCGCGCGGGCGAGGTCGATATCCTGATCGGCACCCAGATGATCACGAAGGGATTCGACTTTCCCGGCGTGACGCTGGTCGCGGTGGTGCTCGCCGATCTTGCGCTCAACATGCCGGATTTCCGATCCGCCGAGCGCACGTTTCAGTTGCTCACCCAGGTTGCGGGACGGGCCGGGCGAGGCGATCGTCCCGGGCGGGTGATTATTCAGACCTACGCACCCAACCATTACAGTATCCGCGCGGCGCGCGATCAGGATTACGCCCGATTCATCCGGCGCGAGCTTCAACTGAGGCGTGAACTCGACTACCCGCCATTCGCGAGGCTTGCGATGGTCAGAATCGAGGGAGCGGAGCCAAGGCACGTCGCGCGCATCGCCGAGGCGGCCGCAAACTCGCTCGTGCGCGCTGCGCCGTCAGGAGCGATTCGCGTGCTCGGTCCCGCGCCCGCGCCAATCGAGCGAATCAAGCAGCGCTATCGCTGGCAGGTGATGGTGAAATCAAAAGAGCTGAGACCGATGCGCGCGGCGCTCAGCGCGATGCGCGCGGAAGTCGGCGAGGCCGCCGAGCGCGATCGCGTCTATGTGGTGATCGACATCGACCCGGTGCGGATGCTCTAGATCCGAAATCGCAAATCGAATCGATGAATCGAATCGCGCGCGCGGAACGCGTCGATGAGGGTGCGAGGTTTGTTCGTTCCGTTCGTCGATCGCGTTGGATTTGGCGAGGCTCAAGCCCCCGGGAAAGGATCGAGTCCTCTCCCGAGGGCCTTCAGCACAACTACTATTTCATCTTCTTGATGGTGGCGACGAGAGCCTTCACATCGTCGTCGCTGAGCGCCGCGAACGGAGGCATCGTGTCCTTGCCTTCCTTGATAACCTTCGCGAGATCGGCGTCCGACTTCCCTTTGATGCCCTTCGCCAGAGGCGCGACATTCATCGGTCCGCCGCCTTGTCCTTTGTCGCCGTGACACGAGACGCAGTTATCGGCGTAGAGCTTCGCGCCGTCTGCATATGCCGACGACAACGGCAACGCGACAGCGAGCAGACCCACGCCGACCACAGCATAGACTCCACGAACGCGTTTCGACATTTCCTCTTCCTCCATGATGCTCACCTCGCCGAAGCGAGGGGTTGAATACCCAACCGGATATTGTGCCAAACGATCGGCGCTCGCAAGCCGACGTACATGAAAAGTTTTGAACAGCCGAGCGTGATCGCTTTCCTCGCGCGACGCGCGTCGAAGCCCCTGAGCGCGATTGCGTTCCTCGCGCGATGAGTGGCGAAAATCGCCTCTCGCTGCCCGGGTCCGGCGACGTTCTCCCATTTCCCCCAGCCAGCGCTGCCCCTCGACCGCCGACGCTCTCGCACCCGTCGCGAGTATTAGCCAGACTGGCTCGGTTCTTGCCCCAATTCGGCTAAAAGCTAGAATGTGTTTCCATCGGATACACTGCCGCGCGGCACGCTGGGACCCGTCAACCGCTCTGAAATCTGGCGCTCTTGGATACACGCGGGTTCCTTTGGATACACATAGCCGAGGCCGACTGCTTAAATGATGCAATTTATATCTTTTAAGCAGATCCGAGCGGATTTGCGGCGACCGGCGGTTTTTTGCTTGAGTTTACGACGCCTCGATTCGAGTCAGCCCGTGAATATCTTAGAAACTCGTGAAGAATCGCTTATGTCCGACGTGGTTTGGATTTTGCTTCGCTAATAGGAGTAACTCATGGGGAACACTGCATTCATCTGGCGTCTCGTCCGTTTGATGGCCTGTCTAAGCTTTGTCTTTGGCCTTCCGTTTCTGGCCGGCTGCGCCGCCGAACAGACGGAGAAATTCCCAAGATTGACCTGGCCGCCTCCGCCTGACACCACTCGCATCGAGTTCCTGCGCGATATCAGCAGCGACAAGGACCTTTACGCTGAAACCAGCGTCACGCAGAGCGTCGTGGACTTCGTTGCCGGGTCGAAGCCGCTGCCCAATCACATCATAGAGCCGATGGGCATCGCGGTCTCCGACGACGGCAATACTCTGTACGTGTCGGACACG